>Ga0209391_10000054_pt1 | contig 38173 bp, 26 predicted proteins | sample PPLLak3March2015_FD_187246 | JGI IMG/M metagenome (GOLD analysis project Ga0209391, IMG submission 187246) | Freshwater sediment microbial communities from Prairie Pothole Lake near Jamestown, North Dakota, USA - PPLs Lake P7 Core (1) Depth... | ecosystem: Environmental > Aquatic > Freshwater >...
GATTTTCGCGCCGCGCCAGCCCGGCGGCAGCGCGCTTGAAGTGGTGCAGGACGGCCGAGTCTAACCGCCGCGTCCCGGCTCCGGCAACGCGATCGCGTTGATGCAGCGCAAGGCCGCCGCGGCGCACCGCCCCGCGGCGCCGGCCGCGAAAAGGCGGCCGGCCGGTCGCGTTTCCCGGCAAGTCCCGCCCGGCGGCCCTTGGGGGGTGCGCAACATTCCATCTGTCGTGGCGCAAGTACGATGCCGGGCGACCTTGCGCGCCCCCGTGCGGCCTGCAAGAATCCAATTGGTCCTGGGTATTGCGACAAGACGCGGCACGAAGCCGACCGGGCGCGCGCCCCGGGCCGGCCGTCCTCGACATCAGGGCGGCCGACACCCCGGCCAACGGAGGAGAGATTCGCATGACCCGACGTTCCAGCGGAACACCGCTGCGCCTGTCCGGCGTTGCGGCAGCCGTCGCCTGCGCGCTCGGCGCGATACCCGCCGCGCAGGCCTTCCCGTTCAGCCACGACGAGGTGACCGGCAGCCTCGACACCACGATCTCGGTGGGTGCGCTGTGGCGCACTCAGAGCCGCGACCCGGGCCTGGTCGCGATCGTCAACGGCGGCACTTCGCGCGACCCCAACGCCGACGACGGGAACCTCAACTACGACTCGGGGGACCTCACCTCCCTCGCCGCAAAGGCGACCGTCGACCTGCTCCTCAAGTGGCGCGACTACGGCATGTTCGTGCGCGGCACCGCGTTCTATGACTGGGCCGTCGACCGCAAGGACGGTCTCGGGCCGGAGGCCCGCGACCGTCTGGTCAGCGACGCCGAGATCCTCGACGCGTTCGTGTTCGGCAAGTGGTCCATCGCGGGGCGCACGCTGAACCTCCGCGCGGGTAACCAGGTGGTGAGCTGGGGCGAGAGCACGTTCATACCCAACGGCATCAACATCCTGAACCCGATCGACGTCTCACGGCTGCGCCTGCCGGGCTCGGAGCTCAAGGAGGCGTTCCTCCCGACGCCGATGGTCTGGGGCTCGCAGGAGCTGACCGACACCACGACGATCGAAGCCACCTGGCTCGCGAGTTGGGACAAGACGCGCATCGACCCGCGCGGCGTGTTCTTCAGCACCAACGATTTCGCCGTCGACGACGGCGACTTCGCCTACACCGGCTTCGGCCGCCGCAACGACCAGCACGGCGCCGCCGGCATCTTCCCGGTGTCGCCGACTGCGCAGCTGAAGGCCCCGCGCGGCGCGGACCGCAACCCGAGCGACAGCGGGCAGTACGGCGTGGCGCTGCGCCAGTTCGTCCCCGACTGGAACAACACCGAGTTCGGCCTGTTCTTCGTCAACTACCACAGCCGTACGCCGCTCGTGTCGGGCACGCGCGGCGGCATCACCGCCGCGCAGACGATCTCGCAGAACCTGACGCCACAGCAGGTCGCGGCGCTCACCGCGGCGCGCATCCCTGCGGTGGCGCAGGGCAACCCGGCCTGCACCGCGCTCAACGTCCCGTCGTTCGGCGCCCTGTTTACGCCGACGAACATCGCGGCGCTCGCGCCGATCGTCGGCGGCGCGGCGAACGCGACGGCACTGGCCGCGCTCAACGCGACCAACGCAGCATGCGCCACCGCCGCCGGGCGCGCCGGCCAGTACTTCCTCGAGTACCCCGAAGACATCCAGTTGTGGGGCCTGTCGGCCAACACGGCCGGGCCATGGGGCATCGCGCTGCAGGGCGAGTGGTCGTACCGCAGGAACCAGCCGTTGCAGCTGCCTTCGGCAGAGCTCCTGCTCGCAGCACTCGGGCTCGCCAACCAGCTCACCAGCACCAACCCGGTGGCGGCGGCCGCGGTGCCCTACGGCACCGAGATCTCGGGCTACCGGCGGGTGAAGATGCACCAGGTGCAGGCGACCGGCACGAAGTCGTTCGGGCCGCAGCTGGCGGCCGAGCAGCTCGTGGTCGTGGGCGAGGTCGGTTGGACCTACCTCGACCTGCCGGACGACCTCAAGTTCGCCGGGCCGGGCTGCCACCTGCCGCAGCCGGGGTCGTCGACCGCGTCGGCGTACAACTCCGTGTCGACCGACTGCTTCGCCACGCGCAACTCCTGGGGCTACCGGCTGGTGGGCCGCCTCGACTACGCGGACGTGTTCGGAGCAACGGTCTCGCCGCGCCTGGTCTGGTCGCACGACGTCTCGGGCGTGGGGCCGACGTTCAACGAGAGCGCCAAGGCGCTCACGTTCGGAATCGGCTTCAACTACCAGCAGAAGTGGACGGCGGACATCGCCTACACGAACTTCTTCGGCGGCCGTACCTACGGCGGCACCGACGTGCCCAACGCGGCGTCCGGGCCGCTGCCGCCGGGCCAGAGCGCGGACTACGCGAGCAACTCCAACCCGCTGCGCGACCGCGACTTCGTTTCGATCAGCATCAGCTACGCGTTCTGAACGCGCCCGCGAGACCAGGAGAGCAACGATGAACAAGCAGGCATTCCGCGTCGTCGGGCTGGCGCTCGCGCTGGGCGCGGCCGGCGCCGTGTTCGGGCAGGCGCGCACGCCGATGGGCGCCGAGGCCGGCGGCAACGCGGCCGGGACGATCCCCGCGTGGACCGGCGGCATCGTCAAGCCGCAGCCGGGCCACGTCGCGGGCGGGCACTACGCCGACCCGTTCAAGGCCGACAAGCCGCAGTTCACGATCACCGGCGCCAACGCCGACCAGTACAAGGCGCAGCTGTCGCCGGGGCAGTACGCGATGCTGAAGAAGTACCCGACCTGGAAGATGGTCGTCTATCCCACGCGGCGCAGCGCGTCGTTCCCCAAGGAGGTCTACGACGAGACCGCGGCCAATGCCGGCAAGGCGAGGCTGTCGCAGGGCGGCAACGGCGTCGTCGGCGTGCGCGGCGGCATCCCCTTCCCGGTGCCGAAGGACGGGCTCGAGGCGATCTGGAACACGGTGCTTCGCTACCGCGGCGACACCTACCTGACCAAGTGGGCACAGGCCGCGGTCACGCGCGAGGGCAGCTACACGCCGGTCGCGTTCGACTACGAGTACGACTTCCATTACGGCAACCTGACCAGGCCGGCGGCCGAGCGCCAGGAGAACAAGCTCGCCAACTTCCTCCAGTCGACCACCGCGCCGGCGCGCCTCGCCGGCCAGATCCTGCTCGTGCACGAGACCGTCGACCAGGTGAAGGAGCCGCGCAGCGCGTGGACGTACAACCCCGGCCAGCGCCGCGTGCGCCTCGCCCCGCAGGTGGCGCACGACAACCCCGGCACCGCGGCCGACGGGCTGCGCACCAGCGACGACTTCGGCATGTGGAACGGCTCGACCGAGCGCTACGACTGGAAGCTGGTCGGCACCCAGGAGCTCTACGTCCCGTACAACTCGTACCTGATCTCGGGCAACGAGGTGAAGATGGCCGACGTGCTCAAGCCCGCGCACGTCAATCCGGACCTCGCCCGCTACGAGTTGCACCGCGTGTGGGTGGTCGAGGCAACGCTGAAGCCGGGCACGAGCCACATCTACAAGAAGCGCGTGTTCTACATCGACGCGGACAGCTGGATGGTGCTGGTCGTCGACAAGTACGACGCGCGCGACGAGCTGTGGCGCGTCGCCGAGCAGCACTCGATCGTCTTCGCCGAAGTGCCGATGATCTTCGCGACGCTCGAGGTGCACCACGACCTGCAGTCGGGTCGCTACATCGCGATGGGCATGCGCAACCAGGAGCCGAAGGTCTTCGAGCCGGTCAAGCGCGACAAGGCCGACTTCACGCCCTCGGGCCTGCGCGGCATAGGCACCCGCTAGCGCTCGCTGCCTCGCGGCCGCGCGGCACCGCCGCGAGGCAGGCGCGGGCGCGGCGCACGAGCTCCCGGTTACGACGCCGATGACGCGCTTCGCGGCCGGCCTCGTCTTCGCGCTGGTGATGCTGGGCGCGGCGCTCTACGCGTTCGCGCCGAGGCCACTACCCCCTTTCCCGCCGACCGAGATCGCCGCCCACCGACTGCTCGTACTGGGCCTGGCGACCGCCGGCAACCGCGCCGTGGGCGTGGGCGAGCGCGGCGTAGTGCTGCTCTCCGACGACGAGGGGCGCAGCTGGCGCGCCGCGCGCTCGCCGACCACCGCCACGCTCACCGACGTGCGCTTCGCAGACGCGAAACACGGCATCGCCGTCGGCCACGATGCCGTGATCCTGCGCACCGAGGACGGCGGCGAGACGTGGGTGCAGGTCCACGCCGCACCCGACGACCAGCGCCCGCTGCTGGCAGCCGCCTACGTCGACGCCAAGCACCTTGTCGCCGCGGGCGCCTACGGCTCGTGGTACGAGAGTCGCGACGGCGGCCGCACCTGGGCCGCGGGTCAGCCGTTCGAGGGCGACCAGCATCTCAACGCGCTGGCAATCGCGCCCGATGGCTCGGTCGTGGTGGCCGGCGAGGCGGGCTTCCTCGCGCGCTCCACCGACGCAGGGCGCACGTTCGCGCCGCTCGCCTCGCCGTACAAGGGCTCGTTCTTCGGCGTGCTCGCCACCCCCGACGGCGGCATGCTGGTCTACGGACTGCGCGGCAACGCGTTCCGCTCGGCGGATGCGGGTGCGACATGGACGAGCGTCGCCCCCGAGGGCACCAAGGCCACGCTGCTCGCGGGGACGGTCCTGCCCGACGGCGGCGTCGTGCTCGCGGGCCGCGAGGGCACGATGCTCGAGAGCCGCGACCAGGGCCGAACGTTCGCCGCGCGCCGCAGCCCGGACGGCCGCGCGGTGGCGGCGGTGCGCGCGCTGCCCGGCGGCGCGCGCATCCTCGCCGGGGAGGGCGGCGTCGCCGCCGCGCCGCAATGAAGACGCGCCTGCACACGGCCTTCGACCGCTTCGTCGCGGCGACCGCGCGCGTCGTGTTCGCCGCGCGCGTGCCGCTGCTCCTGCTGTTCGCGGCCGTCACCGTAGCCCTCGCGTGGTCGGCGACGCAGCTGCGCGTCGACGCCGGCTTCAACAAGATGGTGCCGCTCGAGCACCCGTACATGCGCACGTTCACCGCCTACCAGACGGTGTTCGGCGGCGCGAACCGCGTGCTGGTCGCGCTGCGCGTGCGCGGGGCCGGCGACATCTACACGCCCGAGTTCATGCGCGCGCTCAAGGAGGCGACCGACGACGTGTTCTTCATCCCCGGCGTGGACCGGCCGAGCGTCACCTCGCTGTTCACGCCGAACACACGCTTCATCGAGGTCGTCGAAGAGGGCTTCGCGGGCGGCAACGTCGTCCCCGCCGCGTTCCGCGGCACGCCGGCCGACCTGGCGCTGGTGCGCGAGAACGTGCTGAAGTCGGGAAGCGTCGGCCGGCTCGTCTCCAACGACTTCCGCGGCGCGCTGATCCGCGCCGAGCTGCTGGAGATCGACCCGCAGACGGGCGCGCGGCTCGACTACAAGGCCGTCGCCGACAAGCTGGAGGCGCTGCGCGGCAAGTACGCCGAGCAGGGCGTGGACGTGCACATCATCGGCTTCGCCAAGGCGGTGGGCGACATCACCGAGGGCGCGATCGGCGTGCTGGCGTTCTTCGGGCTCGCCTTCGTCATCACAACGCTGCTGCTGTGGTGGTACACGCGCTCGCTACCGCTCACGCTGCTCGCGCTCGTCTGCGCGCTGATGCCGGTGCTCTGGCTGCTGGGCCTGCTGCCGCTGCTCGGCTACGGCATCGACCCGATGTCGATCCTGGTCCCATTCCTCATCTTCTCGATCGGCGTGTCGCACGCCGTGCAGATGACCAACGTTTGGGCGGACGAGGCGGGCCGGGGCGTGGGCGGCCTGCGCGCGTCGCACAACGCGTTCCTCAAGCTGTTCGTGCCGGGGACGCTCGCGCTCGTGATGAACGCGCTCGGCTTCCTCGTCATCATGCACATCAAGATCGACGTCGTCCGCGAGCTGGGCATCACGGCGAGCCTCGGCGTGCTGCTGATGATCGTGACGAACAAGCTGCTGCTGCCGATCCTGCTGTCGTGGCTGCCCGCGCCGAGCGCGCCGCGGCCCGTCGCGCACCCGCGCGTGGACGCCCTGTGGCGGTGGATCTCCGGCTTCACCGAGCGGCGCAACGCCGTCGTCGTGCTGCTCGTCGCCGCCGCGCTCCTCGCCGTCGGCACGATCAAGGCGCGCGACCTGCGCACAGGCGACCTCGGCAAGGGCATTCCCGAGCTACACGACAGTTCGCGCTACAACCGCGACAACGCGGTGATCGTCGACCACTTCGCCATCGGCGTCGACGTGCTGTCGGTGGTCGTGCAGACGAAGGACGTGGACGGCGCCTGCACGGATTTCGCGGTGATGGACCTGGTCGACCGCTTCGACTTCTTCCTGCGCAACGTCGCCGGCGTGCAGTCGGTGCTGTCGCTGCCCGGGCTCGCCAAGAACGTCAACGCGGGCTGGAACGAGGGCAGCCCGGACTGGCGGGCGCTGTCGCGCAACTCCGACGTGCTGGCGCAGTCGGTCACGCCGATCGACACCTCGACGGGCCTGCTCAACACCGACTGCAGCGCGATGCAGGTGCTGGCGTTCACGCGCGACCACCAGGGCACCACGATCGCCCACATCGTGCGCGAGGTCAAGCGCTTCGCCGCCGAGAACGCCACGCCGCAGGTCGAGTTCCGCCTCGCCGCCGGCAACGTCGGAGTGATGGCCGCGACCAACGAGGCGGTCGACGCCGCCGAGATCACGATGCTGCTGGCACTGTTCGGCGCCATCATCCTGCTCTGCTGGATCACGTTCCGCTCGTGGGCGGCGGTGCTGTGCATCATCCTGCCGCTGACGCTGGTGTCGATCCTGTGCAACGCGCTGATGGCCACGCTGGGCATCGGCCTCAAGGTCTCGACGCTGCCGGTGATCGCGCTCGGCGTGGGCGTGGGCGTCGACTACGGCATCTACCTCTTTGAGCAGATGCAGCACCAGATGGAGGACAACGGCGCCACGCTGCGCGAAGCCTTCTACCAGGCGCTGCGCAACCGCGGCACCGCTGCCGTGTTCACCGCCATCACGATGGGCATCGGCGTGGGCACCTGGGCGTTCTCCGCGCTCAAGTTCCAGGCCGACATGGGCCTGCTGCTCGCGTTCATGTTCGTCGTCAACATGCTGGGCGCGATCTTCCTGCTGCCGGCGCTGGCCTCCTTCCTCGTGCGCCCGCCGACTCCCGCGCCCTCGAGCCCGCGGCAGCCCGCCGCGGCTTGACCCAGCGCAGGACGGCGCCCCGCCGGGTGCCGCAGAATGCGTGGCGGGGACTGCGCTAGACTTCCGCGCTCCGTCCCGTCCCCTCCCGCCCATGGCCAACCAGCCCGATCCCCTCTCGCTCGCCAACGCGCGGATGAAGCCGCTGCCGTACCTCATCTTCATGAGCCGGTGGCTGCAGCTGCCGCTCTACCTGGGCCTCATCGTCGCGCAGGCCGTCTACGTCTGGCACTTCTGGGTCGAGCTCGTCCACCTCGTCGAGGCGGCGTTCGGCAACCAGGAGGCGCTCTCGGCGATCGTCTCCGCGGTGACGCCCCCCGGGCAGGCCGTATCGACCGCAAAGACGCCGTCCGAGACGGTGATCATGCTGGTCGTGCTAGGCCTGATCGACGTCGTGATGATCAGCAACCTGCTCATCATGGTGATCATCGGGGGCTACGAGACGTTCGTCTCGCGCATGCGCCTCGAGAGCCACCCGGACCAGCCCGAGTGGCTGTCGCACGTCAACGCGAGCGTGCTCAAGGTGAAGCTCGCCACGGCGATCATCGGCATCTCCTCGATCCACCTGCTCAAGACCTTCATCAACGCTTCCGCCTACGACGAGAAGACGCTGCTCTGGCAGACGGCGATCCACATCACCTTCCTGCTCTCGGCGATGGCGATCGCCGCCACCGACCGGCTCATGCCGCAACGCGGCGCGAAGCACGCCGGCGCCGCCCACTAACCACCGAACGCGGGCCGCGAACGGCGCGCCCCGGGGAGCGACGATGACCACCATCCGCGAGAAAGACTTCATCCAGAGCGTCGCCGACGCTTTCCAGTTCATCAGCTACTACCACCCGGCCGACTACATCCGCTCGCTCCACGAGGCCTACGAGCGCGAGGCCTCGCCGGCGGCGAAGGACGCGATGGCGCAGATCCTCATCAACTCGCGCATGTCCGCCGAAGGCCACCGGCCGATGTGCCAGGACACCGGCATCGCGATCGCGTTCGTGCGGGTCGGCATGGAGGTGCGTTGGGACACGAAGCGCTCGCTGCAGCAGTTGGTCGACGAGGGCGTGCGCCGCGCCTACACCGACCGCGACAACCCGCTGCGCGCGTCGGTGCTGGCCGACCCGGACGGCAAGCGCGTCAACACCAAGGACAACACGCCGGCCGTCGTGCACGTCGAGCTGGTGCCCGGCGACAAGGTCGACGTGATCGTCGCCGCCAAGGGCGGCGGCTCCGAGAACAAGTCGAAGTTCGCGATGCTGCTCCCCAACGACAGCATCGTCGACTGGGTGCTGTCGGTCGTGCCCACGATGGGCGCCGACTGGTGCCCGCCCGGCATCCTGTCGCTCGGCATAGGCGGTACGCCCGAGAAGGCGATGCTCCTCGCCAAGTGGGGCATGATGGACCCGATCAATCTGCACGAGCTCGTCGCCCGCGGTCCGCAGACCCGATCCGAGGAGCTCCGGCTCGAGCTCTACGAGAAGGTGAACGCGCTCGGCATCGGGGCGCAGGGGTTGGGTGGACTGTCCACCGTCCTCGACGTCAAGGTCAACGACTGGCCGACGCACGCCGCGTCGAAGCCGGTGGCGCTGCTGCCGAATTGCGCGGCGACGCGCCACGTTCACTTCGTGCTCGACGGCAGCGGGCCGGCGCGTCTCGACCCGCCGTCGCTCGACGACTGGCCGAAGCTTGCCCTCGACTTCGGCTCGAGCCGCCGCGTCGACCTCGACGCGCTCACCAGGGCCGATGTCGCCTCGTGGAAGTCAGGCGAGCGGCTGCTGCTCTCCGGCAAGCTCCTCACCGGGCGCGATGCCGCGCACAAGCGCCTGACCGAGATGATCGCGCGCGGCGAAACGCTGCCGGTGGACTTCACCAACCGCTTCATCTACTACGTGGGTCCGGTGGACGCGGTGCGCGACGAGGCGGTCGGCCCGGCGGGTCCGACGACGTCCTCGCGCATGGACAGGTTCACCGACACGATGCTCGCGAAGACGGGGCTGATCGGCATGGTCGGCAAGTCGGAGCGGGGCCCCGCCGCGATCGAATCGATCCGCAAGCACGGTGCCGTCTATTGCATCGCGGTGGGTGGAGCGGCGTACCTCGTGTCGAAGTCGATCCGGGCCTCGAAGGTGCTCGCCTTCGCCGACCTGGGCATGGAAGCGATCTACGAGTTCGAGGTGAAGGACATGCCCGTGACCGTTGCGGTGGACGCGCAGGGCAACGCGGTCCACAAGACCGGCCCCGCCGAATGGCGGGCGCGGATCGGCAAGATCCCGGTCGTGACCGCATAGCGTCGGTGTTGCGCGGACCGGCGGCGTCCGGCACGGCCGGCGCACGGTGTATCCTTCGTGCGCCCGGCGCCGGCATGCCGGCGTCGCGGTGCCTCGGCGTGCCGTACGTCCTCGACGCCTGCCGGTCGCTGCCCCTCCGTCCACACCACGTGCCCGACCCGCGCCGCCGCGCCGTGCCATCCCTCGCGCCGATCCATGCGACGCTTGCCGCGCTTGCGCTCGTGGTCGCGTTTCCCGCGCAGGCGGCGCGCATCGTCGTGCTGAAGGGCAGCGACGCACCCCGCATCGGGTCCGCGCTTGCCGCGCTGCGCGAGCACGCGGCGATGCCCCTCGACGTGGTCACGATTCCCGCCGACGTGAGCGACACGGGCGCGGCATCGCGCCTCGCCACGGAGCGTGGCACCGTCGTGGTCGCGCTGGGACCGGCTGCGAGCGACTACGCGATGAAGCTGCCGGCTGCGGCGCACGTCGTCCACTGCCTCGCCGGCGCGGACGCGCTTCGCGCGGGCCTGCCCGCCGTCCCGTCCGAGGTGCCCGCCGGCGAACAGGCGGCGTGGCTCGCGAGGCTCCTGCCGGGCGCGCGCACGGTCGCTTTCCTGTTCGACCCGTCGCGCAATGCGCGCCGCGCCGAGGCGCTCGCGGCCGCCTTCCACGCCACGGGCTACAAGACGCTGCTGCGGCCGGTGCCCACGCCGGCGGCACTGCCGGCGGCGCTCGAGTCGATTGCCGGGCGGGCCGAGGCGCTGATCGCGTTGCCCGACGCTACCGTGTTCACGCGCGAGTCGTCGCGGGGCATCCTGCTGTTCTCGTTCCGCAAGCGAATCCCGCTCGTCGGGCCGAACGACGCGTGGGTGCAGATGGGCGCCCTCTACGCGATCGACTGGGACTACCGCGAAGTTGGCGCCGCGTGCGCGCGCCTTGCCGCGCGCGAAGCGGGATTCGCGGATGTGCCGTTGCCGGCGCCGCGCCCCCGCGTGTCGGTCAACATGAAGAGTGCCGCACACTTCGGCGTTGCCTGGGACGCGCCGCTGCTCCGGACCGTGGACGTGCGCCATGAATGAGCGTGCGCGCGCCGGAACCGGGCCGATCGAGATCACCGCCGACTCGCAGCTGCGTCGCGGCATGCGCCGCTTCAAGCGGCACCTGCATCCGCTGCAGTCGGAGTCGATGTCGCCGATCGACCTGCCGCCGATGCGCTCGGGCCTGCTCGCCAAGCTGAACCTCCTCACCGTCGGCCTGACCGCGCTCACCGCAATCGTGCTGTCCGGCTACTACCTGTGGCAGCAGTGGGAGGGCGAGAGTCGCGAATTGAAGCAGCGCGCACAGACGGTGCTCGCGGTGCTCGCCGACCTCACGGAGTTCGGTGTCTACACGTCCGACCGTGCGTCGGTCGAGCAGGCGCTGGCGGGGCTGGCCAGCGATCCGGACGTCGCGTACGCGATCGTGCTCGATCCGCGGATGAAGCCAATCGCCGAGCGGCGCTTCGGCGCCGCCCCCGTGGGCGAACAGGTCCCGCCGCTGCCCGCCGGCATCGCCGCACCGCAGGCGGGCGAGGTGCGCGAGCTCGCGCCCGTGATCGGCGGTCGCCGCTTCCTCGAGCTGATCGCACCCATTGGCGCGGTGCCCTCCGGCACGGCACGGGCGATCGGCGACGCCGCGGCCGAGGGCGCTGCACGGCCGACCGGCATCGAGTCGGGGCCGATCGGCTACGTGCGCCTCGGCATGTCGTACGGGCGGCAGCGCGACGCGATGCTGGCGCAGGCGCTCGGCACGCTGACCGTCGTGCTGCTGCTGACCGTCGTCGCGGTGATCGCGTCGCTGCTCCTCACCCGCAAGCTGGTGGCGCCGATGCGCCGGCTGATGCGCGCCGCCCGGGCCGTCGGCGCAGGCCGCCTCGACGTCTACGTGCCTCCCTCCTCCTCCGACGAGCTCGGCATCCTCACCCACACGTTCAACCACATGACGCAGCGGCTCGCCGAGTCGCAGGGCGAGGTCGCGAACTACCAGCGCACGCTCGAGGACAAGGTCGCGCAGCGCACCAAGGAGCTCGAGGTCGCGACCGCGCACGCCTACAAGCTGGCGCAGCACGACATCCTGACCGGACTGCCGAACCGCAGCCTCCTCAACCAGCGCCTGAAGCAGATCTTCGCGCAGGCGCAGCGCAGCGGCCTGCAGGTCGCGTGCCTGTTTCTCGACTTCGACCACTTCAAGCGCATCAACGACACGCTCGGCCACGACGCCGGCGACCAGCTGCTGCAGGCGATCGCGCAGCGCCTGACCGGCGCGGTGCGCGAGAGCGACACGGTGGCGCGCCTCGGCGGCGACGAGTTCGTCGTGATCCTGCCGGGCCTCGACCCGGCGCACGCGACCTTCGAGGTGATGACGGTGCTGCAGCGTGTGCGCGAATCGTTCCAGGCGCCGTTCCGCCTCGCCGACCAGACGCCGACCCTCACCTGCTCGATCGGGGTCTCGGTCTATCCGCTCGACGCGGTGGATCCGGTGACGCTGATCAAGCAGGCCGACACCGCGATGTACGCGGCGAAGGAGGCCGGCCGCAACGGCTACCGCTTCTACACCGCCGACATGAACGCGCGCGTCCAGCAGCGGCTGCAGCTCGAAACCGACATGCGCCGGGGCCTGATGGACGACGAGTTCTTCCTCGTCTACCAGCCGCAGATCGACCTGCGCAGCGGCCGCGCCTGCGGCGTCGAGGCGCTCGTGCGCTGGCGCGACCCGCAGCGCGGCATCGTCTCGCCGTCGGAGTTCATCCCCATCGCCGAGGAGTCCGGGATGATCCAGGCGCTGGGCGCGCGCGTGCTGCGCGACGCCTGCCGCCAGGTCGCGCAGTGGCACCGCCAGGGCATGATGCTGCGCCTCTCGGTCAACCTCTCCGTGCAACAGCTGCAGCACGAGAGCTGGCTCGCGATCGTCGCGGAAGCGCTCGAGTCGACCGCGCTGCCCGCGCACTACCTCGACCTCGAGATCACCGAGAGCGTGATCATCACGCACCCGGAGCGCGCGGTGGCGACGCTCGTCAAGCTGAAGCAGATGGGCGTGTCGATCACCGTCGACGACTTCGGCACCGGCTACTCGTCGCTCTCGTACCTCGCGCGGCTGCCGATCCAGGGCGTCAAGATCGACCAGCGCTTCGTGCGCGGCCTCGAGCAGAACCGCAACGACGAGGCCATCACGCAGGCGATCATCGCGCTCTCGCACTCGCTCGGCCTGCGCGTGATCGCGGAAGGCGTGGAGACCGCGGCGCAGCTCGACTACCTGAAGCGCCACGGCTGCGAGGAGGCGCAGGGCTTCCTGATCGCGCGCCCGCTCGAGGAGCCGGAGCTGCGCAACTGGTGGCGCTTGAGCGAGGCCGAGCAGACGGCGGTCGCGCCGCAGGCGGACCTCTGGAACGGGGCAGGCTGAGCCCGGCGGCCTCTCAGCCGAGATCCCCCGGGACGTCGACGTCGGCGAGCGTCCCGGCGTCGTCCACGTCCACGAGCCGCAGCGCGTCCACGTGCGCATCGACGATCGCGCGCGCGCCGATGTCGCCTGAAAGCGCCAAGAGCTCGCGGCGATGCGCGGCAGCGAATCCGACCGGATGCCCGCGTCTGCCTCGGTACCGGGGCGCCGCGATCGACGCCCCGCCGCGAAGCGCCTCGACGACCGCGCGGATCGTCGCCGTCGTGACCCACGGCATGTCCGCCAGCGCCACGATGAAGCCGTCCGCGACGCCCGCGGCCGCGATGCCCGCGGCGAGGCTCGCACCCATGCCGTCGTCCGCCCTTGCGGCAACGACGACGCGTGCGCCTTCGCCAGCGAGCGAAGCGACGAGCGGCGCGTCGGCCGGCCGCACCACCGCGACGACTTCGTCGACCCCTGCGCGCAGGCTGCGGTACGCGGCGACGCCCACCGCGACACCGGCGTTCGGCCCCGCGGCCAGCGGCACGACGAGCTTGCCGCCGCCGAAGCGCTGGCCGCGGCCGGCCGCGAGCAGCACGCCGACGATGCGCCCGTTCACTCCGGCAGCAGGCGGAAGCGGCCGTCCTTCACGGTGACGAGTACGCGCGCACGCTCGTCCATGCCGTTGTGGTTGGTCGCGCTCATGTTGAACACGCCCTGGCAGCCGACGATCTCGCGCTCGAGTTCGATCGCATCCCGCAGCGCCGTGCGAAACGCGGGCGTGCCCGGCTGCGCCTTGGCCAGCGCCACCGGCAGTGCGCGCTCGAGGATCAGCCACGAATCCCAGGTGTTCGCGCCGAACGTCGCCGGCTTCTGGCCGAACTGCTTCTCGTAGGCGTTGATGTAGCCCTGTGCAACCTTGCGGATCGGGTTCGCCTCGGCGATCTCGTCGATCACCAGCATCGGACCGGCGGCGAGCACCGTGCCCTCGACCTTGTCCTTGCCGAGGCGGATGAAGTCGTCGGTGGCGACACCGTGCGTCTGGTAGATCGTGCCCTTGTAGCCCTGGTCGCGCAGCGTGATCTGCGGCAGCACACCGGGCCCGCCCACGCCGGCCACGAGCACCGCGTCCGGCTTCGCGGCGATGAGCTTCAACGTCTGGCCGGCGACGCTCTGGTCGGTGCGGTTGTAGCGCTCGACCGGCGCGACCCTGAGCCCGGCCTTTTCGGCGAGACCGCCGAACACCTTGAGCCAGTTCTCGCCGTAGGGGTCGTTGAAGCCCACGAACCCGACGCTCTTCACGCCGGCCTTCTGCATGTGCCTGATCAGCGCCGCGGCGATCAGGTCGTCGTTCTGCGTCGTCTTGAACACCCAGCGCTTCTTCGCGTCGAGCGGCTCGACCACCGCGGACGTCCCGACGGTGGCCATCATCGGCACGCCGGCCTCGGCGATCACGTCGAGGATCGCGAGCGCGTTCGGCGTCGTCGACGGGCCGATCAGCGCGTCGACGTTGTCCTGCTGCACGAGCCGCTTCGCGTTCTGCACGGCGCGCGTCGTGTCGCCGCCGTCGTCGAGCTGCACGTACTCGATCGTCGTCGAGCCGATACGACGCGGCAGCAGGTCGCCGGTGTTCTTCTGCGGAATGCCGATCGCGGACGTCGGGCCCGTGGCCGAGACCATCAGGCCGATCCTGACCTGGGCGAACGCGGGCAGTGCGACGCACGCCGCCAGCGCGGCGAGGAGGGTGAGACGCAACATCGGAAGCTCTCCGGCGCAATGGGAAGGACCCGCATCCTAGCGCAACGCGCGCAGGCGCGATCCCCGACGTCGCGCAGCGGATGGACGCGGCGTGGCTGCGCACTGGATAATGCGCGCCATGACTGCCCCGATCACCTCTCCTTCGATGCGGCTCTACGACGTCGATCCCGGGCCGGTCTCGCGCGAGATCGAGCTCGCCGCCGAGCTGCTCCCGCTCGGCGCGGCGCGAATCCTCGAGCTCGGGTGCGGCCGCGCGGAGTTCACGCGCGCGCTCGCGGCACGCTTTCCCTCGGCACGCATCACGGCGATGGAGGTCGATGCGGTCCAGCACGAGAAGAATCTTGCCGTGGACCGGCCGGGGAACGTCGAGTTCGCGGCCGGCGGCGCCGACGCGATCCCGCTGCCCGACGCGAGCGTCGACGTGGTGCTGATGCTGAAGTCGCTGCACCACGTACCGGTCGCGAGAATGGACGCGGCGCTCGCGGAGATCGCCCGGGTGCTCGCGCCCGGCGGGTTCGCGTACTTTTCCGAACCGATCTACGCCGGTGAATTCAACGCGGTCGTCGCGCTGTTCCATGACGAGCGCGTCGTGCGCGAAGCGGCCTTCGCCGCGCTGGTTCGCGCGGTCGGGTCCGGGCGCTTCGCGCTCGCCGCCGAGCGCTTCTGGCGGGCCAAGCGGCGCTTCGCGGGCTTCGCCGAGTTCGACGAGCGGCTGATTCGCGCGACGCACACCGAGCACCGGCTGTCGGAGGAAACGTACGCAAAGGTGCGCGAGCGCTTCCTGCCTCACCTCGCCGCCGACGGCACGGCGACGTTCGACCAGCCGATGCGCGTCGACGTGCTGCGCCGGCGGGCCTGATCGACCGCCTGCTTCACAGCGGCCTCCGTGTACAGCCCCGCCGGGCATACCTGCCCGCGTCGGCCGCCACTCCTCGCTCGGCGACGCGCCCTTCGGGCCTGGCCTGCGGCCGCCTCGCTCAGAGTGCCCGGGCCGCCGCGTGCGCGGACGCCCAGGCCCACTGGAAGTTGTAGCCACCGAGCCACCCGGTCACGTCGACGACCTCGCCGACGAAGTGGAGGCCGGCCACGTCGCGAGCCGCCATCGACTGCGACGACAGCGCGCGCGTGTCCACGCCGCCCAGCGTGACCTCCGCCTTGTTCCAGCCGAGCGTACCGGACGGCCGCACCTCCCAGCGGGACAGGGTGCGCGCGATCTCCGCGAGACGCTCGTCGCAGAACTCGCGCAGCGGACGCGCCAGGTCGTTCGCCTCGCACCAGGCGTGTGCGAAGCGCCGTGGCAGCGTGCGGGCGAGCACGTTGTCGAGGCGCGCGTGGCTCGCGCGCTCGCCCGCGAGCCACGCGTGCACGTCCCTGCCGGGAAGAAGATCGATCGACAGCGGCAGGCGACCGTCCCAGTACGACGAGACCTGCAGGATCGCGGGCCCCGAGAGACCGCGATGCGTGAACAGCAGGTTTTCGCGGAAGCGCCCGCCGTTGCAGGCCACCTCCGCGTCCACCGACAGCCCCGAGAGGTCGCCGAAGCGCGACAGGAGATCCGGCGGGAACGCCAGCGGCACGAGCGCCGGACGCGGCGCGACGACCGGCAACCCGAACTGCTCGGCGATGCGATAGCCGAGAGGCGTCGCACCGATCTTCGGCACCGTGAGCCCGCCGGTGGCGACGACGAGCGATCGCCCGCGCGCAGGACCGCGCGACGTCGTCACGGTGAACGCGTCGCCCTCCCGCACGACGCCCGCGACCGCGCACGGGTGCCACCACGTCACGCGGCCGCGCTCGCACTCCGCCTTCAGCATGTCGACGATCTGCCGCGACGAGCCGTCGCAGAAGAGCTGTCCGAGCTTCTTCTCGTGCCAGGCAATGGCGTGGCGCTCGACCAGCGCGAGAAAGTCGCGCGGCGTGTAGCGCGCGAGCGGCGAGCGGCAGAAGTCCGGATTCTGCGACAGGTAGTTCGCGGGCCCGGCGTGGATGTTGGTGAAGTTGCAGCGGCCACCGCCGGAGATGCGGATCTTCTCGCCGATCGCCGGGTGGTGCTCGATGAGCAGCACGCGCCGGCCACGCTGCCCGGCGACACCGGCGCACATCATCCCGGCGGCACCGGCGCCGACGACGATCGCGTCGAATGACTCGCGACTCCTCATCGCGCCGGCGCCCGAACGCGTTGGGACGCCGCACGCACCTCAGGACCCGAAGAAGTCCCGCACGCGATCGAAGAAGCTCTTCGCCCGCGGCGTGTGCGACTCCGGGTTCTTTTCGTTGATCGCCTCGAACTCGCGCAGCAGTTCCTTCTGCCGCGCCGTCAGGTTGACCGGCGTCTCGACGGCGACGTGGCAGTACAGGTCGCCGGTCACCGAGCCGCGCACCGGCCGGATGCCCTTGTTGCGCAAGCGGAACACCTGGCCGGTCTGCGTCTCCGCCGGGATCCTGATCTTGGCCTGGCCGTCGAGCGTGGGGATCTCGATCTCGCCGCCGAGCGCTGCGGTGGCGAAGCCGACCGGCATCTCGCAGTGCAGGTCGGCGCCCTCGCGCTGGAAGACCGCGTGCGGCTTCAGTTGCACGACGACATAGAGGTCGCCGGGAGGCCCGCCGTTGACGCCGGCCTCGCCCTCGCCGGCGAGGCGAATGCGGTCCTCGTGGTCGACGCCCGCCGGGATCTTCACCGAGAGCGTCTTGTGCTTGCGCGTGCGTCCCTCGCCGCCGCACGCCGCGCACGGATCGGTCACCATCTTGCCGCTGCCGTGACAGGTCGGGCAGGTCTGCTGGATCGAGAAGAATCCCTGCGACACCCGCACCTCGCCACGCCCGCCGCACGTGGTGCAGGGCTTCGGCTGCGTGCCGGGCTTGGCGCCGCTGCCGTGGCAGGTCGCGCAGGCCTCGAGCGTCGGGATACGGATCTTGGCCTCCGTGCCGCGCGCCACCTCCTCGAGCGAGAGCTCGAGGTTGTAGCGGAGGTCGGCGCCGCGGAACATCCCCGTGCCGCGCCCGCGGGAGGACTGCTGGCCGAAGATCTCGCCGAAGATGTCGCCGAACGCGTCGGCGAAGCCGCCGAAGCCTTCCGGCCCGCCCGGGCCGAACGGCCCGCGTCCGCCGCCGAAGCCGGCGGAAGGGTCGACCCCCGCGTGCCCGAACTGGTCGTACGCCGCGCGCTTCCGGGCGTCGGAGAGGACCTCGTAGGCCTCCTTCGCCTCCTTGAACTTGTCCTCCGAGCTCTTCTCCCCCGAATTGCGATCGGGGTGGTGCTTCATCGCGAGCTTGCGGTAGGACTTCTTGATGTCCTCCTCCGAAGCGTCGCGGTTCACTCCCAGCACCGTGTAGTAGTCGCGCTTCTGTGCCATCGGTCGCTCTCTTGCCTTCCCTCGACGCCCCACGACAAACGGCCGGGCCGGGCGGCGCCTTGGTCGTCAGCGCTCGCTCCGGTCCGGCCCTTGACCCGTCGCCACTGGCCGCCGCACGTGCGGCGGCCGGACGTCGCCTGCTGCCGCTACTTGCGGTCCTTCACCTCGGTGAACTCGGCGTCGACCACCTTCTCGTCGCGCTTCCCGCCCGCCGCGCCGCCCGCACCGGCCGATGGTCCGGGCTCATCGCCACCGGCCGCACCGTCTTGCGGTCCTTGCGTCTTCGCGTAGATCGCCTCGCCCAGCTTCTGGGCCGCCGCCTGCAGCGCCTCGCCCTTGGCATCGAGCGCCTCCTTCGAGGCGTCGGGCTGCTTCAAGAGCTCCTCGGCCGCCTTGATCTCGGACTCGATCTTCGCCTTCTCGTCGGCGCCGACCTTGTCGCCGAACTCGGCGAGCGACTTCTTCACGCCGTGCATCAGCGCGTCGAGGCTGTTCCTCGCCTGCGCGAGCTCGAAACGGCGGTGGTCCTCGGCCTTGTTCGCCTCGGCGTCCTTGACCATGCGGTCGATCTCGGTCTCGGACAGCCCGGAGTTGGCCTTGATCGTGATCTTGCTTTCCTTGCCCGTCGCCTTGTCCTTCGCGTTGACGTGCAGGATGCCGTTGGCGTCGATGTCGAAGGTCACCTCGATCTGCGGCATGCCGCGCGGCGACGGCGGGATGCCCTCGAGGTTGAACTGGCCGAGGCTCTTGTTGCCCGCGGACATCTCGCGCTCGCCCTGCAGCACGTGGATCGTCACCGCCGACTGGTTGTCGTCGGCGGTCGAGAACACCTGCTGCGCCTTGGTCGGGATCGTCGTGTTCTTCTGGATCAGCTTGGTCATCACGCTGCCGAGCGTCTCGATGCCGAGCGACAGCGGCGTCACGTCGAGCAACAGCACGTCCTTGCGCTCGCCCGCGAGCACCGAGCCCTGGATCGCCGCGCCGACCGCGACGGCCTCGTCGGGATTCACGTCCTTGCGCGGCTCCTTGCCGAAGAAGGACTTCACCTGCTCCTGCACCTTCGGCATGCGGGTCATGCCGCCGACGAGGATCACGTCGTCGATGTCCCCGAGCGCCACGCCGGCGTCCTTGACCGCGATGCGGCAGGGCTCGATCGTCTTCGCGATCAGCTCCTCGACCAGGCTCTCGAACTTCGCCCGCGTGATCTTGAGCGACAGGTGCTTCGGGCCCGAGGCGTCGGCGGTGATGTAGGGCAGGTTGATCTCGGTCTGCTGCGTCGACGAGAGCTCGATCTTGGCCTTCTCGGCCGCGTCCTTGAGGCGCTGCAGCGCGAGCACGTCGTTCTTGAGGTCGACGCCCTGCTCCTTGCGGAACTCGCCGACGATGTAGTCGATCACGCGCTGGTCGAAGTCCTCGCCGCCGAGGAAGGTGTCGCCGTTGGTGGAGAGCACCTCGAACTGCTTCTCGCCGTCGACGTCGGCGATCTCGATGATCGAGATGTCGAACGTGCCGCCGCCCAGGTCGTAGACGGCGATCTTGCGGTCGCCCTTCTCGCCCTTCTTGTCGAGCCCGAACGCGAGCGCGGCCGCGGTCGGCTCGTTGATGATGCGCTTGACCTCGAGCCCCGCGATGCGGCCGGCGTCCTTGGTCGCCTGGCGCTGCGAGTCGTTGAAGTACGCGGGGACGGTGATCACCGCCTCGGTGACTTCCTCGCCGAGGTAGTCCTCGGCGGTCTTCTTCATCTTGCGCAGCACTTCGGCGGAGACCTGCGGCGGCGCGATCTTCTTGCCGCGCACCTCGACCCAGGCGTCGCCGTTGTCGGCGCGCACGATCGAATAGGGCATCAGCGCGATGTCCTTCTGCACCTCCTTCTCCTCGAAGCGCCGGCCGATCAGGCGCTTGACGGCGTAGAGCGTATTGCGGGGATTGGTGACGGCCTGGCGCTTCGCCGGCGCGCCGACGAGGATCTCGCCGTCTTCCTGGTAGGCGACGATCGAGGGCGTCGTGCGCGCGCCTTCCGAGTTCTCGATGACCTTGGGCTGGCCGGCCTCCATGATGGCCACGCAGCTGTTGGTCGTGCCGAGGTCGATGCCGATGATCTTGGCCATGGGTGTGATGCCTCCGCGGGCGGGATGGGTGTCGTTGTTGGAAATGGGGTTGTGGCAGGCCGGACTCAAGGTGCGGCGGCGGCCGTCAGCCGGCGCCCTTCGCGACCGCGACCATCGCCGGCCGCAGCACGCGGTCGTGCAGCACGTAGCCCTTCTGGAACACCTGGACGACGGTGTTCGGCGGCAGGTCGGCGTCGACCATCTGCATCGCCTGGTGGCGGTGCGGATCGAACTTCTGCCCGGTCGGGTCTACCTCGGCAACCTGCGCGCGCTCGAACGCGGAGCGCAGTTGCTTCAGCGTGAGCTCGACGCCGGCGCGCAGCTGCTCAGGCGAGGCGCTAGCCGCGGCGAGCGTCTGCTCCAGCGCATCCTTCACGGGGAGCAGGTCGCCGGCGAACTTCTCGGCGGCATAGCGGTGCGCCTTGGCCACGTCGGCCGCGGCGACCTTGCGCACGTTCTCGAGCTCGGCACGGGCGCGCAGCCACGCGTCCTTGAGCCCGGCCACCTCCTCTTCGGCCCTGCGCAGGAGCGCGTCGAGGTCGGGCGCGGGGTCGGCGGGCGGCGCCTCGGGGACGCGGTCGGCCATTCGCTCCGGCGAGGGGACGGGAACGTCGGGGAGGGGAGGCACCGCGGGTGCCTCGGGCGGGGAGTCGGGTCGCTGCATCTCGGGTTCGGTCGTGGTGGAACGTGTGCGGCAAGACCCGACTCACCTTGGGGGAGGCAGGGGGAATTTCAAGTCCCGGACGGGGTCGGACCCCGATTCCACGGGTCCCCATCACACAGCCGGGACGGGCGTTCAGCGCCGGCCTCCCTGCACCGTCCCGCAAGTCACACTCCCCCGCGTCGGCCGGGGCGCATCGAGCGGCAACGCGCCCTTCGGGCCTGGCCTCTCGGCCGCCGCTCTCAGCGCTCTGCGCCCAGCGCCTTCGCCCGCAGCAGCGTCTGCTCGCGGGCCGCGGCATCGGGGGGTGGCGCGAGCCAGCCCGACAGCTCCCGCCAGGCGATGTCGGTGAGCGCGGCCAGCCACGCGGGGTGCTCGTTCAGGCAGGGGATCGCGTGGTACTCCTTGCCACCGGCCGCGAGGAACGTGTCGCGCCCCTCCATGCCGATTTCCTCCAGCGTCTCCAGGCAGTCGGAGACGAAGCCGGGGCACGCGACGTCGACCCGGCGCACGCCTTCCTTGCCCAGTGCCGCGAGGGTTTCCGCGGTGTAGGGCTGCAGCCATTCCGCCTTGCCGAACCGCGACTGGAACGTCAGCACCCACTGCTTGCGGTCGAGCCCCAGCTCCCCGGCAAGGAGGCGCCCGGTCTTGTGGCACTGGCAGTGGTAGGGGTCGCCCTGGTCGAGGGTGCGTCGCGGGACGCCGTGGAACGACATCAGCAGCCGGTCCGGCCGGCCGTGCTTCACCCAGTAGTCGTTGATGCTCTGCGCGAGCGCCTTGATGTAGCCAGGGTCGTCGTGAAAGGGTGCGGCGAAGCGCAGCGCCGGCACGCGGCGCAGCTTCGCGACGTGCGCGGCGACCTTGTCGAACGCCGTCGCCGTGGTGCTGCCCGCGTACTGCGGATAGAGCGGCAGCACGAGGATGCGCTCGCAGTCGGCGTCGCGAAGCGCGTCGATCGCGCTCGCGATCGACGGGTTGCCGTAGCGCATGCCGAGCTCGACCGGACAGAGGTCCGCCGGCAGCCCTGCACGCTTCAGCCGCTCGCCGAGATAGCCCTGTACGTACGAGCGCTGGCGTGCCGAGTGCACGGCGAGCGGCGAGCCGTCCTTCGTCCAGATCTGCCGGTACTTCGCCGCGGACTTCGCCGGCCGCACGCGCAGGATCACGCCGTGCAGGATCGGCTGCCACAGCAGGGCGGGGATCTCGACCACGCGCGAATCAGACAGGAACTCCGCGAGGTAGCGGCGGACCGCGGCGGGCGTGGGCTGGTCCGGCGTACCGAGGTTGACGAGCAGCACGCCGACCTTCGGCGCGCGGTCGTGGCGGAACGTGGTTTCTGGGCTGAAGGTCATGGGGACGGAGCGCCCACTCAATCGGAGAGCTTGTGCGTGAGCGCGTTCGAGAGCAGCTTCGCGGTGATGTCGACGATCGGGATCACGCGCTCGTAGGCCATGCGCGTGGGGCCGATCACGCCCAGCGTGCCGATCACCTGCCCGTCGACCGAATACGGCGCCGTGACCACGCTCATCTCGTCGAGAGGGACGATGCCGGACTCGCCGCCGATGTAGATCTGCACGCCGTGGGCCTTCTGCGAGATGTCGAGCAGGTGCACGAGCGAGGTCTTCTGCTCGAACACCTCGAACAGCCGCTTCAGCCGCTCCATGCTGGATCCGAAGTCGCCGGACAACAGGTTGCGCTCGCCGGCGAGGACCACTGCGTCCCCGTCCGCGAGCGCGCCGGCGCCGGCATCGACCGCGACGGTCATCAGCGTCGCGATGTCCTCGCGCAACTCGCGGAGCTCAGCGGCCAGCCGCGCACGGATGTCGTGGAACGGGACGCCCGCGAAGTGCTGGTTGAGGAAGTTGGTCGCCTCGGCAAGCTCCACCTGCGAGAATTTGCGCTCGGTGTGCAGCACCCGGTTCTGCACGTCGCCCTCGGGAGTCACGATGATGAGCAGCACCCGATGGTCGGACAGGCGCAGGAACTCGAGATGGCGAAACGCCGCCTCGCGCCGCTTCGGCACGGCGACCACTCCCGCGAAGTGCGTGAGCTGCGAGAGCAGGTTCGCTGCCGCCGTGGCGAGCTCCGCGGGTCGCTCGGCGACCAGCTCGCCCTCGAGGCGGCTCACCTCGATCTGCTCGAGCGGCCGCAGCACCATCAGACTGTCGACGAAGAAGCGGTAGCCCTTGGGCGTCGGCACGCGCCCGGAGGAGGTGTGCGGGCTCGCGATGTAGCCGAGCTCTTCCAGGTCGGCCATCACGTTGCGCACGGTCGCGGCCGACAGGTCGAGGCCGGAGTACTTCGACAGCGCGCGGGAGCCGACCGGCTCCCCCTCGACGATGTAACGCTCGACCAGCGTCTTCAGCAGGTGTTGGGCACGGGCATCCAGCATGGCCGGCCGATTCTAGCGGAGCCGGGGCGCGCGTGGCGGTCCATGGCACACCAGGGCCTCCGCCACCGGACCGATGGCGGCCGGCCACGGTCGGTGTGGTTTAATCCTCCCCATGTCGGCGACCTCCGTCCGGTTTCCACGCATCGCGCTGGTCGGCCGGCACGCGGGCGCCGCCGCGGAGACCCTCCTCCGCCTGGCACGCTTCCTCGCGGCCCGCGGCCACGCGGTGGTGCTCGAGGAGGAAACCGCGCGCACGACGGGCGCCGCGGGCCACCCCACCGCGGCCGCCGACGAGATCGGCGCGAACACCGATCTCGTCATCGTGCTGGGTGGCGACGGCACCATGCTGTCGATCGCACGGCGCCTCGCGCCCCACGACGTGCCCCTGATCGGCATCAACCAGGGGCGCCTCGGCTTTCTCACCGACATTTCCCTGGCCCGCATGGAGCCCACGCTCGCGGCGATGCTCGAGGGACGCTTCGTCGAGGAACGCCGCACGCTGCTCGACGCGACCGTGTGCCGCTTCGACGGCGAGAGGCAGGCCGCGCTCGCGCTGAACGACGTCGTCGTCAATCGCGGCTCGCTCGGCACGATGATCGAATGCGCGGTCGAGATCGACGATCGCTTCGCCTTCGCGATGCGGGCCGACGGCATGATCGTCGCCACGCCGACGGGCTCCACGGCCTACGCCCTGTCCGCCGGCGGTCCGATCCTCGACCCGTCAGTGTCGGCGTTCGCGCTGGTGCCGGTGGCCCCGCACGGGCTCACGCACCGGCCGATCGCCGTCGCCGACACGTCGCGGCTGCGCATCACCGTCGTGCGCGGCCGCGATGCCGCTGCGCACTGCGACGGGCAGGCGCGCTTTCCGCTGTCGGAGGGCGAGAGCGTGACCGTGCGCCGCGCCGACTACACGGCGCGCTTCCTGCACCCCGACGACCACGACCATTTCGCGATGCTGCGCAAGAAGCTCCACTGGAGCGAGACGCCGGACCGGCTGCGCGGCGAGGACCCGGCCGGCGCCTAGCGCCGGAAGGCACGCCGGCGCCCGCCACCCGACGCCCGATGCTCCGCCACCTGTCGATCCGCAACTTCGTGCTCGTCGACGCGCTCGACCTCGAGCTCGACCCCGGGTTTGCCGCGCTCACCGGCGAGACCGGCGCGGGCAAGTCGATCCTCCTCGACGCGCTCGGGCTCCTGCTCGGCGACCGCTTCGAAGTGCGGCAGATCCGGCCCGGCGCCGAGCGGGCGGAGCTCGCGGCCGCGTTCGACGTCGCCGATGCGCCGCACGCGCGCGCGTGGCTCGCCGAGAACGCGCTCGCCGACGAGAACGGCGAAGTGCTCGTGCGCCGCGTGCTCGACGCGCAGGGCCGCTCGCGGGCCTTCGTCAACGGCCACCCGGTGACGCTCGCGCAGCTCGGGGCGCTGGGCGAGCTGCTGGTCGACCTGCACGGCCAGCACGCGCACCAGTCGCTCGAGCACGCCGAGGAACAGCGCTCGCTCCTCGACGCGTTCGGCGGCTTCGTCACGCTCGCCCGGGAAGTCGCCGCGGAGTGGCGCACGTGGCGCGTCGCGGTCGAGCATCGCGACGCGGCGGCGAACGCCGCCGAAGCCTCGGCGGCAGAGCGCGAATACCTCGCCGCACGGCAACGCGAACTCACCGCGCTTGCGATGGGCGCTGGCGAGTGGGCCGAACTCTCCACCGCGCAGTCGCGCCTCGGCAACGCGAGCGCGCTGCTCGAGGCCGCGACCGCCGGCGAGAGCCTGCTGGCCGACGGCGACGATGCGCTGACGGTGCGGCTCGCGCAGTTCGCCCAGCGGCTGTCGGCGCTCGCCCGCCACGACCCTGCGCTCGCGGAGATCGTCGCGCTGCTGGAGCCGGCCGGCATCGAGCTCGCCGAGGCCGCGCGCGCGCTGCGCGACTACCGGCGACGACTCGACCTCGATCCCGCCGAGCTCGCGCGCGTCGAGGCCCGTCTGGCGACGCTGCACGATGTCGCGCGCAAGCACCGTGTGCGTCCCGAGGCCCTGCCCGCGCTCTGTGCCGAGACCGAAGCCCGCCTCGCGGCGCTCGCCGAGTCGGCGGACGCCGAGGCGCTCGCGCGCGCCGCCGCCCAGGCCGAGGCGAGCTACCGGGCGCTCGCGGGCGAGCTGTCGAAGAAGCGCCGCTTCGCCGCGAACGAGCTCTCGCATCGCGTGACCGCGGCGATGCAGGAGCTCGCGATGGCCGGCGGCCGCTTCGAGATCGGCCTCGTGCCCGTCAAGGAACCGGCATCGTACGGTCTCGAGCAGGTCGAGTTCCGCGTGGCGAGCCATCCCGGCCAGCAGCCCGGTCCGCTCGCGCGTGTCGCGTCCGGCGGCGAACTGTCGCGCATCGCGCTCGCGATCCAGGTGGTGACGAGCGAGGTCGGCCACGTCCCGACGCTGGTCTTCGACGAGGTCGACGCCGGCATCGGCGGCGCCGTGGCGGTCACGGTCGGCCGTCTGCTGCAGGCGCTCGGCACGCGCAGGCAGGTGCTCTGCGTCACTCACCTGCCCCAGGTGGCTACCTGTGCCGACGCGCACTACCGTGTGAGCAAGGACGGCGACGGCGAGCGCGCGACGAGCGTCGTCGCCGAGCTCGACCGCGCCCGGCGGCAGGAGGAGATCGCGCGCATGCTGGGTGGCGCCGAGGTCACGGCGAAGACGCGCGCGCACGCGAGGGAACTGCTCGAGCAGAATCGCCGCAAGACGGCATGAAGCAAGGAGCCCAACGATGGTGATCGCACTCTTCGGCGCAACCGGCCGCGCCGGACGCCTCGTACTGGAGCGGCTGCTCGCGCGCGGCGACCACGTGCGCGCGCTGGCCCGCGATCCGGGCAAGCTCGTGCCGCACCCCGGCCTCGCGGTAGTCGAAGGCGACGCACGCGATGTCCCAGCCGTGCGGCGTGCCGTCGACGGTGCCGACGCGATCGTCTGCTGCCTCGGCATGCAGGACATCGCCGTTCCCGCCACCGACTTCTCCGAATCGGTGCGCGGAATCGTCGAGGCGGCGCGCGCCGCGGGCATCCGCCGGGTGGTCGCGATCGCTTCTGCGGGCGTGCTCGCCGACGCCCGTGGCGGCCTGCGCAACCAGCACGGCCTGCCGGCGGCATTCGCGAACATTGCCGCAGAGCACACGCGCAACCTGCGCACGTTCGAGGCATCGGGGCTCGACTGGACGCTGATGTGCCCCATCGACCTGGTCGACGCGCCCGCCGGCACCGCGCGCTGGGCGTTCGAGGACCTGCCCGCGGGCTCGCACACGGGGTACGTCGACCTCGCCGACACGATCGTCGAGATGCTGGGACGGCGCGACGCCCACGGCAAGCGCGTCGGCGTCGTCAGCGCCGGGTAACGGGACGGCGATCCGGGCGTCGCCCGGTCGCGCCGCTATCGGCGCGGCGCCTTCGCCTTGGGCTTGGCGACCGTCGGCGACTTGACCAGCTTCATCGTGCCGCGCACGGGACCCTTGGCCTTGGCGACCTTGGCGCGCGTGTACGTCGGCAGCGGCAGCGCGTCGCCGGTCTCGATCCAGTGCCTGACGCGTTCGGCGTCGCCGAGCCGCGTGTGCTTGCCGATCGAGTCGAGCAGCACGATCACGACCGGGCGGCTCGCGATGTTGGCGAGCATGACCAGGCAGCGGCCGGCCTCGCGGATGTAGCCGGTCTTCTGCAGCTGGATTTCCCAGTCGGACGAGGCGACCAGCCGGTTCGAGTTGTTGAAGCCCAGTATCCGCCCGGCCGGATCGACCTCGACGTAGGCGGAAGGCGTCGTCGAGTACTCGCGGATCAGCGGGTACTGCGCGGCGGCTCGAACCATTGCGGCAAGGTCGGTCGCCGTGGAGACATTCCTCGGCGACAAACCGGTCGGGTCTTCGAAGCGCGTACGCGCGAGGCCGAGCGCGCGCGCCTTGGCGTTCATCGCCGTGACGAAGGCATCGGTGCCGCCGGGGTGGTGCCGCGCCAGCGCCGACGCCGCCCGGTTCTCCGACGACATCAGCGCGAGCCGCAGCATCTCGCGGCGCGGCAGCTGGGTACCGAGGTGGAGGCGCGAGCGGCTGCCCTTGAGGAAGTCGAAGTCCTCGAGGTCGACCTCGAGGAGCGCGTCCAGGGACTGGCCCGAGTCCAGCGTCACCATCGCGGTCATCAGCTTGGTGAGCGAGGCGATCGGCGACACCTCGTTCGCCGCCTTCGCATAGATGGGCACTCCGGCCTGCGCGTCGAGGATCAGCGCGTTGGCGGAGGCGAGCTTCAGCTTGTCGGGGTCGCGAGCGTCCGCCTGCGCCAGAACCGCGCCCGAAAACCCGAGAAATACAAGGATTAGCAGCTTTTTGATCATGTGCAACCTGAACAACGAAGCGTTTTATAGCACGCCCGTGGCCATGCCGCCAATACCGTTGTTCGCGCTGGGGCTTGCGCCCGTCGAGCCACGCCGGTTGTCGACTACATGAGCCTGCCCGTCCGGGCGGCGGCGGCGACCTCCGCCGCGCCGTCGGCCGACGCCCGGTCCGGCGCCCGCCGTGCCTCGTCCTGCTGCAGTCGCCACATCCGGGCGTAGATGCCGTCCGCGGCGAGCAGTGCGGCGTGCGTGCCGCGCTCGACGATCTGGCCGTGCTCGAGGACCAGGATCGGATCGGCGTCGACGATCGTCGACAACCGGTGGGCGATCGTGAGCGTCGTGCGATTCCTCGCGATCAGCTTGAGCTCGGCCTGGATCGCCTTCTCCGAGCGCGAGTCGAGTGCCGAGGTCGCCTCGTCGAAGATCAGGATGCGCGGATCCTTGAGGATCGCCCGCGCGATCGCGACGCGCTGCTTCTCCCCGCCGGAGAGCTTGAGGCCGCGCTCGCCGACCGGCGTCGCGTAGCCCTGCGGCAGCCCGCTCACGAAGTCGTGGATCTGCGCGAGCTTCGCCGCCGCGACGATCTCGTCCCGCGTCGCGCCCGGCCGGCCGTAGGCGATGTTGTACTCGATCGAGTCGTTGAAGAGCACGGTGTCCTGCGGCACGATGCCGATCGCCGCCCGCAGGCTCTGCTGCGTCACGCCGCGCAGGTCCTGTCCGTCGATCGCGATGCGCCCGCCGGTAACGTCGTAGAAGCGGTAGAGCAGGCGTGCGAGCGTCGACTTGCCCGAGCCCGACGGGCCGACGACCGCGACGCTGCCGCCGGCCGGAATCACGAAGCTCACGCCGCGCAGGATCTGCCGGTCGGGCTCGTACCCGAAGTCGACGTCCTCGAAGCGCACCTCGGCATCCGCGATCGCGAGCGGCGGCGCGCCCGGCGCGTCCTGCACCTCGCGGTGCTCGTCGATCAGGCCGAACAGACGCTCCATGTCGGCGAGCGCCTGCTTGATCTCGCGGTAGATCACGCCGAGGAAGTTGAGCGGGATGTAGAGCTGGATCATGAACGCGTTGACGAGCACGAGGTCGCCGATGGTCATCCGGCTCTCGGCCACGCCGACCGTGGCCCGCCACATGATCAGCGTCACCGCGACGGCGATGATCGCGCTCTGCCCGACGTTGAGCGCCGACAGCGACGTCTGGCTCTTCACCGCGGCCCGCTCCCAGCGCTGCAGGCTGTCGTCGTAGCGCCGCGCCTCCCAGCCCTCGTTGCCGAAGTACTTGACGGTCTCGTAGTTGAGCAGGCTGTCGATCGCCCGCGTGTTGGCGCGGCTGTCGAGCTCGTTCATCTCGCGCCGGAAGTGCGTGCGCCACTCCGTGACCGCGACCGTGAACGCGATGTAGAGCGAGAGCGCGCCGACCGTGATCGCGATGAACGTCCAGTCGTACTTCGCGATCAGGATCGCGCACACCAGCGTGATCTCGACCAGCGTGGGCAGGATCGAGAACAGCGCGAACTGAATCAGCGTCGAGATGCCGCGCTGGCCGCGCTCGACGTCGCGCGTGAGGCCGCCGGTCTGGCGGGCGAGGTGGAAGCGCAGGCTGAGCGAGTGCAGGTGCCGGAACACCTCGAGCGCGATCTTGCGCACCGCACGCTGCGTGACCTTGGCGAACAGGTACTCGCGCAGCTCCGTGAAGACCGTGGTCGCGACGCGCAGCAGCCCGTAGGCGGCGAGCAGCGCGAGCGGCACGGCGAGGAGCGCGACCTCGCGGTCGAGCGCGTCGACGATGCCCTTCATTACCAGGGGTACGCCGACGTTGGCGAGCTTCGCCGCGACCAGGCAGGCGAGCGCGGCGACGACCCGCCCCTTGTACTCCCACAGGTAGGGCAACAGCTCGCGGATCGTCGCCCAGTCGCCGCGCCGCGTGCGCGACACGCCGCGGTCTCCAGACAGGGGCAGCGAGGACGAGCTGTGGCCGCGCATGTTCTTCGTCGGGGTCAGTGTGGTCGGGGTCCGGGTCGGCGCCGGCGTCCGCGCCACCACTCGTCGCCGCCGTAGCCCAGGAAGCCCATCGCCACGCGCACGATGCCGTACGCGGCCCACGACAGCGCCTTGGCGAACGGCGAGCGCGCCGCCCAGTGCTGCGGCCCGACGCGCCGGGCGCCCGTCTGGACCATCTGCAGCAGCTCGACGCGCAGGTCCTGGGCGAACGCCGGGTCACGCACGAACAGGTTGGCCTCGCGCGACATGAGCAGAGAGTATGGGTCGATGTTCGACGAGCCGACCGTCGCCCAGCGCTCGTCGACCACCGCAACCTTCGCGTGCAGGAACGAGCGATGGTATTCCTCGATCGCGATACCGCTCGCCAGCAACTGGCCGTACAGCGCCCGCGAGGCATAGTGCAGCAGGCGGTACTCGACGCGTGCCTGCAGGAGCAGCGTCACCTGCACGCCGCGTGCCGCGGCGCCGATCAGCGCGCGCCGGAAGCGGATGCCGGGGAAGAAGTACGCGCTGGCGATGACGATCTCGCGTCGCGCGGTGCGGATGCCCGCCAGGTAGGCGCGCTCGATGTCGCGCCGATGCCGCAGGTTGTCGCGGATCGCGAGCTTGGCGGTCTGCGTGCCGACGCGCTGGACCTGGCGGGTGTCGGGAAACAGCGGCACGTCGCTGCGCGAGAACTGCACGAGCTCGCACAGCGCCCACACGCGGGCCATCGTCTGCACGATCGACGAGACCACCGGGCCGCGCACGCGCACCGCGAAGTCGACGCGTGGCGGCTTGTGCCCGGGCGTGTGCATGTCGTCGATCACGTTGACGCCGCCGACGAACGCGACGGTCCCGTCGACGTGCGCGATCTTGCGGTGCAGCCGGCGCAGTCGGTGAGAGCGAAAGTGCCAGGGCGCGACCTCCGGCCGGTAGATGAGCAGGTGCACGCCGCCCTGTTCGAGCCGGCGACGCAGGGGCGCGGTGAGATAGTGCCGGGCGCCCCAGCCGTCGACCAGCACGCGCACCGTCACGCCGCGCGCGACCGCGGCGGTCAGCGCCGCCGTCACCGCATCGCCGGCACGATCGTCGGCGAAGATGTAGGTCTCGAGCCAGACTTCGCGCGTCGCCGCCGCGATCGCGCCGATCAGCGCGGGGAAGTACTCGGCACCGCTGCGCAGCAGCTCGACCGCATTGCCCGGCGTGAACCGGTTCATCGCCTGCCGCGCGTCGCGATGCGCCGCGGTCAGCGACGCCGCGGTGCCGCCTCGAAAGTGGCGGCCAGCGCCGCGTGGTCGGAGATGCGGGCCCCCGGAAAGGCCAGGTGCACGTGCGCATCGGCCACCGCGAGGCCGCGGGCGTAGATACGATCGAGGTGGAACACCGGCAGCACCGACGGGTAGGTGCGGGCGAGGCGCCCGGTGAACGCCTTGAACACGTCGACGACGCCGAGCTCCCCGACGAGCATCCGGTCGGCCTTGCGTCGCCAGTCGTTGAAGTCGCCCGCGATGATCAGCGGGGCGTCCTTCGGGACGGTCTCGCGGATCCGCTCGCACAGCGCCCGCACCTGCCACTGGCGGCCGCGCTCGAACAGGCCGAGGTGGACGTTGATGCAATGCAGCTCCGGCAGCTTCTTGCCGAGCTCGACGATGCAGTGAAGCATGCCCCGCGACTCGAACGGATGCGCGGAGATGTCCTCGTTCTCCTGCACGAGGATCGGGAAGCGCGACAAGAGCGCGTTGCCGTGGTGGCCGTGCCGGTACACGGCGTTCTTGCCATAGGCGAGCTCGCGCCAGTTCTCGCCTGCGATGAACTCGTGCTGCGGATGCACCGGCCAGTCGTGGTGCCGCCCGGCGTGGCGCTCGTGCACGCCCTGCACCTCCTGCAGGAATACGACGTCGGGGTCGAGGCCCTGCAGGCGGTCGCGCACCTCGTGGACGACGACACGACGGTTGAAGCCGGACAGTCCCTTGTGGATGTTGTACGTCGCTACGGTGAAGCGCACGGATGGGTTCGAGGGCACGCGTATGCGTCGCCTATGTTAGTGAGTCGGCGCGCTGCGCGCCGGGCTCTCCGGACGCGACGAGGTTGCGCAATTCCCGCAGCACCACCGAGACCATCGCGAGGTCCGCCGACGGCGCGCTCCGCACCTCCTCGACCACCTTGAGCGCCCGGTCGCGCGCCGCACGATGCGCGGACTCCCAGGCCGCGAGCCGCGCCTCGGCGGCAACCTCGCCGGGAGCCTCGTGCAGCACGTCGATCGTCAGCGCCCGCTGCAACCCGGCGACGTCGTCGCGCAGCGCTCCCCGCGCAAGTCCCTGCCAATGACCTTCGGCAGGCAGCGCCGCGATCCGCCGCGACAGCCAGTCGAGCGCGAGCCGGTCGCCGAGTGCGAAGTGCACCCCGGCGACGCCGGCGACGTCCTGTCCCGTCGCCGCCGCGGTCTCGACGATGTCGGGCGCGCCGGAAAGGGGTTCGAGCGTGGCGACGCGGCGCGCGAGCGGCTTCGGCACGCTCGCCGACTCGAGCTCGGTGGCTCGTCGCAGCGCCTCCTCGCGCGAGGCCCCGGGCAGCAAGTCGAAGACCCGCTCTGCGATCGAGGCCACGCCCGGGCCGAAGCGCGCAATCGTCGACGCCAGGTCCTCGGCCAGCCGGGGGCTGCGCAGGAACCAGAGCGTGCCGCGGGTCGCGAGGCGGCCGGTGTCGATAAGCATCGCGGCCTGCACGTCGTCCGCCACCTTCATGCCCAGCGACTCGATGTCGCGCCACACCGTGGGCAGCGCGAACACCTCGCGCGCGAGCATGTGCGCACGCACGACCTCTGCCGAGCTGGCGCCCGTGGCTTCGCGCATCCGGTGCACGAACGTGGCGCCGGCACGGTTGATGGTGCGGTTCACCACCACGTTGGCGATGATCTCGCGGCGCAGCGGATGGCGCGGCAGGTACGCGCCGTAGCGCTCGACCAGCGCCGGCGGGAAGTAGTCGACGAGCGCCTTCGCGACCCAGGGTTCGTCGGGAAGCTTCGATGCCAGGATCTCGTCGTAGAGCCACAGCTTCGCGTAGGCGAGGAGCACCGCGCGCTCCGGTGTGGTGAGGCCCTGGCCGCTCGCCGCGCGCTCGGCAAGCACGTCGTCGGCCGGCAGGAACTCGATCGCGCGGTGCAGGCGTCCCTCGCGCTCGAGGAAGCGCATGAACCGCGCCTCGTCGTCGAGGAGCCGCGGCGCGAGCCGTCGCCCGACCGAGAGGATCTCTGTCTGCTCGTAGTTGTCGGCGAGCACCAGCGCCGCGACGTCGTCGGTCATGGTCGCGAGGAACTCGTTTCTCTGCTTGGTGGTGAGCGCCCCCTCGGCGACCGGCAAGTCGAGCAGGACCTTGATGTTCACCTCGTGGTCGGAGGTGTCGACGCCGCCCGAGTTGTCGATCGCGTCGGTATTGATGCGCCCGCCGGCGCGCGCGAACTCGATGCGGCCGCGCTGCGTCAGGCCGAGGTTGCCGCCCTCGGCGACGACCTTGCAGCGCAGCTCCGTCGCGCCGATGCGCAGGGCGTCGTTGGCGCGGTCGCCCACCTCCGCGTGCGTCTCGTCGGAGGCCTTGACGTAGGTGCCGATGCCGCCGTTGTAGAGCAGGTCCACGGGCGCGCGCAGGATGGCGCTCAACAGTTCGCTGGGAGGGAGCGCCGTCACTTCGCCGGAGAGACCGAGCGCCGCGCGCGCCTCGGGCGAGACGGGAATCGACTTCGCCGCGCGCGGCCACACGCCGCCACCGCGGCTGATGAGCTTCTCGTCGTAGTCCGCCCAGCTGCTGCGCGCCAGGTCGAACAGGCGCCGGCGCTCGGCGAGCGATGCCGCGGTGTCCGGCGACGGGTCGATGAAGACGTGGCGGTGATCGAACGCCGCGACGAGCCGGATGTGCGGGGACAGCAGCATGCCGTTGCCGAACACGTCGCCCGACATGTCGCCGATGCCGACCACGGTAAAGTCCTGCGCCTGCGTGTCGACGCCCGCTTCGCGGAAGTGGCGCTTCACCGCCTCCCAGGCGCCGCGCGCGGTGATGCCCATGCCCTTGTGGTCGTAGCCCGCCGAGCCGCCGGAGGCGAAGGCGTCGCCGAGCCAGAAGCCGTACTCCGCGGAAACCGCGTTCGCGTAGTCCGAGAACGCCGCGGTGCCCTTGTCCGCGGCGACGACGAGGTACGGGTCGTCGGGGTCGTGGCGCTTGACGTCCGGCGGCGGCACGATCGCTTCGCCCTGGCGGTTGTCGGTGAGGTCGAGCAGCGCCCGCAGGTAGTCCTGGTAGCAGGCGATGCCCTCCTTCAGGTACGCGTCGCGGTCGGCGGGCGACGGCGCGCGCTTCAGCACGAAACCGCCCTTCGAGCCCACCGGCACGATCACCGTGTTCTTGACCATCTGCGCCTTGACGAGGCCCAGCACCTCGGTGCGGAAGTCCTCGGGACGGTCCGACCAGCGCAGGCCGCCGCGCGACACCTTGCCGCCGCGCAGGTGCACGCCCTCGAAGCGCGGTGCGTAGACCCAGATCTCGAACAGCGGCGCCGGCGCCGGCATCCCCGGCACCTTCGCGGGGTCGAGCTTGAACGACAGGTAGGGTCGGCGGCGCCCCTCGCCGTCGACACGCCAGAAGCTGGTGCGCAGCGTCGCCTCGATGACCGCGACGTACTGTCGCAGCACGCGGTCCTCGGAGAGGTTCGTGACCTTCTCCAGGGCGGTGCGGACTGCGCCTGCCTGCCGCCTGGCGAGGTCGTCGTCGGCGGCCGCGGGATCGAAGCGCGCGCGAAACAGCGCGACCAGCATGCGCGCGATGCCGGGATGCGCGGCGAGCGTCTGCTCGATGAACGCCTGCGACAGCGGAAAGCCGAGCTGCCGCAGGTAGCGACCGTAGGCGCGCAGCACGACCACCTCGTCGGCGGAGAGCCGCGCCGCGAGCACGAGGCGGTTGAAGCCGTCGTTCTCGACCGTGCCCTCGAACACGCGCAGGAATGCGTCCTCGAAGAGGCCGCGCACCTCCTCGTGGTCGACCTCGGCGTCGGACAGGACGAGCCCGTAGTCGTGCACCCACACCCGCTCCGCACCGTCGGGCGACACCCGATAGGGCCGCTCTTCGATCACCGTCAGGCCCATGCGCTCCAGCATGGGCAGTGCATTCGACAGCGACACCGGGCCGCCGCGTTGCACGAGCTTGAAGCGCAGCGCCGATGGCGCGGCATCCACCGGACGGTACAGGTTGATCGCGACGCGACCCGTGGCGAGCGCCGACTCGACGAGCGCAATGTCCGGCACGGCGCTGCGCGCCGGGAAGTCCTCGCGATACGCGGCCGGGAACGCGGCCGCATAGCGATGGTAGAGCGGGCCGCCCTGCCCTTCGCCGAGCGAGCGCGTCAGCGTCTCGGCCAGGTCGTCCTCCCAGCGCCGCGACGCGGCGGCGAGGCGCCGCTCGAGCTCCTCGGCTTCGTAGGCGGGAATGCGGCCGGGCTGCGTACGCACGGTGACGAGCACGCGCACCAGCGACGACTCCGACAGCAGCACCGCGAACTCCGACCCGGTGCCGCGGAAGGCATCGACGAGGATCGCCTGCCACTTCCGGCGCAGTTCCGTCGTGTAGCGCTCGCGCGGCGCGTAGATCAGGCACGACACGAAGCGCTCGTACAGGTCGTGGCGCAGGAACACACGGAAGCGCTGGCGACCCTCGAGCTTGAGGATGCCGAGCACGGTGCGCGCGAGGTCGGCCTCGCTCACCTGGAAGAGTTCGTCGCGCGGGTAGGTGGCGAGGATGTTGGTGAGCGACTTCGCCGAGTGGCTCTGCGGCGGGAAGCCCGCCTGCTCCAGCACGCGCCCCACCTTGCGGCGCAAGAGCGGGATGTCGGTCGGCTTCGCGCTGTACGCCATCGACGTGTACAGGCCGAGAAAGCGGTGTTCGCCGCAGACGTTGCCGGCGGCGTCGTAGCGCTTGATGCCGATGTAGTCGAGGTAACCCGGCCGGTGCACGGTGGAGCGCGAGTTCGACTTGGTGATGATGACGAGGTCCCGCGCCTTGGCCTGCTCGCGCAATGCCGGGGGAAGCTGCGCGAAGCTTGCCGAGTGCGTCTCGCCGGCACGATCGCGCAGGATGCCCAGCCCCGAGCCGGGAACGATCGCGAGCCCGACGCCCGCTTCGCGCTCGACAAGGTCGTGGCAGCGGTAGCCGACGTAGGTGAAGTGGGCGTCCGCGAGCCACGCCAGGAATTCGCGCGTCTCGGCAATATCGTCGGGGGACAACGGCGGCGCGCTGCGCTCGAGGTCTGACATCACCTCGAGCATCTTCGCGCGCATCGGCGTCCAGTCGCCCACGACAGTGCGGACGTCGGCGAGCACGCGCGCGACGTCGGCCGCCAGCGCGCTGCGACGCGCGGCGTCGGCGACCCGCTCGACCTCGACGTGCATCAGGGATTCGCGCACGCCGCCGGGCTCGCCTTCCCGCGCGAGCCCGGCGAGCCGGCCGCCTGCGTCCCGCTGCGCCGTCACGATCGGGTGGGCAATCAGGTTGACGGCAAGCCCCTGGCGCAGCACCTCCATCTGCACGGAGTCGACCAGGAACGGCATGTCGTCGTTGACGATCTCGACCACCGTGTGCGGCGACTGCCAGCCCTGCTCCGCGACCGACGGGTTGAAGACGCGTACCTTCGCCTCGCCGGGCGTCCTCGTCGCCGCGACCTGCCCCAGCGACCGGATCGCGCCGTAGAGGTCGAGCGCGTCGCGCTCGATCACGTCCTCGGCGTCGAGTCCAGCGAGGTAGGCCCGGCTGAATTCCTCGAGGTGCGCGCGTTCGCGCGGATCGGCGCGCGCGGCGACCTGCGCAAGGACGGCCTCGACGCGTTCAGCGGCGGCGGCATCATGATTGGCAGCCATCGTGACTCCCAGATGGGCCGCGCGGCGCGGCCCCTGCACTCGGCCTCGCAACAGGCCTATGGCGGGCGAATCGGTGCAGTCACCGTCGCCCGTTCCTGCACCAATGGTAGCGCGGATCCGCGGCGCCGATCCGGCGCCAGGATACGTGGCGGTCCCTGTGCCGTCCGGCACTTCGGCTCGCGACGCGGCCGCGTTCCAGCTTGCATCGGCGGGATACGGGAAAAAGCATTGCTTCTGCCACCCATGCGGACAGCGAAACTCAGCGGCCGGTACTTGAGGTGCGGCAGCAGCCATGGCGTCACGTGCTCGTCGAATGCCGCGATTGCCCGGGCCTCGCCCACATGTTGGTGTGCCAGCGCACAGACGGTCATGCGCCGACGAAATATCCTTCGCCGATGCTCGCAAGGGGTAGCTCTTGCGAGCCTCCTACGGCGTCTATCTCGGACACTCGTATCAACATCGTCGAGAGTCTGTCGCAACAGGGCCAGAACGGCACCGTTGTCGTTCCCGGTGTCGGCATGCGCAGGCATGCAATCGGGATGTCCTACACGCAGGTGCGTGCAGTTCCTACGCCATATCAAGACCGGCACGGGCAGTTCCAGCCGTCGGTCGATGCGAGCCTGTGCCTGCACTTTGTTCGAAGCCAAATGGAGAGCGCGATGGGTACCAAATTCAGACTGGCAGTGGGTGCTGCGGCGATCGCCGTGGCCATGCAAGCGTCGGCGCAGGTGACCTTCTTCGAGCGGCCCGGTTTTGAAGGCCGCTCGTTCACCGCCGACAGGCAGATCGGCAATTTCGAGCGCTTCGGCTTCAATGATCGTGCTTCGTCCGTCGTGGTGAAGCGCGGCGTCTGGGAAGCCTGCGACACCGCGCGGTTCGAGGGTCAATGTGTCGTCCTGCGTCCGGGCAGTTATGGCTCGTTGAGGGCCATCGGCCTCAACAACAGCGTTTCATCCGTGCGTCCGGTCAATCGTCCCGAGTACGGCGACGGCCGCGAGTTCTACTCGCCGTCGGGCTACGATTACCGCAGGCGGAAGAACGAGCGCACGTTCGAGGTGCCCGTGACGTCGGTGCGCGCGGTCGTGGGACCGCCGCAACAACGCTGCTGGGTCGAGCAACAGCAGGTTGTGACGAATTCGCCTGACGTCAACATCCCGGGCGCGATCATCGGCGGCGTGCTGGGCGGCGTTCTCGGGCACCAGATCGGCGGCGGTCGCGGACAGGACATCGCAACCGGCGTCGGCGCGGTGGGCGGTGCCGTCGTAGGTTCGAACGTCGGTCGCCGTTCGGGCGGACAGCAGGTGACGACGCAGGACGTCGAGCGCTGCGCGTCAGAACCCGTTTCGTCGCGCCCCGATTACTGGGATGTGACGTACGACTTCCGCGGCATTCAGCATCGCGTGCAGATGACGGCCCCGCCGGGACCGACGATCCTCGTCAACGGCAAGGGTGAGCCGCGCGTCTGACCGGCGCCACGCCGGCTCGCTTCGGCAGCTCAGGGACGGGGCGCTGTTCTATCCAGCAGCGCAGGGAAACCGCCGCGATTCCGCATGCAGGTGAACGCCACGCGGGCGCCGCCGGCGCTCGGGGTGCATTGCGTGCCCCGAAAGGCCGACGCGGACGATGGGGTGGCTGATGGGATTCGAACCCACGACAACCGGAATCACAATCCGGGACTCTACCGCTGAGCTACAGCCACCGCTGGTGATCTGGCGCGCCCGACAGGACTCGAACCTGTTACCGCCGGCTTAGAAGGCCGGTGCTCTATCCAGATGAGCTACGGGCGCTTCGTGTCGGGCCTTCAGGG
>Ga0209391_10000056_pt1:0-20000 | contig 37208 bp, 27 predicted proteins | sample PPLLak3March2015_FD_187246 | JGI IMG/M metagenome (GOLD analysis project Ga0209391, IMG submission 187246) | Freshwater sediment microbial communities from Prairie Pothole Lake near Jamestown, North Dakota, USA - PPLs Lake P7 Core (1) Depth... | ecosystem: Environmental > Aquatic >...
GAGCGTAGCCAATCGCTGAGAAACCTCGGATGGGTAATATTTGCGCTGAAAATCTGCCTGTAACATATTTGTAAATGTCACGAATGAAACAGAAGAAACGAAATCGATTTTCTCCAGATAGCTCATGTCGCGCCAAGCATTATGATCCCAGCCGATAATATTATTTACTTGCCATGCATTCAATTTCTTGCAACCGTAGTACTGTGGCTCAAAGGCAAGAATCAATATATCGCCACTATCAACTATGGCACTCACTTCCTCAAGCATTTTTTTCTGACTTAACGCAGCATGTAGCCCAAAGTTAATAACGGGCAGGCCTAGTTGTTTGCTGGCATACTCCGCATCAATTCCAAACAGGGTACTTGAACCGCCGGCAATGATTATTTTGTTTTTCCCCGCATGCTTCTTTACCAATTCCTTTTTGATGATCAACATTTCACCCACCCAATACTCGGCAGGAATAGGAGCATCTATTAATATTAATACTACCGAGTAATAACTGATACATGCTATTAATGCAGAAATAAAAAATAACTGGATAAATTTCATGGGTCAAAACTGGAAATAAAGAAATTCTGATTTAGTTGCGCTTCCCACGCAAACTACCAACACGAAAAATAGCAAACCATAACAGGCGCCTTGTAATTTCGTAGGCCTCATTTCAATTAATTGCAACAATTTACTTTGAAATCGAGCAAGTACACCACTAGGTGCTTGCTCATAGTCTTGGCTGTCATTCAGTACTGGGTGAAAACGCTTTGCAATCTGGCAAACATTGGGAAAGCAAAAAGACAGAATCAATCCCAGTGTTAATAAAAGAATTGCTTTACCAAATGCCAGGCTTGTGAGGGGCATGATACCGAATAAAGTCAGTCCGTCAGTCTTCATAGCCCCCGATAACCAGGCTCCTTTTAACTTCTCCGCTCCATTCAAACCCGACATTCCACTTAAAATTTGAAGTGCAGTAGCAAGATTATCAGATCGAAAAAACACCCATCCGACAACCACCGCCAGGAAAGTGAGAGCACCTGCACCCAAATCTGACCATCTGCCGCCATCACCCCAACCCAGTCTTTGCTTTAAATTGCGCCAGGCATGGTTGATGATCAAATAAAATCCGTGCAAGCCGCCCCAAACGACAAATGTCCAGCCTGCGCCATGCCATAACCCACCCAGCAACATGGTTGCCATCAAGTTGACATAACGCCGGCCTTTGCCATGACGGCTACCACCCAGGGGAATATAAAGATAGTCACGCAGGAAGCGCGATAAAGTCATGTGCCAACGCCGCCAGAACTCGATAATACTGGTGGCCTTGTAAGGAGAATTGAAGTTCATCGGCAGCCTTACATTAAACATCAGGGATAGACCAATCGCCATATCGGAATAACCAGAAAAATCGAAATATAATTGTAGCGTGTACGCGAGCGCTCCTATCCATGACTCAAATAACATAGGTTGTCCGCCCGTGCTTACTGCATTAAAAATGGGTGTGGCTATATCCCCCATAGAGTCGGCTATAAGTACCTTTTTGGCCAAGCCAAGGACAAAAACCGACAGGCCAACAGCAACGTTTTCCAGGTTAATGAGGCAAGTATCTGGCTTGGCAAACTGCGGCATCATTTCCTTATGATGCAATACAGGGCCTGCAATCAGATGCGGAAAATAAGTGACAAACAAGGTGTAGTGAATAAAGTTGTATTCCTTGACTTTATCCTGATAAGTATCAACAAGAAAAGCAATCTGGGTAAAGGTAAAAAAGGAAATGCCGAGCGGTAGAAAAACTTCGCCAATTTGGAGAGCTGTACCCGCCAAATGATTTAGATTTTCAATAAAAAAATTAGCATATTTGAAGTAGCCCAGCAGAATCATATTAGCAACAATCGCACTAACCAATAACCATTTCGGCGAACCGGTTGATATCGAAAGCCTCTGTCCAATCAAATAACCGGCACCGTAATTGAATACGATAGAACCCAGTAATAACCCAACAAAACGGACATCCCACCAAGCATAGAAAAATAGCGATGCAAAAGTAAGCCATAGTAAAGCCAGGTTGTGACTGTATCGTCCGATTGCATAAAACCCAAAAAAAACAACGGGGAGATAGGTAAAAATAAAAACATACGAATTGAATAACATGCGGCGTTTCTGGTTTTAAATAAAAATTATATTATAATTACGGGGCATCACGTTTCGCTGAAAAGATTACCGCACCTAGGGCAAGACCCGCTATAAAACCATGGCGCTCAATGCCGACGAGTTCATGCATCGCTTCCTGTTGTATATTCTGCCCATCGACTTTCACCGCATCCGTCACTATGGGTTACTAGCCAATGCCTGGCGCCGCGATCATCTTGGGCGAGTGCGCGACCTGCTGAAAGTTGCTCCTGATAATTCGGCACCCATGGGTGCCGATACGTCATACAAAACGATCCAGCAGCTCTTCGTTTGCCCGGACTGTGGTGCGGCGATGATCATTGTCGAAATCTTAACGCGCAAACAGCCCATCCGCGCATCACACAAGCATCGAGACGCACCATGAGCAACAGCGTCTTTCGCTACCCAATCCAGCCGCCAACGGCTCATCAGCCCAAGCCGATGCGGGAAGATTTTGCCTGGTGGCATAAAATCCATGTTTCTTGCCCGCCACAGCAACGCTCATACAAAGACCCCATAACGCCACTACGAAGCTATAACGTTTTTTGTTTATATTGTTTATCTGGCAGAAGGTGGCTTGGCCAATAAATCAGCATTCAACTTTTGAAGGCCCCCCTTTACCAAATAAGGCTCTTCGCGTTTTAGTAAAAGCATGATAACTGATAACACATGTTACCTTATGGCTAATGAGCATTTACGCATGTTCCTGACAGCACGTTCTTGCGTATTGCCTTGATAAAAGCATCTGTTCGAAGAGTTCGGCCTTCAGTATTTAAGTGCAAATCGGTATTAAAAAAATACTTTCTATCGAAAATTAAATCTTCCCGGTTATCGATGATGCATCCGATATGAGAAAATTCGTTACGAAAATTTAATTCGCCACTTCTCAAAGTGTCCAAACCAACCTCTGACGCAATGTAGGGTATATTCGCGAAGTAAACCAGCACCCCTTTTTTTTTCATGCGATCTACAAAACTGATTAACATGTCTGCTGTTTTATCGCACACATGGCTCGGACTGCCCATATCGTAACCTTGACCTTTAAATCTGGAACCTTCTGTTCGCTGTATATCGCCATGGCTGTTCAGGTTATAGGCGGAATATTCGAAAGTTGAAGGCAGTGTTCGAGCGCGAAACCTGGATAAAACCAGAGAACCATCTAGCGAAGTTAATCTGTCAGAGAGACTGGCAGGATGAAGCTTTTTCAGGATTTCAGCAACCACCATCTGACCCAGTAGCGTAGGCGATACTAAAGAAACAAATTCAAGCTTCTCCGAATAATTCATTTCTTTCCATGCATCATGATCCCAACCGATAATGTTAGTTACATGCCCTGAATTCAACTGGGTATTACAATCGTAATAGGGCGGTTCTAAAGCTAGAACCAATACATCTCCTTGCTCAATCACTGAACTGACTATTTGGAGGATTCTTTCTAACCTTAAACCGGCATGCAAGCCGAAATTTAACACTGGCATATCCAGCGACTTACTCGCATATTCAGCATCAATCCCAAATAAGGTACTTGATCCACCCGCAATGATTATTTTGCTTTTTCCTGCATGTTTCTTTACTAACTCTTTCTTGATCGTAATCATTTCTCCAACCCAGTATTCGGCTGGTACGGGTGCGTCGATCAATATTAATACGGCACTATAATAGGTCACGCAAGCCAAAATAGCAGAAACAAAAAATGCTTGAATATACTTCATGGTCAGAATTGAAAGTAGAGAAATTCTGATTTGCTTGCTGATGCCATATAAGCCAATAGTATAAAAAACAGTACGCCATAGAATGCACCTTGTAATTTCGTAGGGTACCATTCCATTAATCTCAGCAGCTTTGTTTGGGCTGGTAAATTTGACTCAAAATTTATTGGAACGAAATCCTCCATGTCTTCCAGGGTTGGGCGGAAGCGTTGCACAATTTGACAAACATTCGGAAAGAAGAAAACCAGACAAAGGCCGATAATAATTTGCAGCATGCCTAAATGTATCTTTACCAACGACAATGGCGTAAACCCTTCCAGGCTGATTTCAATAGGTAACTTTTGTGTAAACACGGCTACATATTTAGCAAACGATTGATGTACTGACACACCATTCATCGCCACCATTCCCTGCAAGATAGAAATCGCAGAAGAAAAACTGTCTGCACGAAAAAACACCCAGCTCACCACCACCGCCAGAAAAGTGAGAGCACCCGCACCCAAATTTGACCATCTGCCGCCATCACCCCAACCCATTTTTTGCTTTAAATTGCGCCAGGCATGGTTAATCATCAAATAAAATCCGTGCAAGCCGCCCCACATGACAAATGTCCAGCCTGCGCCATGCCATAGACCACCCAGCAGCATGGTTGCCATCAGGTTGACATAACGCCGGCCTTTGCCATGACGGCTACCACCCAGTGGAATATAGAGATAGTCACGCAGGAAGCGCGATAAAGTCATGTGCCAACGCCGCCAGAACTCGATAATGCTGGTAGCCTTGTAAGGGGAATTGAAGTTCAACGGTAAACGCACGTTAAACATCAAGGACAGACCAATTGCCATATCGGAATAAGCAGAAAAATCGAAATATAACTGTAACGTGTACGCGAGTGCTCCTAGCCAGGACTCAAATAACATAGGCTGTCCGCCCGTGCTTACCGCATCAAAAATGGGTGTGGCCATATCCCCCATAGAGTCGGCTATAAGCACCTTCTTGGCCAAGCCAAGGACAAAAACCGACAGGCCGACAGCAACGTTTTCCAGGTTAATGAGGCAAGTATCCGGCTTGGCAAACTGCGGCATCATTTCCTTATGATGCAATACAGGACCGGCAATCAGATGCGGAAAATAAGTGACAAACAAGGTGTAGTGAATAAAGCTGTATTCCTTGACTTTACCCTGATAGGTATCAACAAGAAAAGCAATCTGGGTAAAGGTAAAAAAGGAAATGCCGAGCGGTAGAAAAACTTCGCCAATGAGGAGAGCTGTGCCCGCCAGATGATTTAGATTTTCAATAAAAAAATTGGCATATTTGAAGTAGCCCAACAGAATCATATTAGCAACAATCGCGCTAACCAATAACCATTTCGTCGAACCGGTTGACTTTGAAAGACTCTGCCCAATTAAATAGCCAGAACCGTAATTGAATATGATAGAGCCCAACAGCAACCCCACAAAACGGATATCCCACCAACCATAGAAAAATAGGGACGCCAAAGCAAGCCATAGTAAAGCCAGGTTGTGACTATATCGCCCTATAGCATAAAACCCGAAAAAAACAACAGGGAGAAAGGCAAAAATAAAAACATACGAATTGAATAACATGCAGTGTTTATGGCTTGTAATAAACATAAAGATGATTCCTGCGATAGCAACCACCACGGAGCTAGCACTGATAACCGGTAAAAGAAGATCAAAACCGGGAGTTAAAACAGCAACAAGCGTTGGTGTAATACTGCAAGCAGAAAAAGAAGCAAGTGTTTAAACGGTCTTTCACGCAAGAAGCCGGCATTTATACTCGTCCTGCCTTAAAACAATGCTCCATGGCAAACAATTTTTCGATCCTGTTAGTTTGCCTCTTCTGTGTCCAATCAAATTACCTGCACCACATTTAAATAAATAGAACACCGGATATTTTCAAGCAGAGTTCATAGTAAGCTCATGCAACTGCATATTAATAATTTTTAGCGCCGCCAGGATCGCAGCAAATACCTGATTGGAATGCACTGCACGCGTTTTACGTAATTCACCGCCGCAATCCCAGGTAATCACACACTCAGTCAAGGCGCTTGTGTGTCCCCCCCTAGGTATCCTCACTTCGTAATCGAACAATGCCGGCAAGGTATAATTATGCAACTTCATCACTTTGTTGATGGCATCAATAAAGGCATCAAAACCGCCATTTCCGGAACCGGAAGCAATATGCTTGGTACCCTTCACATTAACCCGAATACTGGCCGTGGATTCCAGATCAAGACCGCTGGTAACAGAGCAGTTCAGCAGCTTGATATGTTGATAATCCTTACTCTCCAACACATCGGCAATAATAAAGGGGAGGTCATCGGTAGTGATGGTCTGTTTTGAATCGCCGAGACTAACAATCCGGTCAAGTACTTTTTTCTGATTCTCTTCCGATAGATCAAGTTCTAACTGTTCAAGATTTTTTTTCAGGGACGCCTTGCCGCTCATTTTGCCTAACGCATAACTTCGGGTACGGGAAAAGCGTTCCGGCCCTAACCGGGTTTTATATAAGCCGCCCTTTTGATCGCCATCCGCATGAATCCCGGCAGTTTGTGTAAAGACATCAGCACCAATAATGGGCGCATTAGCCGCAACCCGTTTTCCGGAGAAGTTTTCAACCATGTTGCTGATACGAACAATATGGCTCTCATCGATAGATAACTGCATATTCATTTTATCGCGCAAGACGACCGCAACTTCTGCAAGCGAGGCATTGCCTGCACGCTCGCCGAGGCAGTTAACGGTGCAGTGAATAGAACTTACGCCGGCGCGAACAGCCGCCATGACATTGGCAGTTGCCAATCCGTAATCATTATGGGGATGAAAATCAAATTGCAGTTCCGGGTAGCGATGACACATATCGCCCAGATTGTTGAATACCTCTTCAGGCGACAACACGCCGAGGGTATCGGGCAGCATGAAATGTTGAATGCCTGAATGCCGCAGGTTGTCCATTAAACCGTAAACATAATCCGGACTGTCTTGATAGCCGTTTGACCAATCTTCCAGGTAAACATTAACTTTCAGGCCTTTTTCCAGCGCGTAATTGACCGTTTGCAGAATATCCCCGGTATGTTGCGCCAACGTTTTCCCCAACTGTTCACGGCAATGTTTTTCGCTGCCCTTGGTAAGCAAATTGATTACCCCACCACCCGTTTCCAGAATCCAGTCAACGCTTTTGGTATGATCAACAAAACCTAGAACCTCAACGCAACCGACAAAACCTTCCTGTTGCGCCCATTGGTTAATGTTAGTAACAGCCTCTTTTTCACCCTGGGACACACGCGCAGATGCCACTTCAATACGGTCGACCCGGAGAAATTGCAACAGGGCCTTGGCAATATTGACTTTTTCGGTCGGAGTGAAGGAAACGCCTTGCGTTTGTTCACCATCACGCAAGGTGGTGTCCATTAGTTGGATGGCTCTGGAAGCTGTGGGCATGATTAGTGACTGTAATTTTTCATGATTGATTTTTAGTGACGTTAGACCGGTAGATGAAAAGCGAAACTCATTGCATAGATGGATGATTATAATGAGTTTCGACTATTCAGAAGCATTGAGTTGCTACAAATCATCTGGCGTTAATCCTGTTTTTTTGGCTATACGTTGCAACATGCGACTACCAATCTCTTCACTTTGATGGAAGGCAAAAACAAAATCATCATAACCTTCTCTCTGCAATACTTTATGTGAACCTGTTTGCCTTTTCACTGACCAGCCTATTCGCACTAATGCAACTAATACTTGTTTAGCTTTTGTACTTGGGAATGAGCTCATGCGGCAAATAATAAATTCAGCTCTTCGGATGCTTCGCCATGCTCCAAACGATCTGCAAGAATACGCAATGCCAAGACTTCTATATTCATAATGGCTTGCTCACGGGTATTACCGTAAACCATTGAACCCGATAATGCCTCTATTTCAGCTATCCAACGTCCATCCGTCTCTTGTTCTAATTCAATTTGATATTTTCTATTCATGCGTGTTGCCTCTGGTGTGTATTTGAGAGGAATCCATAAATGCATTAGTGCCGGACGATGGATAGAGAAAAAGCGAGTTCCATCACATAGATAATTGATTATGATAAGTTTTGGCTATCCGCCGCTACCTATCATGCGTACCAACCCCACACGGCTAAGAAATATGTCTCCAGTTATCAAATTTATTCTTATCATAAACCCACTTTTCAGCTTGTTGATTGATTGACTGGAGATGTTCCCTGATCTTTTTGCTTGCATATTCCAAGCCCTCATATCCACTGTATGGGATGGATGCGGCATATGTATAACGTATAAGCCAAGGCTGAAGGCTTTGATGAATCCCACAGCCTACCGATCTAAAATCCTAAACCCAAAGCCAAGGATAAGCTTCCTTATGGTGCTTTTCATACTCGTCGATCTTATCGGCATGCTTCAATGTCAAGCCAATATCATCCAGCCCACTTAACAGATTTCCCTTGCGAAACGGGTCAATATCAAAAGTAAAGCCATTGCCGCCAGGTGTCGTTACCTGCTGATTTTCAAGATCGACAACAAAACGCACGCCTTCGTTAGCGCCAATCTCGGCCATCAATTTGTCCAACTGATCTTTCTCTACTTTTATTGCTAAAATTCCGTTCTTAAAACAATTGTTGTAAAAAATATCAGCATAGCTGGTGGAAATGATGGTATTAAAACCATAATCGGCAATCGCCCAAGGCGCATGTTCACGGGATGAGCCGCAACCAAAATTATCGCCGGCTACCAGAATCTTGGCTCCTTTGAAGGCAGGCTTATTCAGCTCAAAATCGGGGTTATCAGTGCCATCATCGTTATAGCGCCAGTCGTGGAATAGATGCACACCAAAGCCGCTACGTTCCACTTTTTTTAGAAACTGCTTGGGAATAATTTGATCAGTATCAACATTGCTGCGGTTCATTAAAGCAGCAATACTTTCATGTTTTTTATACGGTTCCATAATTTTCCGGTCTGCGATTTGTGTTAAGAGTTCAGGTTACGAATATCAACAAAATGTCCTGCTGCAGCTGCTGCAGCTGCCATTGCCGGTGAAACCAAGTGAGTGCGTCCACCTTTGCCTTGCCGTCCTTCAAAATTTCGGTTTGAAGTCGAAGCACTGCGCTGGCCTTTGGTCAGTTCATCACCATTCATCGCCAAACACATGGAACATCCGGGATCACGCCATTCCCAACCGGCATCAATAAAAATTTTATCCAAGCCCTCTTTTTCAGCCTGCTCTTTTACATGATAGGAACCGGGCACCGCAATAGCAGTAACACCCTTGGCTACTTTTGTGCCCTTGGTTACTTCCGCGGCAATCCGGAAATCCTCTATACGTCCATTGGTACAAGAGCCAATGAAAACCAAATCTATGGGAATGTCGGTCATTTTGGTTTTGGGTTTCAAGCCCATATAAGCCAGTGCACTTTCACAAGCTTTGCGTTTACCTTCATCAGTAAAACTTTCCGGCGCAGGAACTGTACCATCGACCCCGATAACCTGCTCGGGAGACGTTCCCCAGGAAACCTGAGGGGCAATATCGGCGGCATCAAGCGTGATGGTTGCATCAAAAACCGCACCTTCATCACTGGGAAGGCTCTTCCAATAGGCCAAGGCCAAATCCCAATTTTTACCGGAAGGCGCAAATTCACGTCCCTTCAGATATTCGTAGGTTTTCTCATCCGGCGCGACCAAACCTGCTCGGGCACCCGCTTCAATGGCCATATTGCAGAGCGTCATACGGCCTTCCATGGAAAGTTCCTTGATTGCTTCGCCTGCATATTCGATGACATAGCCGGTTCCGCCTGCGGTACCGATTTTACCGATAATCGCCAGTGCAATATCTTTGGCCGAAGAGTATTTGGATAATTTTCCATTGACCTGAACCAGCATGGTTTTGGATTTTTTCTGCGGCAAAGTCTGGGTGGCCATCACATGCTCTACCTCGGAGGTGCCAATACCAAATGCAAGCGCGCCAAAGGCACCATGTGTCGCAGTGTGGCTATCACCACAAACGACCACCATGCCCGGATGGACAAAGCCATGCTCAGGCACGACAACATGTATCACACCATTATTAGGGTTTGTCATATCATAAAGAACCAGCCCGTTTACACGGCAATTTTCAGCCATTACTTCGATCTGTTTCTTTGCAATGGGATCAGCAATAGGCAAATTGCGGTTTTTGGTTGGCACACAGTGATCCATGGTGGCAAGAATACTATGTGGATTGCGTACCTTGCGGCCGGACAATCTCAGTCCTTCAAAAGCCTGAGGACTGGTTACCTCATGCATAAGATGGCGATCAACATAAAGTAAAGGAGCCTGACCAGCCTCGTCAACTACAAGGTGGCTGTCCCAAATCTTTTCGTACATGGTTTTTTTCATAGTATATTCCAAAGCTTACATACAAACTCTATTAATTGAGCGTATTACGTGTTACTGGTTCCATTCGACAAGCGTACTAAACTATCACCAGCTAAAGCCAATGGGTTGGAGATCTGGACTGAAAATCCGGAGCCACACGAGACTAAAAGCCGGTTGTTTTAACCTTATGATATAAAATAAAGTTGCACATAGCTTGACATTATCTCTCAGAAAAGCCCTAATTTGCAATTCTGGGTAATTCATAAACAAAAAGGAGTTTATCTCTAATTAGTCCATCTTATAGACAAGCTCTCGGTGGCCTAAGTTACAATAAAATCACTAAAAGCAATTAACTAATGATTGCCCCAATCTACCCAACCCATGTTTGCCGAAATCAGAACAATTACACCGAAAGCAATTCGATACCACGCGAATACGGCAAAATCGTGTCGACTGATAAAACGTATCAACCCACGTACGGCAAGGAACGCGCTGATGAACGAAACAGTGCCTCCAACGGCGAACAATGCAATATCATCTACACTGAACAAATCCCGATGCTTGTACACGTCGTATAAGGTTGCGGCAAACATGGTGGGGATAGCGAGGAAAAATGAAAACTCGGTTGCGGCGCGGCGAGATAGTCCAAAAAATAGCCCACCGATGATGGTTGCTCCTGAACGTGAAGTTCCTGGGATCATAGATAATGCCTGGGCGAATCCGACCTTCAAAGCATCTCGCCAAGTCATGTCATCTACCGATTCGGCATGAATAACATGCTGACGACGCTCAGCCCACAATATCAACAAACCGCCGATGATAAACGCTGAGGCTACAACAATAGGGTTGAAAAGATGTGCTTTGATCTGCTTTAAAAACAGAAATCCCAGTACTGCAGCCGGCAGGAAAGCAACAATCAGATTGATTGCCAATCGCTGAGACACTGCCTCAGATGTTATACTTGTCAATGTATGTGCCAGTCGTGCGCGATATTCCCAAACCACCGCCAGAATTGCTGCAAATTGAATAGCAATTTCAAACACCTTGCCTTTATCGTCGTTAAAACCAAGCAATTGACCAGCCAGAATTAAATGACCAGTAGACGAGACTGGAAGAAATTCGGTCAAACCCTCGACGATGCCGAGAATAATTGCATTTATCAACAATGTGGGATCAGTCATATATTGATTTTTTTAATGTTTGTAATGATAAATCTATTTTAAGCAGGTAGCGGGATTTATTTCCCGCCCTTTACCTTTAGCGCTTCATTGAATCAAAAAATTCAGCGTTGGTTTTAAAGTCTTTAAGTTTTCCTATCAGGAATTCTGAAGCTGCAGTCTCATCCATCGGCTGAAGTATTTTGCGCAAAATCCAGGTTTTTTGGAGGGTATCAGGGTCAACCAGATATTCTTCTCTACGCGTGCCGGAACGATTGATGTTTATTGCCGGGTAAATTCTTTTTTCAGCAATTTTTCGATCCAGATGCAATTCCATGTTGCCTGTACCTTTGAATTCCTCATAAATTACCTCATCCATTCTAGAACCGGTATCAACCAATGCAGTAGCAATAATTGTTAAACTGCCGCCTTCTTCGATATTCCGTGCTGCACCAAAGAAACGTTTAGGTTTTTCCAAGGCGTTCGCATCAACACCACCCGTTAATATTTTGCCTGAAGAAGGCACGACAGTATTATACGCTCTAGCAAGTCGGGTAATCGAGTCTAACAAAATAACTACGTCGTGTTTATGTTCAACCAAACGCCGCGCCTTTTCGATAACCATTTCTGCAACCTGTACATGGCGTGTTGCCGGCTCATCAAAGGTACTGGAAATAACTTCGCCTCGAACGCATCGCTCCATTTCTGTAACTTCTTCAGGACGTTCATCGATCAATAATACAATGAGATAGCATTCTGGATTCTTTTCAGCGATTGCCTGCGCCAGGCTTTGCAGTATCATCGTTTTACCTGCTTTAGGCGGAGAAACAATCAAGCCGCGTTGCCCTTTCCCGATGGGGGCGATTAAATCTATTATTCTGCCGGTTAAATCTTCGCTGGTGCCGTTCCCTTGCTCAAGAACAAATCTTTGTTTGGCAAATAAAGGGGTCAGATTTGAGAAAGTAATTTTATTTTTGGTATTTTCCGGGGGCTCAAAATTGATCTGATCAACTTTGAGCATTGCAAAATAGCGTTCGTTATCCTTTGGCGGTCTGATCTTTCCGCTTATTGTATCGCCAGTTTTTAATGAAAATCGTCTGATTTGACTAGGTGATACATAGATATCGTCTGGACCCGCCAAATAGGAACAACCGGGTGTACGTAAAAAACCAAAACCATCCTGTAAAATTTCCAGAACGCCATCACCAGAAATATCGTCACCAGCTTTTGCCTGTTTTTTCAGGATAGCAAAAATCAAATCCTGCTTACGCGATCTGGCAAAATTTTCAAGCCCAAGGGACTCGGCGATTTCAATAACTTCACTTATTTGTTTTAGTTTTAACTCGGTAAGATTCATAAAAAAGGCAACTCGAAGAAAAGTAGTTAGGGTGTAACACCTAAACGACCGGGATAGGATTTAGAATTCAGGGGTGTAATTTATTGGAAGATATGATTGAGTGCGCAGGGCTATCGCACTTGATAAGTATAACTCAAGATTTCAGACCTGTCCAACTTTTGTGGCAGGTCTGAATAATGGGGACATTATTAAATGTTGCTATCAATAAACTTGGCAAGTTCTGATTTTGTTAATGCACCCACTTTAGTAGCTTCTACTTCGCCATCCTTGAACAGCATAAGTGTTGGAATACCTCGTACGCCGTAGTGTTGTGGTGTCTGTGGATTTTCATCTATATTTATTTTAACAACGGTCAATTTGCCCGCATAGTCTTTGGCGATAGCATCAAGAACCGGTGCAATCATTTTGCAAGGCCCGCACCATTCAGCCCAATAGTCAACCAGTACAGGACCTTCAGCTTTAATAACAGTTTCGTTAAATTCACTATCACTCACATGATGAACTGAATCGCTCACACTACTTCTCCAAAATTTTAAAAAATAAAACTATAGGAGGGATGGAGCGTCTAGTCAATCAATTTCGTCTTAATTTGTCTTAATTTTATCTTAATCAATTTTAACCAATTTCATTTTTAAGTTATTCTATAGCATATGAATAAAACCCATTTAACTGAAACTCGCTTCAGCAATCTTGAATTGTCTGATTCTATTCTGCAGGGATTAAACGATGCAGGTTTTAATAATTGCACGCCGATTCAGGATAAGGCATTACCCTTATTGTTGCGGAACAAAGATATTGCCGGACAAGCGCAAACAGGGACTGGTAAAACCGCCACCTTTTTGCTGGCAACATTTCAACACTTAATCAATGATGACGACTGCAAGAATGCAGGAGGTAGAACAACACAGGGGGCGGTTACCGGAAATGAGCAGATTAAAAACCCCAGAGCGATTATTCTCGCGCCAACTCGCGAATTAGCTATTCAAATTCATAAAGATGCCTTACTTCTAAGCAAATATCTTAATTTAAAATTCGCGTTAATTTACGGTGGCACTGACTATCAAAAGCAACTGGATACTATAAAATCAAATATTGATCTTATTATCGGCACACCGGGTCGCGTTATTGACTTTTACAGACAAAATGCTTTCACCCTGGACAATGTGCAAGTCACAGTGATGGATGAAGCCGATCGTATGTTTGATCTAGGTTTCATTAAAGACATACGTTATTTATTAAGGCATATGCCTACACCTGAACACCGTTTAAATATGCTATTTTCAGCGACTTTATCGTATAAAGTGACTGAACTGGCTTATGAACACATGAATAATCCGGTATTAATTCGTATCGAAACCGAAGAAGTCACCTCTAAAGCCATACAGCAATCCGCGTATTGTCCGGCTAACGAGCAAAAAATGCCTTTATTGATCGGTTTGCTGAATCACTACCAACCACAACGCTGCATTATTTTTGTGAACACCAAACGTTGTGCTGAACAACTTGATGACACGCTTAACGCCAATGGCTATAAAACCGCCGCCCTCAGTGGTGATGTGCCGCAAGATAAACGCCAACGATTGTTAAATGATTTTCAGGAAAATAAAATCACCCTGTTGATTGCCACTGATGTTGCCGCCAGAGGCCTTCATATTCCTGACGTGTCCCATGTTATTAACTATGATTTACCGCAAGATGTGGAAGATTATGTCCATAGAATCGGCAGGACTGCACGTTTTGGCGCCAGCGGCGAAGCCATCAGTTTTATCTGTGAAAATTATGCCTATTCTATGCCTGATATTGAAGAGTTCATTGGTCAGAAAATCCAGGTTAAAGCGATCACTGCTAATCTTTTAGCTGATGTTATAACACCAGCTAAAAGACCACTAAAACCCAAAACCGCCTATCAAGGCAAGCGTACTAACCAGGACAGAAGCCGCAAACCTACAGCCCGATCATAAGCTCCCGAAAGTCTTCAATAGCCAGGTAGGCTGCTACGGTTTTTTTTGGCTGTTTGCTATCGGGTTTACTTACAGAAATTAAATGCGCAATACCAAATAGTCTGGCTGAATTTAATACTGCCAAACTGTCATCAATCAATAAGGTTGTCTTTTTATCAAACGGCTGCTGCTGCTGTAATAAACCCCAAAATTCAGCGTGCTCTTTAGGAAACCCCAAATCATGAGAGCTGATAATGTTATCGAAAAATGGCCGCAAACAGGTTTTTTCCATTTTTAGCCCCAAACTATCGCGGTGTGCATTGGTAACTAACAGAACTTTTTTTGATGATTGCTGAAGTTTTTCCAGAAATTCGGTGACATGAGGCAGTACCGTAATTAATCCTGATATTTCCGCTTTTAATCCGGCAATATCCAGTTGTAAAACATTACTCCAGTAATCCAGACAATACCATTCCAACTTACCTTCCATACATTTAAACTGAGGTTCTAATTGCTGTTTTGCCGAGACAATACTTATGCTCTTTTTCTCAGCATATTTTAGCGGCACAAATTCTTTCCAGAAATGATTATCAAAATTCAAATCCAGTAACGTGCCATCCATATCCAGTAAAACGGTATCAATTTTTTTCCAATCAATCATGATAGTGCGGTATATTTGTCTAAATAAATTAATAAAATAACACAATGCCTGAAAAACCGACTATTCTTAACAAAACAATTATTGCTAAAAGCCGTTTATTCCGCATTGAATCGCTGGATATACAATTTAGCAATGGTATACGGCGCAACTACGAGCGTCTGGCCCGCGCCAATCCCGGCGGGGCAGTACTCATCGTACCCATGCTGGATATTGAAACGGTGTTATTAATTAGAGAATATTCCGCCGGTGTTCACCGTTATGAAGTTGGCTTACCTAAAGGCAAAACCGATGCAGGAGAATCATTCATGGAGGCCGCCAATAGAGAACTTAAAGAGGAAGTGGGCTTTGGCGCCAGAAAGCTGCACCACTTAAGCTCTTTCTCCTTAGCACCGTCTTATCTGGAGCATACTACGGAGATTGTCATCGCTCAGGATTTATATGCTGAAAAATTACCCGGTGATGAGCCGGAAGAACTCGAAATCATCCCATGGAAATTAAACAAAATAAATGACTTATTGTCTACTGGTAAATGTACCGAAGCACGCTCAATTGCGGCACTGTTTATGACACTGGAATATTTTAAAAAATTATAGTAATGAAAGCACTGAAAAGGATTTTATCCTTAGTAGGTGTAAATAAATAACTGACCGCTTTTATGCGTTTCGATATGATATTGGCATTATTGCATCTCGGTTATAGGTGGCTTAACAGAGATAAAATCGGCCAGTTATTTATTTACGCCCCCTTAGCAGGCAAAAAAAAACCCAGGCTATAAGGCCTGGGTTTTGATATAAGAGCTTGGCAATTCCCTACTTTCGCATGGCAAACTGCCACACTATCATCGGCGCTAAGCGGTTTCACTTCCGAGTTCGGGATGGGATCGGGTGGTTCACGCTCGCTATGGTCACCAAGCAAACTGGTGTCGTTGATTGCTTTTGGGCATTCAACAGTCTTCAGTGTGCGTTTTTTGCACACCGCTGGAAATCTGTAACCTCTGGTTTTTTGTTCTATTTTGTTCTGTGCTATCTTGTTCTGTTCTCTTGCAGTCTTTAGCGATTATCGGCTGCGGCTAAGGCTGGTCCTTAGCGCGTACAACACACTCTCAAACTGATTGGGTGTTATATGGTCAAGCCTCACGGGCAATTAGTACACGTTAGCTACACACATTACTGCGCTTCCACACCGTGCCTATCAACGTCGTAGTCTTCGACGGCCCTTCAGGGGACTCATGGTCCCAGTGAGATCTCATCTTGGGAGGGGCTTCCCGCTTAGATGCTTTCAGCGGTTATCCTGTCCGAACATAGCTACCCGGCAATGCCATTGGCATGACAACCGGAACACCAGAGGTTCGTCCACTCCGGTCCTCTCGTACTAGGAGCAGCTTCCCTCAAATCTCAAACGCCCACGGCAGATAGGGACCGAACTGTCTCACGACGTTCTGAACCCAGCTCGCGTACCACTTTAAATGGCGAACAGCCATACCCTTGGGACCTGCTTCAGCCCCAGGATGTGATGAGCCGACATCGAGGTGCCAAACACCGCCGTCGATATGAACTCTTGGGCGGTATCAGCCTGTTATCCCCGGAGTACCTTTTATCCGTTGAGCGATGGCCCTTCCATACAGAACCACCGGATCACTATGACCTACTTTCGTACCTGCTCGATGTGTCTATCTCGCAGTCAAGCACCCTTATGCCATTGCACTCATTGGCTGATTTCCGACCAGCCTGAGGGTACCTTCGTGCTCCTCCGTTACTCTTTGGGAGGAGACCGCCCCAGTCAAACTACCCACCAGACACTGTCCCCAATCCAGATAATGGACCTAGGTTAGAACTTCAAATAAACCAGGGTGGTATTTCAAGGTCGACTCCACAAGAACTGGCGTTCCTGCTTCATTGTCTCCCACCTATCCTACACAAATCGATTCAAAGTCCAGTGTCAAGCTATAGTAAAGGTTCACGGGGTCTTTCCGTCTAGCCGCGGGTATACGGCATCTTCACCGCAATTTCAATTTCACTGAGTCTCGGCTGGAGACAGTGTGGCCATCGTTACGCCATTCGTGCAGGTCGGAACTTACCCGACAAGGAATTTCGCTACCTTAGGACCGTTATAGTTACGGCCGCCGTTTACTGGGGCTTCGATCAAGAGCTTCTCCGAAGATAACCCCATCAATTAACCTTCCAGCACCGGGCAGGCGTCACACCCTATACGTCCTCTTTCGAGTTTGCAGAGTGCTATGTTTTTGCTAAACAGTCGCAGCCACCATTTTATTGCAACCCTCTTCGGCTCCAGTCGCGAGGACCTTCACCTACCAAGGGCATACCTTCTCCCGAAGTTACGGTATCATTTTGCCTAGTTCCTTCAGCCGAGTTCTCTCAAGCGCCTTAGAATTCTCATCCCACCCACCTGTGTCGGTTTGGGGTACGGCCACTGGTAACCTGAAGCTTAGAGGTTTTTCTTGGAAGCATGGCATCAATCACTTCGTCGTTCCGAGGAACAACTCGTCATCACGTCTCAGAATAGGTGAACCCGGATTTGCCTAAGTCCACTCCCTACACGCTTAAACTGACACTTCCAACCGTCAGCTGATCTAGCCTTCTCCGTCACCCCATCGCAGTTACCACTGGTACAGGAATATTAACCTGTTTGCCATCGACTACGCCTTTCGGCCTCGCCTTAGGTACCGACTAACCCTGCGTCGATTAGCGTTGCGCAGGAAACCTTGGGTTTTCGGCGTGGGGGTTTTTCACCCCCATTATCGTTACTCATGTCAGCATTCGCACTTCTGATACCTCCAGCAAACTTCTCAGTTCACCTTCGCAGGCGTACAGAACGCTCCTCTACCGCTCATCCTAAGATGAACCCGTAGCTTCGGTACTATGCTTAGCCCCGGTAAATCTTCCGCGCAAGCCGACTCGACCAGTGAGCTATTACGCTTTCTTTAAAGGATGGCTGCTTCTAAGCCAACCTCCTGGCTGTCTGGGCCTTCTCACATCGTTTCCCACTGAGCATAGATTTTGGGACCTTAGCTGACGGTCTGGGCTGTTTCCCTTTTCACGACGGACCTTATCACCCGCCGTGTGTCTCCCGTGCTCGAACTTGTTGGTATTCGGAGTTTGCATCGGGTTGGTAAGTCGAGATGACCCCCTAGCCGAAACAGTGCTCTACCCCCAACAGTTATACACGAGGCGCTACCTAAATAGCTTTCGAGGAGAACCAGCTATCTCCGAGCTTGATTAGCCTTTCACTCCGATCCACAACTCATCCCCGGATTTTTCAACATACGTGGGTTCGGCCCTCCAGTAAGTATTACCTCACCTTCAGCCTGGTCATGGATAGATCGCCCGGTTTCGGGTCTAATCCCAGCGACTAAACGCCCTATTAAGACTCGCTTTCGCTACGCCTCCCCTATTCGGTTAAGCTTGCCACTGAGATTAAGTCGCTGACCCATTATACAAAAGGTACGCAGTCACACCACAAGGGTGCTCCCACTGCTTGTACGCATACGGTTTCAGGATCTATTTCACTCCCCTCTCCGGGGTTCTTTTCGCCTTTCCCTCACGGTACTGGTTCACTATCGGTCAGTAAGGAGTATTTAGCCTTGGAGGATGGTCCCCCCATGTTCAGTCAAAGTTTCACGTGCTCCGACCTACTCGTTTTCACTGCACTACGTTTTCGTGTACGGGGCTATCACCCTGTATCGCCAGTCTTTCCAGACTGTTCCACTAACAATAGTACAACTTAAGGGCTAATCCCCGTTCGCTCGCCGCTACTAAGGGAATCTCGGTTGATTTCTTTTCCTCCGGGTACTTAGATGTTTCAGTTCTCCGGGTTCGCTTCATGCAGCTATGTATTCACTGCAAGATGACTTGCTGATGCAAGCCGGGTTTCCCCATTCGGAAATTCTCGGATCAAAGTGAGTTTGCACACTCCCCGAGACTTATCGCATGCTACAACGTCCTTCATCGCCTCTTACTGCCTAGGCATCCACCGTATGCGCTTATTCACTTGACCATATAACCCCAATAAGTCTGCGCTGTTGCCCGTCTTTGTTCCTGGAGGGTTGATTCTCTCAGGGGCCGGACGGACCAGGCGGGTTGTTACTGTGTTATAGGTGTCAGCTTTCTTAATCGCTATTTTTTCTGCTTGAGTAACTTGTTCTGGTGTCCAGCCGTTTTTGCCACGTTGTACCTTAAGGTTATCGAGATTCATTGCTGATCCTGACACCTGTGTGTATTCGCCTGCGGTAACGTCCGTTCACTTGAACTCGTTGTGCAATCCTATCCCTTTACGTGATAAGATTACGTTGTTACAGATTTCCACATTGTTAAAGAGCTATTAATGCATTTTATTGCACCAATTCTATAAGGTCTCGGTTGATTCTTTTCTTGTCGAGTCGACAATGCCACCGGCATAACTGACGTTGTGCTTGCGGTTTCTGTTCGCTCTTCAGGGTGAATCGAAACGTTATAGAATTGGTGGAGCTAAGCGGGATCGAACCGCTGACCCCCTGCGTGCAAGGCAGGTGCTCTCCCAGCTGAGCTATAGCCCCAGTGTTTACTGAGTCCCCTGGCCCGACTGCTGTATTTTTGTGCTAATCAAGGCAAATGATGACGACGTGTGCATGCACA
>Ga0209391_10000056_pt1:22500-37208 | contig 37208 bp, 27 predicted proteins | sample PPLLak3March2015_FD_187246 | JGI IMG/M metagenome (GOLD analysis project Ga0209391, IMG submission 187246) | Freshwater sediment microbial communities from Prairie Pothole Lake near Jamestown, North Dakota, USA - PPLs Lake P7 Core (1) Depth... | ecosystem: Environmental > Aquatic >...
AAGTTAATGCCTCTTGAGTCAATCCCATTGCCATGACAGGTGTTCGATGCGTCCATTTTTTTTGGAATCGTGACACGCCAGGAAGTGTAAGTGGCAATCTTAAGCTTTTATGATGGCATCGATAGTTGTAGTCATAGAGATTAATCCAAAGAGTATCCGTAAAATTTGCTTTCTTTTTACAATAACCCAATGTTTTTCTCTACAAATAAGATACCCGTTGTCTTAACGTCAAATTAAAGCGTTCGATATAAGAGGTATTTTGGGTTTTTCCTTTAAAATCGTCTTCAGTTCCTTTTACAAAACACTTCTTGACGGTTACTAAGCGCATTTTCACCTTTTTCTTAACAATTTGCAGATAGACATAAGCTATATCAGTGAATACCGACTGTAGCGCATTTTTGTAAGCTGCCAGCTTGTCAGTCGTGACCTTTAATGGATTAATCCGAGACAACTTGCTGATGTAGTGTTTTATCTTAGTCACCAGCTTGGTTGCGGTATGCGTGGCGCGACTGCCTAACTCAAAGTTTATCCAAAAACGGGAATCAACTTCGAAGCCAACAAACACCCACAACTGGCTGTTTTTGTTTCTCAAAAACGACCACAACTCATCCATCTGTATAAACAGAACAGTCAATGTTATCGATAAGCAGATAACATCATGAAATATATTGGCTTTCTTGCTCACGCCCCGTTGCCATGTTGCAATGGTTCGGGTTTCTTTGAGCAACACATCCGCTATGGCGTCAGCCGATAAGCCATAGCAGCTTAACTTACTCATTTGTTCATATTCTTTGAAGCTGCCATGCTTACCAAATAAATCACAGTACCCCGTTTCAGAAAAGCGGTGCTTTTCTTTTCCGCAGTTAAACATCTGCCGAACCACCCCATCATTTTTGGTCGTGTAGACGCCATCCTTGGTTATATTGTTATCCAAAAATTGGTAATAAGGACAGTCCCGTCTTGGGCAAAATAATTTTGCCTCAATATTAATTTTGGTTGGTGCCCTGTTCATGCCATAAATGCTGCAAAGTTTGGCGCTGCACTATGTCAAAAATCGGTAAATATTACCACCTTCATTGATTTGTAGGGACTATCCGAAAGGTAAAGGATGCGCCCAGGATGGTAACGCTTGCTGCAAACCTTCGTTATATTTTTTTGACTGGACTCCCCCCTTCTTAAGGTGGTGCCTGCTTTTTTGGCTTCAATCACGCCAGCCGCTTTGCCATCTATATAAAGCAGGTAATCGGCAAAACCATACCCCGGTTTTAAGGGGAATTCTCGAATGGCAATACCGCGTGCGGCGTAAATATTGGCTTTATCATTATCAAAAATTAACCTGCCTGCAACTTCCGATAGCCAATAGCCGATCAATGATTTTCTTTGCTTGCGGTTCTAATGGCATTAATCATTTTCCGATACACAAAGTTAAGTAGACTTAATAAACAATCACTTAGACAATTGAATGGGTAATATAGGGTTAAAAAGCGGAAAACTTATTCAAATTTCTATATTTAAAGCTTAAATGGTGATTTTATCATGGCATGTGTTGCGCCCATCTTGTTAATTGTCTGTTACCTTACCGTAATCATAAAAAAGAGTTCTTTAAAGATTTACTGTTATTAGTCAACGTTAAATCTGTGCATAACCATGACAGTGGCATATATCACAGCTTAGAAGGGGTAAGGTAAAGTTGTGGATTCGAAGCTGGTTAAGCTGTGGATAAAAAATAACTGATAAATCATGCCCCGGCTAACAACAAGTTTTGCACAGAGTTGATAACAGCTTTATCGGTTATTTCGAGCATATAGGTATTTATACGAATATACGGTTTCTAGTAATTGTTTTATCATTCCTCCCGAGCTTCAGACTCAAATATTAATACATGGATGTGGATAGACTCTTGTTAATGTCACCTAATGCCTATCTCCCTCGACCCTAGATAGGCATTTTTTTTGTCCCTTGAATATCAACAAGTTTTGCCACCGTCAGGTACAAAAAAGCCGGTATCAACCCGGCCTTGATTGTTACATTATCAGATTGCATTTATTATAACGTTTAGCTAATCTATCAAGCCTTTGTTTAAGCAAATCGCCACACACTCCAATACTGGTCATTCCGTTAACTAACCGCGCCTACGCTGCAATTTCATGATTGTTATGTAATGTCAACTCGTTGATTATTTCTTCTCTATACATAGTTTTAATTTTATTTAGTAATCCTCTGGTTTTTACATAGTCCGGCAAAGAGTCCCATACTCTTACTATCTCCGTTTCATAAAATGCCGCTTCAAAATCGTAATAAAACTCTTCTTCAAAATCATTCATAACTAGCCACCGTATATAAGACTTTAATTATATTTTCCTATGACTCATTCTTTACAAAAAAGTTTTCCGGGATTTGTAGAAAAAAATAGTTAATTGAATCCGGTTTCACAGGGATTTAGCCAATACTCCTGCATGAATCATGTTGAGCTCTTTGTGTTGTTCTGCGTGCAGAGCAAATGTAAGCTATAAGAAAACAAAAAAGGGCCTGTATCGCTACATGCCCTTATATAATTATAATTGACTTTGTTTAATTGTTGTCTTCGGTTGTTTTACTAATTCACTTTCCTATACAAAAACTGGAAAATATTTTTCCAAGTAAATCATCCGAAGTAACTGTCCCGGTAATTTCGGCAAGGCTCATTTGTGCTTGTCTTAAATCTTCAGCGACCAATTCGCCAGCCTGGCTAACTTGTAACTGGTTTAACGCACTTGCTACATACTCATAGCCTTTTCTTAAAGCTTCTATGTGTCGCCTTCTGGCAATAAAAACGTTATCTGTGGCTTCATTAAATCCAACACTTTGTTTGAGATGTTGTTTTAATAAATCCATGCCCTCCCCTGTTTTAATGGACAGATAACAACTGTATCCGTCTTCTGTTTGTTTTATTTCAGGTGCTATGCCTGGCAAGTCAATTTTGTTATAAACTTTGGTGATGTCTATGTTGGCGGGCAGGGTTTTTAATAAATCTTCTGTTTCAAGTTCCCTAACATCAATAAGTAGTAAAATTTTATCGGCTTTCTGAATTTCTTCGTGCGCTCTACGTATGCCTTCTTTTTCTATCGAATTGTCGCTTTCGCGCAAACCGGCTGTATCAATGATATGCAAAGGCATACCATCCAACTGGATACGTTCTCTGAGTACGTCTCGGGTTGTTCCGGCTATATCGGTGACTATCGCAGCTTCATGTCCGGCGAGTGCATTAAGCAGACTGGATTTTCCGGCGTTAGGTTTACCTGCCAAAACAACGGTCATGCCATCCCGCAACAATCTGCCTTGTTGGGCTGTTTTTTGTATTTGCCGGATGCTTTGCAATAATCTGATTATGCGATTTTCGACGACACCATCGGTTAAAAAATCGATTTCTTCATCCACAAAATCGATAGCAGCTTCCACGTAGATACGAAGTTCAGTCAATTCAGTAACCAGTTCATTGATTTGTGCTGAGAAAACACCTTGCATGGATTTTTGTGCAGAACGGGCAGATTGTTCAGTGCTGCTTTCAATTAAATCAGCAACGGCTTCAGCTTGTGCCAAGTCGAGTTTGTTATTCAGGAAAGCGCGTTCGGTAAATTCACCTGGATTGGCTAATCTTGCGCCTAATGATATGACACGCCGTAACAGCATATCCAGTACGACTGAACCACCATGGCCTTGCAGTTCAAGTATGTCTTCACCCGTGTATGAAGCCGGCGCGGGAAAATAGAGAGTAATGCCGGAATCAATCACAGAACCATCATCATCTATAAAGGATGAAAAAAATGCGTGTCTGGGAATTAATGATTTATTGAGGAGTTGTTTAGAGATTTCAGTAACCTGGGCTCCTGAAATGCGAATAATACCAACACCGCCATTCCCTGGCGGTGTTGCAATAGCTGCAATGGTATCTTGGTTTACAGACAAGTTATCCCGCTTTTTCTATCTGCTTTGTAATGTAGGTCTGTTGAATGATAGACAGGGTGTTATTAATAACCCAGTATAAAACCAGACCTGCCGGAAAAAACAGGAAGAAGACGGTAAAGACAATAGGAAACATCTTCATCACTTTAGCTTGAATAGGATCAATCGGTGCAGGGTTCAGACTTTGCTGAATCTTCATCGTAATCCCCATTATCAACGGCAAGATGAAGAAAGGATCCTGTATTGATAAATCCTGTATCCATAACATAAAGGGCGCTTGACGAAACTCAACCGTTTCACTTAATACCCAATAAAGCGCCATAAAAACCGGAATCTGTATCAGAATGGGCAAACAGCCACCGAGCGGATTAACTTTCTCTTTTTTATACAACGCCATCATTTCGGTATTGAAACGGGGTCTGTCATCAGCAAAACGCTCTTGCAGTTCTTTAAGGCGCGGCTGAATCTTACGCATTTTAGCCATTGATTTGAAACTGGCTTGTGATAACGGAAAGAACAATAGCTTAATACAGAGTGTTACACCTATGATGGCAACGCCCCAGTTACCTATCACACTGTGAATTTTATCTAGTAACCAATAGATGGGTTTACCAATAAAAGTTAAAACGCTGTAATCAACCGTAAGCTCAAGGCCTGGTGCTATTGCTTCCATCATCGGCTGGATTTTAGGGCCTGCAAATAATTGGGAAACAAATTGGGCTTCTGTATTTGCTTCAACTGTTACCGGTGGAGAATATGTACCAATAACATAACGTCCGTCTTTTAATTCTTTGGTATAAAAATGGTTTTCCTGCTCAGCGGGCGGAACCCAGGCAGAGGCAAAATAATGTTGAATCATTGCGGTCCAACCACCTTTGCTGGTGACATCAAGATTCTCTTCAGCCATATCATCAAAACTTATTTTTTGATATTTATTCTTTTCGGTATAAATAACACCACCATCATATGCTCTCATGCCGCCTGTCAGCATATTACCCTTACCTGTTGTATCCGGCACTCTTAATAACTGACTGTATTGTCTGCCGGACCAGGCTTTTCCGGATTTATTGCTGACTTTTTGATCCAGTGTTATATCGTAACTTCCACGTTTAAAAGTGAATAATTTGGTAACAACAAGACCATTGTTATCGGTCCATGTTAAAGGAACTGTCAAACTGTCTTGGCCGGGTTGCAATGTGTAACTGTCTTGTTCATTTGAGAAAACCGTATAATGATTTGGCGCAGCAGCTAAACCGCTACCCGCTATCAGCCCACTTTGAGCAACAAATAGTTTTTCTTCATCACTATTAAACAAACGCACGGGCGCAGTGTTTGTTTCAGCGACGTCCATGCCAACCATTTTACGTAAACTGTTTACAAAGGTATTCGCTTTTTCTACCGGATAGTTTAACAAATCCAGATTGGTGATTGTGCCGCCTTGCATATCAATTTCAAGCGCAATAACATCCGTTTTAACTTTTACTGTTTTAGCGGAAGATGCCGTAGCAGCAGAAAGTGACACTGGATTTTGCGCTGCAGTTTCTGGTTGTGAAGCTGTTCCTGCTGCTATTGGTAAATCTTCCTTTGCAGTAGCAACTTCTGGATTTACAATTGCAGCAACTTCGGGTTTCGGGCCATAGTCTTGCTGCCAGGCCTGCCACAACATAAACACAAGCATTGCAAACGTAACGACTAGTATAAATCTTATATTATCCATTCTTATTACCAAATTTTTCCGGAACGGGATCAATGCCCCCTTGATGAAAAGGGTGGCATTTTAATAATCTTTTGAGAGTGAGATAAGAGCCAATAATAGCACCGTGACGCTGAAGTGCTTCTAAGGAATAACTTGAACAGCTTGGATAAAAACGACAGTTAGAGCCAAGCAAAGGGCTAATAAAGTATTTATAAAACTTTATAATTGCTATGAGCATGAAGCGCATCGGGATACCAACTTAAGCCAATGCTTTTCCAATGACTTTCTTAATAATTCCTGTGGAGCATCTCCTGCTTCCCTGCGAGCCAAAACAACAATGTCTAAATTTCCCAAGTTTTCTTGTTGTATTCTAAAATTTTCCCGCACAGCTCGTTTAATCACGTTTCTGTGTACTGCCTTTTTTATATTTTTTTTCGCAATTGCCAAGCCTAGCCTCGGATGATCAAAATCATTCTTTATGGCTAAAAGGGTAAAATACGTATCACTCGATTTTACAGGCTTAGCAAAAACTTTTTTATATTCAGCCGGTTTTTTTAACCGTAACTGCGGAGGAAAATTAAAATTGTGCTCTGTCACCCAATATCAACTAAACAGTTAGCTTGGCGCGGCCTTTTGCTCTGCGGGCATTTAAAACTTTACGACCACCTACAGTTGACATTCTTGAACGAAAACCGTGAGTTCTAGCACGTTTAATTTTACTAGGTTGGTATGTTCTTTTCATATTACTAAAGCCTATTCAGATGAGTGTTAACAAAAACAGATAAAAAAGACTACGGATGATAAAATAATCTGTATAGCCTGTCAATTCTGTAGTGCAATGTTTTATTGCTGTATAGTGACTAAAAGCAAACTTCTCCCCCACTCAACACATATCAATACCTTAACTATTCAATGAGCTCAATTTGGGATAACTGCCTTACTAAACTTGAAAATGAAATTCCCGGTTCTGATTTTAGTACCTGGATACGGCCTTTACAGGCCATAGAAAGTAATGGACAACTAAAATTACTGGCACCTAACCGCTTTGTTTTGGACTGGGTCAAGCAACATTATTTTGCAAAAATTGAAGAATCCATTCATGAATTTTCTAACGGAAAATTAGACTTGAATCTTGAGATTGGTTCAAAAAAGTCGACAACTCCCGCCGTAATAAATAGCGTAAAGCCGGTAGAAATAAAAAAAACCAGTCCTAACTTTCTTAACAAAGCTTTTACTTTTGAAAATTTTGTTGAGGGCAAATCCAATCAATTGGCAAGAGCTGCTTCAATCCAGGTTTCTGAAAATATAGGCAAAGCCTACAATCCTTTACTTATCTATGGCAGTTCCGGTTTGGGCAAAACTCATATTATGCACGCTATAGGTAATGCGGTTTTTCAAAAAAATCCCTCAGCAACGATTGTTTATCTGCACTCTGAAAAATTTGTTCAGGATATGGTCAGGGCATTGCAGCAAAATTCCATTAACTCTTTTAAAGAATATTATCGTGGTATAGATGTACTTTTAATTGACGATATTCAATTTTTTGCCGGTAAAGAGCGTTCACAGGAAGAATTCTTTCATACCTTTAATACGCTATTGGAAAAAAAACACCAAATTGTTTTAACGTGTGACAAATATCCCAAAGAAATTATTGGTCTTGAAGACCGGTTAAAATCAAGATTTGGTTGTGGGCTTCCAGTTTCAATTGAACCACCCGATATGGAAACCAGAGCAGCCATTTTAATGAAAAAAGCAGCTCAGGTTAATGTAGATCTTCCTCAGGAAGTTGCATTTTTTATTGCCAAAAAAATTCCTTTCAATGTCCGTGATCTTGAAGGTGCTTTAAGACGTGTGATAGCCAACGCACAATTTACCGGGCGTGAAATCACCACTGAATTTACAAAAGAAGCATTGCATGATCTGATCTCCTTGAAGGATAAACTCGTTAATATAGACAACATTCAAAAAACGGTTGCTGAGTATTTTAAAATTCGAGTTGCAGATTTATCGTCCAAAAATAGAAAGCAAACGGTTACCCGCCCACGACAAATGGCTATGTGTTTAGCCAGAGAATTAACTTCACACAGTTTTCCCGAAATTGGCGATGCGTTTGGTGGACGAGATCACACTACCGTCATGAATGCCTGTAAAAAAATTAATGAATTAAAAGAAGCGGATCATAAAATCGCAGAAGATTATTCTAATCTGCTAAGAACGTTGTCACATTAAATGTGGTATGCATCAAATTATTCTAAACACATAAGTGGTGTGTGGATAAAGCTGTGGATAAATCTATTAATTCTGTGATCAATTCTGTGGATAAAAAATAACATTAATAACACTGCTTAGTTAAACATCGGTTATACACAAGCTGATAACACCATTTAACAAAATATAATATATTGATTATAAACTTAAAAATACAGTTATCCACAACTTTTTAATATACTAATAGTAATAATATAAAAAATATGAAATTTATTATTAATCGAGAAGAAATATTAACGCCTTTGCAGCAAATTGTCAGTGTTATAGAAAAAAGGCAAACCATGCCGATTCTTTCGAATGTGTTGATCGTTATTGATGATGATCAATTAATTTTAACGGGCACGGATCTGGAGATTCAGATTATCGCTAAAATTAACATTACATCAGCAACGCCTGGTTCAATTACTGTTCCTGCCAGAAAATTTTTAGATATCTGCAGGCTTTTACCTAATGGAGCTGAAATAAAATTTGAACAACTGGATGATAAAGTAAAAATATTATCTAATCGTAGCCGATTTTCTTTAAGTTGTTTGCCTGCGGATAATTATCCTGAATTCTCTGAATCTGAATTAGAGAACCAATTTTTTATTAATGCCGGTAAATTTAAAAAAGCACTTGATAAGACTGTATTTTGCATGGCTAATCAGGATGTCCGTTATTACCTGAATGGTTTATTGCTTAATATCTCCAATAGCAAAATAAAACTGGTTGCTTCTGATGGTCATCGTTTGTCTATTTATGAAGACACTTTAGATGAGGGTACAGGTTATGAAGCCAGGATTATCCTTCCTAGAAAAGGTGTTTTGGAACTCGGTCGATTACTTGATGATCCGGATGCTGAATTAAAAGTTGAGTTTTCTAACAACAACATTAGAATTTTTATAAAGAATCTGATTTTTTCAGCGAAATTAGTAGATTCAAAATATCCTGATTTTGGCAAAGTTTTTCAACAAGAGTTTTTTAATCCAATTCATATTCAAAAACAAATATTAAAAGATGCGTTAACCCGTGTTGCTATTTTATCTAATGAAAAATTTAAAGGCATTACCCTGGATATAACGCCTGATAGTTTAAGAATCAGTACACATAACCCTGAACATGATGAAGCTGAAGAAGAACTGGTTATCGAGTATGAGGGAGAGCCGCTATCTATTGCCTTCAATGCCCAATATTTACAAGATGCTGTTTCAAATCTCGATTCTGAGATTGCTGTATTAACGATTGCAAGTAACGCCAGCAGTTGTTTTATAGATGAACCTAACGTTTGTGTTTACAAATTTATTGTGATGCCCATGAGGATATAAGATTCACTTTTATGACGTTATTGAAACTGGATATTTATGCAGTTAGAAATATCCAAAAAGAAACTATTATCCCAGCGCCGAAAATCAATTTTATTGTTGGAGAAAATGCCAGTGGCAAAAGTGCTGTCATTGAAGCCATTTTTATTTTAGGCCGCGCTAAATCTTTCCGTTCTGCAACTATTAAGCCTGTTATCAATTTTACGCAAAATCATTTAATTGTTTCCGCACAAACATTGCAATCGAATGGCAGTTCTATCCATTTAGGTATACAGCTTGATAGCAAAAGTTTTTGTTGTCGTATTAATCAGCAATCAACACAAAAAAGATCAGATCTCGCTTATGCTTTGCCGTTGCAAATTATTCATCCCAAAAGTTACGAGCTACTTGATGCAGGTCCACAACTCAGAAGAGAATTTTTAGATTGGGGTGTTTTCAATGATGATGAAAAATTTTTGCCTGCATGGCGAAATTTCAAAAAAGCGTTATCACAACGAAATTCACTACTAAAGGCAAAGAGACCTAAGCATATCAATGTTTGGGATAAAGAACTGGTTAATTACGGTACAATAGTCAATAGTTATCGGCAACTCTATTTGCAAAAGCTTGAGCCGGTATTCAAGGATATTATCGATAGATTTCTTCAGATTGATGATATTAATATAAAGCTTATATCAGGCTGGGATACATCCCTGGATTTTCAACAGGTTTTAACTCAAGATCTGGAAAAAGACCTGCGCTATGGATTTACTCATAGTGGTCCACATCGTGGTGACTTTCAGTTATTGGTTAGTAACAGGCTGGCCAAAGATTTTGTTTCTCGCGGTCAACTAAAGTTAATAGTAATGAGCTTAAAACTTGCACAGGTGCAGCTATTTACTAATGAACACAGTAATATGGGCTGCTTTCTAATTGATGATCTTGCAGCAGAACTTGATGTAATGAATCGTTCGAAATTATTGCACTATTTATCTGAAATAGACTGTCAGGTGTTTATAACAGCTAATGAAATGTCTGACTTTGGCGATTTGAGTTATTTAAAAAACTATAAAATGTTCCACGTGGAACATGGCAATATAAAGCAAGTGTAATGTTCCACGTGGAACATTCACAACAACAGGAAAAGCAGGAGAGTCATGAGTAGCAATAACGATCAATACGATAGTACTAATATTCAAGTTTTAAAAGGTTTGGATGCAGTAAGAAAACGGCCGGGGATGTATATTGGAGATACTGATGACGGTTCCGGTTTGCATCACATGGTTTTTGAAGTTGTTGATAACTCCATTGATGAGGCGTTGGCAGGCTACTGTAAAGAAGTTAAGGTAGTTATTCACAGCAATGGATCAGTATCGGTTTCTGATGATGGTAGAGGCATTCCAGTTGATATTCATAAGGAGGAGGGCAGGTCGGCGGCAGAAGTCATTATGACTGTTCTTCATGCAGGCGGTAAGTTTGATGATAATGCTTACAAAGTATCGGGCGGTTTGCACGGTGTAGGGGTATCAGTAGTTAATGCCTTATCCGAAGAGTTAAATCTTGAAGTGCGCAAAAATGGTCAGCTTTATAAGCAAAAATATCGTATGGGTAACCCTGTATCTCCATTGGAAGCGGTTGGACCTGCTGAAGGCTCCGGCACATTAATTAATTTTAAACCTAGCTCAGAAACGTTTACAGATGTTGAATTTCATTACGATATACTGGCGAAAAGACTAAGAGAATTATCCTTTTTGAATTCAGGGGTACGTATCAGTCTTCAAGATGAACGTAGTGATAGACAAGATGTGTTTGAGTTTGAAGGTGGTATAGGTGCTTTTGTTTTGCATCTTAACAAAAATAAAACACCGCTATTTCCTGATGTATTCCATTTCATAGCTGAAAAAGAAGGCGTCACTGTAGAAGTGGCTATGCAGTGGAACGATTCCTATCAGGAAAATGTATTCTGCTATACCAATAATATCCCGCAACGTGATGGCGGAAGTCATTTGGCCGGTTTCAGGGGCGCATTGACACGGACTATTAATCAATACATCGAATCCAGCGGTTTAGCAAAAAAAGAAAAAGTACAAACTACCGGTGATGATGCCAGAGAAGGCTTAACGGCAGTGCTTTCAGTTAAAGTGCCTGACCCCAAGTTTTCATCACAAACGAAAGATAAGCTGGTTTCTTCAGAAGTTAAACCATTGGTCGAATCAACGATGAATGAAAAGCTACAGGAATTTCTGCTGGAAAAACCGCAGATAGCCAAAGCCATCGTTGGAAAAATTATAGATGCTGCCCGCGCCAGGGAGGCAGCTCGTAAAGCCCGTGAAATGACACGTCGTAAAACGACGCTGGATATTGCAGGATTACCAGGGAAACTCGCTGATTGTCAGGAAAAAGATCCGGCGTTATCTGAACTGTTCCTGGTGGAAGGAGATTCAGCGGGCGGATCTGCAAAACAGGGCAGGGATCGTCGTACACAAGCTATTCTGCCTTTAAAAGGCAAGATTCTAAATGTCGAGAAAGCCCGCTTCGATAAAATGATTTCTTCAGAAGAAGTAGGTACATTAATAACTGCCTTGGGATGTGGAATAGGGAAGGACGAATATAATCTGGCCAAATTACGTTATCACCGAATTATTATCATGACCGATGCGGATGTCGATGGATCACACATCAGGACGTTATTGTTAACATTTTTTTACCGTCAATTGCCCGAGATAGTTGAAAAAGGCTACATCTATATCGCTCAACCACCGTTATACAAAGTTAAAAAGGGTAAGCAAGAACACTACGTAAAAGATGATGCTCAATTAAATGAATACCTGATTCAGCTAGCGTTGGATAAAGCCCAGCTTTTTACTGATGAAACAGCGCCCCCTATTCAGGGGCAGGGTTTGGAAAAACTGGCAAGAGAATTTACCGGTGTAGCAAGTATCGTCAATCGTTTATCCAGACGTTACGATGATGTTTTTCTGGAGCAATTTTCCTATATGGAAGCGATTAATGACGAAATCAAACAAGATCAGAAAAAACTCATTGCCTGGTTTGCCAGGATGGAGCAACAGCTGAGAGATTGTGACAGTAAAGCTATTTTTACGATAGAACTTGACTATAAAACGAGCAATGAGTTTTCTGCGGTAGTCAATAAGAAACTGCACGGAATAACTAAAACATTCGTATTGCCATCGACTTTTTTTAATGGAAAGGATTACCAGCAAATTGCTCAATACGCGAACGATACTGCAGAAATGTTTAATGAAGGTTCATATATGCAAATGGGCGAAAGACAGCAACCCGTTAGTAGTTTTAAACAAGCCTTTGAATGGATGATGAGAGAAATTAAAAAAGGACAGCATATACAGCGATACAAAGGTTTGGGTGAGATGAACCCGGAACAGTTATGGGAAACCACACTGGATGCCAATAACCGTCGATTGCTACAGGTCAGGATTGAAGACGTGATTGCCGCCGATGAGATTTTTACTACGCTAATGGGTGATGTCGTTGAGCCTCGACGGGATTTTATCGTCAAGAATGCGTTGGATGTTACTAATTTGGATGTTTAATTATGCTGACTTATCCACAAATTGATCCCATTGCTTTAAGTTTAGGCCCTGTAAAAGTCCATTGGTATGGCCTTATGTATGTGATAGGTTTTGCCGCAGTCTGGTTTGTAGGACAAAAACGCGCTCAACAATCCTGGTCGCCCATTAAACCAGAGGCTATAGAAGACCTGGTCACTTATGGCGCTTTGGGCGTAATTTTGGGCGGCAGGATCGGCTATATCCTGTTTTATAATTTTGGTGGATTTCTAAGTGATCCCCTCATCCTGTTTAAAATATGGCAAGGCGGCATGTCTTTTCATGGCGGTATGTTGGGGGTTTTTATCGCCATGTGGTTTTTTGCAAAAAAACAGCACTGCACCATGCTGCAATTGACCGATATTATCGCCCCGCTGGCGCCGATAGGTTTAGGGGCAGGGCGCATCGGCAATTTCATTAATTCCGAATTATGGGGCAGACCCACCGATGTGCCTTGGGCCATGGTGTTTCCAAATGGAGGCCCTCTTGCACGTCATCCGTCGCAACTATATGAAGCCTTTTTAGAAGGTATTGTGCTGTTTGTTATACTCTGGTTGTACTCCAGTAAACCTAGGCCGGTTGGAGCAATTACCGGCATGGCGGTGTTTTTCTATGGCTGTTTCCGGTTTTTTGTCGAGTTTTTCAGAATGCCTGATGCACAGTTAGGCTTTTTAGCCTTAGACTGGGTAACCATGGGACAAATTTTGTCAACGCCAATGATTATCATCGGAGCGGCATTAATTTATTTTGGCTATAAAAAATGTATTCCCAACAAATAGAGCAGTCAGGAATTTAAAATAGTGTGCATAGGGTAGTCATTTACCTGCCTCGTCATAATCTGATCGCAAGAAGGGAATACCATGAGCTATAACGAAGCCGAAACCCGATATCACTTGATTGATCCTATATTGCGTGAGAAGGGTTATAACGATAATTCAAAACTCAAACTGGAAACACCCGCACCAGTAGAAGCCATCGGCCACAAAGGCCGAAGACGTGCCGGCGGCGGTCGTACCGATTACCTGCTGTGTGTGCAAACAGGCAACCAGCCCAAGCCGTTACCGATCGGCGTACTTGAAGCAAAAAAAGAATCGGCAGACCCACTCAAAGGCATGCAACAGGCCAAAAGTTATTCGGAATGCAACCGCTTTAACGTTCAGTATGTATTTGCCACTAACGGTCATTTATACGGCGAATATGATAAAACCAGCGGCTTGCAAAGCGGGCCGCATAAACTCAAAGACCACTTTCCCAGCCATGATGATTTAACACGTCGTTATGTTATCGATACGGGGATTGATCTTGGCAAACCCGAATCAGCCTTGTTATTCATGGCCGATAGTCCGGCCTATCCCAAGACTCGCTATTATCAGGATGCCGCTATCCGAGCCTGTTTTGAAAAAATTTTGATTTGTGAACAAAACAAGCAGCCCGCGCGCATATTATTGTCATTAGCGACAGGTGCCGGTAAAACCGTCATTGCCGCTAACCTGCTATGGCGTTTGCATGCAGCCCAACGTTTACCCAAGCCCGCCTTGTTTCTTTGCGATCGGGAAGAATTGCGCGAACAAGGCTACAACAAACTCAAGGCGGTATTCGGCGATAATGCCCGCATCGTCATCAACAGCAACGGCGAAAACAGCGCAAAAAATGCCCGGATTCATATTGCAACTTACCAAACCTTGGGGTTGGATGATGAAGAGAGCAATGCCATCAGCTTTCTCAGCAAACATTATCCGCTCGACGCCTTTAGTGTCATTATCATTGACGAATGCCACCGGTCTGTTGGCGGCGACTGGTCGGAAGTGCTCTTGCGCAATCCTAATGCCATACATATCGGTTTGACGGCCACGCCACGTATAATAAGTGAATCTAAAAACCACACCCAAGAAGATCAAGTCAAGATCACCAACAACCGCAAATATTTTGGCGAAC
>Ga0209391_10000058_pt1 | contig 36832 bp, 32 predicted proteins | sample PPLLak3March2015_FD_187246 | JGI IMG/M metagenome (GOLD analysis project Ga0209391, IMG submission 187246) | Freshwater sediment microbial communities from Prairie Pothole Lake near Jamestown, North Dakota, USA - PPLs Lake P7 Core (1) Depth... | ecosystem: Environmental > Aquatic > Freshwater >...
TCGGCGGCGAATTCCTCGCGGATCGCCATCAGGCCCGGCATCTCGGTCTCGGCGATGCGGATTTCCTTGCGGCCCCAGTCGGCCAGGGACAGGTCGGCGACGACGAAGTCGTTCGCGGTCTTTACGGTGGATTTGAGTACAGCGCTCATCTCGCGCCCTCCTTGAAAGAAGTTTGCGAGCGCCGTTGCCAGCGGGCCAGGCGGCCCGCTGCCTCGAGCCTGGCGGGTGGGGGGCACCCGTCGCAACGCTCCTCGAGGCGAGGGGCGCATTCTAGCCGGGCCGGGCGGGCGCGGCACACCCGCGTTGTCCCGCAGGCAAGGTCGGGTCGCGGCACCTGTGCAACGCCGCCCCGCCGCAGCGGGCCTGGCCCGCTACCTCGACGACGACCTCCTTCACGGTCATGCCGCCGGGCGCCTTATTGACTGCCTCGACGTCCACCCCGCGGAGATCGCGGCTGCACCCCGGCGGGCGGCAACGGCCAACGCCAGCACGCTTGGGCCCTCCGACTCGCTAACGGCCTGCTAACGCCCGCTTGTCTACAAACTGCCCGGAGGCTGCCGTCCGGCGGCACGATACTGAAGGAGTCGGCTATGAGACTGGCTGAACTGGGCGGCAGCCTGGGCGCTGGCCGGAACTGGTGGATGGTCCTGTGGGCGGCCGCCGCGACGGCCGTCCTGTCGCTGGCCGGTTGCAGCGGCGACGATGAACCTGCGACGGCGCCCACCATCGTCGTCCAGCCGGTTGACGCGTCGGCGACGGCCGGCGTGAGCGCCACCTTCAGCGTCTCCGCCCTGCCGGCTCTCGCCGCCTACCAGTGGCAGGTAAGCACGGATGGCGGCGCCAACTGGGCCAACGTAACGGGCGCAACGTCCGCCAGCTACACCACCGGTGTTCTGACAACGACCGACAACGGGAAGCGCTACCGCGTCGTGGTCAGCTCCGGTGGCATCAGCGTCAACAGCTCGGCCGTGACGCTGACGGTCACGGCGGCGGTGGTCGCGCCCGCGGTCACCGTGCAGCCGGCAGCGCAGACAGTCACCGCACCCGATGCGGCGTCCTTCAGCGTCACCGCCACCGGCACCTCGCCGAGCTATCAGTGGCAGCGTTCGAGCGATGGCGGCGCCACCTTTGCCAACATCGCCAGCGCCACTGCGGCGACCTACAGCACCGGCGCCACCAGCGCCGCGATGAACGGCGAACGCTACCGCGTGGTCGTCGGCAACAGTGCCGGCAGCGTCACGAGCAGCGCCGCCGTGCTCACCGTCAACCTGGCGCCGGAGGCCGCAGCCTTCACGACACAACCGGCGGACCAGTCGGTCACCGCCGGCAGCGCCGCGGCCTTCACGGTGGTCGCGACAGGCACGCCCACTCCGACCCTGCAGTGGCAGCGCTCGACCGACGGCGGCTCGACCTACGCCAACGTCGGTGGCGCGACCGGTTCGAGCTTCAACACCGGCGCGACCACGCTGTCGCAAAACGGCGAGCGCTACCGCGCCGTGGCGACCAACAGCGCCGGCAGCGCGACCAGCAACTCGGCGACGCTGACCGTCAATCCCGCGCCGCAGGCTCCGGCGATCACCACGCAGCCCACTGCGCAGACCGTCGCAGCCCCGGCCACGGCCACCTTCACCGCTGCGGCCAGCGGCGTGCCGACGCCGACCTGGCAATGGCAGGTGTCCACCGACGGCGGCGCGACGTTTGCCAACGTCACCGGCGCCACCAGCCAGAGCTACACCACGCCGGCCACCAGCGGCGCCGACAACGGCAAGCGCTACCGTGCCGTGGCGACGAACAGCGCCGGCAGCGCCACGACCAGCGCCGCAACCCTGACCGTCACGGTGGCAGGTGCGAACTGGCAGGGTGCGTTGCGCCTCGCAAGCCCGCTGGGGTACACCGTGAGCGGCGCGCGCGTGGCAGCGGGTGCGGATGGCCGCTTCATCGCCGCCTGGCTGGCCTGGAAAGCGTCGGATGCACAGATCTTCACCAGCCGCTATGCGCCGGGTACAGGCTGGTCGACGCCGGAGCTTGCCGCGAGTTGGACGGGCACGGTCAGCGCCCCCAGCCGCACCTTCGCAATCGGCATGGCGCCCGACGGCACGGCGGTGCTCGCCTGGCTTGCGCCAGTCAACACCTTCGATAGCGTCTTCGCCAGTCGCCAGAGCCTGGGCGGCGCCTGGTCCGTTCCCAATCTGCTCGAGGCGCAGGATGGTGGCCGGGCCTATTTCCCCGCGGTCGCCGTGGATGGCCTGGGCACGGCCACGGTCGCGTGGGTCCAGGAGAGCAGCACGTTCAGGCCCTCGGAGACGGCCCGCGTCACGGCTGTGCGTCAGGCGGCAGGCGAACCCTGGGAACCTGTGCAAGACATCGACCTCGCGACCGATGGCAATGGCACTTCCATGGACATCCACATTGCGGCCAACGCCAGCGGCGCGGTCATCGTGGGTTGGAGCACCAGCAATGCAATCGGCCAGTACGCGACGGCCAATGTATGGCGCGGCGTGGCGGTCGGCTGGACTGGGGCCTCGATCCTCACCTCCGCGACCTCGGGTAACAACTCGGTCGTCTGGGACGTGGGCATCAACGACGCGGGGCTGGCGGTGGCGGCGCTCGACCGGGCTGACGGCGGCGTACGCAATGTACTGGTCGCGCAGAACACGACGGGCGGATGGTCAGGTGCCGAGGAGGTAGACCAGAACAACGACTCGAGCTCGTTCAGTTCGGTTGCCGTAGCGCCGGACGGCAGCCTGCACGTTGCGTTCCGTCGTTCCGTTTTCTCCGGCTTTGGCCAGGAGATCTGGGCCACGTCTCGCGCGGGCTCGGCGGGAAGCTGGAGCCCGGTGCAGCGCATCAGCGACAGCGGCATCAGCTCTGGCGAGGCCCGACTGCGCAGCGACGCCAGCGGCAACGTGATGGCGGCCTGGACGCGCAATCCCGGCACCGGCAACGTCGTCGTGGCGGCGCCGCGCCCGGCGGCGGGTCCCTGGGGGACGATCACGCCGATCGAGGCTCAGACCTCGGTGCCCAGCACCTTCATCGGGAACGGACTCGCCGTGAGTCCGAGCGGACAGGCTGCGGCTGCCTGGATCGAGGGCGTCAACGACACGGCTGAAGTCTGGGTCAACGTCCATCGGTGAGGCCGCCATCTGGCGGGGCCGAGTTGCCGGCAGAATCGCACGTAAATGAGCGCGCGCGATTCGCTGCAACTGCAGCTCCGCCACCTGCCCGGGCTGCTGACTGAAGCCGGGTTCCGGCCCCTCGCGGCGCTCGACGCGGCACTGCTGACCTGGCTCGCGATCGAGGGGCCGACGCCGCGCGCGCGCCTGGCGCAGTTGCTCTGGCCGGAGAAGGACCAGGAGGCTGCCCGCAACTCCTTGCGGCAGCGCCTCTTCCAGCTGCGGCGCGTGGCCGGCCGAGAGGTCATCGTGGGGGCGAGTGCGCTCGCGCTCGCTGACGGCATCTCGCACGACCTCGACGCGGCTGGCTCGGTCCTCGGTGACGTTCCGGCGGAGGACTTCGCTCCGGGCGAGTTCGCGCAGTGGCTCGAGGGGCAGCGCGCGCGTCGCCGCGAGTGCGCCCGTCGCGCCCTGGCCGAAGGCGCCGACCGCGCCGAGCAGGCGCGCGACTGGTCCGACGCGCTGGCGCTGGCGCAGGAACTGCTGTTGCAGGATGCGCTGAGCGAAGACGCGCACCGCCGCGTCATGCGCCTGCACTACCTTGCGGGAGACCGCGCCGCCGCCCTGCTGGCATTCGACCGCTGCGAGCAGGTTCTCAAGGACGAGGTCGGTGCCCGCCCTTCGGCCGAGACACTGGCCCTGCTGGCGACCGTGGAAGCGAGCGCGGCGGCGACCCGCGCCGTTGGAGCGCCGGCCGCGCGGCCGATGCTGGTGCGTCCGCCGCGGCTGATCGGCCGCGAGAAGCCGTGGCGTGCGTTGCTGGATGTGGTCGAGGGTGGTGGGGTGGGCTTCGTCGAGGGCGAGGCCGGCCTGGGCAAGAGTCGCCTGCTGGGTGACGTGTCACAGCACATGGCCGGCGCGGCCTTGAGTTTGAGCGCGCGGCCCGGAGACGCGCAGGTGCCGTACGCCACCCTGCTGCGCCTGGCGCGTGGACTGATCGCGCGCGGGGTCGATCCTCCGGCCGCGGGCCGCCGGGTGCTCGCGCGCCTGCTGCCGGAACTGGGCGATGCACCGGCAGGCGGCGACGAGGGCGAGGCCGCGCGGCTGCACGCCGCGCTCGAGGGCCTGCTTGTGGCGGCACGCGCCGACGGGCTGCGGCTCGTGGCAGTCGACGACCTGCACTTCGCCGACGGGCCGAGCGCCGACACCCTGGTGCGCCTCGCCGCGATGCCCGAGGGTCCGGCCTGGGTGCTGGCGGCGCGTCCCGCCGAATGGGGCGGCCCCGCGCGCGATGCGTTGATGGAGGCGGCGACCGAGGCGCGAGTGAGCATCGTCGACCTTCAGCCGCTGACGCTCGAGGAGATCGAGGAACTGGTCGATTCGCTCGGACTGTCGCAGTGGCGCGGGGTCGATCTGGCGCCGGCCCTGCTGCGGCACACCGGCGGCAATCCGCTCTTCGTGCTGGAAACCCTGCGCGCCACGCCGGACGCCAAGGGCGCGGTGCCGGCCCTGGCTCGTGGCAATGGCGTGATGCAACTGGTGGCGCGGCGCCTGACACAGTTGTCACCACCGGCGCTGCGTCTGGCGCGCTGCGCGGCATTGGCCGGGCAGGATTTCCGAAGCGAACTGGCCACCGAACTGCTGGGCGTGCGCCCGCTCGACCTCGCCGACGCCTGGGCGGAACTGGAAGGGGCCCAGGTGCTGCGCGACCAGTCCTTCGCGCACGACCTCGTGTACGAGGCCGCGCTGGCCTCGGTACCTCCGCCCCTGGCGCGCCAGTTGCGCGGACAGATCGCCGCCTGGCTCGCGGCCCACGAGGGTCCGCCCGAGCGCATCGCCGCGCACTGGCTCGCCAGCGGACAGCCGCAGCAGGCGGTGCCCTGCCTGATCGAGGCGGGACGGCGCGCGCTACGCGCGCTGCGACCCGCCGAGGCGCTGGAGGCGCTCACGCAAGCGGCCGATCTGCTCGAGGCCGCAGGTGATCGCGATGGCGCCTTCGAGGCGCTCGACCTCTACTTCGACCACATGCCGCCGGCGTGGGACGAGCCGCACCAGCGGCTGGCCGAGCGGCTGGCGACGCTGGCTGCCACACCGCGGCAGCAAGCCTTGGCCGGCCAGCGCCACGCCGACCTGCTGTCGCGGGCGGGCGACTTTGCCGGCTGCGCCCGGGTGGCCGAGGCGGCCTTGCGCACCTTCGAGCCCACCTCGGCACCCCAGGTGGCAGCGCTACTGCTGCAGTTTTCCGCGAGCGGGCTGATCCAGGCCGGACGGCTGGAAGAGGCCGTGCATGTCACGCTGCGCGCGCTCGCCCTGGCCGAGACCAGTGGTGACGATGGCATGGTGGCGACCTGCGCCGCCACGGTGGGGGCAGCCCTCGACTGGGCCGGACGCTTCGCCGAGGCCCTGCCACACCACCTGCGCGCGTTCGAGCAGCGCAAGCGCTTGAGTGATCCGGTGCAGGTCGTATCGTCGGCGATCAATCTGGCCAGTAATCGCATCGAGGTCGGCCGGTTGAACGAGGCCAAGGCCTACTTCGATCAGGTCGAGCGCATGCGTGCGGCGCACGACCTCGATCTGGCCGACCAGTGGCCTGCGGCGCTGGCCCAGCGCGCGCGCCTGCTGCTCGACCTCGGCCACTACAACGATGCGTTGCGCGGGCTGGAGGACGCCCATGCGCTGTTCGAGCGGCGCATGCCCGCCTGGCTGATCGCCGTCGAGAACATGGTCACCACCTTGTGGATGCGGCTCGGCCAGCGCGCGCGCGCGCTGCAGTGGTCGCGCCAGGCGCTGGCACGCCTGGACGGGGCACCGCCGTCCTATGCCGCGCGCGCGCTGCAGATCGCCTCGCAACTGGACGCGGAGAGCGGGGTGAAGGAGCGGCTGGCCCTGGCCGAATCGGTGCTGGCGGGTGGCAGCACGCGGGTGCAGCGCCAGATCGACCTGCAGCGCAGCCTGCACCTGGCGCCCGAAGAGGGCTACGCGCTGGCGTTGCGCGTGCGCGATGCGGCGCGCGCCGATGGAGTGGGCGGCATCGTGCTGGATGCCGAAGTGCGCGCCGCCCAGGCCGCCTTGCGGGCGGGCGGCGACGAACTCGCCGCCGCGCATGCGCAGGCGGCGCTGCTCATGTTCGAGGAGGTCGAGCCCTTCGATCTCTACCGGGCGGAGATCTGGCTGGTTGCCTCGCGCGCCTTGCGCTCGACCCATCCGACCCTCGCCGCGAGCGTGGTGGAGCAGGCCCGCGCCTGGATAGGCCAGACCGCGCGGGAACGGGTGCCGGCCGAATTCCGCGACAGCTTCATGCACCGCAACCCGGTGAATCGCGAGTTGCTCACGCTGACGGCGCTCGCCGCCCGCTGAGGGCGGCGAACTCGGTGGCCGGCGACCGTTGGCCCCGGGGCGAAGGTGCTACTTCAGCCCGGCTGCGTCGCGCAGCGCTGCCGCCTTGTCCGTCCGCTCCCAGGTGAACTCCGGCTCTTCGCGGCCGAAGTGGCCGTAGGCGGCGGTCTTCTCGTAGATGGGGCGCAGCAGGTCGAGCATCTGCACGATGCCCTTCGGGCGCAGGTCGAAGTGCTCGGCGACCAGCTTGCTGATGGCCTCGTCGGAGATGACGCCCGTGCCTTCGGTGTAGACGGTGATGTTGATCGGCTTGGAGTAGCCGATCGCGTAGCTCACCTGCACCTCGCACTGCGTGGCGAGGCCGGCCGCCACCACGTTCTTCGCCACGTAGCGCGCGGCGTAGGCGGCCGAGCGGTCGACCTTCGATGGGTCCTTGCCCGAGAACGCGCCGCCGCCGTGCGGGCAGGCGCCGCCGTAGGTGTCGACGATGATCTTGCGGCCGGTCAGGCCGCAGTCGCCGTGCGGTCCGCCGATGACGAAGCGGCCGGTCGGGTTGACCAGGAACTTGGTGTCCTTCAGCCACTCCTTCGGCAGCACCGGCTTGATGATCTCCTCGATCACCGCCTGCTTGAGATCGTCGTACGAGACGTCCGGGTCATGCTGCGTGGAGAGCACGACGGTGTCGACCGATTGCGGCTTGCCGTCGACGTAGCGCATCGTGACCTGGCTCTTGGCATCCGGGCGCAGCCAGGGCAGGCGGCCATCGCGGCGCAGGTCGGCCTGGCGTTCCACGAGGCGGTGCGAGAAGTAGATCGGCGCCGGCATCAGTTCCGGCGTCTCGTCGCACGCGTAGCCGAACATCAGTCCCTGGTCGCCCGCGCCCTGGTCGAGGTCGAGGCCCTTGCCCTCGTCGACGCCCTGCGCGATGTCCGGGCTCTGCTTGTCGTAGCAGACCATGACCGCGCAACCCTTGTAGTCGATGCCGAAGTCGCTGTTGTCGTAGCCGATGCGCTTGATCACATGGCGCGCGACCGACTGGTAGTCGATCACGGCGTGCGTGGTGATCTCGCCTGCGAGTACGACGAGGCCCGTGGTGACCAGGGTCTCGGCGGCGACGCGGGAGTTCTTGTCCTGCGCGAGGATGGCGTCCAGGATTCCGTCGGAGATCTGGTCCGCAACCTTGTCCGGATGGCCTTCCGAAACGGATTCGGAAGTAAAGAGGAAATCGCTCGACACGTTTGTTCCTTTCGATGTTGGCCTTCTGCGTTGCCCACTCGAAAGGAGCGGCGACGCTTTAGCGGTATTTCCCTCGGCTATGCTCTCGAGGATTCGCCCCGCAAGTTGTCGGTTAACTCGGCGAAGTCGCCATTATATGGAATCGGCCGCGTCCGGCGCATGCGTCCTCCGTTGAATCGCCCACGGGTCTCCCCGCCGTCGACGGACGGCGGCGCGCGATGCTGAACCTGCTGCTCCGGATGGTCGCGGCCCTCCCGCTGCGGGCGGTGCATGCGATCGGAGGCTTTCTCGGGCACGTGGTGTACTGGCTGTCGCCGACATACCGTCGCCGTCTCGACGAGAACCTGGAACGCGCCGGCCACACGGACGCCGCCACGCGCCGCGAGGCCATCGCGGGAGCCGGTCGCCAGGGACTGGAAACGCCGTGGATCTGGAAGCGGCCGCGCGGTGACCTGATCGCGCGCACCTCGGTCGCGGACATGCCCCTCGTCGACGAGGTGATGGCCGACGGGCGGCCGGTGATGTTCCTGCCGCCTCACCTGGGCTGCTTCGAAGTGACGGCACAGTTCTACGCGGCGTTTCGTCCCGAAGCGAGGACTCGTCCCATGACGGTGCTCTACCGGATTCCGCGCAAGTCGATCCTGCGTCCCCTGGTCGAGGCCGGTCGCACTGCGGATGGCCTGCGCCTCGCGCCCGCGGAGCTGCGCGGGGTGCGCATGCTGATGAAGGCGATGAAGGATCGGCAGGTCGTCGGGATCCTGCCCGACCAGGTTCCGTCGCGCGGCGAGGGCGTGTGGGCGCCGTTCTTCGGCCGCTGGGCCTACACGATGACGCTGCCGGCGCGCCTCGCGCGCCAGTTCGATGCGATCGTCCTGTTCGTCTACGGCGAGCGACTGCCGGGCGGAGCGGGATACCGGATTCACCTGCGACGGCTGCAGGAACCTCTGACGGGCGACCCCGCGCACGATGCGGCGGTAATGAACCGCGGCCTCGAGTCGCTGATCCGCGAATGCCCGACGCAGTACCTGTGGGGCTACAACCGCTACAAGGTCCCGGCGGGCGTCGAGCAACCACCATCGCAACCGCCGGCATGAGCGCGCGCGGCCGCTCCGAAGCGCTCATCCCCGAGCGCGCAGCGTCGAGGGTAGTCCAGTGAACGCATTGATCGCCAGGACATGGATCGCGCTGATCAGCGCGACCAGCCACTGGACCCAGGCCGGACGTACTCGGCTTGGAAACCTGCTGGGCGATGTGCTGTGGTGGCTCGTGGTGCCTCGTCGCCGCGTCACGCTGGCCAACCTCGAGGCCTGCTTTCCGCAGATGCCGGAGAGCGAGCGCCGCCGCATTGCGCGCCGATGCTTTCGCAACATCGCCCGCAGCGCGCTCGATCACTCGGTGCTGTGGAAGGCAGACCGCGCTCGGCTGGAGGCCTACGTCCGGATCGACGGAATCGAGCACGCGGTGTCCCCGGGAAACCGGCCCCTGATCATCGTCGCGCCGCACTTCGTGGGACTCGACGCCGGCGGCGTGCGGCTCAGCACTTCGGTCCAGGGCATCACGGTCTACTCCAGGCAGAAGAATCCGGTCTGGGACGACTGGCTGTACAGGATCCGCGGGCGCTTCGGAGTGATTCTCGTGGCGCGGCAGGGAGCCGACATGCGCCGTGTCATCCGCACCGTGAAGGAAGGCGCGCCCCTGTATTACCTGCCGGACATGGACCTCGGCGAAACGAACTCGGTGTTCGTGCCGTTCTTCGGCGTGCCGGCCGCGACGATCCCGATGGTGTCCCGCATCGCGCGCATGGTCGGGGCCCGGGTCGTGATGGGGGTGACGGAGATGACCGACGACGGCTATGTCCTGCACTTCGAGCCGCCCTGGGCCGGCTATCCCGGCGCGTCCGTCGAGGAAGACACGGCCCGGATGAACCGTGAACTCGAGCGCTGGGTGCTGAGGATGCCCGACCAGTACCTGTGGACGCACAAGCGGTTCAAGACGCGCCCGCCGGGCACGACTTCCATCTACTAGCCGTATGACGGCCGTCCCTCGGCGCAGCGATTGCGCCCGTAGAATCCCGCCATGCGATTGCGCTTCACCAAGATGCAGGGAGCGGGCAACGACTTCGTGATGCTGAACGGCATCACGCAGAAGTTGAGCCTGACGCCGGAACAGGTCCGCCTCCTGGCGGATCGCCGCTTCGGGATCGGCGCCGACCAGGTCCTGGTCGTGGAGCCGCCGCAGTTAGCCGATGCCGACTTCCGCTACCGCATCTTCAACAGCGACGGTGGCGAAGTCGAGCAGTGCGGCAATGGAGCGCGCTGCTTCGTTCGCTTCGTGCGCGACCAGGGACTCACCGACAAGGATGCGATCCGCGTCGAGACGCTCGGCGGCCCGATCGCGCCGCGACTGGAGCCGGGCGGAGAGGTGACGGTCGACATGGGCGCGCCGGTGTTCGATCCCGCGGAGGTTCCCTTCGATACGCGCGAACTGGTTGCGCAGCGCGTTGGCGACGACGACGTCTGGCCGCTGCTCGTGCACGGCCGCGACATCCAGGTCTCGGTGCTGTCGATGGGCAATCCGCACGCGGTGCAGATCGTGCCCGATGTCGACGACGCGCCGGTCGCCAAGGACGGGCCGGTGATCGAGAATCACGGCCGCTTCCCGCGCCGGGTGAACGCCGGGTTCATGCAGGTGGTGGACCGCCGCCGGATCCGGCTGCGGGTGTGGGAGCGCGGCGCCGGCGAAACGCTCGCTTGCGGCACCGGGGCGTGCGCGGCGGCGGTGGCGGGCATCCGACGCGGGCTGCTCGACAGCCCGGTCGAAGTGGAAACGCGCGGCGGGCGACTGACGATCGCGTGGGAGGGGCAGGGCAAGACGGCGACCCATCCGGTGCGCCTGACAGGACCGGCCACCAAGGTGTTCGAAGGCGAAATCGAGATCTGAGCGAGATGACATTGCAAGCACAAGACATTGCGCAGTACCTGGCCGACCATCCGGACTTCTTCGACCAGCACCCGGAGTTGCTGGCCGGAATGCAGCTTCCTCATCCGCACAACGGGCAGGCGATCTCGCTGGTCGAGCGGCAATCGCTGATGCTGCGCGATCGCATCAAGTCGCTGGAGATGCGCAATGCGGAGATGGTGCGCCATGGCCAGGAGAACGACGCCATCGCCGACAAGCTCGTCAACTGGACCCGGGCGCTGCTGCTCGAGAGCGATCCTGCACAGATGCCGGGCACGCTGATCGACGAACTGAAGCGCGTGTTCGACGTCCCGTACGCCGGGCTGCGCCTGTGGAATGCGGTGCCGGCCGTCGCCGCGCAGGAGTGCGCTCTCCCGGTCGAGGGCGACACGATTTCGCTCGCCGACAGCATGCGCGTGCCGTTCTGCGGTCCGAACGTCGACTTCGAGGCCGCGTCCTGGCTCGAGGAATCGGGCGTGTCCGTGCAGAGCCTCGCCATGGTGCCGCTGCGCGTCGGCGCCGACCCCCGGACGTTCGGGTTGCTGGTGCTCGGCTCGGCCGACAAGGACCGCTTTCACGTGACGATGGGCACGGCCTTCCTCGAGCGCATCGCCGAACTCGCCAGCGCCGCGCTTGCCAGGTTGCGCGCCTGACACCGATGGCGGCGGCCTCCGCGGTCGACGACTTCCTCGCCGAGCTGTCCACGCAGCGCCGGACGTCGCCGCACACGACGACGGCGTACGCGCGCGACCTGGCGCGTCTCGCCGAGCTGGCCGGCGCCACCGAGCTCCCGGCGCTGACGTCGCACGACATCCGGCACTTCGTCGGACGCCTGCATGCCGGCGGGCTGGCGCCGTCCTCGATCGCGCGAACGCTGTCCGCGTGGCGTTCGTTCTTCCAGTGGCTCAGCGATCGCGGCCAGTCACGGGCCAACCCGGTCGTCGGCGTCCGCGGTCCCCGGCGGCCGAAGCGACTCCCGAAGGCGCTGTCGGCGGACCAGGCGGTGACGCTCGCGGCGAACGCCCCGGACGACAGCCTGCTCGCGCGGCGCGATCACGCGCTGGTCGAACTTCTCTACAGCAGCGGCCTGCGCCTGTCGGAACTGACGTCGCTCGACTGGCGCCACTTCGCTGCACAGGGCGGGCAGCCGGCGTCCGTGAGCTGGGTCGATCTTGAGAGCGCCGAGGCGACCGTGCGCGGGAAGGGCGGCAAGACGCGCACGGTGCCCGTTGGTGCCCCTGCCATCGAGGCGCTGAGGCGCTGGTTGGCCGTGCGGTCCACCATTCGGGCGTGCGACGAGCGCGCGCTCTTCGTGTCCGCGCGGGGCGAGCGCCTCGCGCCGCGCAGCGTCCAGGCACGGCTGGCGCAGCTCGCGCGCAGGCTCGGGCTCGGCGTTCACGTGCATCCCCACATGCTGCGTCACTCGTTCGCGTCGCACCTGCTGCAGTCGAGCGGCGACCTGCGCGCCGTCCAGGAACTGCTCGGGCACGCCAACATCGCGACCACGCAGATCTACACCCAGCTCGACTGGCAGCACCTGGCCAAGGCGTACGACGCGGCGCACCCGCGCGCGCGGCGCAAGCCATGAACGTCGGTGCGCCGAAGCGTCCCGGAGCGGCGCGCGCGTCACCCCGTTCCTCAGCGCCCCAGGGCGAACCGGCGGTCGTGCTGAAGGCCGGAAAGGAGAAGTCGCTGCGGCGCCGGCATCCCTGGGTCTACGCAACGGCGGTTTCACACGTGACGGGAGATCCGGCCGCCGGCGCCACCGTGGCGATTCGCGCCACGGATGGAACCTGGCTCGCGTGGGCCGCGTATTCGCCCGCGTCGTCCATTCGCGCGCGAGCCTGGAGTTTCTCCGAACGGGACGTCATCGACGCGGCATGGATGCGCGAGCGGGTGCGGGCGGCGGTCGCCGCGAGGGCGGAACTTGCCTCGTCCGGCACGGCGGTGCGACTGGTGTTCGGCGAGTCGGATCGCCTGCCCGGACTGATCGTCGACCGGTATGCCGACCAGCTCGTCACGCAGTTCCAGGGAGCCGGCGTCGATGCCTGGCGCGACGAGATCGTCGTGGCGCTGGTCGAAGCGACCGGCTGCGCCAACGTGTTCGACCGCTCCGATGGGGCGACGCGCGCGCGCGAAGGCCTGCCGGCGATCAGCGGCGTGCTCGCGGGCGCGGAGCCGCCCGAGACGATCGAGGTCGCCGAACACGGGCTGCGCTTCCTCGTCGACGTGCGGCGCGGCCACAAGACGGGCTACTACGTCGACCAGCGCGACAACCGGCAGCTGGCGCGCCGCCTGTCGGAACAGTTCGCCGCGCAGCACGGACATGGCGCGCGCGCGCTCAACTGCTTCTGCTACACGGGCGGTTTCTCGATTGCGATGCTGGCCGGTGGCGCCGCTTCGGTCCGTTCCGTCGACTCGTCGGCCGATGCGCTGCGGATGGCGCGGGAACACGTCCGGCTGAACGGACTGAACGAGGACGCGGCCACGTGGGACGAGTCCGACGCGTTCGATGCGCTGCGCGCGCTCAAGGCGCAGGCAGCGCAGTTCGACCTGATCGTGCTCGACCCGCCGAAATTCGCGTCGAGCCACCATCACGTCGACCGCGCCGCGCGTGCCTACAAGGACATCAACCTCAACGCGCTGAAATTGCTGGCGCCGGGCGGGCACCTGCTCTCGTTCTCGTGCTCCGGCGCCATCGACGTCGACCTGTTCCAGAAGATCGTCGCCGGCGCGGTGATCGACTCGGGCGTCGACGCCTGGCTGGTGCAGCGCCTCGCCGCCGGCAGCGACCATCCGCTGATGATGACGGTGCCCGAGTCCGAGTACCTCAAGGGCGTCTGGCTGCGTCGGGTTCGGTAGTTGCCCTCATCCGGCGCTCCGCAGCGAACCGGCGGCTTCCACTAAACTACGCGCCCTCTTTGCAGGACGCGTTCCGCGGCAGGGGCCGGCACAGCCGGTCCACCAAGCGCGCGGAAACGAAGGAACTCCAGCATGCAAGCCACACAGTCCCAGGTACCGGTGACCGTCCTGACCGGCTTTCTCGGCGCGGGCAAGACCACGCTGCTGAACCGCATCCTCACCGAGCAGCACGGTCACAGGATCGCGGTGATCGAGAACGAGTTCGGGCCCGAGGGCATCGACAACGAGTTGCTGGTTGCCGACACGAACGAGCAGATCGTCGAGATGAACAACGGCTGCATCTGCTGCACGGTGCGCGGCGACCTCGTTCGCATCCTGGCGGACCTGAAGGCCAAGCGCAGCGCCGGCAAGCTCGACTTCGAGCGCGTGATCATCGAGACGACCGGCATGGCCAACCCCGGGCCGGTGACGCAGACCTTCTTCATGGACGACGACATCGCGTCGTACTACCTCCTCGATGCCGTGCTGACGGTGGTCGACGCCAAGCATGGCCACGACACGCTCGACGAGCAGCCCGAGGCGCAGAACCAGGTGGGCTTCGCCGATCGCATCCTGCTGTCGAAGACGGATCTCGTGTCGGAAGGCGAAGCGGCGTCGCTGAAGGAGCGGTTGGTCCGCATGAACCCGCGCGCGCCGATCAGGGCCGTTCACTTCGGCGAGGTGCCGATCAAGGAAGTCCTCGACCTGCGCGGATTCAACCTGAACGCGATCCTGGAGATCGATCCGGCCTTCCTCGCGGGCGAGCACCCTGATGCCGCCAAGTCGGACACGGGGCACGGCCACGGGCCTGGGGGTGACCATGGTCACGAACACGGCCACGACCACGACCACGATCACGATCACGGCCACCATCACCACCAGCACGACGACGCGATCAAGGCCTTCGTGTTCCAGTCGAAGCGTCCGTTCGACCCGGCCAAGCTCGAGGAGTACATGGGGGCGCTGACTCAGGTTTACGGGCAGGACATGCTCCGGTATAAAGGCGTGCTTTTCATGAACGGGACCAACCGTCGGATGATCTTCCAGGGCGTGCACATGCTCATGGGAGCCGACGTGGGCCGCCCGTGGGGCAAGGACGAGAAGCCCGCCACCAAGATCGTGTTCATCGGACGCAACCTTCCGAAAGACGCGATACTCAAGGGCCTGGAAGCGTGCATCGCGCGCTGATGAACCCCCACCAACCAGAGAGCTGGACGAGGTAGAGACACCATGGCTGCAGCAAAGAAATCGCCGGCGCGCAAAGCGACAAGGCCTGTAGCGAAGAAGGCCGCGAAAAAGGCCGCGCCGAAGAAGCCTGCCGCGAAGAAGCCGTCGTCCAAGCCAGCCGTCAAGAAGACGCCCGCCAAGGGCAAGGCGCCGGCCAGGAAGGCGACGAAGGCTGCGCCGACACGCGCCGCCAAGCCTTCCGTGGTCACCAAGGCGCCGTCGAAGGCGGCGCCGGCGAAGAAGGTTTCCGCCGTGCCGGAGAAGAAGGTCTCGGCGCCGCCCGCGAAGAAGCCCCAGCCAACCCGAGCGGTCAGGAACGTGAAGGCCCCGAGGGCTCCCGTTGCGGCGCCGAGTGGCGCCGTGATTGAACCACTGGCCATGGCGAGCACCGCACAGAACGCCGCGCCCCCGCCGAGCCCGAAAGACCTGGCCGCCGCACACGAGTACCTCTTGGCCCGATCGGCCACGCGAAGTGAGGCCCCGGTGATGGTCAACGGAAAGCGCCTGCCGTCCGAGGGAGAACTCCTCAAGATGGCGGACTCCAACTACATGAACGAGCAGCAGCTTGGATTCTTCAAGCACCGGCTGCAGCAGATGGAGCGGGAACTCCTGCAGAACGCGGACGAGACCACCGAGCACCTGCGCGAGACCGTCATCGTCCCCGATCCCGCCGACCGCGCGACGATCGAGGAGGAACACGCCCTCGAACTGCGCACTCGCGATCGCGAGCGCAAGCTGTTGAAGAAGGTGCAGCAGGCGCTGACGCGCATCGACAGCGGCGATTACGGCTACTGCGAGGAAACCGGCGAGCCGATCGGCATTCCGCGCCTGCTTGCCCGTCCCACCGCCACGCTTTCGCTCGAGGCGCAGCAGCGCCGCGAGATGAAACAGAAGATGTACGGCGACTGATCCGTCGCGCAGCGCGCCGCGGCCGCGGCGCGCTGCGGTTCCGTTTCCGGCGTTCGCCGGCCTTACGCTTCCATGCTCACTGTCCGGTCCGTCGCACATCGGTACGGCGGTCGACGCGTCCTGGTTGCGCCCGATCTCTCGCTTGCCGCCGGGGAGCACTGTGCGCTGGTCGGTCCGAGCGGATCGGGCAAGAGCACGCTGCTCAACATCCTCGCAGGCATCCTGCCGCCGAGCGCGGGCGACGTCGCCCTGCAAGGCGAGCCGCTCTACACGGCGCCCGCCCGGGACGACCGCTGGCGGGCGCGCCGGATCGGCGTTGTGCCGCAGCGCCTGCACCTGCTCGCCAGCCTGTCGGCGCGCGACAACATACGGCTTGCGCAGTACCTCGCAGGGACGCACGCCGATATCAGGGAGGTCGATCGCCTGCTGGCGGCGCTTGGCGTGGAGGACCGCGCCAGTGCCAGGCCCGGCGAACTGAGCGCCGGCGAGCAGCAGCGCGTGGCCATCGCGCGCGCGATCGTCAACCGCCCGCAGGTGCTCCTCGCCGACGAGCCGACGTCGAGCCTGGATGACGCCAATGCCCAGAAGGCGATCGACCTGCTGTTCGAGGCCGCACGCATGGCGGGCGCCTTGCTGGTGGTGGCGACGCACGACGGTCGAGTGCGCGCGCGTTTCGACCGGGCGGTCGAGCTCCTGGAGCCGGCCGGTGAGCGCGCACGGCCGCTCCGAAGCGCTCATCCCGAGCGCGCAGCGTGAGGGTGGTCCAGTGAACGCACTGCGGATCGTGCTCGCTCAGCTGGCGCAGCGGCCGCTGCAGACCGTGCTCGCAGTCGTGCTGCTGGCGCTCGGCGTCGCCACGCTGACGTTCGTGGTGCTCGTGCAGGGACAGCTGTCGAAGCAGCTGGCGCGCGATGCGCAGGGCATCGATCTTGTCGTCGGCGCCAAGGGCTCTCCGCTGCAGCTGATCCTCTCGGCGCTGTACCACGTCGACGTGCCGACCGGGAACGTGCCGCTCGCAGCGATGGACCAACTGCGCCGCAACCGGCTGGTGGCGCAGGTGATCCCGGTCTCGCTGGGCGACAACTATCGCGGCTTTCGCATTGTCGGTACCGAACCTGCGCTGATCGAGCACTACGGCGCGCGCCTGGCAGGTGGCGCACTCTGGACGGCGCCGATGCAGTCGGTCATCGGATCCGAGGTCGCGCGCGTGACGCAACTCGCGGTCGGCGGCACGCTTGCCGGCACGCACGGCCTGGCGCAGGGTGGCGCGGTGCACGAGGAGGCACGTTACGAGGTCGTGGGTGTCCTCGCGCCCACCGGCACCGTCCTGGACCGGCTGGTCCTGACCGACAAGGCAAGCGTCTGGCGCGTCCACGAGGGCGACCCGGCGGACGACGCCGAGCGCCGCGTGCTCGAGGAGGAACGCGAAGTCACCGCGCTGCTCGTGCGCTACGCATCGCCGATGGCGGCCGCGATCGTGCCGCGCCAGGTGAACGCCGAGAGTCGGCTGATGGCCGCGTCGCCGGCCAACGAACTCGCGCGGCTGTTCGCGGTGATGGGCGTCGGCATCGACACGATGCGGGTCTTCGGCAGCGTGCTGGTCGCCTCGTCGCTGCTGGCGTTGTTCGTCACGCTCTACAACGCCCTCGAGGAACGGCGTTACGACATCGCGATCATGCGGCTCCTGGGAGCGAGCCGGGCGCGGGTCGCGATCCTGTTGATGATCGAGTCCTGGCTGCTCGCCCTCGTGGCCCTGCTGGCCGGGCTGGCGCTCGGGCTTGCCGCCGTCGCGATCGTGGGGAACTGGCTGGCGCAGTCGCGCGCCTTCGTCGTGTCGCCCGGCGCCTTCGCGCCGGAACTGCTGTGGATTGGTATCGTCGCGGTTGCCGCCGCCACGCTGGCGGCTGCGTTGCCCGCCTGGCGGGCGAGTCGCATGGACATTGCCGCGACGCTGGCGCGCGGTTGAAGGAGCCCCGATGAACTGGTTGATTGCCGTTGCGCTCGCGTGGCCGCTCGCCGTCATGGCACAGACCTCGGCCCCGGCCCCGGCGACGAACTCGACGCCCGCGCCGAAGTCGAAGGAAGCGGAGCACCGCAGCGAAGACATCGCTCGCCACCGGCAGATGGCGCGGGCGCATGAAGAAGCGGCGCGGTGCCTCGAGGGCGGTGCGCCGGAGAAGCAGTGCCAGGAGCGGCTCCGGGAGATGTGCAAGGGCATCGCGGTGGGGCAGTACTGCGGGATGCGTCACGCTCATTGAGCGACGCAGGTGAACCAGAGGTGATCCGGTGACTTTCAGGAGTGTGTTGCTGAAGCTAGTCTTCGCGCTGGTCGCCATCGGCCCGGTTGCGGCCCAGACGCCGCCCGCACCGCGCGGCTCCATGGCCCTGCCGGTCGATCCCCAGTTGCTGAACGACCTGCCGGAACTGAAGGGCGTCGTGTCGTGGCGGGTCCTGGGGCAGGTCACGACGGCTCAGGCCGGCGCGCGCCCGATCCCGGAGTTCTCGCCGGAAGTTCGCAAGCTCGACCAGCAGGACATCCGGTTGCAGGGCTACATGCTCCCGATCGTGGCCGGCGAGATGCACGACCATTTCCTGATGACGATGCGGCCGCCGCACTGCCCGTTCTGCCTGTCGCTCGGGCCCGAGTACATCGTGGAAGTGAAGTCCCGCAGCCCGATCAAGCACACGTACGAGCCGATCGTCGTCGCAGGGCGGCTGAACGTGCTCCGCGATGACCCATTCGGCCTGTACTACCGCCTGACCGATGCCCAGTTGTCCTCTGCCAGCCGTTAGGACGGCACGGGTAGCCGACAAGCGGGATTCCCGTCCAGATCAGCGGTTTGCGGAGGGGCAAAGTTGTTACTATCGACGCGACTATGGCTCTCCGGTCGGATCTTCCGGCGGTTGATCGCGCGCGTCCGGATCGACGCGGGGTTTGCCTCGGCCGAACGAATGACCTGAAGCGCCCCGCGCTGGGGATGTCCGCCGCAGGCATCGATGCCGAAGTTTCTCTAGGTGCGGTGAGCGCCGGTTGGCGGCAACATCCGGCACCAGGTTCCCTGGAACGGTAGGCGTTCGTGGCCTTTTCATTCTTCAAGAAGGACCCCAAGGAGCGGGGTGATGCCAGCGGCAAGTCCGGGGCCCGCCAGGGCGCCCGTCCCGTCGGCCGTCCGCTGCCGGGTCCGGTGAACCGCACTCCGCCGGTCACGGGGCAGAAGCCCGCCGCCACCACCACCACCGCGTCGCCGGACAAGGAACTTGCCCGCACGCTGGCCATGGAAACGGCCGCCAAGATCGATGCGATCGAATCCGAGATGGCGCGCGATTTCCTTCGCCCGGCCGGCAGTACCAGCTCGGAGTTCCCGAACTCGGCTGCCAACTCGACGCTCGCGCGGCCTTCGCAGCAGCCCGTGCCTCCGGCACCGCCGCCGGTGGAGAACAAGTCTCCACCAGGGCTCGAGGATCTCCTCACGAACATCGATGACTGGCAGGCACGATCCAACGCCATCGAACTGCAGGGCGAGGGCGGTGGATCGGCGATCGAGGAGACCGCCATCCTGTTCGCCAATGGCCTCATCGATCCCGCCGAGGCCGGCCTGCGTGCCGCCATCGAGTCGGATTCGCTCGGGGATGCGGCGCAGCGCGGCTGGCTGATGCTGTTCGAACTCCTGCAGCAGCGCAACGACAAGACAGCGTTCGAGAGCCTCACGATCGAGTACGTGCTGCGGTTCGAGAGCTCGCCTCCGGCGTGGATCGAATACAAGGAAGAGGCGCCAGCACGGACGCCGTCCGGCCCCGCGAAGCCGGCCGGGGCCGCGCTCATCGTGCTGCCCGAGGCCATCGACGCCGGCGTGGTCAAGCACCTGGAGCAGTTGAAGCAGCAGTCGCTGGTCCACCAGTCGATCACGATCGACGCGTCGAACGTCCGGATGGTCGACATGGTCGGTGCCGAACTCCTGCTGCGCGTCATCAATGCGTTCAAGCGCGCGAGCCACGACCTCACCGTAGTCGGTGCCGACCTCCTGGTCACGCCGCTGCGGGCCGCGGTCGAGGCTGGCCGCCGCGATCCCAGCGATGCGGTGTGGATGCTGCTCCTCGAGGTGTTCCGCCTCCTCAACCGCCAGCACGACTTCGAGGAAACGGGCATCCAGTACTGCATCACCTACGAGGTGTCGCCGCCGTCGTGGGAACCGGCGCCTACGAATCTCAGGACGCGCGAGGCCGAGCCGCAGGCGCCGCGCCCGGCCGAGCCGGCCGTCGAAGGTCTGCAGTGGCGCGGCACGCTGCGAGGCGAAGGGGAACCGCACTTCGGCCGCTTGATCGCGCAGGCCAGGACCGACAAGCAGATCGTCGTCGACTGCACTTACCTCAAGCGCGTCGAGTTCGCGACCGCCACGGCGATGCTCTCCATGCTCGCCAGGATCCGGCAGGCCGGGGCGGCCGTTGAGTTCCGCAATGTGAATTACCTGATCGCCGCGCTGTTCTCGCTGCTCGGCATCGACGCCGTCGCCCAGATCCAGTTGCGCCGGGCCTGAGCGCTTCGCCCGCCCGGGATTGAGTCCGGCGCAAGCGGCCCCATGTAGCGCCCACGGCGTTCGCCGGGCCCGACACCCTCCACCAGGTCTCCAATGGAATCCTTCCACGGCACCACCATCGTTTCCGTCCGTCGCGGCGGCCAGGTCGCGCTCGGAGGCGACGGCCAGGTCACGCTGGGCAGCATCGTGATCAAGCAGGGCGCGCGCAAGGTCCGCCGCCTGTACCAGGACCGCATCCTTGCCGGATTCGCCGGCGCGACTGCCGACGCCTTCACGCTGTTCGAGCGTTTCGAGGCCAAGCTCGACAAGCACCAGGGCAACCTCGTGCGGTCCGCCGTCGAACTGGCGAAGGACTGGCGCACCGACCGCATCCTGCGACGGCTCGAGGCGATGCTCGCCGTCGCCGACCGGGAAGCGTCGCTGATCATCACCGGCAACGGCGACGTGCTCGAACCCGAGGGCGGCCTGATCTCGATCGGCTCCGGCGGTCCCTACGCCCACGCCGCCGCGAAGGCGCTGCTCGACAACACCGAGCTGCAACCGGCCGAGATCGTCAAGAAAGCCCTCACGATCGCCGGCGACATCTGCATCTACACCAACCAGTCGCACACCATCGAGTCCCTGGATTGACGCCTACGCGGCGCCATCGCGATGCAGCCCCCGTTGCTTTTGTTCCGCGCCCGCCCGCCCGGCCGCCCGAAGGGCGGGCGCCTAACTGAGCACTGCGCGTGCACGTGCGACCCGAAGGGTCGCGTACACGCGCAGTGAAACTTCCATGATGACCCCCCGCGAAATCGTCCACGAACTGAACAAGTACATCGTCGGCCAGGACCGCGCCAAGCGCGCCGTGGCCGTCGCCCTGCGCAACCGCTGGCGCCGCCAGCAGGTCGCCGAGCCTCTGCGTTCGGAGATCACGCCTAAGAACATCCTGATGATCGGCCCGACCGGGGTCGGCAAGACCGAGATCGCACGCCGGCTCGCGCGCCTGGCGGACGCGCCGTTCATCAAGGTCGAGGCCACGAAGTTCACGGAGGTCGGCTACGTCGGACGCGACGTCGACACCATCATCCGCGACCTCGTCGACATCTCGATCAAGCAGACGCGCGAAGCGGAGATGAAGAAGGTCGCGACGCGCGCGCAGGATGCCGCCGAGGATCGCGTGCTCGACGTCCTGGTGCCGCCCGCGCGGCCTGTCGGGTTCGCCGCGCCGCCGGAGCGCGACGAAGACAACGCCACGCGGCAGAAATTCCGCAAGAAGCTGCGCGAGGGCGATCTCGACGACAAGGAGATCGAGATCGAGGTGTCGGCGGTGCCGGCTTCGCTCGACGTGATGGCGCCTCCGGGAATGGAGGAGCTGACCCAGCAGATCCAGTCGATGTTCGCCAACATGGGCCGCGACCGCCGCAAGCCGCGCAGGATGCCGGTCAGGGAAGCGCTGAAGCTGCTGGCCGACGAGGAGGCCGCCCGCCTCGTCAACGACGACGAACTGAAGGCGCGCGCGGTCGCCAACGCCGAGAGCAACGGCATCGTCTTCATCGACGAGATCGACAAGATCGCATCGCGCTCCGAGATGCACGGCGCCGACGTCTCGCGCCAGGGCGTGCAGCGCGACCTGCTGCCGCTGGTCGAGGGCACCACGGTCAACACCAAGTACGGCATGGTGAAGACCGATCACATCCTGTTCATCGCGTCGGGCGCGTTCCACCTTTCGAAGCCGTCGGACCTGATACCCGAGATGCAGGGGCGCTTTCCGATCCGCGTCGAGCTCGACTCGCTGACCGTCGGCGACTTCGAGCGCATCCTGAAGACGACCGACGCGAGCCTCACGGAGCAGTACACGGCGCTGCTTGCGACCGACGGCTGCGCGCTGGAGTTCACGGAGGACGGCATTCACCGCATGGCCGAGATCGCGCACGCGGTCAACGAAAGGACCGAGAACATCGGCGCCCGTCGCCTGTACACGGTCATGGAGAAGCTCGTGGAGGATGTCGCGTTCTCGGCGGGCAGCTTCGTATCGGGCGGCGAGGGCCGCGTGCGGGTGGACGCTGCGTACGTCGACGCCCGCCTGGCCGAACTCGCACTCAACGAGGACCTCGCGCGCTACGTCCTGTAGCGCTGCTCGCTATCCCTGAACCCGGCGGGGACGCCTCCGCTGGCCCCGGCACCTATACTCTGGCGCTGCCGGGCCGGTGCTCGGCCTACCGAAACCGGCGTCATGAGCCTTGTCTTCTTCGTCCTCGGGCTGATTGCCCTCGTCGCGGGCGCCTCGATGCTGGTGCGAGGCGCAGCCAAGCTCGCGGTCTCGTTCGGCATCTCCCCGCTGGTGGTCGGCCTCACCGTCGTGGCCTTCGGCACCAGCGCGCCGGAGACCGCGGTCTCGGTCGGAGCGGTGCTCCAGGGCAAGAGCGACATCGCCGTGGGCAACGTCGTCGGCAGCAACATCTTCAACGTGCTGTTCGTCCTCGGGGCATCCGCTTTGATCGCCCCGCTTGTCATCCATCGCCAGCTGGTGAGGCAGGAGGTGCCGATCATGATCGGTGCTTCCGTGATCCTCTGCGTGATGGCGCTCGACGGCCGCATCGGGCACTTCGACGCGGCGTTGCTCGCCGCCTTGTTCGTCGCCTACACCGTGTTCCTCATCGCGCAGTCGCGGCGTGCCGGCACCGAGATCGACGACGCGGCCCTCGCGGAACTTCCCGCAGCCTCCCGCTGGGACCGCCACTGGTCGGTCCAGGTGCTGCTGGTCATCGTCGGCCTGGTGATGCTCGTCATCGGGGCCAAATGGCTGGTCGACGCGGCGGTCGAGTTCGCGCGGGCGCTCGGCGTCTCCGATCTCGTCATCGGACTGACGATCGTCGCCGCGGGCACCTCGCTGCCCGAGGTGGCGACGTCTATCGTCGCGACGATCCGGGGCGAGCGCGACATCGCGGTCGGCAACGTGGTCGGCAGCAACACCTTCAACATCCTCGCCTGCCTCGGCATTTCGGGCCTCGTGGCGCCCGGCGGCCTCGCCGTGGCGGCGCCGCTGCTCTCGCTCGATCTCTGGGTGATGCTCGCTGCCGCGGTCGCGTGCTTCCCGATCTTCGTGACCGGTCGTGAGATCGCCCGCTGGGAGGGCCTGCTCTTCCTGCTGTACTACGCCGCCTACGTCATGTTCCTGATCCTGGCCGCGACTCACCATGCCGCACTGCAGGGCTTCTCGGACACGCTGTTCGAATACGTCCTGCCGCTGACCGTGATCGTGCTCGTCGTCAGCCTGCTGCACTCGAACGCCGCGAAGCGCTGATGGTTGCGTTGATTGCCCTGTTGCCGTTCGCGGGCGCGCTGCTGCTGGCGCTGCTGCCGAACGAGCGCCGGCGTCTCAGCGCCTGGCTGGCCGGCGTCTTTCCGCTGACGGGGCTCGCGCTCGCGTTGATGGGCGCGCCCTCGATCTTCGCCGGCGAGGTGCTGCGCTGGTCGGTCGACTGGGTGCCCGCGCTGGGGCTGTCGTTCGGATTCCGCATGGACGGCCTCGCGTGGCTGTTCGCCCTGCTGATCCTCGGCATCGGCGCGCTCGTCGTCCTGTACGCGGCGTACTACCTGCATCACGAGGATCCGCCGGCGCGCTTCTTCCAGTTCCTGCTGCTGTTCATGGGGGCGATGCTGGGCGTCGTGCTTGCCGACAACCTGGTGCTGCTCGTGGTGTTCTGGGAGGCCACCAGCCTGTCGTCGTTCCTGCTGATCGGCTACTGGAAGGACCGCAAGGACGCGCGCGAGGGCGCGCGCATGGCGCTGGCGATCACCGGTGCCGGCGGACTCGCGCTGCTCGGCGGCGTGCTGCTGATCGGGCACATCGTCGGCAGCGTGCAGCTCGACGCGGTGCTGGCGGCCGGTGCGACGATCCGCGCGCACCCGCTGTACGTGCCCGCGCTCGTTCTGGTGCTGCTCGGCGCGTTCACGAAGAGCGCGCAGTTCCCGTTCCACTTCTGGCTGCCGCACGCCATGGCGGCGCCGACGCCCGTGTCGGCCTACCTGCACTCGGCCACGATGGTGAAGGCGGGCGTGTTCCTGCTCGCGCGGATGTATCCGGCGCTCGGCGGCTCCGACGCGTGGTTCTGGATGGTTGCCCCGGTCGGCCTCGCGACGCTGCTGCTCGGCGCGTACTTCGCGATCTTCAAGCACGACCTGAAAGGGCTGCTCGCGTACTCGACGATCAGCCACCTGGGGCTGATCACCCTGCTGTTCGGCCTCGATTCGCCCCTGGCCGTCGTGGCCGGGGTCTTCCACATCCTCAACCACGCGACCTTCAAGGCCTCGCTCTTCATGGCCGCGGGGATCATCGACCACGAGACCGGGTCGCGCGACATGCGCAAGCTGGCCGGCCTGTGGAAGTACATGCCGTGGACCGCGGTGCTCGCGATCATCGCCAGTGCTGCGATGGCGGGCGTGCCGCTGCTGAACGGCTTCCTGTCGAAGGAGATGTTCTTCGCCGAGGCGCTCGAGAGCAACGCGCGCCCGGTGATGGGGTGGCTGCTGCCGGTCGCCGCGACGCTGGCGGGCGTGTTCAGCGTCGCCTACAGCACGCGATTCATTCACGATGTGTTCTTCAACGGCGAGCCCGTGGGCCTGCCAAAGACCCCGCACGAGCCTCCGCGCTTCATGCGCGTGCCGGTGGAAGTGCTGGCGCTTGCCTGCCTGCTCGTCGGCATTGCGCCCGGCCTGACCGTCGGCCCGATCCTCGCGGCCGGCGCCCGCGCGGCGCTGGGCGCGCCGCTTCCTGCGTACAGCCTGGCGGTGTGGCACGGGCTCAACACGCCGCTCGTGATGTCGTTCATCGCGCTGGCCGGTGGCGTCGCGCTGTACTTCGGCCTGCATCGCTTCATCGACCTGCACCGCGTCGTCCAGGTGCCGCGCGGCGGGCGCGAGGCCTTCATGTTTCTCCTGGCGAGGACGGTGAAATCGGCGCGCGACCTGACGCTTGGCCTGCAGAACGGCAGCCTGCAGCGCTACCTGCTGCTGCTCGTGGCGATGGCACTGACGGCGGGCCTGCTGCCCTTCCTGCTCGGCGCCGCCTTCAGCGCGACGCCGGGTCCGTCGACGGCGCCGTCGACAGCGTTCATCCTGCTGTGGCTCCTGGGCATCGCAGCCGCCTTCGCGACGCTGGTCGAGTTCCGGCGCCGCCTGCTCGCCCTGACGGTTCTAGGCGCCGTCGGACTCGTCGTCGCGCTGGTGTTCGTGTACCTCTCGGCCCCGGACCTCGCGCTGACGCAGCTGCTGGTCGAAATGGCCACCGTCATCCTGATGATGCTCGCGCTGAACTGGCTGCCGCAGGAGAGCCTGCCCGAGCGATCGGTCGCGCGGCGAGCCCTGCACGCGATCGTCGCCTGCGCGGCAGGGCTGGGCGCAATGGCCGCGGTGTGGCTGGTGCTGACGCAGCCCTTCGACTCGATCTCGCCGTACTTCCTGCAGACCGCCGTTCCGCTGGGAGGCGGCGCGAATGCCGTGAACGTGATCATCGTCGACTACCGGGCTTTCGACACCCTGGGCGAGATCACGGTGCTCGGCATTGCGGCGCTGATCATTGCCGCGCTCCTGCACGGACGGCGCCCGCCGGAGATGCAGCGCGTGCCCGGCCCGGCGCCGACCGAGCGCAACGCGCACCCGCTGATGCTCAAGCTCGTCACGCGGCTGCTGCTGCCGCTTGCCGTGCTGGTGGCCCTCCACCTGTTCCTGCGCGGCCACAACCTTCCCGGCGGCGGCTTCATCGCGGGACTGGTGCTCGCGATCGCGATGGTGCTCCTCAGCATCGCCCAGGGAGAACAGTGGGTGAGCGAGCGGCTGCGCTCCGACTTCCGCCACTGGATCGCCGCCGGACTTTTGATCGCGGCGCTGACCGGCGTCGCGAGCTGGATCCTTGGACATCCCTTCCTGACCAGCACCTACGACTATCCGGTGCTTCCGCTGGTCGGCGCCGTGCCGCTCGCGAGCGCCAGCCTCTTCGACCTCGGCGTGTTCCTCACGGTCGTGGGTGGCACCATGGTGATGCTCACCGCCATCGGCCGCCTGCGACCAGCCGCAGGAAAGGGAGAGGCGTGATGGAACTTATGGTCGCCATCTTCGTGGGCGTTCTCACCGGCACGGGGATCTACCTCACGCTGCGCGCGCGCACGTTCGACCTGGTGCTCGGACTGACCCTGCTGTCGTACGCCGTCAACCTGCTGATCTTCGTGATGGGACGCCTGACCGTGGGACGACCTCCGATCCTCGACGGCAGCCACGCGTCCACCCTGGCGAACTACGCCGATCCGCTGCCGCAGGCGCTCGTGCTGACCGCCATCGTGATCAGTTTCGCGATGACCGCCCTGCTGCTCGTTATCGCGCTCGTGACCCGTGCGGAGACAGGCAGCGATCACGTCGACGGCGAGGAGCCGCAGGCAAGGGAGGAGCGTCGGTGAACTGGCAGCACTGGATCATCGTTCCCGTGGTGCTGCCGCTGATCGCCGGTGCGGCTTGCCTGCTCGTCGAGCGGCGCGCGGCCGGGGTCGCTCGCGCCCTGTCGATCGGAACGACGTTCGTTCTGCTCGCCGTGGCCTTGTACCTGGCCAGTATCGCGGCGAGCGGAACGGTTCATCCCTACCTGCTCGGCAACTGGAGGGCGCCGTTCGGCATCGCGCTGGCGCTCGACCGCCTGTCCGCGCTGATGCTTGTGCTGACGGCCGTCGTGGCGATCGCGAGCGTGTTGTATGCGCGCGGAGGCGGGGCGCGCGGCGCACACGACGCGCAGGGACTTCACTACCACGCGCTGTTCCAGTTCCAGCTGATGGGCCTGAACGGCGCGTTCCTCACGGCCGATCTATTCAACCTGTTCGTGTTCTTCGAAGTCTTGCTGATCGCGTCGTACGGTCTCCTGCTCCACGGTGGCGGGGCCGCGCGGCTGAAAGCGGCGATCCACTACGTCGGCTTCAACCTCGCCGGGTCGGCGCTGTTCCTCGTGGCGGTCGCGCTGCTGTACGGCATCACGGGGACGCTGAACATGGCCGACCTGTCGCAACGCGTGGCCACGCTCGGCCCGGATCAGGCGTCGCTCGTCCGCGCGGCGGCGCTGCTGCTGATCGTCGTGTTCGGCGTCAAGGCCGCGCTCCTGCCGTTGTACTTCTGGCTGCCGGACACGTATCGCGCCGCGCCGGCGCCGGTTGCTGCGCTCTTCGCCATCATGACCAAGGTCGGCGTCTATTGCGTCGCGCGCGTCACCACCCTGATCTTCGGCGGCGACGCCGGCGTGGCGACCGACGTCGCCTATCCCTGGCTGCCGTGGCTCGCCATCGGCACGCTGGCCCTGGCGGCGCTTGGGACGCTGGCGGCCGTCCGGCTGCGCACCCTGGTCGCGTACCTCGTCATCGCCTCGGCCGGCACTCTGCTGCTGGCGATCGGGCTCGGGTCGGCAGCGACGCTGAGCGCGGCCCTCTTCTATCTCGTCAACAGCACGCTCGTTGCTGCCGCGCTGTTCCTGCTGGTCGATTCGATCGCGAGCGGCCGTGGCGAATCGGACGACGCAATGACTCCCGCGCCGCTCGCCTACCGTGCAGCGTATGGAACCCTGTTCTTCCTGTTCGCGCTCGAGGCCGCCGGCCTGCCGCCAATGGGCGGCTTCATTGGCAAGGCCCTGCTGTTGCAGGCGTCCGCCGACCAGCCGCTGATGGTCGCGACGTGGTCCGCACTGCTGGTCTCCGGCCTCGGCATGATGATCGCCGTTGCGCGCGCTGGATCCACCGTCTTCTGGAAGGCTGCCGACGCAAATCGCATGCAGGTGGCGGCTGCACGACCCGCGTACACCGAACGCCTTGCGATCGGCTGGCTGACGTTCGCGATGCTGCTCGTCGTGCTGAACGCCGGTCCGATGACGCGGTACGCCGAGGCGACCGCGGCGCAACTGCTGGATCGCCGCGCCTACGTGGGTGCCGTTCTCGGGGCTCAGCCGGTCCCGCCCGCGTGGACGCCGCGCGAAGGGATGAAGAAGCCGTGATCTCGCGACTCGTTCCAGCGCCGTTGCTGAGCGCGGTCCTCTTCGGGGCCTGGCTGCTGCTCAACGGCCTCTCGGCAGGACACGTCGTGCTGGCTGCCGTGCTCGGCATCGTGATCCCGTGGTTCACGGAACGGTTCCGTCCCGACCAGTTTCGTCTGCGGTCGTGGCCGACGCTCGCCGCACTCGCTGTGACCGTGCTCTGGGACATCGTCGTCTCGAATGTGCAGGTGGCAATGCTGATCATCGGCCCGGAGCGCCGCATCCATCCGCGCTTCGTCTGGCTGCCGCTCGACATCCGCGATCCGCACGGAATCGCCACGCTGGCAGGGATCATCACGATGACACCCGGGACGCTGTCCGCCGACCTGACGGAGGACCGACGCTTCCTGCTGGTCCACGCGCTCAATGTCGCGGATGAGGCCGAGCTCGTTGCATCGATCAAGACCCGCTACGAAGCGCCGCTGAGGCGAATCTTCGAGGGGACGACATGAGTGCCGCCCGGCCGCTCCGAAGGCGCTCACTCCCCCTTGGGGGGCCGGCGGCCGATAGGTCGGCATGCCCTGCGGCATGCCGGCCGGCCGCCGCGTCCGCGCATGCGTGCGCGGACGGCAGTCTCAGGATCGCGATTCGCTTCGCGTCTCGCTGGGGCGCCAAGGGGGCAACATGAGCTGGCTCGCTGCCGTCGTGCCGTGGGCGATCGGGGGATTGGCCCTGTCGATGCTGCTCGCCACCTGGCGCCTGCTGCGCGGGCCGGGGCTGCCGGACCGCATCCTCGCCCTGGACACGCTGTACGTGAACTCGATGGCGCTGCTCATCCTCGTCGGGATCCGCTTCGACACCAACGTCTACTTCGAGGCCGCGCTCGTCATTGCGATGCTGGGCTTTGTCGGAACGATCGCGCTGTCCAAATACCTGCTTCGGGGAGACATCGTCGAATGACGGAACTACCTGCCTGGCTCGACCGGCTTGCCGCCGTGCTCGTGGTCGTCGGCGTCGCGTTCGCGATCGTCGGTTCGCTCGGTCTCGCGAAGCTCTCCGACTTCCTCAAGCGGCTGCACGGCCCGACCAAGGCGAGCACGCTTGGAGTGGGCTGCGTGCTGATCGCCTCGATGCTGTACTTCTCCGCGCGCGGCGACGCGACGCTGCACGAACTGCTGATCACGCTCTTCGTGTTCCTGACCGCGCCGGTGTCGGCGCATCTGCTCGTCAAGGCGGCCATGCGCCTCGATCCCCGGCTCGTTCCCCCGGATCCTCCGACTGTGACGGGAACCACAGCCGGAGAACGGAACCGGGATGCTCCGCGCTGAGGCTGTCGCGGGCCTCTAGAATCCGGGCTCAGCGACACCAACGACGAAGATGGAACTCCCGATGAAACGCATCCTGATCGCCGCCCTGGTCTGGGCTGCCGCCGGCAGCGCCCTGGCTCAGGTCAACGTCAGTTCCGCCTGGGCGCGGTCCACGGTGCCCGGCCAGGGCGGAACCGGCGCCTTCATGACGATCGTCTCGAAGGACGGCGGGAAACTGGTCGGCGCGGCCAGCGCGGTCGCCGGTGTCGTCGAGCTTCACGAAATGGCGATGGAAAACAACGTCATGAAGATGCGCGCCATTCCCGCGCTCGACCTGCCGGCCGGACGCGAGGTCGAGCTGAAGCCCGGCGGCTATCACGTGATGCTGCTCGACCTCAAGCGCCCCCTGAAGGTCGGCGAAAAGGTGCAGATCGAACTTCGCCTGGAGACGCGGGACGGCAAGCGGGTGACCCAGCCGGTCGAGGTCGAAGTGCGGTCGACCGCGCCCGGCAAGGACATGCACAAGCACTAGGATCCCGGCACCGCCTCAGGCGGGCGTGACGACGTAGTCGCCGGCCTTCTTCACGGCGGCCCGCACCTCGTCGATCGACAGCGGATCGGGCGACTCCAGCGTCGCGCGCGGCGGGTCCAGCGTCACCTGCACGTCGTCGGCGACCGACTCGAGCGCCTTGGTCACGCGCGCCACGCATCCGTTGCAGTGCATGCCGTCGATCCTGAATGCCTGCTGCATGGGCGCTCCTCGCTGAATGTCCTGCGCGATCATGCCACGCAGGTCCGCGTGGCAGGGCGGCGCAAGTGCCCGCGCGAATCGCGCCATCCGGGACAACCCGGGGTGTAAGATGCGCGCGCCCCGCAGGTCGCCCCTCGCGGCCCATCGCCCCACGTCCCCACAGAGCATCGCCAGCCATGGACAGCACGCAGATCGCCCCGCAGATGAAGGCAGAAATCCTGTCCGAGGCGCTGCCGTACATCCGGCGCTTCCACGGCAAGACGATCGTCGTGAAGTACGGGGGCAACGCGATGGTCGACCAGGACCTGAAGGAAGCCTTTGCGCACGACGTGGTGCTGCTGAAGCTGGTCGGCATGAACCCGGTCGTCGTCCACGGCGGCGGCCCGCAGATCGACGAGGCGCTGGAGCGGGTCGGCAAGAAGTCCACGTTCATCCAGGGCATGCGCGTCACTGACGCCGAGACCATGGAAGTCGTCGAGTGGGTGCTCGCCGGCGAGATTCAGGGCGAACTCGTCACGATGATCAACCGCTTCGGCGGCCAGGCCGTCGGCCTGACAGGCAAGGACGGCGGTCTGATCCGGGCGCGGAAGCTGCGCATGCCGGACAAGGACGATCCGACCAAGAGCCACGACATCGGCCAGGTCGGCGAGATCGAAGCGATCAATCCGGCCGTCGTGAAGGCACTGCAGGACGACGCCTTCATCCCGGTGATCTCCCCGATCGGCTTCGGCGAGGACGGCCTGACCTACAACATCAACGCCGATGTCGTCGCCGGGAAGATTGCGGAGATCCTCAAGGCCGAGAAGTTAGTGATGCTCACGAACACTCCGGGCGTGCTGGACAAGAACGGCAGCCTGCTGACCGGGCTGTCCGCGCGGCAGATCGACGAACTGTTTGCCGACGGCACGATATCGGGTGGCATGCTCCCGAAGATCTCCTCGGCGCTCGAGGCCGCGAAGAGCGGCGTCAACGCGGTCCACATCATCGACGGCCGCGTGGACCATTGCCTGCTGCTCGAGATCCTGACGGATCAGGGCGTGGGCACCATGATCAAGTCGAAGTGATCCGCGACGTGATGACGGCGCCGCGCCCTCGCGGACGCGCCGGCTCGCGCCGTTCCACTGCTGTTGCTGAGTTCTCCCGGCCGGCCCGTCGCCGCCTGGTCTTCTTCTTCGACCTCGACGACACGCTGCACGACGCGTCCCACGCGATCTTCCGCCAGATCGACACGCGGATGACCGACTACGTCGAGAGGCACCTGGAGGTCGATCGCGGCGAGGCGAACCGGCTGCGCATGCTGTACTGGCATCGCTACGGCGCGACCCTGCTCGGGCTGGTGCGCCACCACGCGGTCGACGCAAAGCACTTCCTGCGCGAGACCCACGACTTCGACGTTGCCGCGCTCGTGCGAGCCGAGCGCGGGCTCACGCGGCTCTTCGCGCGGCTGCCGGGGCGCAAGGTGCTGCTGACGAACGCGCCGATGGCCTATGCGAGCCAGGTGCTGCGTGCCCTCGCGGTGCACAGGCACTTCGGGTCGCGGTACACGATCGAGACGATGCGGCTGCACGGCACGTTCCGGCCCAAGCCTTCGCGGATGATGCTGCGGGCGATGCTCGCGCGCGAGCGGGTGCCTGCCGCGCACGCTGTCCTCGTCGAGGACAGCTCCGCCAACCTGAAGGCCGCCCGCGCGCTCGGTTTTCGCACGGTCCTGATGACCGGGCACGGAGCGCGGATGGATCGTGGCTCCGGCTGCATGCCGCGCCGCCGGGTGGCCCGCGCCGGCCTCGTGATCCGGTCGCTGCACCAGCTCCCGCAAGGCCTCGAGCGCCTGCGTCGCTGAGGCAGGCGCGTCGCCCACGCTAAGCTTTCAGATTACGGATCCCTTTCCCTGGAGTGAACATGCCCGATCGTCCCGGGTTCCTGCGCCGGTTTTTCGTGGGCATTTGGCGGCTGCTCGACTTCAGCCGCCGGCTCGTGCTGAACGTGCTGTTCGTGGCGGTCGTGGCCGTGCTGCTGATCGCCTGGTTCTCCTCGGACCGGCCGCGCCCCCTCGAGCCCGACACGGCGCTGGTGCTGAACCTGCAGGGTGACCTGGTTGAGGAATACACGATCGGCCCGCGCGAAGTGGCGCTCGCCGAGGTGCTCGGCGAGCAGCGCTTCGAGACCCGGCTTCGGGACATCCTCGCGGTCATCGACCACGCCGCGGGCGACCCGCAGATCGCGCGCGCGGTGCTCGTGCTCGACGAGATGGGTGCCGGGGGGCAGGCGACACTGCGAGAAGTCGCCGCTGCACTCGAGAAGTTCAAGGCGGCAGGCAAACCGGTCATCGCCTGGGGCGAGAGCTTCAGCCAGCCCCAGTACTACCTCGCCGCGCAGGCCAACGAGGTCTACATGCACCCCGGCGGCACGCTGACGGTGCGTGGGATGGGCGGTACGCGAACCTACTACAAGAACCTGCTCGACAAGCTCGGCGTGCGCATCAACACGTTCCAGGCGGGGCGCTACAAGAGCTTCGCCGAGCCCTTCACCCGCACCGGCCCGACGCCTGAGGCCCGGGAGGCGGACAGCTACCTGCAGAACGGGCTCTGGTCCGTGTGGACGCGTGACGTCGAACGGGCCCGCAGGCTGCAGGCCGGGGCGATCGACGCCGTGATCGAAGACTTGCCGCAGCGACTGGCCACGGCGAACGGCGATCTCGCCCAGCTCGCGGCGGAGGAGAAGCTGGTCGATGGCCTGAAGACGCGCGACGAGTTTCGCCAGGCCCTGCTCGACGCGGGCGCGCCGGCCAGCGACGAGGACGACGAGACTTTCCGCCAGATCTCGATGTACTCGTATCTGCGACATCTGCGCCCGCCGCAGACGGGCGATGCCATCGGCGTGATCGTCGCTCAGGGCGAGATCGTCGGCGGCGACGCGCGCCAGGGCCGCGTCGGTTCGACCTCGACGGCGGCGCTGATCCAGCGCGCGCGCCAGGACGACAGTATCAAGGCGCTGGTGATGCGCATCGACTCGCCGGGCGGCATGGTGCAGCCATCCGACCTGATCCGTGAGCAGCTCGACTTGACGCGCGAGGCGGGCAAGCCGGTCGTCATCTCCATGGGCGATGTCGCCGCTTCCGGCGGGTACTGGATCGCCATGGGCGGCGACGAGGTCCTCGCCAATGCCGCGACGATCACGGGCTCGATCGGCGTCTTCGGAATCATCCCGACCTTCGAGGGCGCGGCGGAGAAGGTCGGCATCACGACCGACAGCGTCGCGACGACGTGGCTCGGCGAGGCGACCGACCTCACCAGGCCGCTCGACAAGCGGCTGGAACAGGTGATCTCGCAGATGATCGGTGCCAATTACCGTGACTTCCTGGCGCTCGTGGCCGAGCGCCGCAACTCGACACCGGACAAGATCAACGAGGTCGCGCAGGGTCGCGTGTGGACCGGCGCGCAGGCGCGCGAGCGCGGGCTGGTCGACGGGCTCGGGGGCATCGACGACGCGGTGAAGAGCGCGGCACGCCGCGCGTCGCTCGGCGACAGCTACCGCATCGAGTACATCGAGCACGAGCCGCGCGGCCTGAACCGCTATCTCTCGCTGCTGTTCGGTCGGATCGCGGCGTTCGCGCGGTCCGAATTCGGATGGGAGGGCGCGGCGCAGGCTCTGCTTGGGTCATCGTCCGCGCAGGTGCGGCGCGAACTGGCGATGCTGGCGACGGCGCGCCGGCAGCCCCTGACCGCATTCTCGTACTGCTTCTGCGAGCTGCCTCAAAGCCCGTAACAGGACGGAAAACGGGGCCTTGTTCGGGCGTTGCACGAACCGCAGAGCCGCACCCGGCGGAGCGCTTCTGGGATAGTATGCATTCACGTCCGGCTCCGGCCGGACGTACTTTGCGGCCACCTCCCCCGACCCCCTGATGGACATTGCCAGCCCGCTCGCCAGCCCGCGCAAGCCCGGTGCGCGCAAGCTGCAGATCCTGCAGACGCTGGCCGCCATGCTGGAGGATCCGAAGGCAGAGAAGGTCACGACGGCGGCGCTGGCGGCTCGCCTCGATGTCTCGGAAGCGGCGCTCTACCGGCACTTCGCGAGCAAGGCCCAGATGTTCGAAGGCCTGATCGAATTCATCGAGACCACGGTCTTCGGACTGATCAACGAGATCAGCGCGAAGGAGACGTCGGGCCTCAAGCAGGCTCGGTCGATCATCGCGATGCTGCTCGACTTCGCCCAGACCAACCGCGGCATGACCCGCGTGCTGATCGGCGACGCGCTCGTGAACGAGAACGAGCGCCTGCAGGAGCGCATGAACCAGATGTTCGAGCGGATCGAGTCGTCGCTGAAGCAGAGCTACCGGCTCGCCGTCACCGAGCGCGAGTTGCCCGAGTCGTTCGATCCGGCATCGCGCGCGTCGCTGGTCGTCGCCTTCGTGATCGGGCGCTGGCACCGCTTCGCCAAGACCGGCTTCCGCAAGGCCCCCGCCGACGGGCTCGAAGCCCAGTTGCCGGCGCTGCTGGCCTAGCCATCCCTCCGCACCGCGCGTTTCATCGTCCGCCGCACACCGGGCAGGCGGGGTCGCGCTTCACCCGCACCGAATGCCAGCGCATCGACAGCGCGTCGAGCATCAGCAGGCGCCCCTCGAGCGACTCGCCGATGCCGGCGGCCAGCTTCAGGGCCTCCGCCGCCTGGGTGGTGCCGATGATTCCGGTCAGCGGAGCGAATACCCCCATCACCGCGCAGAGCTCGTCTTCGCCGTCCCCGGGCGGAAACAGGCACGCGTAGCAGGGCGACGCATCGTGCCGCAGGTCGAACACAGCGACCTGGCCGTCGAAGCGGATCGCGGCGCCGGACACGAGCGGCTTGCGATGCGTGACGCACGCCCGGTTCAGCGCGTGCCGGGTCGCGAAGTTGTCGGAACAATCGAGCACGACGGTCGCCGTGCTCACGAGATCGGCCAGCGCATCCTGGTCGGCGCGCTGAGTCACCGGGACCACCTGCACGTCGGCGTTGATCGCCGCGAGTGCGGCCTGCCCGGAGGTGGCCTTCGGCGTCCCGATGCGTTCGGTCGTGTGCAGGATCTGCCGTTGCAGGTTCGTGAGATCGACGCGGTCGCCGTCGACCAGCGTGATGCGCGCCACGCCGGCGGAGGCCAGGTAGAAGGCGGCGGGCGACCCGAGGCCGCCGGCGCCGATCACGAGCATCGAAGCCTGGCGCAGCCGCTGCTGCCCCTCGACGCCGATCTCGTTGAGCAGGATGTGGCGCGAGTAGCGGAGCAGTTCCTGGTCGGTCATGGAAAGAAAAACGGGCCGCTCGGCGGCCCGTCGGGTCGAGCAACGCCCGTCAGCGTGCCGGCGCCGTGGCCACGGCTTCCTTCGGCTTCGCGACCTGCACGGTCTTGCCCTTCAGGTGATTCATCGCCTGCTGCAACTGGAAGTCTTCGGGGCTGCCGAAGTCGTATCGGCGCGCCGGTGTCTTGGCTTCCGTCGACGGGACCGCAGGGGTGGCTGGCGTCGCGGCACCCGATGGCGTGGTCGCGCGCTTGACCGCATCCTGGGCCTTGCTGTCCTCCAGGTGGCGCATCAGGTCGGCCTCGCGCACGTTGAATCCGGCGAAGTTGCCTTCCGCCGTGTCTTCCACCGTCAGGTCGGGGACGATGCCCTTGGCCTGGATCGAACGTCCGCTCGGGGTGTAGTAACGCGCCGTCGTCAGCTTGATCGCCGCGGGATTGTCGCGGTCCATGCGCAGCGGAATGATGGTCTGCACCGATCCCTTGCCAAAGCTCTGCGTGCCGATCACCGTGGCCCGCTTGTGATCCTGCAGCGCGCCGGCGACGATCTCGGAAGCGGACGCCGATGCGCCGTTGATCAGCACGGTCAAGGGAACGCTCTTGATCTGCGGCGGCAGCTTCGCCAGCATGTCCTCGCCGCGGCCGCGCAGATAGTCCTCCGGCGAGGCCAGGAACTTGCGGCGGTTCTCGTCGGTGCGGCCGTCGGTGGAAACCACCAGCGCCTTGGGCGGCAGGAACGCGGCCGACACGCCGATGGCGGTATGCAGCAGGCCGCCCGGGTCGTTGCGCAGGTCGAGCACCAGCCCCTTCAGCGGCCCCTGCTTGTACAGGTCGTTGATGGCCTTGACCAAGTCGTCGGTCGTGCGCTCCTGGAACTGCGAAACGCGCACGAAGCCGTAGCCGGGCTCGATCATCTTCGCCTTCACCGACTGCACGCGGATGACGTCGCGGATCAGCTTGAACTCGAGCGGCTTGTCCTCGTTCTTGCGGGCGATCGTCAGCACGATCGGCGTGCGCGGCTTGCCGCGCATCAGCTTGACGGCCTCGGGCAGCGTCATGCCGCGGGTCACCTTGTCGTCGATCTTCACGATCAGGTCGCCGGCCTTGATGCCCGCGCGCGAAGCCGGCGTGTCGTCGATCGGAGAGATGACCTTGATGATGCCGTCCTCTGCGCCGACCTCGATACCGAGGCCGCCGAACTCGCCCTGCGTGCTGCTCTGCATGTCCTTGAACGCGTCGGCGTCCAGGTAGGCGGAGTGCGGATCCAGCCCGGCAAGCATGCCGGAGATGGCTTCCTGCATGAGCTTCTTGT
>Ga0209391_10000060_pt1 | contig 36373 bp, 28 predicted proteins | sample PPLLak3March2015_FD_187246 | JGI IMG/M metagenome (GOLD analysis project Ga0209391, IMG submission 187246) | Freshwater sediment microbial communities from Prairie Pothole Lake near Jamestown, North Dakota, USA - PPLs Lake P7 Core (1) Depth... | ecosystem: Environmental > Aquatic > Freshwater >...
CCAATTTTCAATATAATTATAAAGGGATTGATTCTCCAGTTTTTCCACATCAACATCCATAATGATAGCATACTTAAACTGGGAACTCAGGGATTGTTCGATATTAAAAGTTGAATTAAAATAGAACCTTGGTGCATTATCATCAGCAATATCAGGCATAGAACCTTCCTTAGCGGGCCTGTTCTTAGATTCAGTTGCGCTGGAAATGGCGATATTGTCCAGGAAACCGGATGACGATGCTTCATTTTTACCCGGGCTGGCCTGGGCAGCAGGCTTCAGCGCCTGGCATCCGGTTAAAAGGACAAAAATGGCCGTGGTATAGAGGTAATATTTTAGCACCGGCATTTTGTCATGCAATGTTAAGATTCTCATTTTGAACAGAAAAGAAATAAATGTGGAAAATTCTAACGCCAAATGGGACAAAATATTTCCGAAATTTGCCTTCCTGCTTCAAATATCAGACCATCTTTAACATAATGAGTAGTTTTTCACACTTACACGTCCATACCCAATATTCGCTGCTTGATGGTGCAGCATCCATTAAAGCCCTGTATAAGAAGGCAATAGATGATAAAATGCCCGCACTGGCCATATCCGACCATGGCAATATGTTTGGTGTTTTCCAGTTTGTGGCCGAAGCATACAAAAACCGCACAGACCCGGATGACAAAAAAAGCCCACTGAAAGTTAAGCCCATCGTGGGTTGTGAGTTCTATATTACGGAAAACCGCCACCGCAAGACCTTTTCAAAGGAAGAAAAGGACCCCCGCCACCACCAGATCCTGTTAGCAAAGAATGAAATTGGTTATAGAAACCTGGTAAAACTAACCTCTATTGGATTTATTGAGGGGATGTATAGCAAATACCCCCGTATCGATAAAGAACTTATTCACAAATATCACGAGGGATTGATTGCCACTACCTGTTGCCTCGGAGCGCTTGTTCCGCAATTGATCCTGAAGAAAGGCGAGGAAGAGGCAGAAAACGAATTCAAATGGTGGCTGAATATTTTCCAGGAAGACTATTATGTGGAATTGCAGCGTCATGGAATGGCCGATCAGGAAAAGGTCAATAAAGTACTCCTGAAATTTGCCAAAAAATACAAAGTGAAGGTCATTGCATCCAACGACTCACACTATGTAGATAAATCTGATTTCAACGCGCATGATATTTTACTCTGTATCAATACAGGCGAAAAACAGTCCACGCTGGCCATGCGGGAATTTTCTGATGATGATATCAATGTAAAAAACAAACGATTTGCCTTTCCCAACGACCAGTTTTATTTCAAGACCACGGCTGAAATGACATCGGCCTTCCACGACCTGGAAGAAGCCATCGATAATACCAATGAAATTGTTGATAAGGTTGAACTTCTCGACCTTAAGCGTGATATCCTGCTCCCCCATTTTACTGTGCCCAATACATTCAAAACACAGGACGAATACCTGGCGCATATCACCTGGGAAGGCGCCCATAAAAGATATAGTGAGCTTACACCGGAGATCGAGGAAAGGATAAAGTTTGAATTGTTCACCATACAAACGATGGGTTTTGCAGGCTACTTTCTGATCGTTTCTGATTTCATAAAAGCGGGTCGCGACTTAGGTGTATTTATCGGGCCAGGTCGTGGTTCTGCAGCAGGCAGTGTAGTGGCTTATTGTATCAGCATCACCAATATCGACCCCATCAAATATAACCTGCTGTTTGAAAGGTTCCTCAACCCAGACCGTAAGTCGATGCCGGATATTGATACTGATTTTGACGATGAGGGCCGGCAGAAAGTGATTGATTATGTAGTGGATAAATACGGTCGGAACCAGGTGGCGCAAATTATTACTTATGGCACCATGGCTGCCAGGAGCAGCATCAAAGATGTAGCCAGGGTGATGGATCTTCCATTGGTTGAATCCAATATCCTTGCTAAAATGGTACCGGAAAGGCCTGGCATTGTTTTGAAAAGATTGTTACATGCGCCGATTACCGGGGAAAAAAGCTTAACGGAAAAGGAAACACTGAATCCGGATGACCTGGAGAATGTTAAAAGGCTCCGGGAAATATTTGCCGGCGATGATTTACGAAGTAAGGTTTTGCATGAAGCAGAAATCCTGGAAGGATCAGTGCGCAATACAGGTTTACATGCTGCAGGTATAATTATTGCGCCACGTGACCTTACAGACCTGATACCGGTATGCACTGCAAAGGATTCACCACTATGGGTTACACAAATTGAAGGAAGTGTTATCGAAGAAGCGGGCGTAATCAAGATGGACTTTCTTGGCCTTAAAACCCTGAACATCCTGAAAACATCCCTTGAACTTATCAGGCTGAATTATAACCTGAACATAGATATTGATACTATTCCGTTGGATGATGAAAAAACATTCCAGCTATATCAACACGGAGAGACCATCGGCACTTTCCAGTTTGAAAGTCCGGGCATGCAAAAATACCTGCGCGAACTTAAGCCCGATAAGTTTGAGGACCTTATTGCAATGAACGCCTTGTACCGTCCAGGTCCAATGGAATACATCAGCAATTATATTGACCGGAAACATGGCAAGGAAGAGATCAGCTATGATCTTGATGCCATGCAAGAACACCTGAAAGAAACTTATGGTATCACCGTTTACCAGGAACAGGTTATGTTGCTTGCGCAAAAGCTGGCAGGTTTTTCCAAGGGAGATGCGGATGTCCTGCGGAAGGCCATGGGTAAGAAACAGAAATCGGTGCTTGATAAAATGAAAGGGCAGTTTATCAAAGGTGCTGTAGCCAAGGGACATGCGGCAGATAAACTCGAGAAGATCTGGACAGACTGGGAATCATTTGCACAATATGCTTTTAATAAATCGCACTCCACCTGTTATGCGATGGTGGCTTACCAGACCGCATACCTGAAAGCGCATTATCCTTCGGAATTCATGGCTGCGGTACTCAACCATGCGGGTAATATTGAAAAGATCACCTGGTTCATGGAAGAGTGCAAGCGGATGGGGCTAACCGTACTTGGGCCTGATATTAATGAGTCCCTGAAAGGGTTTGCCGTAAATAAAAAAGGAGAGATCAGGATTGGGCTGGGTGGATTGAAGGGTGTTGGTGAAGCTGCAGTTGAAGGTATTATTGATGAGCGTCGTAAACATGGCGCCTATGCTTCAGTATTTGATCTTATCAAACGAGTTAACCAGCGGGTTGTAAATAAAAAATCATTAGAGAGCTTAGCGATATCCGGTGCTTTTGACTTTGATACAAATTTACACCGGGCGCAATATTTTCATATCCTGGAAGGCGAATCGGTAACCGGGTTGGAGAAGATCATTCGCTTTGGAAATATCTTTCAAAGCCAGACTGCCAATACTTCCAATACTCTTTTTGGCGACCTGCCTATGATGCATGATATACCGCTTCCAAAAATTGCAGATTGCCCTACCTGGTCGCTGACAGAAATACTGGATAAGGAAAAAGAAGTAACCGGCATGTTCCTGAGTGGTCATCCCCTGGATCATTACCGTTTTGAGATGAAGAATTATGGTATCAGTTCTGTGGCAGAATACAATATGTTTAAAGAAGAAATTGAGGCCCAGCCTTACCCAACCAAGCCATTCAGGCTGGCCGGGCTGGTAACCGGATCACAGCACCGGGTTTCCCGTGCCGGGAAAAAATTCGGTGTTCTGATGCTGGAAGATTTTTCCGGGAAAATGGAAATCACTTTGTTTGGGGATCAGTATGTGAAATTTGCCAATTACTTCGAAACCGGAAATTGTCTTTATCTCACCGGTAAATTTGAAAAATGGGAGTACCGTAACGACTGGAACTTTAAAGTAACAGAGATTTGCCTGCTGGAAACGATAAAAAGGGCGCTTACAAGACAAATTCAATTTAATATTAATCCGAAACTTTTTACGGATAACCAGTTTGCTTTCATTGAGCGAAATATTAAAAAGAATCCGGGAAAGACCCGTTTAAAATTTGTTTTCAACGAAAAGAAGGGACAGAAAATGGTCATTCTTTCAACAATTGACAAAGGGTTTGAGATGAATGACGAAATGGCTGCTTTTTTGCAGGAAAACCCGGATATGGAGGTAAATGTTGAGACGGCCTGAAGGTTTTAATGTCAAAACATCATCTGAACTTAATTGGACTTAATTTTGTTTCTACTTTTAAAGAAATTGTTTTTCAACTTTTAAATATAATATCAATGGCCAAAGAATTTAATGACGGTAATTTTCAAACCGAGGTTTTGTCTTCCGATAAACTTTCAATGATAGACTTCTGGGCAGAATGGTGTGGCCCCTGCCGTGCCATCGGACCCATTGTAGAAGAAATCTCTAAGGAGTATGAAGGCAAGGTGAATGTGGGCAAGGTTAATGTGGATCATAATCCCCAGCTATCAATTAATTATGGCATTACGTCCATACCTGCGATCCTTTTTATAAAAGATGGAAAAGTGGTAGATAAACTTGTAGGTGCGCAGCCTAAAGGAAATTTTTTGAAGAAGATTGAAGCGCACGTTTAATTCGTTGCAGGATCAAATGAAAAAGAGTGGGATTTCCCGCTCTTTTTTTTATAGTCAACTATTCAGAAGAAATGAATCTTTTTATTCACTTTCCTAACATCATATTTCCTGACTTAACAATCATGCGTCCTGTATAATCAACTCTTTGAATAAATGGATGGAGATTATTTTCATTAAAATATTGTAAAACGGCTTTTTTAGCTCCTTCCCAATGTCCAAAATCATCTATGATGAGTATCCCATTCTCTACTAACAAAGGATATAGATGAATGAGTTCATGATAGGTGGATTCATACCAGTCAGTATCCAGTCTGAGTAATGCAATTTTGCCGGGAATTACGCCGGGAATTGAATCCTCTACTTTGCCTTTTGTAATGATAAAGTTTTGAGGCTCGTACCCGGTTGAGAAAACATTGGACTGAACTTCCTCAAGCGTTGAGTAACACCAGACGGAATTTTCATCTTCTTTAACAGACTGATTCAGTAAATCATTGGCAGTTTCTCCGTTGAATTGTTTATCTGCTTCGGTAGGCTCAGACATGCCTTCAAATGTATCATACAAATAAATCTTTCTATCGTTGACGCCTAAACGCTTTAACAACAGGGCCATCATCATACAACTTCCGCCTTTCCAGACACCGCATTCCACAAAATCACCGGGTAATTTGTTGGCTACAACATATTGAATTGACTGATATAAGGAAAAAAGCCTTTCGGAGGAAGTCATGGTAAAAGGTCGTACCTGGTTGTATAAGGAAACAAATAAAGGATCGGCAGCCATGTCTGGCTGCAATGGCACTTTCTCAGGGATAACCTGGTAACCGAATCTGGCAGTGAGCTTGTTGAGGTATTTCAATACCATATTTAAAAGATTGAGTGCAAATAAGTCAAAAATTATGAATTATGTAAGTTTGATGGGACTACATTGTTTATTTTTGGAAAATTACCAAGTTTTAAAGCGAGGAATGAGTCATATTATCAGCAACATTTCAAAAGAGTTTAACCCGGATATTACACATCCATTATACCTGATCCGCAGTGAACTGTTCCGGAAAATATCAACGTATGCACCACATTTAAAAGGCAGGATGATGGATTTTGGTTGTGGGCTAAAACCATATGCAGCACTTTTTACAGTTGATGAATATATAGGTGTTGACTATCAGGCTGAAGGAGAAACGTATCACCAGGACAAAGTGGATGTTTTTTATGATGGCAAAACGCTCCCATTTCCTGATAATCATTTCGATTCCATTTTCAGCAGTGAAGTCTTTGAACATATCTTTAACCTGCCCGAAATTGTACTGGAATTAAAGAGGGTACTAAAACCGGGCGGGAAAATACTGATCACATGTCCTTTTGCGTTTGGGGAACATGAAGTACCGTCTGATTATGCCCGGTACACTTCTTTTGCCATTAAGCATATGTTTGTATCCAACGGATTTAATGTGCTGGCTTATGAAAAAACTGGTGGCAATATTGAAGCCATCACACAACTGCGGATTGTTTACTGGAACCTGCATATCTTATCCTTTTTTAAAAACATCCCTTTGCTCAGGTCGGTGCTGAGAATATTTGTTTTCACGTCAAATAATTTAATGGCCCTTATCTTAGGAAAAATATTACCACGCAGGCAGGATCTTTACCTGAATAATGTATTGATGGCAGAGAAAAAATGACGCATGAAGATTGCTTTCATATCCATAGTAAAAGATCCCTGGGGAGGCAGTGAAGAACTGTGGGCTAATGCTGCCAGGGAAGCTATGGTGCAGGGGCATGAAGTGTTTATTTCTGCTTACGACCGGGGGAGCATATCTCCTCAATTCAAATCTCTTGCTGATGCGGGAGCAACATTATTTGTAAGGAGAGGTTATATTCCTCCGGGAACGGGCTTGTACAAACGAGTATTTAAAAAAGGGTTAAACTTCCTGACCAATAAAATCTTTAATCCATTTCAGCCAATTTTCAGGATCAAACCAGATTTACTTGTTTATAGCGGATCGTGTTATTCCATAAAAGATGATCCGGAATTAGTTCAGTTGCTGATGCGGCATAAAATACCTTACCTGATTAATATTCAGGTAAATGTTGAATATGGCAAACCGATCAATGAATCTGAAGCAGCAGATATCCGAAAAGCTTTTCACCATGCCGCCAAAGTGTTGTTTGTTTCTGAAAGAAATGCAGCGGTTGCGAGAAGACATTTACTTGATATTATAGAAAACAGCCAGCTCGTCAGGAACCCGGTAAACCTCACAGAAATTGGGATTATTCCCTACAAGGAAAATGAGTCTGTTGTACATTTTGCGATGGTGGCTAATTTACTGGTAAATCACAAGGGGCATGATATTCTTTTCGATGTGCTGAGGTCGGAAAAATGGGCCGGCAGGGAATGGCGGCTCAATATATATGGCAGCGGAGATGATGAAAAATACATCAGGGATCTATGCGCCTTTTTTAAATTGCAGGATCGGGTGCATTTCAAAGGCAGGACTAATGATATCCGAAAAGTATGGGAAGAAAATCAAATCCTGCTGATGCCTTCATTATGTGAAGGCATTCCACTTGCAGTGGTGGAAGCCATGTTGTGTGGCAGGCCGGTAGTTGCAACAGATACCGGTGGACATATGGAATGGATACAGGATGGCCATAATGGTTTCATTGCAGAGGGAGCCAATGTTTATTCATATGATAAGGCGCTTGAGCGGGCCTGGCAACAAAGATCAGTATGGCCTTCTTTGGGTATGAATGCATTTAACACAGCCCAAAAACAATACGACCCCCATCCGGGAAAAACAATTTTAAAAATTATCCTGGAGCATGGGCATCGTACGTAAACAAAGCATATTATCCAGCATTTTTATTTACATCGGTTTTGCAATCGGGGCCATTAATATACTCCTCCTTTTTCCCAAATATTTTACACCTGAACAAATAGGGCTAACCCGGATATTACTGGATGTTGCACTTTTGTTCGCTACCCTTTGCACGCTTGGCGCAATTCCCATCACCCTTAAATTTTTCCCTTTCTACCAGGACTACCTGCCAAAGAAAAAAAACGACCTGCCTTTAATAACCATTTTACTCGGCATTACCGGATCAATTCTGTTACTCGTTCTGCTCCCTCATTTTAAGCCATTGATCATCAGGAAATTTGGGGCAAGGTCTCCCCTGTTTGTGGAATACTTCGACCTGGTATATCCTTTTGCCATAACCCTTGTATTTTTTAGTATCCTGGAAGCCCATGCCTGGAGCCAGAAAAAAACAGTGTTGTCAAACGCATTAAAAGAATTTGCATTTCGGCTGCTCACTACAGTATTTATTATTTTATTTATTACGGGGATTTTAAATTTCAATCAGTTTATAAATGTATATGCATACATTTTCCTTATCCCTGTTTTGATATTCATTTATAGTCTATCCCGCAATGGAAATTTTCCGCTCTACTTTTCGATCAGTAAAGTAACCAGCCGTTTGAAAGGGAAAATGTTCAATTTCGCACTTTTTGTTTTTGGCGGCGCCATGCTTAATATTATCGCACGGACAAATGATACCATTATCATAGCCAGCCAATCATCAGGTGGATTATCTGATGCGGCAGTTTTCACCATTGCCACTTACCTGGTAACGGTCATGGATGTTCCACAGCGGAGCCTGATTTCCATTACTACGCCTTTTATTGCGGAAGCCTGGAAAAACAGGAACCTGGCAAAAATAGATTCACTGTATAAAAAAACAGCTTTGAACCTGCTGATATCAGGCATGGCTATTTTTTCACTGGTACTTTTAAATATTGAAGATGCCATGAAATTCCTGGGTAAAGATTACCAGGCACTGGGCATGATCGTATTGATTAGTGGTATTGCCAAACTTATTGATCTGGCAACGGGGCTTAACACCCAAATTCTACTGCTATCCAAGTACTGGAAATTTGAATTCCTTACAAATATGCTGCTGGTAGCGTTATCAATTCCATTGAACTACTGGCTTACTAAAAGATTTAATGTTATAGGGCCTGCGTATGGAAACCTGATTGCACTCCTGGTATTTAATGCTACCCGGTTCTTCATGATTTGGAAAATTTTTAAATTACAACCCTTTACTATTGAAAACGGAAAAGCTATTTTGATTGGCTTTTTGGTGCTACTGCTTGTTTATATGTTGCCGGATACAGGGAATATTATGCTTAATGTTGCTATCAGGTCCCTGTCATTTATACTCATTTTTGGTTGGTTAATATTGAAATTCAATATTTCGGCCGATATAGCCGGTTTATTTGAAATGATAAAATCCAGGGTTAAACGCTTTTAATAGTTACAGGCAGAAATAATCAATAAAGGCCTTATCTTTCCTCATTCATAAATGCCATTAACGAGGCGTGGCAACATTTCATTATAAGTAGAAATATTAATCCAGCTATGCAACCGCAATGGGAAAATTTAGGCAGGGGATTCTTAGGCATGACCTTTCTGATAGGCCTGTGTTACCTATTCAGTAATAATCGAAAAGCGGTTAGCTGGAAACTTGTAGGTATTGGCATCGTAGCGCAAATCGCTTTTGCACTTGGAGTGCTTACACATGGGAAATACAATATTTTCCGGATTCTGATTCAGTGGTGTTCAGAGAAGTTCGTGGAAGTCATTAACCTGGCACATAAAGGCATTGAATTTATTTTTGGCAATCTCGCCGATCCATCCGGCAGCTGGGCCTATGTTTTTGCCGTGCAGGTTTTACCCAATATCATTTTTTTTGCAGCCATTTCGGCCCTTATGTATTACCTGGGCATACTACAGAAAGTGGTTTATTTTTTCGCTTTATTTTTGAGTAAATTAAAGATATCCGGTGCGGAAAGTGTGTCTACTGCCGCAAACATTTTTTTGGGCCAGACTGAAGCACCGCTGATGATACGCCCCTTTCTGGAAAAATTGAACCGGAGCGAGATACTTTGCATCATGGTAGGCGGCATGGCCAATACTGCCGGCAGTGTTCTGGCTGCTTATGTTGGCTTTCTGGGCGGAACCGATGTTGTACAACAAAAATACTTTGCACTTCATCTCCTTAGCCAGTCGATCATGAGTGCCCCAGCCGCCATTGTTTGTTCTAAAATACTATTTCCCCAAACCGAAAAAATTGATACAAAAATTGAAGTCAGTAAAGAAAAATTAGGCGATAATGCACTTGATGCCATATCGCTCGGCACAACAGACGGGCTCAAATTGGCTGTTAATGTTGGCGCCATGCTGATCGTTTTTACTTCACTGATGTATGTGCTCAATTGGATACTGGGTTCCATAGGCTACCATTTAGGGCTAAACGAAACTATTAAACAGCTCAGCGGAGGACGATACGACGGCCTTTCTTTTCAGATGCTGCTGGGGTATATTTTTTCTCCTGTAGCCTGGATGATTGGCGTAGACGGGAAGGAAATGATACAAGTTGGCCAGTTATTAGGAGAAAAAACGATCATTAATGAATTCCAGGCCTATATCAGCTTTGCAAAAATGAAAACCGACGGTAGCATTGCCGATCCAAAATCAATACTGATAACTACCTATGCATTGTGTGGATTTGCCAATTTCGCATCAATTGGAATTCAAATCGGAGGTATCAGCCAACTTGCTCCTAATCAGCGTAAAAACCTAACCGAATTAGGATTCAAAGCATTGATCGGGGGAACTATTGCTTGTTTGATGTGTGCCTGTATAGCAGGTGCACTTGCATAAACATTGCCTGATTTTAGTTTTAGTGGGCAATTTAACAGGGCTTAAACGCTAATTTTCCCTAAAAAAAGAATATTTTTGCCCTTTATTTTTCGCTTTGTCCTCGCCCTTTAGAGATAAACTCATCAACCCTTATGCGGAAATTTGTACCTGTACTGTTTCTGTTTTTTTTGCATAATTCACTTTCGGCCCAGGTGGCCAAAAATCCCACTATTGTTACCGGCCACAGAACTGCTGTTACGGGTTCGCTTAAAAATTGGAAACCTGATAATTCAAATCCCCTTTTACGCATAAAGATGAGGGATGAAAAAGGGTTAATCTTTGCCCGCGACCTTGACCCGCTGACATTTACAAATTATGGAAGCCGCTTTGGCGGGCCCGACCCACTCTGGCAAAAAAACTTTGACAAAAAATCCAATATTTCCATTACTAACGGACAGGAACAAGCGCTAAAAATGATGGAGAGCAAATCCCTGGAATGGGATGCATCTGTTATTAACCAGAATATAGACGGTATTCCCATTGCCAATGTATCTCCCGGTGACCCAACCATTGCCGTTGGACCTAACCATATACTGCAGATGGTCAATGGCCAGAATGGCAGCGCGTACTTCCGCATTTTTGATAAGAATGGCGGTGCATTAAGCCTGCAGGCTTTTATGGATCAGTTACCAGGAAGCAGTTATAATGGTGGAGGTGATTGTATTGCCTGGTATGATCAATTGGAAAACAGGTTTGTGATGACGGAGTTTGGCGACTCATCTCAAACCGGCACAAGTGTAAATACCTTAATTTTTGCCGTCTCTCAAACCAGCGATCCATTAGGATCCTGGTATATCTATGAATTTTCTGACAACAGTTTTTTTCCTGACTATCCCAAATATGCTAACTGGCATGATGCCTGGTATGGTATGACAAGGGATTTTGAGGGTTCATATATTGGAAATTCTGTTTGGGCATTTAATAAAGCAAAGATGATAGCCGGTGATCCTGTGGCAGAGGTACAGCGGTTTAGGTTCAGCAGCCCAGACAATAAGTATAATTCCATGTGTCCGGTTTCTCTACTGGGCAATTTACCTGCACCTGCAGGGACTCCGGGTATGTTCCTGTATTATAGTGATGATAATTTTACCGCAAGCCAGTCGGACGTTGACAGTGTAGGGATCATTACCTTTAAAGTTGATTTTGCTAATCCGGCAAATTCTCTGGCACGTATTGAATCAAGCATGGCTGTGGCGCCTTTCCGGAGCAATGTTTGCGGTTCCAGGAATTGTGCCCCCTCTCCATCAGGGAGTGGTTATGATGTTATTTCGAGCCGTTTTATGAACCGGCCTTATTATCGGAATTTTGGCACTTATCAATCCATTGTTGGCAATCATACAGTAGACGCCACCGGTAGTTCGGTTTCCGGACTCAGGTGGTATGAATTCAGACGTACATTATCACCCTGGTCTGTTTACCAACAGGGTACTTTTTCGCCTCAGGATGATTTTACCTGTAATAATAAGCCCTCTATGCACCGATTTATGGGTGCTGTTGCTATGAACAGTAAAGGTCAGATCGCCATGGGTTATAACAGCAGCAGTACAGAAAGATTTGCATCTATCAGTTTTACCGGACGTAATTCAAATGATCCTTTAAACCTGATGAGCTACCAGGAAAAGGATGCGATACTGGGAACCGGATTTGGCAGTTTTGGAAACAGATGGGGAGATTATAATGAGATCATTCCGGATGCCGTGAACGATTCTATATTCTGGTTTTGTGGCATGTATGGTTCAGGTCCCAACACCTGGAAAACCAGGATAGTATCCTTTAAACTTGCGCCCAATAACGATCTTGACGCATCCATTTCCAATATTGAATTCCCCAATACCTGCGAGAATTTATGTTCACAGCTGGTTAACCCAAGGGTAAAGATCAAAAATAATGGAAACCAGATACTTACAAGTGCGACTATTAATATTCAGTTAGATAATGGCACCGTATCCAGTTATCCCTGGACAGGCACTTTACAAATCACACAGGAAAATGTATTCGTTTTACCGTTGGTTACATTGCCAACCGGCACTTTTACACTCAAAGCATATATCACAAATCCCAATGGAGGTACTGACCAGAATACTTCCAATGACACAAGCAAGGTATCCGTAAGCGTTAGTACACCAGCTGTCCTGCCGTTTACAGAAGGGTTTGAATCTGTTACATTCCCGCCAGGTGGCTGGTCGCAATTTACCAATGGCAGTAACAGTTTCCGGTGGACCAGAACTACTGTCGCCAGTTTTAACGGTGCGGCATCAGTTAAATTTGATAATTATAACAGCAATGAACCAGGAAAATTTTCTGATCTGCGCACGCCCTTATTAAATGCCACTGCCAGCGATTCAATTAACCTGAGTTTCAGGATGGCCGCGGCTCTTTTTGATCTTCAAACCTCTGATACGCTGGAGATATGGGTATCTACAGATTGTGGTGCGGCTTTCCAAAGGGTTTGGAGAAAATATGGTACTGACCTTGCTACACGGCCCGGTGCTTTAAATGCTGAATATATTCCTACTCCCAACGAATGGCGACAGGAAAATGTAAATCTTTCCGCGTATGCCGGTTCAGAAAAGATCATCATCAGTTTTCGCAACATCAATAATTTTGGAAATAATATTTATCTGGATGATATCAATATAACTAAATCTGTATTTCCAACCAGGGATGCATCAATCCTGCGCATCAACTCTCCAATTCCAGTAGTTTGTGAAACAGCGATAGTCCCTGATCTTAGTTTTGTTAACCTTGGAAAAGATACTTTAAAATCTCTGAAGATATCCTATAGCATTGATGGAGGACCCGTTCAAAGCTCCAACTGGTCGGGCAGTTTAACAAGGCTTCAGGGAAGTTCCATTAAATTGCCTGGTTCAACAGTTACAACCGGTCAGCGTACTTTAACGGTATACAGTTCAGAACCAAATGGCCAGGCTGATGATATTAACGCCAATGATACCGCCCGGTTGGCGTTTGGTGTAAAGAAGCAGGTATCCTTGCCCGTTACAGAAGGATTTGAAGGGAATTCATTTCCTCCGGATCAATGGAACCAGGTTAATCCGGATAACAGGAACAGCTGGATCAATTCCGCAATTGCTTCCAGGAACGGAGCGTCTTCCATGCTCATGAAAAATTTTAATTACGCTCCTGCCGGACAGGTAGATGAATTCATTTCGCCCCTTGTAAATTATTCCAATGTAGATTCAGTATACCTGCATTTTCAGCTTTCTGCGGCTACTTTGAGTTTTCCGGGAAGCGCAGAGATCCCATTAGATACCCTTGAAATACTGGTATCAACGGATTGCGGTAAATCATATACAACCGTATACCAGAAATGGGGTGCAGCGTTGCAGACCTTAGGAAATGTGAATACAGGAAACACATCAGAATTTATCCCACGCAGCCAAAGAGAATGGAGAAAAGAAGAGCTCAATCTCACCTCCGTTCTTGGAACAAGTAATAGCTTCCTGGTTAATTTCAGGAATACCAGCAATACGGAAAATAATATTTTTATTGATGATATAAATATTTTCACCAAGACACTGCCGGCCAAATTAAAGAATAACGGTTACCTGATCAGCCCTAATCCTTTCCGGAACAAATTCACTCTGCAGCACTATCCAGGTTCTGAAAATTTTAATGGGGTTGATATTTATAACACTTTGGGACAAAGGGTTTACAGTAAAATCATTACTCCGGGATCAGGCTCATCTGTTATGGATATAGACCTGGGAACACTTCCGTCCGGAATTTATACGGTGAGGATTATATATACTGATAGAATTGTTGTTGAAAGAGTGGTCAAACAAAACTAAGTTATCTACTTAATCAACTCAATCTTTTTAAGCAAAAGTTTGTTATACTCAAAGGTCCTCAGGTTTTATCTATCCGGTCTTAATTTATTAATTTTATAAAAAAGAAAGTGTGTATGAACAGGCAAGCGGTTGAAACAATCATTAACGGGTCTGCATTATCAGCTGATCTCCATAATTTGTGTATGAAGATTCTGTCTGGCGAACGGATTAATAATGGTGAAGCTATGTTGCTTTTTGAAGAAGCGCCATTAGCGCTAACAGGCACATTGGCTAATTTCATAAGGGAAAAAAAACATGGCCATAGAACTTATTTCAACCGAAATTTCCATATTGAACCTACCAATGTCTGTGTTTTTTCCTGCAAATTCTGTTCCTATTCAAGGCTGTATAATAACAGGGAGGAAGGCTGGGAATTGAGTGTAGATCAAATGATGGATAAGGTTAGAGAATATGATGGCAAACCAATCACAGAAGTACATATTGTGGGAGGTGTTCATCCTAAAATGGATATCCATTATTTTGCCGGGCTTCTTCAAAAGATCAAAGCACACCGGCCAAATCTGCATATAAAAGGTTTTACTGCGGTTGAACTTGATTATATGTTCCGAAAGGCCAAACTTAGCAGGGCTGAAGGTATGAAGCTTCTCAATGTAGCCGGACTGGATTCACTACCCGGTGGCGGTGCGGAAATTTTTGCACCGGAAATAAGGGAATTGATATGTGCCGATAAAGTTGATGGTGCAGGATGGCTGGATATCCACGCAGAGGCACATGCACTTGGGATGCACAGCAATGCAACCATGCTATATGGCCATATTGAAAAATATCAGCACCGCATAGATCATATGGATCAATTAAGGGCGATGCAGGATAAAACAAAAGGGTTTAATACTTTCATTCCGCTTAAGTTCCGCAATTTTGATAATGAGATGAGCCATGTACCAGAGTCTTCAGTGATAGAAGATTTAAAAATGTACGCTGTGGCGAGAATCTATATGGACAATTTCCCTCACTTAAAAGCATATTGGCCAATGTTAGGCAGACAGAATGCACAGCTAACATTATCTTTCGGCGTTAATGATATTGATGGAACCATTGATGACTCTACAAAAATTTATTCCATGGCAGGGAGCGAAGAACAAAACCCATCCATGTCTACTGCACAATTAGTGACCCTCATCAAACAAGCAGGAAGGCAACCTATTGAAAGAGATACATTGTATAATGAAGTAAGAGATTATTCGATTATTTCCCCTGAAACACTTGCTGAATTAAACTAAATATTAATTTTCCAGCCTTTCATTTGCCGTTAAAAAATAAAATTATCTCAACTGTCCAGTAGACCATCGAAGGCCCTGGTAAGAAGTATAAAATTTTGATTTCAGTTCCAATAATTTCTGCCTGGATTCAAGCAATTTAATCTCCCTGACATTCAACAGGAACAGTGAGCCCTCGCCTAATTTGAACCTCATTTCCTCCCCTTTGAATAACCGCTGATAATTTAAAAAATTTTCTTCTGCAATACCCACCTGAGTTTGCAGCATAGCCAGTTCGTTAAAATAATATTTCACTTTATTGTCTATTGCGAGGCGGGTTTGCGAAAGATCAAGATTGGTTTCGTTAATTTTTATTTTTGCAGCTTTGTAGTCTCCCCTGCCCCGAGATAAACGCAACGGAAGTCCAAAGTCAAATCCAAACTTGTAATTGTTTTCATAAAATCTCCAGCTGGCCCCTTCAGTTACATTATATCCCGAATTGAGGAAATTATACCTTACATTAAAAACCGGGAGTAATTCCTGAAATTTCAGTTTTCTGTCAATATCCAACATCTGCAGTTTGAAGTCATATGATTGAAGTTTTGGATGATTTGTGGCGGCTACAATTAACAAGGTATCCAGCACCGGTAGTGTCTGATTAACGATTTTTACAACACTCCATGCGGTATCTGGAATTACAAGAGACGGCATATAGAATGGAGAATCGTTTGCCTGCCACATATAATTGGACAATTCCAGTCCTGCATTGCGAAAACGCAACCATGTCTCATTACGGGCAAGTTGAATTAATTGCAGTTGTGCAAGTGCCTCTGTTGTATCAATGGCCGGCTTGTCGCCCTGCCTGTAACTGAGTTTAACTAAACCATACCTGATTTCATTTGCCTCTATGGTTTCTTCAAGAACACGGAATACCATATATTCCTTAGCCCAATTCCAGTAACTGTATGATGCATCAAACAAAAGGTCATTCAGCATAATTAACCTGTCTGCTTTGCTTTGTTCCCTGAATACTTTTGCCTGCATTAAAACTGCCCTGCGTTTATCCATAACCAGGTTCTTAGCCAATGGCACACTGATACCCAGGTAACTCGATTTGCCGGGCGTTTCCTGAGAATTTAACAGATCTCCAAGATTGTTTTCCACGCCTGCATTAATTTCAATTCCATACCAGGTTGGAATTCTTAGTTCCGGATGTATCCAATTAAAATAATTTTTACCATTAAATGTTTTCCTATCTGCACTCATATAAAATGTTGGATCAAATCCCGCCCTTGATGAGATCAACTCTGCTTTTGCACGGTCTACAAGCAGGTTAGCCTGGCGGGCTACAGGATGGAAAGTGCGTACAATATTCAAAAACTCTTCCTGGGAAAGTACAAGCAAGGAGTCTCTATTTTGCGCAACAGATTTTACAGATATCCCAGACAGTGAGTAAGCTATCAATAATATGAGAAAACGTTTCATCAATGGATGGTCGGTTTTTTTAGTTCTTTTTTTTATCAGAACCGGATTTGTCTTTATCCTCTTTAGGTCTGTAATATTCCGGGGGGAACCCATTTATATTCCGCCAAAGTTCATACCAGATAGGTACATTTTTTAACAGCGCAATTCCCTGTGCGCCCGTACCCATCATGAGCTGATTCGGCCATTGTTTGTCGCTTGTATCCTCCCTTATTAAAATCCTGTAAGAGCCATTACTGCTCAATGAGTTTTCTATGGCAGCTACCTCACCGCCAAAAGTTCCATAAGATGCTTCCGGCCATCCGCTAAAAACAATTGCTGGAAAACCGTCAAACAAGAGGCGTACTTTTTGTCCCCGGGCAAGAAGCGGAAGGTCAACGGGTCGCACAAACATTTCTATTGCATAATCAATATCTGAAGGAACAATTTCCACAATCATCTCACCATCTTTTAAAATCTCACCAATACCGGCCTTTTCAGCCCGCACAATTTGGCCGGTCTGCGGTGCAGTTATGGTATATAAACCATTACGGATGGTATAATTCGAATATTGATTTTCCAGTTTTGAAATCTCACCCTGGGTGGTTTGAATCTGCGAAATTACCTGGAACCTGTCGCCCTCAGCTTTGGAAATTTTTTCCAAATATTGTTGTATTTCACCATTTCGCTCTATTTGCAGCCGTAAATATTCCTGTCGTGCATTATTATATTTTATTTCAGCACTGGTTTTTTTGGCTGAAGATTCCTGGAATGCCTGATTACGTTGTTCCAATTGGACTAAAGAAACAAGGCCTGAATCATACATCACTTTTTGCCGCCTAAACTGCTCATTTTTAATATTGAGGTCGTTTATTGCAGCAAGCAGATCCATACTGTCGCTCCGGATTTTTTGCACTTGCTGATTGATCTTATTATTCATGTCATTGATCTTCAGCTCAAGACCAAGTTTAAGGGCTTCAACCTGTTGCTCTGCAGTGCCTGTTTTACTTTTATAACTTTCAACAGCCTGCGCTTTGGCTGTAAGTTGTTCTTTGGTTCTTTCAAGCAATTTAGGATCCAGGTAATCGTCTTTGATCTCCGCAATTTGTATAATGGTATCACCTTTGCTCACAAAATCCCCTTCTTTAACATGCCATTTTACAACCCGACCAGGAATGACAGTAGGGATTTCCTGTGGACGTTGTTCCTGCTTAAGCGTGGTAACCATTCCACGGGCCTTAATATTCTGCGTCCAGGGGAGAAAAAGAATTACGGCTACCACAATGAAAGTACCCAAGAGCCATTTATGCACATTACTCTTACGTTCAATGAGGTAGATATTTTTATATGCCTTCAGATCGTTCTGCTGGCATTCCGTCTTGATATCATTATTTATAAAATCGATTGACATATCTGAAAATAGTTTCCTTTATTTTTTTAGAATCTCTTTTAAAATCCAGTCATCTTATCATACTAAGATAATCCAGCCGTCCAGGGTCCGTAATATTTTAAAACACCCTGATCAAAAATCATCACACCATCAGCCAGTTTCGCAAAATCCTCATCATTTGATTCCACGAAAACAGTAACTCCCTTTAATTCTTCAATGAGATAATCCTGGGTTTTATGGCGGTTGTGATCTTCCAGGCCCCTCCATGGTTCTTCCAGTAATAAAAGCCTTGGCTGATTGATCAATGCCCTTAAGAGGAGTATTTTCTGAATAGCAGAGCGGGATAACCGCTTTCCAACCGGATCAAGCATGGTGGAAAACCCGTTAGGCTGCTCCTGAATGAAATCTGAAAGCCCGATCTTTGACGAGAGAAGCATAATTTCATCTGGCCTGATTTTGTCATCGCCCATGGTAATATTTTCCATAAGGGTACCATAAAAAATATCCTGTTGATTGATCAACACGCCGGTCTGCTGCTGATAACTATCTACCAAATAATTAGGCAGCGGGATATTATCAATAATAATACCCCCTTCATATTCAGGGTAAACACCGCTTATCAGTCTCAGTATGGTTGATTTTCCGGACCCGTCTGCACCCATTATGGCAATCTTTTTTCCAGGCTCCACCAAGAATGAAATATCTTTCAGGATGACCTTTTCCTGCAATTCAAATGTGAGGTTATTCAGCTGAACCTGCATGCCATTGAGTGTTTTTGGCATTTCAATAGAACCATCTTTATCAAGTGGCTTATCGGTTATCATACTTAATTTTTCAACCGATGTAAGCACATCATAGACTTTGTCGATGTTAATAATAAGTTTTTCAACCGAATTAAGAATTAACAGAATAACGATTTCTGCGGCAATAAACTGGCCCAAATTAAGCTGCTGGTTAATTAAAAGAACACTTCCGACAATCAGCATGGCAGCGGTAATAAGCACCTTAAAGGAAACAAGGGCCCAGTATTGAAACAATAAAACACGAAAATGGCTGGTCCTTGCATTTAAGTATCCATTCACCAACATATCTGTTCTGCGAAGATTTAGCTTTGTTCCCTTGGAAAATTTAAATGACTTCACTACCCTGGCGAGTTCTTCCAGCCATCCTGCCACTCCGTATTTATATCTACTTTCTTCAATAGATGTTTCCAATCCCTTTGAACCGGAATAATATAAAATAGCAGATACAATGGCAACAAGCAATAAGCTGAATACAATAAAGATGGGATGGTAAAATGAAAGGAGTATCAATCCAAAAAGGATCTGAATAGTTGCAGTAGGAATATCTAATAATAATTTTGAAATCCCTTTTTGCAAGGATATTGTATCAAAAAATCGATTCACCAGTTCCGGAAGGTAAAAACTGTCGACACTTTTCATATCGAGCCTCGGAATACGATTTGCGTATTCCAGGGAATATCGAACAAAAATTTTCTGCTGGACCTTTTCTATAATCTTCATTTGATTTACTTGCACCAGGCCAGCCAGGAAAACACCAACAACAACCAGAATAATCAGTACTACAAGCGATGTTGAAATGGAACCTCCAAGAACGAAACTGATGATACTCTGGATTCCCAATGGCAATGAAAGCTGTATCAATCCGTTTAAAACGGCATAAAAATACACAGAAGTTATTTCCTTCTTATCAAGTCTCAATACTTTTAAAACCCTCCACAAAGGGGTTTTCCTTTGTGATGGTGAATGTGTTTCATCCATGTTGTTCCCATTAAAATCAAAGAAAGTTAATTTTTGCTTTGTTTAACTGATTAGAAGCAAAAATGCTTAAGGTTTCGACATATTACATCTATAAAAACAAATTGTTGTGCAAAAAAAAAGGTTTTTTAGTAAAAACGATGTTAACATTCCGGCAAACTGATGGGTATATGAATGGCCAGCCCGCCATCGGCAGTTTCTTTGTACTTGTGTGACATATCTTTTGCTGTTTCCCACATGGTCCTGATAACTGCATCCAGGGATACTTTAGCATAATCAGGCGTACTTTGAAGGGCCAGTTGTGCCGCTGTGATAGCTTTTATTGCACCCATGGTATTCCTTTCGATACAAGGTATCTGTACCAGTCCGCCAATAGGATCGCAGGTAAGACCAAGGTGATGTTCCATTGCAATTTCAGCAGCCATTACTGCCTGCCGCTGTGTACCCCCTAAACATTCTGTGAGTGCTGCAGCGGCCATGGCAGAAGAAACACCAATCTCGGCCTGGCACCCCCCCATTGCGGCAGAAATGGTAGCTCCTTTTTTGAAGATACTCCCTATCTCAGATGCAGTAAGTAAAAATTGTATAATTCTTTCTTCTTTGTACCCATCACAAAAACAAATATAATAGTGTAATACAGCCGGGATAACACCTGCAGCGCCATTGGTTGGTGCAGTTACAACCCTGCCAAAGGAGGCATTTTCTTCATTCACCGCAAGCGCAAAACAACTGACCCAGTCGATTATATACCTAAAATCATTTCCACCCTGCCTGATGGTTGCAACCCATGCATTATAATCGGTGTATTGCCTCCCTGCGGTTAATTTTTTATTGAGTCCGGCCGCCCGTCTCTTTACATCAAGGCCTCCTGGCAGGGTCCCTTCAGTATGGCATCCCTTATAAATACAATCCTTCATTACTTTCCAAATTCTCAGCAGCCCTTTTTTGGTTTCTTCTTCTGATCGCCAGATAATTTCATTTTCCATCACCACCTCGCTGATACTCATACCACTTTTCATGCACCAATGCATAAGGTCTGAGGCTTTATCAATTGGATGGGGTAACTGAACATGGCCTGCTGACTCCATTTTCATATTTTCCTGTTCTACAAAACCCCCACCTATGGAATAATAAGTTTCGGCCAGTTGGTCACCATTTTCAAGTGTTACCAGAAAACTCAATGCATTAGGATGATAAGGCAAAGATTCACTTATTAAAAAATCGATGTCTTCCCTTGGATCAAATATAATTTCGTGTTTCCCCATTAATACCAATCGTTTCATATCCAGGATATCCTGAATCTGATGGCTGATACGGTTAACATCAAAAGTCTCCGGATTTTCTCCGCATAATCCCAATTGGACGGCTATATCCGTTCCATGCCCCTTACCCGTTTTGGCAAGAGAACCATATAGAAGTATATTAATCGATCTCACCTGGAAAAGTAAATTCCGATCTTCCAACTTCATACAAAATTGAGTGGCCGCTTTCCAGGGCCCGAGTGTATGAGAACTGGAAGGACCAACGCCAATTTTAAACATGTCGAATACAGAAATAGCTTCGTGTGGCAAGGTTTTGATTTTACGTAAAAGTAAAAGGCTTTGGTCAATAAATGCCCAAAGCCTTTTATAGAAATAATTAAAGATTTATAGAACCCTTATAAGATCAATGTCAAAAATCAATATAGAATTAGCAGGAATAATGCCAACTGGCTGGCTTCCATACCCCATTGTAGGTGGCAGATAAAGTAAAATCCTACCACCCTCTTTAATAAGGGGTATACCTTTGATCCAACCGGCAATCAACTCACCAAGTGTAAATGTCCGGGGAGTTCCTGAGGTTTGGTCGAAAATAACTTCATTGGTTAATTTCCCTGCATAATTGATGGATATGGAAGAGCACAATTCTGCTGTTGGCCCTGTACCTGGAGTTGAAATTGAGTAATAGAAACCCCTTGGGTCCTTTATTGCATTGGTAATATTTTTAGAAGCAAGATAAGTTTCCAAAGCTGTTATCTCAGCTGCCGGCACGGTAATGTTCGGATCTGTATAAGGACATGCCTGTTCATTGTCTTTATTACATGCACTCATTATTACTATTATGGCTAAAATGCCCCCAAAAAGACCTTTTCTCATTTGCTTAATTTTTAGATTTGCGCAAAGGTGCGGCATTTTGATTGAAAATGCTACCCAAATTGAGCCAAAACAAAGCTAAAATCAATCAATTTTTTGATTTTCGGCGCTTTTTTGGTCTTTTCGCTGCCTTGCCTGAAATTCAAGATATTTCTGTTCATGCTGATCCCAACTGTGTTTTTTATAAAAAACACCTATAAATACTACGATCAGCAGCAGCGCAAACACCAGTACAAGGGGATTAAACTGACTTGCGCCTACAGAATCAGCCCGTTTATACCAAAAACGGCCCGCCAGAAAATTGAGTAAAATGGGTAACGCAAAGGCAATACCCAGCGGGATACCCAACCATAGCTGGTAGAAAATCTTCTTTTGTTTGCTACGGTTCTGTTCCCACCACTGCATAAATTTCAATTCTTCTGATGTAAGTGGCATAATACAAAGATAGGCCAGGTCCATCAATACATGATAAATGCACTAAAGAGGTGATTTATATATCTTTATAAAATATTTATGTCTTTATGACGTTGTATAAATGAGGAAAACCGGTATTGTGTGGTTTATTTTTGATATCCTGTAAAATCAATCTTTTGAAACTATCCCGACTGCTTGTAGATTATCTCATTCAACATAAAAGCCTGAAGCTTCAGGGAATTGGAATTTTGACATTTGATGAAAAAATTGTCAGGACCCCGGAACAGGAAAAAGAAGGGCTCATTTTTGCTCCGGAAAGTATTCAATTTAAAGAAGACAGAAAGCTAAAAGAGGATATTGAGCTTATTGGATTTATATCCAAAGAGACAGGAAAAATAATGCCATTAGCAGCAGCTGATCTCGACTCTTACCTGGAATTAGGCAAACAGCTTATCAATATTAGTAAGCCATTTGTGCTGGAAAGTATTGGTGTCCTGCAAAAAAATGGTCAGAATAAACTGGAATTCAATCAAGGGGATTCTTATATTGCCCCTACTGATCATATACAAAAAAAAGGGAGCAGGGTTACTGATGAGGAAGTACATTTTGACGACAACTATCTAAAACCGGCAAAAAAAAATCCAAATAATTTTAACTTTCTTGCTATAGCAACATTGATCTTATTGGGATTAGCACTAATAGGCTGGGTTGCCAGTTATTTATATAAAAAGAGTAACCTTGCTGAAACGGAGACAGTCTATACAACCAATTCAAGCCCGGTAATACAGGAACCTGCTCCAGATACAACAAAATCACAAAAAATTACAGATACAGTTACTACCTTAGCAGCTATAAAAGATACCCTTGCTGTACCTACAAATCCCATTGTAAAAACCGAAGCCGGCACTTTTAATCTTATCCTGGAAATAGCCGGCCGAAACAGGGCTATGAAAAGATATGCCGACCTTAAAGAGTGGGGTCACAAAGTTGAAATGACAACAACCGATTCCGTTAAATATAAAATATTCATTCCAGTCACCGCACCCTTGTCAGACACTATCCGTCACCGTGATTCATTAAGCCGTTTCTTTGGCAGAAAAGTATGGATAGAAACAAAATGACATGATAAAGAAGCATACTGCAGTTTACCTTATTTTTGGAATGGTGGCCATACTGGATATTTTAAACGGTCAGTTTTTTCCTGACTTCAGATATTTTACCAAACCTTTACTGATGCCTTTGTTGATGCTGGCCTATTACTTAGAGGTCAGGCGATTGGGAATATTTTCCGGAATTCTTCTTATCGGCTTATTTTTTTCCTGGGCGGGAGATATTTTATTGATGTTTGAATCCTTTAATGGATTTTTTTTCATAGGTGGTTTATTAAGTTTTCTAACGGCCCACCTGATGTATATAAGTTATTTCTCCAAAACCAGATCAGTTAATGAACCATATCTCAAAAGCAGACCGGTAATGCTTTTAGCCATTGTGGCCTATGTGATTGAACTCATGTATATCTTGTGGCCCTATCTCGGCGAGATGAAGGTTCCTGTTTTGATTTATGGATCTGTGATTGGCATTATGTTAGCTCTAGCACTTTGGCAAATAGGCAAACTGGACAAAAAAGCTGCCATCTTATTCACCGCCGGTGCCGCATTCTTTGTTTTATCGGATTCTTTACTCGCAATAAATAAATTCCGAAGTTCATTCGCTTATGCAGGAGCAGCCATTATGTTTACCTATTGCCTTGCTCAGTATTTACTTGCAAGGGGCAGTGCCCGACACCTTGAGAATTCAACTACTACCGTTAACGATTAGCCGACTTATTCGTCCGCTTAAAATAATAATAGAGCGGTATACCCATCGCCACCACAGAAAGCCCGAGTACGGAGTTCATTACTTTTGTTTCCCCGCGCAAATAATGTGCTACATCATCATATAAAGTTATTCCAAGGTAAAATGCATTGAAAGCAATAACTATAATCGGCATCCAGGGAAAGCCCCATACACGATAAGGCCTGTGACGATCAGGGTATTTACGTCGGAGGATAAAAAGACCGGCCATCATCATCAGGTTAAAGACCCAGGAGATAAAAATGTACATGTCAGTTAGAATGATATAAGAACCACTCAGGGTCATGATGATCATTACTGCCAAATGTATGATCAGGGCATTTCCGGGTGTATTGAACATGGGATGGACTTTGCCGGCTGCAGCAAAAAAATGATTATTCCGAGCCATGGCAAAAGTCATTCGGGGGGAAGTGAACACATTAGATTGGGTTGTTCCAATAACTGAAATAGTAATAAGGAGAGCGATGATCCCACCCCCGATCAGGCCAAAAGAAACTTTTGCTGCATCACTTGCCACCAATGCAGAACCTGCCATAGTATCCACTGGCAATACATATAACATGGCCATATTGATAACCAGGTAAATACCTATGGCGGCAGAGAGCCCAAGAAATAGCGCCCTGGGTATGGTCCGGCCCGGATCTTTTATTTCTCCGGTCATATAGAGCATATTATTACATCCGTCAAGGGCTTGTAACGCCCCGTTACAGGCAGCCACCCAGGCGGCTATCAGAGCAAAACCTGCAGGTCTGATTTGCTCAGAGTTCTCATAAAGGTTTCGCCAATTACCTTTACCTGAAAAGAATAAACCAAATATCAGCAGCAGTATGGCCAGTACTTTGGCGATGGTAAATATAACCTGTATCCGGCCACCAGCTTTGGTACTTCGGTAGCTGATGAAGGAAAGTATAAGGATGATAAAAATAGAAACAGTTTTCACCCCAATATTTTCCAGTGGAAAAAGAATTCCAACAAACGGTAAGTGTATACGCACCGACTGTTCGATCTCAATGGAAAACCTTGGAAACGTAAAGAAGTACTCCATATACTGTGCCGCAATAAAAGATATACCTGCAGTAGATGCACAATTGATCACGGCAAAAGCAGACCAGCCATACAGATAAGCCCAGAAATCCCCATACATATGTTGCATAAAAGCATAAGGACCACCCGGATCAGGTAGCATGGCGGCAACTTCTGCCAAAACCATAACCGACAACATGGTAAAAATTCCGGCTACTACCCACACGCCCATGATCTGCAGCGGCGACCCCAGCAGGGAGGCCATTTCCGCGGGACGCATAAAAATACCGGAACCGATGATCGTACCGATGACGATTGCCGTTGCTGTTTTTAAATTGATAGTTCTTTGCAGTAAAGATTCAGGCATGTAATAGATTTTATAAAAGATCTAACCGCAAAGAAGGCGCAAATGATTCAGAAGAATTATTTGTTTCATTGCGGAAGCGTATGTGGCTGTAATCCCAATCCCCAAAACCTTCCAAAGGAGTGCATCGGCGGCATTGATTTTGAGCGATGAAGCGTTTCTGAAATCAAAAGTAATGTAACCCGGGGAAGATTTGCATAAATTATCGTGGCTTCTGCTTTACATATCAACCACAAAATTATATTCTAGAATCGAATACATTTTACCTGAACAGCCACAAAGGAAATAAAATTGAAGTAAAATCCTAAATGGCAATTTTATACTTTTTTGACAACATTTACTTTCTGGCTGTTTTATTCTCATTGGCCCAAGGATGAGTTTTTTGCACTTTGAAATGTTGAGAAATTTTTTCTGCATCTTTTATAATATCAAGTACATTTTTGAGCTTTATGTTAAAGGAAAAATTACACCGGAGTCAATTTTAGTTTTTCGTTGTCAAAGAAGTTTAAATTTTTGATAAGTTACCAGCTGATCTGTTCTTAGATATCAATCATTATTCGAACCGAATGCAAAAGGCTTCGCTTTTTGCAATTGGTTCGACACGTCGCCATTGAGCGAATGAATCATTTTCTCCACCTGCAATTCTTTTTCGGGTAAGCCTTTCCTGAAGTCGATTTTGTTATAGTCGATCCAGACTACATTGGGTGCATAGGTACTTTCGAAATAATACCGCCCGCCGGTCAGATCAATCACACTCCTGAAAATGGTGCTGGAAACATTGGGCTTCTCAGGATCGGGCTTGCCAAAAGGAACAGATACATTCCGGATGACGCTGAACATGTATGCTGCACCTTCTGCGGCGGTTGCCGGAGTAGGCAGATTGTTGACGTAATGTGCAGCCCGCACAAAACGGTCTATAGGGACCCGTTCTCCCGGAAGAGGCTTATCTCCACCAAAACTGCGGTACTGCTTCAGGTTTTCGATTTGCTTGTCGTAGGTTGGCTCGTTGGTCATCACGGTATACCGTCTGTCTGTGTAGATAGTGGCCTTGCCGCCCACGTATTCAATAATTGCCGAGTTGCCTGACTTGTCTTCAAGGGAGATATGCACCAGTGTGGGGAACCCGTTTGGCAAAATCAATGGTTCAATCTGGACCGTAGAAGACTTCTGCGCCTCCACCGCTTCGGCTACAGTGGCGTAATTATCAAGGAAATATTGTGCCCATTGCGACACACCAATGCCTTGCATTTTTGGATCACGTTTGCCGAAGTCAGACACGCCAGCAAGGTATAGTACATGCGCGCTTAATCCTTTTTCATTGACCCCTTCGTGGGTGCCAATATCATAGATGGACAGTACCAGGCTTCCGTATTTCGATGTCCATTTGTGCGGGTTTTCTTTGACGGCGCCTGCGCGCTGAATGCCCCGTGGATACAACCTGAATGCAGTGTTGGCCTTCTCGGTCCAGTCTTGTGTGCGGCCCACAAATACATGTCCATTGGCCGAAACCCACAATACCCGGGAACAGGTATTCCCGATGAGTGTGGAGGCCAGAAAAAGTATTGTTACAAACAGTTTCGCAAAATGACCTGGTGTACTGAGCATAGTTGATTTTTTTATGGAAATTATTGAATGGTGTTCTTGTAGACTACACCATTTTTCATGATCAACACAAAATTCTTATCCGGGTTGCTCACCAGGTTGATGTTTTCGAGCGGGTCGCCATCCACCAAAATGAGATCCGCAAAAGCACCTTCTTCTATCACACCCAGTTTTCTTTTGTAAGGATTACGGGGTCCGCTCATTTCCAAAAGGCTGGCGTTATCGGATGTGGCCATTTTCAGCACTTCAAAAGGTGTAAACCATTTCACCATTTTGGCCAACTGTGCGCCTTGTCTTTTGGCAAGCTTGGGATCAAAAAGTATATCGGTTCCAAAAGCCAGCTTGATGTTGTACTTCTTGGCTAGCTTATAGGCATTTTCGGTACCGTTAACCATTTCTAAATATTTTTTCCGGCTATCGGAACCTTCCGGGAAAGGCGCCGCATCTTCATCGTCCTGAAACGGCTGCATGCTCCACCAGATGCCTTTCTCCGCCATCATTTTTGCAGTAGCATCATCTATTAGGTGACCATGGTCAATGCATTTAACACCAGCCTTAATGGCTGATTGAACTGCGGTGGATGTATATGCATGCACGGTTACATAGGTGTTCCAACCTGCAGCGGCTCTTACCGCTGCATTTATTTCTTCTTCCGTGTATTGGGCCACATCCAGCGGATCGTAACTTGACGATACACCGCCCCCCGCCATCATCTTGATCTGTGTGGCACCCTGACGCAACTGTTCGCGAGTGCGCATCAATACCTGGTCCACACCGTCGGCCACGATGGTTTGTCCACTTCTCTCAATATAACTCAACGGGCGTGAATTGTCTTTGGGTACATCTGTAGGTGCTCCGAAATCGCCATGTCCACTGGTTTGTGAAATCGTTGCGCCGCTCGGGAAAATGCGAGGCCCTTTTACATACCCTTCATCAATAGACCTTTTCAGGCTGAAGGAGGATCCCCCGAGGTCCCGAACAGCCGTAAAACCTCTTAACAATTGGTTTTCGGCCGCTTTTGCAGCTACAATATTCACATAGCCAATGTCGCTTGAAAGCCCAACAGCCATCTGAATGGATTCAAACATAGTATGCACATGCGCATCAATCAGTCCGGGCATCAAAAATTTACCCTTTCCGTCAATGATGGTGGTCATTGCACTCTTGTTGGTGGGAATGGGTGCCGTAGAAATCTTGGTGATGGCATCATCGGTGATCAGCACATGGCCATTCACCGTCTTGTTATCCTTGCCGTTGAAGATTTTCACGTTGGTGATGAGTACCACTTTTTGTGCAGTAGCACAAAACGACATTAGGAAAAATAGCAACGATAGTCTGTAGGTCATATTGGTTGTTTATCGGGATTATTTTGCTTCGTAAATGGTCTTGCCTTCTTTAATGGTCGATATCACTTTCAGGTTGGAGAGATCCATTGGCTCAATCTTCATTGGGTTTTTATCCAGAATAACAAAGTCGGCCAGTTTGCCTTCCTTCAAAGTTCCCTTCAGGTTTTCTTCAAAAGCCTGGTAAGCTGCCCATGTGGTTATGCTTTTCAAGGCAATGTACACGGGTACCCGCTGATCGGGTCCGATTATTTGACCGGTGCGGCTTACGCGGTTAACGGTTGCGCTTAGTATGCGGAATGCATCCGGGAAGGCCACAGGCGCATCGTGGTGCTGGGTAAAAATCATGCTGCGTTTAAGGGTAGACATGCCGGGAGAGATGCGGTCTGCACGCAGTTTGCCAATGGTTTCATTTACGTGCCAGTCGCCCCAGTAGAAGGTATGCATCGCAAAATAAGAAGGGATAATTCCCAGCACTTTCATGGAATCCAACTGGTCTTCACGAACCGTTTGGGCATGGATCATCACACTGCGGCGATTGTCGTTGCCATACCTGTCGGCTGCCTTTCGCACTGCACGGATGTACATATCCATAGCCGCATCGCCATTGCAATGGGTAATGATCTGCCAGTTGTTTTTGAAAGCCGCATCCACCAGGGTATCATAATCTTTTACATTGGGGAACGCAGAATAGCCGCGATAGTCCTTTTTGGCACCGGGAGGCGGCACTTTATAAGGCTTGGAAAGGTAGGCCGTTTTTCCTTGTACGGCGCCATCTGTGCTCAATTTTACACCGGCAATCCGGAAGTGATTGGTGTAATTGGCTTGCACACCGGTTTTCTCCATGTAGGCCAATTCATTTTGAATGTCTGGGTAGGCATAAATATCAATGGGAAGTTCGTTGGCAGCTGCCATTTTTTTCATGGATTCAACGGCAACATTAGAAGCCCTGCCTTCTTGTGCAGTGGTAAAACCGTATTTGATATAGGATTCAATGCCTGCTCTAACGATATTGGTATTACCAGTTGAATCGATTTTTCCAAACACTTTGAACAATGGGCCGAATAAGGCCGATTCTTCCAGGGTGCCGTCGGGTGTTTTGGAACCTTTCAAGCGACGGATCACACCGCCAGGAGGATCAAGTGAGTTTGCATTCATGCCGGCCAATTCAAGACCCTTAGTGTTGAGTGTAGCCGAGTGCCCCGATTGGTGTAGCAGCATAACGGGAATATCTTTGGAAATCGCATCCAGCTCGGTAGCCAATGGGGGGCGTTTTTCCTTCAGTTGGGCATCGTCATAGCCAAAGCCGATGATCCAGCCGATTTTGTCGATGATCTTCTGGTTGGTACCCACCCACTCCTTTGTCATGGTGACCAGGTCGGCCACGGTTGCGCCCTTTCCATCGGGCGGGGGCAGCAGGTTGGCGGCCAGGGCCTGGATGCCTGAGGCAAATACGTGTCCATGTGCATCGATGAACCCGGGCAGCATGGTCTGTCCTTTCAGGTCGATCATTTGATGACCCTCGCCCGCCGCTTTCATGGCTTCGTCCTTAGACCCTACGAACAAAATTTTACCATCCTTTACCACGACTGCTTTAGCGTATTGTGCACTATCTCCCTCCATGGTGAGGATATCACCATTATAATACATCGTAGCAGTACTAGAAATTTCTTCACTTGAAGTATCAGCTTTGCTTTTTTGATTTTCTGCACATCCATAAGAAAACAGGATGGCAATGGCTAAAAAAAACGGGAGTTTTCTCATCTTACTATTTTATTATTTGAAAATATAGATTATATAAATATTGCCTGTCCAAAACTACTTTTTAAAGCCTGTGACCAGGGTGGGCATATTAGGAATCCTGTTCAGTTTTTGGTAAATTTGAACAAACTAAATAAGGGTGGGGTTATCATAGAGAGAATTTATGGGTCTAAACTTTCATTTCGAATACTTTCTTTCTTTGCTGACTGCGGTAGTTGCCCTTGTATTATTCTTCGTACATCGCGATCGGACCCTCTCGCCCCGTATCCTGGCGCTTTTTTTCTTCTGTATATCCTATATGGTATTTTTCTATGCGTTGGTCCGCTATGGTGATTTCATCCATTTTCCTCATTTATGGCGGACTTCCGTTTTTGTGGGTACACTGAACCCGGTACTGGCCTTTATCTATGTACGGTCTGTGCTGGAACAGCGATATGGGTTCCGGAGGTCTGATATCCTGCTGCTGTCAATACCATTTCTGCTTGCCCTGACCTTCCTTGATTTTTATCTGCAACCAGCCGGGGTGAAGGAAGTTGTGATCAGGCAAGCCCTGGCCAACAAATCCCTATACCTGGAGGAAAACGAAGGCTTGCTGCCGCCCAGGTTCTCCGTTGTGATCCGGGATTTTTTTGCCATAGGCCTTGTGGTGGCCCAGGGCATCATGTTGTACCGTTGGCATAAGCATACCAGGCCGCGATTACCCGAAAATCCGCAAAACCGGTCGATTTTCCGCTGGCTGGTATTTTTGACCGCTACAATTGGGCTGACTTTTGCACTGACAACCATCCAACAGTTTTTCCAGTTTTTTCAAGCGGAAGATTTCTATTGGATCACTTCCTCCACGGTGATGATAGCAGTTATCAGCGCGCTGGTATACCTATTTATCCGGCCGAATATCCTCTATGGGTTGCACGGCTGGGTGAAACCGGGAGTTGCTGATGAACTGCCCGTGTCCACAGAGACCGAGGTCAAACAGATCTCCCGAAAGGGTATCATAAGCACAACCCATGGCGAGAAGATACAAGCTACAGTAGACGCTTATTTCCTTGAGAAAAAACCTTTTCTGCGCCAGGGCTATACCATTGCCAATATGTCTGCCGAAATCGGCGTGCCCCTGCATCAGTTGTCGGCATTTATAAACCAGCAATATGGTCAGTCGTTCAATGAATTTATTAATGGCTACCGCGTACAGTATGTTAAGGATGTGCTTTTGAAGGAACCGGATGCCGACCAATTTACACTGGAAGCGATTGGTAAAAAGGCAGGATTCAATTCCCGCAGCACTTTCATTTCCGCGGTGAAAAAAAAGACGGGGCAGACGCCTTCGGCTTTCTTACATAAAGGGGAAATTGAAAGAGAGTAAGGCTTTAGTTGGCAAATAGTCTTCCCGTTAGCATTTAACCTAACTGGTGTTATGATACATAATGGCAATTTTGCGTTCTTCGTTTTATAACGGTAGATATATCACACCGCAAATACGCAATGTTAATGCATGGCTTGAGCTATTAGCCGGTGAAAATGATGCGTGCCCTGTTCCCTGGTTACGGAATACCGGCCATGCCCATAGTAACGTGAACGAATACCCTTTTGTACGGCCTCCACCACTTCTTCATCTTCCATCTCCACCGTATTAAGGTCCGAACCCGCACCGGTATTAAAAAGTTCCTCTTTCCATACATAGGTCAGGAACTGTACCCTTGTCTTATCCAGCCCCATCGGGTTAACGATATTCACGGAGAGGCCCCATGGATAAAAGTTGAACATCATATTAGGGAAAATCCAGTAATAATAGGCCGCTACGTTTTTGCCATAATCGGGAGAAGATTCCGGCAGATCAAAACACAATTCTCCTTCTTTAGCGATGCCCAGTTGCAGGTTCGACATGGGGAACAATTCCGTAGTATAGTTGCCATAATCAATCACCGCATTAAGCCCTGCATGTACAAAAGGAATATGAAAACCTTCAAGATAATTTTCGCAATACAATGCCCAGTGTGCATTCACATCATAACTAACGGAAAGGTCTGGCCGATATTTAAATGCTTCCATAGGCAGAAAAGAGAGGCGTTCCATCATATCCCCCAGGTAAAGGCTGACATCCTGTTTGTTTTCCAGGTTTACGAAGAGCAGTTTCCCCCATTGAAATAAATCTGGGCCATGCAGGTCATCTTCGGATGAGGGAAAATTTTCCACTTCCTTAAACTCCGGCATTGACCTGAATTTACCATCCAGTCCAAAAAGCCTTCCATGGTACCTGCAGCGGATGTGTGCAGACTTGCAGGGTTCGTTCACCAATATATTACCCCGGTGAGTACAAACATTGGATATACAGCTAAGCTTTCCATCGTCAGACTTAGTCAGCAACAACGGCTCATCAAGACAACCGGGCAATAAAGTAAGGGGGTAACAGGAACCGGATTCCGGAACAAGGCTTACATCTCCTATGAATTGCCAGGAAGGTGAGAAAATTTTCTCCTTCGCCGTTTCAAAATTCGCTAGATTAGTATAAAAGGAAGTATGCAGGGTTTTGGCCCTGGCGATATCCGGATCGATAGAAAATAACGACATACCTTATTGATTTCAGCCTTAAGGTATTATTAATTTTCTATTTTGCCTTATGGAATTCAAATACAAGCAAGCCTGATCAAATGAAACAATCAACATATTTACTTTTATTACTGTTCATTTTCAGTAATTGCAGCAAGGAAGAAGCACCGATGCCTGCATTATCACCTGAAGAACAATTGGTAAGTACAACCTGGCAATTGAACAAAATTCAAATTCAAATTCCACCCGATGCGGGTTTGACCGATGTTCCGAGAACAGGGCTTGAGCCTTGTGAGTCTGATGACAGTTTTCGTTTTTTTACCGGAAACAAATTCCTTATGAATGACGGAACTATTTTGTGCAATGGCAGTGGCAGGTCTGTTTTCTGGAGTGTTGATGGCGGCACCTGGAAATACACGGCACAGGATTCAGGAATAGTTATCAGGCAAGGTTTAGTGGAACAAAAATTCAAAATGAAATCTATCAGTAATGTTGCACTGGTCATATACCAACCAACAGTTGATATATTTGGTCAGGCAACCTGGTACATTTTTAATTTAACCGCAAAGAAATAAATTCACTGCATTACACAAACAAAAAGACCGCCCCAATTGAGCGGTCTTCATTATTTTCGACTTTCGACTTTCTTAGTATCCCATTCCGCCCATATCTGGTGCACCACCATGATTGTGAACCGGCTCTTCTTTCTTAGGTTTGTCGGCGATCACACACTCAGTGGTAAGCAACATACCAGCGATAGAAGCAGCATGCTCAAGGGCAACGCGACTAACTTTGGTAGGATCGATTACACCGGCAGCAAGTAATTTTTCATACACATGTGTACGGGCATTGTAACCGAAATCAGCTTTACCTTCTTTTACTTTCTGAACCACGATTGAACCTTCGATACCGGCGTTAGAAACGATGGTACGGAGAGGTTCTTCCAGTGCGCGGCGTACGATAGCGATACCGGTAGTTTCATCCTCATTGATACCCTTCTTTTTATCCAGTGATTCAATAGCGCGGATATAAGCGATACCACCACCAGGAACGATACCTTCTTCAACAGCGGCACGGGTTGCATGCAGGGCATCATCAACACGGTCTTTCTTTTCTTTCATTTCAACTTCAGTAGCAGCACCGATATTCAGCACAGCAACACCACCGCTTAATTTAGCCAGGCGTTCCTGTAATTTTTCTTTGTCGTATTCTGAAGTGGTAGATTCGATCTGTGCTTTGATCTGGGCGATACGTGCCTGGATATCATCTTTTTTACCTTTTCCACCCACGATGGTAGTATTGTCTTTATCGATGGTAACCCTTTCTGCACGACCGAGATAAGTAAGGTCAGCATTTTCGAGTTTGTATCCCTGTTCTTCGCTGATCACTAACCCTTTAGTAAGGATTGCAATATCCTGCAGCATTTCTTTCCTGCGGTCGCCAAAGCCCGGAGCTTTAACAGCAGCCACTTTAAGTGTACCACGGAGTTTATTAACAACCAGGGTTGCGAGTGCTTCACCTTCCAGGTCTTCGGAAATGATTACCAGTGGTGCACCTTGCTGAGCCACTTTCTCCAGGATGTGGAGAATATCCTTCATAGCAGATATCTTTTTATCGTAGATCAGGATAAACGGGCTTTGGAGCTCGCATTCCATTTTATCTGCATTGGTAACAAAGTAAGGAGAGATATAACCACGGTCGAACTGCATACCTTCCACCAGTTCGATGCTGGTTTCAGTACCACGAGCTTCTTCAACAGTAATAACACCATCTTTGCCTACTTTCTGCATAGCGCTGGCGATCAGTTTACCGATCTCCGCGTCGTTATTTGCAGAAACAGAAGCAACCTGTTCGATCTTTTTTGTATCGTTGCCTACAGTCTGGGATTGTTTCTTCAGATTATCAACAACCCAATCAACGGCTTTATCAATACCGCGCTTCAGATCCATTGGATTGGCGCCGGCGGCAACGTTTTTCAAACCTTCAGTGATGATCGACTGAGCCAGAACGGTTGCAGTAGTTGTACCATCACCAGCAACATCAGCCGTTTTGGATGCAACTTCTTTTACCATCTGTGCACCCATATTTTCAATAGGATCTTCCAGTTCAATTTCTTTGGCAACGGTTACACCATCTTTAGTAACGGCAGGTGAACCAAATTTTTTCTCCAGAACCACGTTGCGGCCTTTTGGACCCAGTGTAACTTTTACAGCATTTGCCAGAATGTCCACACCTTTTTTCATTCGGTTGCGGGCTTCGAGGTTAAAAAACAATTGTTTTGACATAATCGAATATTTTTTTAAATGTTAGATTGAAAAAATCGCAAATACCGGCTTAAACAACAGCCAGGATATCTGATTCACGCATGATCAGGTAGTCGTAACCCTCAATAGCGATCTCTGTTCCGGAATATTTACCATATAAAACGGTATCGCCGGCTTTAACAGACATGGGCTCATCTTTTTTACCAGGACCTGCGGCTATTACTGTACCGCGTTGTGGTTTTTCTTTTGCAGTGTCCGGAATAATGATTCCACCTGCGGTCTTCTCTTCAGCAGGAGCTGGTTTCACGATTACCCTGTCGTGTAATGGGGTAATGCTTAACTTCTTAGCCATAGCTTTTGTTTTTTTGATTTAATTGGAATGAAAGATGTATTTGTTTTAGAATGCCATCCGGACCTTAATTGGTTAGGCATAAATGGCAGCGAACAAAGCTACACGAATACTGTACCAGAACAATAAACGGGGAAAACTTGGCAGAAAAACAGTGATTTTAGGTGTAAATGGCCCTTTGTTGTCAGTTAATATTCGATTTTATCATGCCAATTTTACAGAGCTGGATAAAAAATTATGCCCCGGTTTTTTTTAAAGTATATTTGCGCCCGAAACAGTTCTTTACGATGATCAGCAGAAGAAATATCCGGGTTAAAGTGATGCAAACCCTTTACACGGTTGAAACAAGCCAGCCAGTAATACCTTTGGACAAGGCGCTGGGACTTTTGGAAACCCATTTTGAACAATCACGGCAGCTTTTTACCTATCTTGTTTATTTCCTTACAGAAGTTGCCCGGTACGCAGAAACCGATTCATTAAAAAGGGCTTCAAAGCATCTTCCAACCCAACAGGACCTGCAGGTAAACACCAAAATTTCCGGCAATACCGTTCTTTGGCAGATTCTGGAAGAAGCCAGCTTCAAAGCCTCTATCGACGATTCCCGCATCAAACAGATCGAAGATGTGGAAATGATCCGTAAAATTTATCAGCAACTTACTGCTTCTGAAGAATATCAGACTTATATTGATCTTTTGTCCCGGGATAAAAAAGATGAGAAAGAAATCCTGACTTTTATTTTCAGCACCCTGAT
>Ga0209391_10000061_pt1 | contig 36366 bp, 32 predicted proteins | sample PPLLak3March2015_FD_187246 | JGI IMG/M metagenome (GOLD analysis project Ga0209391, IMG submission 187246) | Freshwater sediment microbial communities from Prairie Pothole Lake near Jamestown, North Dakota, USA - PPLs Lake P7 Core (1) Depth... | ecosystem: Environmental > Aquatic > Freshwater >...
TGCTGGCCGAGAACTACACGCCGAAGATCGAGGATCACACCGAGAAGTACATGGCCATGCTGGTGAAGTCGCAGAACTGGCGCGAGGCGCTCGATCTCGTCGAGGAGGCCCTCGCACGGCGCGCCGACTGGGCGCCGCGCCAGGCCGAGTCGATCGCGCCGCTGGCCCGCGCTGCCCTGCAGAAGGGCCGGCCGCAGCTCGCTGCAACGCTGATCCGCGGCTTCGACAAGAAACACCCCAACCATCCGGACGTGCCGCAGATCTACTTCGTCGGCGCGCAGCTGATGGCTGAATCCGCCGGCAAACCGGACGAGGCGCGCCGCATACTGAACTACCTGCTGCAGAAGTACGCGGCTGACCCCGTGGCGACAGAAGCGCGACGCTACCTCGAAGTGATGGAACGGATGAAGTAGCGTAGCGAATGTACGCACGACCGGCCTTGCCGGTCGTGCACGTGCATTCGCTCCGGAGCGCAGCCGACCAAAGAGGTTGAGCGCGCACGAAGTGCGCGTCCCGCGACGAGTGCACGTGCGCGCCGCAGGCGCGCGTGCACGAGGAGCGACGCCCTTACTGGTCCCCCCACCTCGTGTGCATGCGCGTATCGAGATCCAGCTCGAGGTCCGACGCTGGCACGGTCGCGGGGTTGCCGCGCGGGTGGAGGCCGCGCGTGGTGGCGCCGCGGACGGTGAGCGGCGGTTCGCGGTTGGGGGCGATGCCGCCGAGGGTTCCCGGCGACGGAAAGTGCTGCGACAGTCGCTGCCTGACCTGGTCCGCCTGCTGGCGCAATCCGTGGCGCGAGTACGTCGTGAAGAGCCCGAGCAGGCAATCGGCCAGCTGGCGGCCATACAGGTTGCGCATCGTGCTGTCGCCCAGCAGGCCATCGAGCACGCGCAGCGCGGCCGCGTCCTCGCGCGTGGCGACCAGGCGACGCGCCAGCCGCAGTTGCTCGTCGACGGGCAGCACCGCCAGCACGTGCGGCTGGCTCATCTGGGTGTAGATCGGCCGCAGCTCGGTGCGGGCATGGCGGGTGCGTATCCAGAGCACCCGCAAGGCGGCATCGGCCAGCGTGTCCTTGTCGCGCCCGAGCAGGGCCATGTTGAAGTAGGCGGTGGCGTACTGCGTGTTGGTGGGATCCTCCTGCAGCAACTCCCCGTAGGCGGCGGCGGCCCGCCGCGTATCGAGCTTGGCGGCGGCCTGGCGTGCCTCCGTCAGCAGAGTGGACTTACGCTCCGCGGGCGCGGCGGCGTACTGCTCGTTCAGGATGCGATCGACCTTGCCGGCATCGGCCGGCTTCAGCAGCCACGCGATGGCGGCCCCGAAGACGAAACCCGCGAGATGGACGTCGTAGGCCACGCGGCCGCCCGGCGACAGCGCCCACTGCATGGCCTCGAGTGCGATCCAGACCGGCAACAGCAGCAGCGCCGGCAGGCGGGCGGTATTGAAGTACACGAAGAGCCAGTAGAAGACAGGCACCTTGCGCCTGCCGTAAAGCACGGCCACCATGGCCATCGTTCCGGCGATCGACCCGGACGCCCCGATCAGTCCCTGGCTGCTGACGAGCAGGTGCACGGCGCCGGCCAGTGCTCCGCTGACCAGATAGGCCAGCAGGAAGCGCCAGCGTCCCAGTGCCGCCTCGGCGAACGGACCGGCGAGCAGCAGGACCGCCATGTTGCCGAGCAGGTGCACCGCATCGCCGTGCAGGAACTGGTAAGTGAAGAGCCGCAGAAGGTCGGCCGATCCCGGCTCCAGCGCGAACCGATCGACGAAGACCTGCGATAGCAGGTCCTGGAAGCGGTCGCGCTGTTCGCGCCAGGCGGCATAGCCGGGTTCGTCGGTCCGCACGACGCGCCCGGCCTTCATGTCGTTCATGAATTCGCGATCGCGCTGCATGACCATCAGCACGGCGCGGGCCTCGTCAGGACTCGGACCGGACCGGATCACACTCAGGACCTGCATTGCCCGGCGGTCGCCCCGTTTCTCCAGGTGCGCGGCGTAGCGGGGCAGCTCGACCCGTGGCAGATCGGCGCTGAAGTAGTAGTCGGCGGCCCGTTCGTAGGCCTTGTTGTCGCCGGCCTGCAGGACGATGTAGACGAGCAGGTTGATCGCCACCAGCGCGAGCGTCACCCACGGCAGGGACTTGGCCGTGAAGCGCGTCTGGTAGGGAATGATCAGCATCGGTCAGTCCAGCGTCGTGATCATCTGTTCCAGGCGCCGCGAGTCGGCCGCAAAGACGCGAATGCCCTCGGAAAGCTTCTCGGTCGCCATGGCGTCGTCGTTCAGGGAGTACCGGAAGGCTGTCTCCGCGAGTGGCGGTTCGTCCTGCGTCCTGTCGGGCACGCTCAGAGCGCCCGGGACCTCGCCCGTAGCTCCCGCGAGTTCATCCAGCAGCTCGGGGCTGATCGTCAGGAGATCACAGCCTGCCAGTGCGAGGATCTGCCCGGCATTGCGGAAGCTCGCCCCCATGATTTCGGTGCCATAGCCCGCACCCTTCAGCCGCGCATGGATGGCACGGACCGAGCGTACGCCCGGATCGCTCGCGCCGGCCATCGCCGACTCGTCCCACGCGTTGCCCGCTACCTTGCGATGCCAGTCGTAAATCCGCCCGACGAACGGGGAAATCAGCGTTGCTCCGGCCTGTGCCGCCGCTACGGCCTGCGTGATCGAAAAGAGCAGGGTGATGTTGCAGCGGATGCCCTCGCGTTCGAGCACCTCGGCCGCGCGCACTCCTTCCCACGTGGCGGCGATCTTGATCAGCACGCGCCCGGGATCGACACCGCGCCGCGCATAGAGATCGATCAGGCGCCGGGCCCGTTCGATCGTGGCGCGGGTGTCGAAGGACAGTCGGGCATCGACTTCGGTCGAGACACGCCCGGGGATCAGCTCCAGGATGCGCGCTCCAAACGCCACGAGCACATGGTCCAGGCGCCGCTCGAGGCTGTCGCCGGCCGTGGTTTTCAGTGCATCGGCCACCAGCGGGCGGTACTCGGGCTTCTGCGCCGCCTTGAGGATCAGGGAGGGGTTGGTCGTGGCATCGCGTGGCCGCAGCCGCTCGATGGCCGCCAGTTCGCCGGTGTCCGCGACGATCGTGGTGTGGCGCTTAAGGCCCTCCAATAGCGATGGCATGCAGGGGTCGAGTGCTCGCGCAGTGACGGCAAGATATAATTTCGCAGTTTATCGGTAGCCAATTTGCGGTAGTGGTGCGGTTTCCTCGGTTTCCGACCCGCATATCGCAAGCCGGACGCCGGCAGTCGCCTCGGACTGCCGGTTCTGGCGAAAAGGAGCCCGCTTGTCCCCCCTGATCGTCGATCCGCGCCCCGTCGCGGCCCTCGTGCTGGCCGACGGAACGGTCTTTCGCGGCCGCTCGATCGGCGCCGCCGGAGAAACCCTGGGCGAAGCCGTGTTCAACACGGCCATCACCGGGTACCAGGAAATCCTCACCGACCCGTCCTATGCCGGGCAGATCGTCACGCTGACGTACCCGCACATCGGCAACACGGGTGTCAACGACGACGACGAGGAGGCCGCACGCGTGTTTGCCGCCGGACTGATCGTGCGCGACGTGCCGCAGCGCGCGTCGAACTTCCGCATGCAGCGCGACCTGCCGGCCTACCTGCGCGCGCATGGCATTGTCGGGATCGCCGACATCGACACGCGCAAGCTGACGCGCATCCTGCGCGAGAAGGGTGCGCAGGCCGGCTGCATCGTCGCCGCAGCCGAAGGCGCCGTGCTGACCGATGCCATGGTGGCGGCCGCCCAGGCGCGGGCCCGTGCCTATCCCGGAATGGCCGGGCAGGACCTCGCGAAGGTCGTGACGACAACGGCGCCGTACGCATGGAACGAAGGCAGCTGGCGGCTGGCGCGCGCCGACGGCACCCCCGGGCACGTCACGCCGGACGCGACGCGCTTTCACGTCGTCGCCTATGACTTCGGCGTCAAACGCAACATCCTGCGGCTGATCGCAGACCGCGGTTGCCGCATCACCGTGGTCCCGGCGCAGACGCCGGCCGCGGAAGCCCTGAAGCTCGGCCCGGACGGGATCTTTCTGTCCAACGGTCCGGGTGATCCGGAGCCCTGCACCTACGCCATCGAGGCTGCGCGCGCGTTCATCGCGCGGCGCGTGCCGACCTTCGGCATCTGCCTCGGCCACCAGATCATGGGGCTCGCCGTGGGCGGACGCACGTTGAAGATGAAGTTCGGTCACCACGGTGCCAACCATCCGGTGCTGGATGTCGAGACGAAGCGCGTCTACATCACCAGCCAGAACCACGGCTTCGCGGTGGACGAAAAGTCGCTGCCGGCCAATGTCAAGGTCACGCACGTTTCGCTCTTCGACGGCTCGCTGCAGGGCTTCGCGCTGACCGATGCGCCGGCCTTCTGCTTCCAGGGCCACCCCGAGGCCAGTCCCGGTCCGCACGACATCCAGGATCTCTTCGATCGCTTCATCGCGTCGATGGAGGCGCGATGAACGGTGTGGACAGCGTGAAGAGCGCTCTGGCCGAGGCGGCCGACAGCCTGTCGCGACTGCAGTCCGACAGCGCGATGCTCGAACGCATTGCGCAGGCGGGGGCGCTGCTCGCGGACACCTTTGCTGCCGGCGGGCGCGCCTACTCGTGCGGAAATGGCGGCTCCATGTGCGACGCGATGCACTTTGCGGAGGAGCTGACCGGCCGGTTCCGCGACGATCGGCGGGGCTATGCGGCGCTGGCGATCAGCGATCCCGGCCATCTCACCTGCGTTGGCAACGACTACGGCTACGAGCGCGTCTTCGCGCGCTTCATCGAGGCGCACGGGCGCGCAGGCGACATCCTGCTCGCGATCACGACCAGCGGCACCAGCCGCAACGTCGTCGCCGCAGCGCAGGCGGCCAAGGATCTGGGAATGAAGGTGATCGCGCTGACCGGCCGGGCCAGCACGCCGATCACCGAGCTCGCAGACATCGCGCTCGTCACGCCGGGCGGCCGTTACGCCGACCGCGTGCAGGAGCTGCATATCAAGGTCATCCACATCCTCATCGAACTGGTCGAGCGCAGGCTTGCGCCAGAAAACTACACCGATGTCTGAACCGGCGAGGACCACTTCTTGAAGGTCGACCTGGTGAAGGAGTTCTCCCGCTTGTCGAGCATCGTTCACAGGCTTGCGAGCACGAACCCGCAGCTCGGCCAGAAGGCACAAGCGGCTCTGCTGCAATTGAGTTCGGCGAGCAAGGCGCTGGTCCACATGTCCCAGCAGTTCAGCGAGAGCTACCTGGACTTGACGGCCCTTGAACTGCAGGACAATCGACGCTCCGTAAACCGCGGGTATTGGGAGGTCCTCCCCCCCGGCCGCCTGCTCGAGCCCCAGATTCTTGAACTGGTCCGCAATCGCAGCGTGACGCTGAAGCGTCTCTATCAGGCCTCGTTAGATTTCACGTCAATCACCAAGTTCAGTGCGGAGGAACTCGCCTTCGCCAGGGAGATTGGCGATGACTTTAGATCTCACAAGCGGTACTGGAATCGACTGAAGAAAGTCGTAGTCGACGATCGCCCCTTCCGTATCGGGCAACCTTGGGAGGTGAAGGGCGCGATTGCGTTCTTCAGTCTGCTGCTTCGCCATGGCTACGCGAACCGGTGCGACGCTCAGCTGCGGCGGGGCGAAGCCGCGGCCATCACGCTTGATTTGAATGCCGTCTCGGCGGAATTGAAGAACAGTCCGCTTGCCGAGAGCGACAGATTGCAGATCATGTATCAGATCGACCGTCGCCAGCAGGCATTCCTAAATGGCGGTTGGTTCGAGGCCTATTCGTACTACGTATTTGAGGACATGCTGATCCGGCTTGCGGCCGACTTCGAGATTTACAGCCGGGTCCAGTATCAGGCCACTCAGGCGGGGCGCAGCGTCTCCCGCGGAGATATCGACCTGCTTGTCAGCCTTGAAGATCAGATCGTCATGGTGGAATGCAAGTCAGGAGAGTTCACGGAAGAGGAAGCGGGTCGGTGCGTTCAGAAGACGCGCTTTCTGAAGGAGATCTGTCACGACATGGGTGTCAAGGAAACGCTGTTCTTCCTGGTTGCGCCCCGCGTCGATGCCGAAGACTCCGCGGCCGTTATCGATCGCCTCAAGTCGGAAGATATTGAGCTGGTAGAGCCTCAGGACATCCGCTCACTTCTCAGCAAGCGCCTCAGACCCGGTGCCTGAACATGCCCAAACGAACTGACTTGAAAAGCATCCTGATCATCGGCGCAGGCCCGATCGTCATCGGCCAGGCGTGCGAATTCGACTACTCCGGTGCGCAGGCCTGCAAGGCGCTGAAGCAGGAGGGCTACAAAGTCATCTTGGTCAACAGCAATCCGGCGACGATCATGACCGACCCGGAGACGGCCGATGTCACCTACATCGAGCCGATCACCTGGCAGGTGGTCGAACGCATCATCGCCAAGGAGAAGCCGAGCGCGGTGCTGCCGACGATGGGCGGGCAGACGGCGCTCAACTGCGCGATGGACCTCTACAAGAACGGCGTGCTGCACAAGCACGGGGTCGAACTGATTGGCGCTTCGCCGGCGGCGATCGAGAAGGCTGAGGACCGGCTCAAGTTCAAGGAGGCCATGACCAGCATCGGACTGGCTTCGGCGCGTTCGGGCATCGCGCACACGATGGACGAGGCGCTCGTCGCGCAGAAGTCGATGGGCTTTCCGGTCGTCGTGCGGCCCAGTTTCACGCTCGGCGGCACCGGCGGCGGCATCGCCTGGAACATGGAGGAGTTCGTCGCGATCTGCACGCGCGGCCTGGACCTCTCGCCCACGCGCGAGTTGCTGATCGAGGAATCGCTGATCGGCTGGAAGGAGTTCGAGATGGAAGTCGTCCGCGACAAGGCGGACAACTGCATCATAGTGTGCTCCATCGAGAACCTCGACCCGATGGGCATACACACCGGCGACTCGATCACGGTTGCGCCGGCGCAGACGCTGACCGACAAGGAATACCAGCTGTTGCGCGACGCCAGCATCGCGATCCTGCGGGAGATTGGAGTCGACACCGGCGGCAGCAACGTGCAGTTTGCGATCGATCCCAAAGACGGCCGGATGATCGTCATCGAGATGAACCCGCGCGTCAGCCGCTCTTCGGCACTGGCGTCCAAGGCTACGGGCTTCCCGATTGCCAAGGTCGCGGCCAAGCTGGCGGTCGGCTACACGCTCGACGAACTGCGCAACGAGATTACGGGCGGGGCGACGCCGGCGTCGTTCGAGCCGACGATCGACTACGTCGTTACCAAGATTCCGCGCTTCGCGTTCGAGAAATTCCCGCAGGCCGACAACCACCTGACCACGCAGATGAAGTCGGTCGGTGAGGTGATGGCGATTGGGCGCACCTTCCAGGAATCGTTCCAGAAGGCGCTGCGCGGCCTCGAAGTCGGCTCCGATGGGCTCGACGAGCGCACCACCGACCGCGACGAGATCGTCGAGGAGATCGGCGAGCCGGGTCCGGACCGGATCTGGTTCGTCGGCGATGCCTTCCGCATCGGCATGACGCTTTCAGAGGTATTCGAGGAAACGGCGATCGACCCATGGTTCCTGGCGCAGATCGAGGAGCTGGTGCAGATCGAAGGGCGGCTGCAGGGGCGGTCGCTCGCTCAGCTCACTGCCGAGGAGCTGCGCTTCCTGAAGCGCAAAGGTTTTTCCGATCGCCGCATCGCCAAGTTGCTGGCGACATCACCCGCGGATGTACGTGCGACACGCGTTGCACACGGTGTGCGCCCGGTGTTCAAGCGGGTCGATACCTGCGCCGCCGAGTTCGCGACCACCACCGCCTACATGTACTCGACCTACGAGGACGAGTGCGAAGCCGCGCCGACCGGCAGGCGAAAGGTCATCGTGCTGGGCGGAGGCCCGAACCGCATCGGGCAGGGCATCGAGTTCGATTACTGCTGCGTGCACGCGGCGTTCGCGCTGCGCGAGCACGGGTTCGAGACCATCATGGTCAACTGCAACCCGGAAACTGTCTCGACCGACTACGACACGTCCGACCGGCTCTACTTCGAGCCGCTGACGCTGGAAGACGTGCTCGAGATCGTCGACAAGGAAAAGCCCTTCGGTGTCATCGTGCAGTACGGCGGCCAGACACCGCTGAAGCTGGCGCGCGACCTCGAAGCCAACGGCGTGCCGATCATCGGCACCTCGCCGGATTCGATCGACATCGCAGAGGACCGCGAACGCTTCCAGCAGCTCCTGCACAAGCTGGCGCTGAAGCAGCCGCCCAACCGCACGGCGCGCGCGGAAACAGAAGCGCTGCAACTTGCCGAGGAGATCGGCTACCCGCTGGTCGTACGCCCCAGCTATGTGCTCGGCGGGCGCGCAATGGATATTGTGCACGAGCCGCGCGACCTCGAGCGCTACATGCGCGAGGCGGTGAAAGTCAGCAACGATTCACCGGTGCTGCTCGACCACTTCCTCGACGACGCCATCGAGGTTGACGTCGACTGCCTGTCTGACGGCAAGCGCGTGCTCATCGGCGGCGTCATGGAGCACATCGAACAGGCCGGCGTGCACTCGGGTGACTCGGCGTGCTCCTTGCCGCCGTATTCGCTGTCGGCGGCCACGATTGCGGAGCTCAAGCGCCAGACCGAACAGATGGCGCGTGCGCTGAACGTGATCGGCCTGATGAACGTGCAATTCGCGATCCAGACCGCCGCCGACGGCGCCGAGACTATCTACGTGCTCGAGGTCAACCCTCGCGCTTCCCGCACCGTGCCCTTCGTTTCGAAGGCCACCAGCATGCCTCTGGCCAAGTACGCCGCGCTGGCGATGGCCGGGATCGATTTCGAGCGCCAGGGCGTGGCGCGCGAGATCGTGCCGCCGTACTTCTCGGTCAAGGAGGCGGTGTTTCCGTTCGCGAAGTTCCCCGGCGTCGATCCGCTGCTCGGGCCCGAGATGCGGTCGACCGGCGAAGTCATGGGGGTGGGGCAGACCTTCGGCGAGGCTCTGTTCAAATCACAGCTCGGCGCGGGTGCAGGGTTGCCGGAAAAGGGTGCCGTCTTCCTGAGCGTCAAGGATTCGGACAAGCCCAAGGTCGTTGCCCTCGCGCAGCTGCTGCACGACATGGGTTATGAACTGGTGGCCACGCGCGGCACCGCCCAGGCGCTTGAGCAGGCGGGGATTCCGGTCAAGTCGGTCAACAAGGTCAAGGACGGCCGCCCGCATGTGGTCGACCTGCTGAAAAATGGCGACATCCAGCTCGTCATCACGACCGTCAGCGAGGTGCGCAGCCAGATCGCCGACTCGCGTTCGATCCGCACGACCGCCCTGGCGCAGCGGGTGACCTACTACACGACGATGGCCGGCGGGCGTGCGGCCATCGAAGGCATGAAGCACCTTGACCACCTCGAGGTCAACGACCTGCAGGGACTGCACCGCCGACTGATGGCCTAGTGGCCTGCAACAGCCGATTCAGAACTGCCCTGCGCGCCGGCGCGGCCGACTGCTTTGTCGCTCACCTTGCGAATATGCGACGGCTATTCGACGCGGCCCGCTTCGCGCACTCGGCTCGCGCGGGCACGCCTTTCCGTCCCGAATCGACTGCTACAGGCCACTAACGCCGCCAGGCGGCGCCCGGTTGCGCGAACGCGGCGCATTGGCTAGAGTGCAGCAGCGGCCCCGGCATTGCCGGGGCCTTGTTTTTCCAGGAGATTTCGCAGGTCATGCCGGGCATACCGATCACCGCACGTGGTGCCGAGAAACTGAAGGCCGAACTGCAGCGCCTCAAGGCCGTGGACCGGCCGTCCGTCATCCAGGCCATCAAGGATGCGCGCGAAAAGGGCGATCTTTCGGAGAACGCCGAGTATGACGCCGCGCGTGAGCGTCAGGGCTTCATCGAGGGGCGGATCCAGGAACTCGAAGGCAAGCTCGGCAGCCTGCAGATCATCGACCCGACGACGGTCGATGCCGCTGGCCGCATCGTCTTCGGTGCGACCGTCGAGCTCGAGGACCAGTCGTCGGGTGAAGTCGTCAAGTACCAGATCGTTGGTGACGACGAAGCCGACATCAAGGCCGGACTGGTCTCTGTATCAAGCCCCATTGCGCGCGCATTGATCGGCAAGTCCGAAGGCGACATGGCCGAGGTCCTCGCGCCGGTCGGCAAGCGCGAGTACGCGGTCGTTTCGGTCGCGTATCAGTAACCGTTAGCGGGCACGCCCGCCGCCGCGCTTCGCGGCATTGGTCCGCCCGGCGGAGCGAGTCGCGGCGCCGGGGTCGCGGCGCGGTGCCGTCGCCCGGTTGACGCGCTCCGCGTCACGTCGATCCGCCGTCGAGCGCTTGGGCGCCGAGGGTTTACCGGGGGCCTTTGCTCGCGTGGCCGTGCCGATCCGACGCGCGGGCGCTTTGGGCGAGCGGTCGCCGCTCGGGGCGCCGCCGCGTGCCGATTTGGCTGACTTGGCCAACTTGACCGACTTGGCGGGCTTGGCCGATTTGACCGGCGCCTCATCGGGCGCCGGACGGTAGAACAGCAGCAACTTGCCGATCGACTGCACGCGCGCCGCCGACAGCGCTTCGGCAACCTCCGCGAAGAGGGCGTCACGCTCCTCGCGATCGTCGCCTGGCACCTTGACTTTGATCAGTTCGTGCGCGGCGAGCGCTCGGTCGATTTCCTTCATCACCGGCGCGCTCAGCCCGGAATTGCCGAGCAGCACGACCGGCTTGAGTCCATGACCACGCGCCTTCAGCGCCTGGCGTTCTTTCGGGGTCAGTTGAATCTCGGGCATAGTCTTCTCTCCTTGTTTTTCCAGTTTAGCCACGGATGCCGCAGGCGAAGAAGAAACATCGCTCGAACCCCGAGTGGATCAAGCGCCACGTCACCGACCCCTTCGTCAAGCGTTCGGTGCAGGAGGGGTTTCGTTCGCGTGCGGCTTACAAGTTGACGGAGATTGCCGACACCGACCGGCTGCTGAAGCCCGGGATGGTCGTCGTCGAACTCGGTGCCGCGCCCGGCAGCTGGACCCAGGTGGTCAGGAAACGGCTGGCGGGGCCCGACGGTAAGCCGAGGGGCCGCATCGTCGCGCTCGATATCCTGCCGATGGACCCGGTGCCAGACGTCGACTTCATCCAGGGCGACTTCCGTGATGAAGAGGTCGAAGCGCAGCTTGCTGCGCGGCTGGGCGGCTCGGCCGTCGACGTTGTCCTGTCGGACATGGCGCCGAACCTGTCGGGTGTGGCCGCGGCCGATGCGGCGCGCAGCCTCCTCGTGGCCGAACTGGCCGCAGATTTTGCGGCCAAGCACTTGAAACCAGACGGTGTTTTCCTCGTCAAAGCCTTCCAGGGCAGCGGTTACAGCCAGTATGTCGAACACCTTAGGCGGACCTTCCGCAGCGTCTCGACGCGGAAGCCCGCCGCATCGCGGGAGTCCTCGGCGGAGGTCTACCTGCTGGCGCGGGGTGTCCGTCCGGTCCAAAAAGACCCGGGCGGCGACAAGGCCGGGCCTTGAATTGGTGCCACCTTCGCCCCCAACTTGGCTTAGTCGGGCGTGCGCGGGGATTAGAATGCTTGCGCAACGGCACGACGTGTCTATTGCCCTGATTTCCTGATCATTTTGCCGGGCCGGTCCGCTGATTCAGCGGTGAACGGCCGCTAGGAGTCCTTCTTGAACAACAACATGTTCGCGAAAGCTGCCATCTGGATGGTGATCGCGCTCGTCCTGTTTACGGTCTTCAAGCAGTTCGAGAGCCGGCAGCGACCGGCCGAGACCGTGAGCTACACACAGTTCCTGGAAGAAGCGAAGGCCGGCAAGATCAAGCGGGTTGAAGTCCAGGGCCGCACGCTTCAGGTCACACCCACTGACGGCGCTCGCTATACGCTGACCTCGCCCGGTGACGCCTGGATGGTGAGCGACCTGATGAAGTCCGGCGTGCAGGTCTTCGGCAAGCCCGAGGAAGAGCAATCGCTGCTGACGACGATCTTCGTTTCGTGGTTCCCGATGCTGCTGCTGATCGGCGTCTGGATCTTCTTCATGCGCCAGATGCAGGGCGGCGGCCGCGGCGGTGCCTTCAGCTTCGGCAAGTCGCGCGCGCGCATGCTCGACGAGAGCAACAATTCGATCACCTTCGTCGACGTCGCTGGCTGCGACGAGGCGAAGGAAGAAGTGCAGGAACTGGTCGAGTTCCTGCGTGACCCGTCCAAGTTCCAGAAGCTGGGCGGCCGCATTCCGCGCGGCGTGCTGCTGGTCGGCTCGCCGGGCACCGGCAAGACGCTGCTCGCCAAGGCGATCGCCGGCGAGGCCAAGGTGCCGTTCTTCTCGATCTCGGGCTCCGACTTCGTCGAGATGTTCGTCGGCGTCGGTGCCGCCCGGGTGCGCGACATGTTCGAGCAGGCGAAGAAGCACGCGCCCTGCATCATCTTCATCGATGAAATCGACGCGGTCGGTCGCCAGCGTGGTGCCGGCCTCGGTGGTGGCAACGACGAGCGCGAGCAGACGCTGAACCAGATGCTGGTCGAGATGGACGGCTTCGAGACGGGTCTGGGCGTGATCGTCATCGCGGCGACCAACCGGCCCGACGTGCTCGATCCGGCGCTGCTGCGCCCGGGCCGCTTCGACCGGCAGGTCGTGGTGCCGCTGCCCGATATCCGCGGCCGCGAGCAGATCCTGAACGTCCACATGCGCAAGGTGCCGATCGGCGCTGACGTCAAGGCCGATGTCATCGCGCGCGGCACGCCGGGCTTTTCCGGCGCGGACCTTGCCAATCTCGTCAACGAGGCGGCGCTCTTCGCGGCGCGTCGCAGTGCGCGCGTCGTCGAGATGACGGACTTCGAAAAGGCCAAGGACAAGGTCATGATGGGCGCCGAGCGCAAATCGATGGTCATGTCCGAGGAAGAGCGGCTCAACACCGCTTATCACGAGTCGGGCCACGCGCTCGTTGCGAAGCTCGTGCCGAAGAGCGACCCGGTGCATAAGGTCACGATCATTCCGCGCGGCCGCGCGCTCGGCCTGACGATGCAGTTGCCCGAACAGGACCGGTATTCCTACGACCGGCAGTATTTGCTGTCGCGCATCGCGGTGCTGTTCGGCGGCCGCATCGCCGAAGAGGTGTTCATGAACCAGATGACCACCGGCGCCAGCAACGACTTCGAGCGTGCCACGCAGCTGGCGCGCGACATGGTCACGCGCTACGGCATGAGCGACGCACTCGGCCCCATGGTCTATGCGGAGAACGAAGGCGAAGTGTTCCTTGGCCGCTCGATCACCAAGACCACACACGTCTCGGAAGAGACGATGCGCAAGGTCGATGGCGAGATCCGTCGCATCATCGACGAGCAGTACGCGCTGGCGCGGCAACTGATCGAAAGCAACCGCGACAAGATCGAAGCGATGACCAAGGCGCTGATCGAGTGGGAAACCATCGATTCCGACCAGATCGACGACATCATCGCCGGCAAGCCGCCGCGCCCGCCGAAATCGACGGGGTCGGTGCCGCCGGCCGGTGGCAAGTCGGCGGCCGGCGGGGTCGAGGGCGCCGCACAGCCGGCCTGAGCGCCGTCGATCGCCCAATGAGAGGCCGGCCTGTCCGGCCTCTTTTTCTTGCGTGCCTACAATTCCCGCATGAGCAGACGATCGTCGACGCCGGTTGAACTTTCGGCGACATGGTCGGTTGCCGGCAAGGTCCTGGACCTCTCCCGGCCTCTGATCATGGGCATCGTCAACGTGACACCCGACTCGTTCTCCGACGGCGGCCGTTACCTGTCGGCCCCCGCCGCACTTGCACACGCCGAGCGGCTGATCGCGGAAGGCGCTGACCTGCTCGACATCGGCGGCGAGTCCACCCGGCCGGGGGCCGCCGATGTGTCCGAGACGGAGGAACTGGACCGGGTACTGCCGCTGGTCGAGGCGCTGCGAGCCAGTGACGTGACGATTTCGGTCGACACCAGCAAGCCGGCCGTCATGCGTGCCGCACTGGCGGCCGGGGCGGCCGTGATCAATGACGTGCGGGCATTCCGCACGCAGGGAGCGCTGGAGGCGGTAGGAGGGAGCGACTGCGGCCTCGTACTGATGCACATGCAGGGTTCGCCACGCACGATGCAGAGCGAGCCGCACTACGACGATGTCGTGGCGGACGTGACCGCATTCCTGCGCGGACGAGTCGCCGACCTGGCGAACGCCGGCATCGATTTGTGCCGGATCGCCATTGATCCGGGCTTCGGTTTCGGCAAGTCGGTGGAACACAATTTCACATTGCTGCGTCGGTTGCCAGCGCTGCAGGCCATTGGCCGCCCGGTGCTGGTGGGCTTGTCACGCAAGTCGATGCTCGGTGCGGTCACGGGCCGCGCACTGGATGATCGTGTCGCCGCGTCGGTTGCGGCGGCAGTGCTGGCGGTCGAGCGCGGCGCGCGTATCGTGCGCGTACACGATGTGGCAGCCACGCGGGACGCATTGAAGGTGTGGGCTGCTACCACGGGAGGACAGAGAGGATGACTCGCAAATATTTCGGCACCGATGGCGTGCGTGGCACCGTGGGCGAGGACCCGATCACGCCTGAGTTCGTGCTGCGGCTCGGGCAGGCCGCGGGCCGCGTGCTGGCGCGCAAGGCCGAAGGTCGCGCCGGTCGCCCCTCGGTGCTGATCGGCAAGGACACGCGCATCTCCGGTTACATGCTGGAGGCGGCGCTCGAAGCCGGCTTCTCGAGCGCAGGGGTGGATGTCGTGCTGTCGGGCCCTTTGCCAACGCCGGCCGTGGCCTACCTGACGCGCGCGCTGCGGCTCGACGCCGGCATTGTCATCAGTGCCTCGCACAATCCTTATCCGGACAACGGCATCAAGTTCTTTTCGGCGCGCGGGACCAAGCTGCCCGACGCGCTCGAAGCCGAAATCGAACGCGAGCTTGACCAGCCGTGGCACTGCGTCGAGGCGCGCCGCCTCGGCAAGGTCCGCCGCCTCGAGGATGCGGCAGGACGCTACATCGAGTTCTGCAAGCGCACGTTTCCTAACGAGTTCGACCTCAAGGGGCTGAAGGTCGTCGTCGATAGCGCCAACGGTGCGGCCTATCACGTGGCGCCGCACGTGTTCCACGAACTCGGTGCCGACGTCGTCTGGCACGGCGCGTCGCCCAACGGCATGAATATCAACGACGGCGTTGGCGCGCTCTACGGCGAGCAACTAGCGCATACCGTGCAGGCTTCCGAAGCGGATCTCGGCATCGCGCTCGATGGCGACGCCGACCGCGTGCTGATCTGCGACGCCGATGGCCGCCTCTACAACGGCGACGAACTGTTGTACATCATCGTGCGCGACCGCATGCGTCAGGGGAAGGTGGTCGGTGCCGTCGGCACCCTGATGACCAACTACGCGCTCGAGCGGCGCTTTGGTGAACTTGGCATCGGATTCGCGCGCGCCAAGGTCGGTGATCGCTACGTCCTCGAAATGCTGGAGGAGAAAGGGTGGCTGTACGGCGGCGAAGGGTCGGGCCACCTGCTTTGCCTGGACTGCCACACCACCGGCGATGGCACGGTCAGCGCACTGCAGGTACTGGCCGCGATGCGCAGGAGCGGCAAGTCCATGGCGGAACTGACCGCCGACCTCGTGCTGCTGCCGCAGGCGCTGGTCAACGCGCGCATCGAGCGCGGTTTCGACTGGAAGTCCTATGCGCCGCTGGTAGATGAGATGACGGTCGTCGAGCGCGAACTGAAGGGCGCCGGGCGCGTGCTGATCCGGCCCTCGGGCACCGAGCCGGTACTGCGCGTGATGGTCGAGGCCGCCGAGCCCGAGATCGCTGAGGCGATGGCGCAGCGGCTCGCGAGCCGGGTCGGCGCGGCCGTGCACCATTGAGGCGGGGTACGGCCATGGCACGCGGCGACATGAGGACGCCGCGGCTGCCGTTGGCATAGTCGCACTGCTTCGGGTTCCTCCGCTGGTCGAGCCCTTCGCTCGCACTGCAGCGCTTCGGGCTGTTCGAGGCCCCGATCGACGGCAAGCGCGGCGTCAGCCCGTGGCGTGCCGCAGCGCCGTGCTGGCCGTGCTCAACCCGAGCGGCTTCTGCAGCGCGATGAACTGCACCGTCGCCGCGCGCCACGAAAAGCGCTCGGCATAGCGGCGGCACTCGCTTCGATCGATGCGCAGTGCCTGCAGTGCCGCCTTGCGCAGATCCTCGTCGAGTACGGCGACCGAGGAATCGCCGACGACGTCGATCGGACCCTGCACTGGAAACGCCGCCACCGGCGTTCCGCAAGCCAGCGCTTCGAGCATGACGAGGCCGAAGGTGTCGGTGCGGCTGGGAAACACAAAGACGCTGGCGGCACTGTAGAGGCGTGCGAGCCGCTCGGGGTCGAGCACACCCACGAAGCGCACCTCGGGGAAGCGCCGCTGCAGCGTTTCGAGCTCGGGCCCGATGCCGGCGACGACCTTGGTGCCGGGCAGGTCCAGCGCCAGAAACGCCTGGATGTTCTTTTCGACCGAGACCCGACCGACGTACAGGAAGACCGGAAGCCTGAGATCGCTGAAGAGCGGCTCGCGTGGCGTAAAGGTGTCGAGGTCAACACCGCGTGTCCACAGCGAAACGTTGGCGAGGCCGTTTTCCCGCAGTTCGCGCTCGACCGTCGGCGTGGGTGCCATGACCGACGCGGCGGGGCCGTGGAAGTGGCGCAGGAAGCGATACGTCCAGCGCTCGGGGATGCGGAACATCGCGGCGAGGTACTGCGGAAAGCGCGTGTGGTAGGCCGTCGTGAATGGAAGGTCCCGATGGCGGCAGTAGCGCCGTGCTGCCTCTCCGAGCGGTCCCTCAGTGGCGATGTGGATGGCGGCATCCGCAGCGCCGGCAAGCTCCCGGTCAAGCAGCGACGCCAGGCGACGCGCGGGCCACAGTGACAGGCGGATCTCGCGATAGCCGGGGCACGGCACCGAGGAAAACGACAGCGGCGTGATCACTGCTGTCGTGTGACCCGCGAGCGCGAGTTCGCGGTTGGTGGCTTCGATCGTTCGCACGACGCCGTTGACCTGCGGATGCCAGGCATCGGTGACGGTAATCACTTTCATGCGAGCGCCTTGTCGGGGAGGGTGGAGGTTGGCGGTGCTGCGGCTTCACCTTCGTCGTTCCAGTGCACCGCAGGCAGGGCGGGCGCGAACTGTCGATTCCAGGTGACGATGCGAAGTTCGCCCTCGTGGGTCTCGACCAGCGCGGTCAGGCTCTCGACCCAGTCGCCATCGTTGCAGTAAAGCAGGCCGTCGACCGGCCGGATCTCGGCCTTGTGGATGTGCCCGCACACCACGCCGTCGTAGCCGTGACGGCGCGCCTCGCGCAGCAGCACCTGCTCGAAGCCGGTGATGAAGCTCACGGCATTCTTGACGCGGTGCTTCAAGTATTGCGAGAGGCTCCAGTAGGGCAGTCCGAGCCTCACCCGAGCGCGGTTGAAGTGGTTGTTGAGCCACAGGACGAACTCATAGAGCGAGTCGCCCACGTAGGCGAGCCAGCGCGCGTGCAGCATTACACCGTCGGCGAAGTCGCCGTGCACCACCCACAGGCGCCGCCCGTCACAGAGCGTGTGCACGGCGTCCTGCCGGATCGCCACCTGCCCGAAGTCGAGGCCGGTGAACTGGCGGCCGACCTCGTCGTGGTTGCCCGGGATGTAGACGACGCGCGTACCCTTGCGTGCCTTGCGCAGCACCTTCTGCACGACGTCGTTGTGAGACTGCGGCCAGTAAAAGGTCTTCTTCAGGGCCCAGCCGTCGATGATGTCGCCGACCAGATAGAGTGTGTCGGACTCGGTGTGGCGCAGGAAGTCGAGCAGGTAGCCTGCCTTGCAGCCGCGCGTGCCGAGGTGGATGTCGGAAATGAAGATGGATCGGTAACGCTGCGGTGCCGGCTCGTCGGCGCTGTCAGCATCGGACGGCTGTGCGGCCAGGGCCGCGCGCAGGCTGTCGGCAGCCGTGCCCGAGGCTGGCCGGGACACCGGCATGCGCCATAACGCGACTCGCAGCGAAAGCCATCGCACCATGAGCTCCGGACCTTAGGCAGGTGCGGTGACCCCTCGATGACACAGCGACTTGCGAGCGCAAGTTAATGTGCCGCGCGAAATCTGTTGCGTCGAAGTGGCTGTCGCAGGGAATTCATGCAATCGCAACGCGCCTGTCATGGCCGCCCCTGAGACTCACGCCTTTCCTGCAGTCCGCAACCTGTTTCCGGAGGCCATCGGTATGTCGCATGACGAAGACGTCGTCACCAACACCTCGTCCAACACCCACATCGGCGAGCTGATCGAGCAAAGACTGCAGGATCCGGCGCGCCGCCGGCTGCTGCGCAGCGGACTAGGCGCAGCCTCGCTGTCGTTCATCGGCGTGCCGATGCTGGCGGCCTGCGGCGGCAGCGACGACGTCGTGGCGGCTCCCGTCCCGGTTCCGGCTCCGGCCCCAGCCCCAGTCCCTGCGCCGGCTCCCGCACCTGCGCCGGCACGGCCGACGGCACTGAGCTTCAACGCCGTGGCGAAGTCGCTCGCTGATGCCGTCGTGGTGCCGGCTGGCTACACGGCGACGGTGCTGTATCGCCTCGGCGATCCGATCGCAGCCGGCGTGCCGGCCTACGCCAACAACGGCACCGATGCAGCCGCGACCTACGATCGCCGTGCCGGCGACCACCACGATGCGATCCAGTACTACGGGCTGGGGGCGAACGGGCAGTTCAGCGCGACGTCGAACGACCGCGGACTGCTGGTGATGAACCACGAGGCCATCACGCCGCCGTTCCTGCATCCGACCGGCGTCACCTCGACCGGCACCGGCGTCAGCCAGGTGCGAACCGTGCCCAACGAAGTGCTCAAGGAGTTCTATGTGCACGGCGTAAGCGTCGTCGAGGTCAACAAGGCCGCCGGAGGTGGCTGGAGCGTCAAGCAGGACTCGAGCTTCAACCGGCGCGTGCACACCCTGACGGACACCGTGCTAGCCGGCCCGGCGGCGGGTTCGGCACAGATGATCACCAAGTTCTCGAACAACGGCACGCGCACACGCGGGACGATCAACAACTGTGCGCATGGCTATACGCCGTGGTACACGTACCTCGCCTGCGAGGAGAACTGGGCCGGCTACTTCCGTCGCGTCACGGCCACTGACAACGCCAATCGCAGCGCCAAGGAACTGGCCTCGATGGCACGCTACGGCATCGCCGGCAATGGCCGTGAGCTGTGGGCCACCGTGACGCCGGACACGACCGACAACCTGTACGGCCGCTGGAACGCGGAGGTCAAGGGCGCCACGGCGGCCGACGACTACCGCAACGGCCCCAACACCTACGGCTGGAACGTCGAGATCGACCCGTTCAACCCGACCTCGACGCCGAAGAAGCGCACCGCTATGGGTCGCTTCGCGCATGAAGGCGCGTGGGTCGCCAAGCCGGTCGCCGGCAAGCCGCTGGTGTTTTATATGGGCGATGACTCGCGCGGTGAGTACATCTACAAGTACGTCTCCACGGCTGTGTGGGACCCGGCCGATGCCACGCGCGGCCTGGCCGCGGGCGACAAGTACCTCGACAACGGCAAGCTGTACGCAGCGAAGTTCAATGCCGATGGCACCGGCAACTGGTTGGAGCTGTCGCTGGCGAATCCCGCCGTGGCCGGCTACGCGACGTACGCCTTCGCCGACGCCGCCGACGTGGCCCTGAACACTCGGCACGCTGCCGACGCCGTCGGCGCGACGAAGATGGACCGTCCAGAGTGGGGCGCGGTGGACCCGCTTACCGGCGAGATCTACATGACGCTCACCAACAACAACGCCACGCTGCGCTCGCTGGCTGCGACCGACGCGGCCAACCCGCGCCACTACAACGATGTGCGCACGACCGGCACGGCGCAGCGCGGCAACCCCAACGGGCACATCATCCGGTGGAAGGAGACTTCCCCCGAAGCGCTGACGTTCCAGTGGGACATCTTCCTGTTCGGAGCGCGGTCCGGGACGGATGCAACCAACATCAACGTTTCCGGCCTGACCGCTGACAACGATCTGTCCAGTCCTGACGGCCTGTGGTTCAGCGAGGCCACCAAGGTGTGCTGGATCCAGACCGACGACGGTGCCTACACGGACGTGACCAACTGCATGCTGCTGGCGGCGTTGCCGGGCCAGGTGGGCGACGGTGGGGTCAAGACCATCACGAACACCGATGCGACCGGCGCGACCAAGCAGATCCAGACCTACGTGGGAGCGGCTCCGGGCGCCAAGCTCAAGCGCTTCCTGGTCGGGCCGAAGGAATGCGAGATCACCGGCATCACCGAAACGCCGGATGGCAAGACGCTGTTCGTCAACATCCAGCATCCGGGTGAGGACACGGCGCCGAACTTCGCGACATCCACCTTCGGCAGCAACTGGCCCGATGGCGGCAGCTCAAGGCCGCGCTCGGCGACGATCGTCATCACCCGCAACGATGGTGGCGTAATCGGCGTGTAGCGGCAGGACGCGCGTATGCAGGGCAACTTCACGGGGGCTGCGGCCCCCGTGCTGCTTCGGAGGTGGACCATGACCCTGGCACGCTGGCTGTGCGCGTTGGCTGCATCGGTGCTGCTGCTGCCGGCAGCGGCGAGCGCACAGGATGCGCTGACCGGCAAGCGCCTCTACCTGGATGCGGGGCGGCTGCGCGGCACCGGCGTCAGCTGCGTTGACTGCCACGGGGGACTGCCGGGCGGTGCGTTCGGCATCGGCCGCGCCGCGAACGACGCGGCGGCGGTGGAGCGTGCCGTCAGTTCGATCCCGCAGATGACGCCATTCCGCAGCCGGCTCACTGGCAGCGACTTTGCAGACCTGGCGGTCTATATCGGACAACCGTCCGTGCCGAGTCCGTCGCTGCGCAGCGCGACCAGCGGGCCGGCGACCACCAGCAGCGTGGACCGGCTCGACTTTGGCAGCCTCGCGCTGCCTGCGCAGGCCGGGCGTTCTGCAACGAGTCGCTGGCATCTGGTCAATGACGGGGCGGTCGGCCTGCGCATCGAGTCGGGGCCGCAACTTCGCGGCGAACATCCGCAGGATTTCCAGATCGTCGCCACCGACTGCGAGCCCCAGCGAATGCTGGCAGCGGGGGCTTCGTGCAGCGTTGATCTCGCATTCCGACCCGACGCATCCGCCGGCACCCGCCGCGCCGTCGTGTTCGTAATGCACGACTGGGTCGGTGGCGAGGTGGCCCTGGCGCTGGCTGGAACCGCAGTTCCAGCCGCGGTCCCGCCAGTAGCCTCCGTCGATAGTGGCGGGGGCGGAGGTGGCCACTCCCTCGGACTGCTGTGCGTGCTGGCGCTCGTTGCCGCGGCGCGCCGTTGGTGGCGAGTGCGCCGTTACGGCTTGGAACGAGGCTGACCTCCCGCGGCGCTAGCGAGCAGGCCGCCCCTGTGCGGCGGCTACCAGCGCTGCCCTCACGATCAGCTCGGCCGGAATCACCTCGAACGTGTGGTCATCCAGGCGGACCGTTCGGCAGTCGGCGCCGCCGCAGGCAGCGCAGCAGCGGCTTGTGCCCTCGCGGGCACCGAGCCACTCCTCCAGCGGAACGCCGGCGATCCAGATGCGGTTCGACTGCAGCGGCGCCGCCTGGAAGGCCGGTTCGTCGATCTGCTGCGTTTCCAGGCACGGCTCGAACCCCAGCGGGGCGAGTGCGCTTTGCAGACGGTCAATGGCCTTCTGCAGTTCGAGCTGCGTACCACCGCAGCGGTCGCAGGTCCGACCCTCCTTGACGAGCCGCTGCCAGGTGATCGTCAGGGGCTTCATTGCGTGTTCGATCGGGCGGCCCAACCTGCTTGCGCATTCCAGGTCTACGCGGCCAGCCATTCCTTGACCTCCGCCTGGGTCGGGATGCGGCCGCTGCTGACCACCTTGTCGTCGACGACGAGTCCCGGTGTGGACAGGATGTCGAAGGCCAGAATGTCGTTCATGTCCGTGACCTTGATGAACTCCGCTTCAATGCCCGCACTGGCGGCAGCGTCGCGCGCAATCGCTTCGAGCTTGCGGCAGTTCGCACAGCCCGGACCCAGGATCTTCACGGTTTTCATGCATGTTCTCCTTTCAGTCGAGCGGAGCGTGGGCGGCGGCCGTTCAGCCGGGCCATGGTCACCAGCACAGCAGCCGATGCGAAGAGTCCCAGTCCGATCCAGGCGAGACTCGCCCCATCGACCCAGGCACCGTAGATCATCCCGGCAGCCATGCTGAAGACCGCCACCAGCGCGACGTAGGCTGCGGTCTTCTTCCGACCGATGATGGCGGCCACCATCAGCATGCTCTGCAGGCTCAGCTCCGGGTCGGACATCAGGTACGCCATCAGCGGGCCGGGGTGCATGCCGAGGTCGAGGAACATGCGGGCCACCGGCACTTCCACCAGCGTCGGGAAATACATGAAGACGCCGAACAGCACGGCGACCGCGTTGGCGGTCAGGTCGTTCTGTCCGGCGAGGCCCTGGATCCACGCCGGTTGGATCAGTTGCCGTATGACGCCCACGGCGAACACACCGACCACCAGCAGCGGGAAGATCTGTTTCACGAAACGCCAGGACTCCCACAGCCATGCGTGCAGTCCCGCGGCCTCGAGTTGACGCGCGAAGTGCAGGCAGGCCAGCAGTGCCACGCCGACCGCAATCACGCGACCGGTCAGTGCGACCTGAAGACCCTCGCCGGTGGGGATCAGCCGCAATGCGGCGGTCAGCAGCGTGGCCGCGGCGAGTGCCAGGGCGAGCCAGGTCCAGCGGTTCGGGCCTTCGGTGATGTTCTCGAGGCCCTTCCAGGCGGCCAGCCCGATGAGCACGAGCAGCAGGATCAGCAGGGAACCTTGCACGCTCACGCCTTCTTCGCCCCGGGCGGCGTCGAACGGGACCCATTGCACGAGAATGGCCTGCCAGGTTTCGGCCCAGGGCGCCGACAGTTCGGCCGTGGCGATGGTCGCCGTCAGCGGAGCGAGTTTCAGCGTGCCGGCGAGCAGCACCGCGAGCAGGGACAGCAGCAGACCGATCGCGGCCCGGCCCATGCGACCGTCTTTGGCGAACAACGCATCGGTCCTTGCGTCGTGGCTGGCATCGTCGCGCCAGAAAAGACGCGCCATCAACAAACCGATGCCGACGCCGAAGAAGATGCACAGGATCACGCGGGCGATCGCGAACTCAGGTCCGAGGATGCTGCCCGTGTAGGCGAGGGCGAGGATATTGCCGGCCGGTGCGAAGAAGAGGAACGTGATCGCCGGGCCGAGGCCCGCGCCCTTCTTGTAGATCCCGGCGAAGAGCGGAACGATCGTGCACGAACACACCGCGAGCAGCGATCCAGCCGCCACGGCTGCCGGGTACGAAACGTGTGGAGAAGTGTTGCGGCCCAGCCAGCGCGTGATGCCCGCTTTGGGGATCAAGGCGGTCATGGCGCCGGCAATGAAGAACGCGGGCAGCAGGCAAAGGAGAACGTGGGCCGCCAGATAGGCGGCGAGATTGCCTGCGCCGCCGTTCAGGAGATGCAGCGCGGTACTCATGACGCGTTCACCCGCACGAAGCAGCAACTTGCGATAGAGGAAGCCTAGTTCGCTGACGGCGCCGATGCGCCTTGCTGGATCAAATGCGCACCGAATTTGTGAGGAGTGGAAGTGGTTCGAACGACGCCAGCTGCGTGATTTGCAAACGCTTTCGCTTGACAAACTATTCGATAGTTGGATAATCGGCAAAATATGGAATCAACTGATGCAATTCGAGCGCTAGGAGCGCTGGCGCAGGACACCCGCCTCGGCGTCTTTCGGTTGCTGGTACAGCAGGGTCCCAGCGGCGTGGCGGCTGGCGAAGTCGCGGAGCACCTGGCAATTGCCCCGGCAACGCTGAGCTTCCATCTGAAGGAGTTGTCGCATGCCGGCCTGGTGACATCACGACAGGAAGGTCGCTTCATCTTCTATGCGGCGAACTTCACTGCGATGAATGACCTGCTCGCCTACCTGACGGAGAACTGCTGTGTCGCCGACTGTGGCCCGGGCGCCTCCTGCGCGCCGCTCGCCGCCTGTGCGCCCGGAGTTCCCAAACGCGCCACGGCAGCCCGGCGCAAACCCATGAGGAGCAAAGCATGAAGCGCTTTCACGTCCACGTATCGGTGCCGGATCTCGACGCCAGCATCCGCTTCTACTCGACGCTGTTCGGCACCGAGCCGGCCGTCGTGAAGGGCGACTACGCTAAGTGGATGCTCGAAGACCCGCGCGTCAATTTCGCAATCTCCCAGCGCGGTGGCAAGGCGGGCCTCAATCACCTCGGCCTGCAGACCGACAGCGACGAGGAACTTGAACTCCTGAACGGAAAACTGCAGCAGGCGGATCTTTCGACGCACGCCGAAAAGGAGACGGCCTGCTGCTACGCGCGGTCAAACAAGTACTGGGTCACGGATCCGACCGGCATTGCGTGGGAGACGTTCCACACGCTCGGCGAAGTCCCGACCTTCAACGGCGAAGAAGAGGCCGCACCGGCGGGTGCGGTCGCGGCCTGCTGCACGCCTGAGGCGCCTTTGGCCAGGCTTGCCACCAAGATCCCGGTAAAGCCTGCGGCCGGCTGCTGCAACTGATTGCACGCCATGGTGATCAACGCGGCATTGCGTGCGGCAGTGCCTGACGATCTTGCGCGCATTGTCGCGTTGCTCGAGCAGGCCCGGCTGCCAGCGGCGGACCTCTCGAGGGACGGAGCGCAAGACTTCATCGTCGCCCACGATGCGGGACAGATCGTTGGCGTGGCCGGGCTCGAGCGCCATGGTGAACATGGCCTGCTGCGTTCGCTGGCGGTGGCGCCTGACTGGCGTGGTCACGGACTTGGCGCAGCGCTGGTCGAAGCGGTTGAGGCCAACGCGCGCGGGCTTGGGGTCCGCTCGCTCACACTGCTGACCGGCACCGCCGCGCCGTTCTTCGCCGCGCGCGGCTATGAAGAGATCAAGCGGATCCAAGCACCCGCGGCCGTGCAGGCGAGCACGGAGTTCACCGTGCTATGCCCCGCCAGCAGTACCTGCATGCACAAGACCATCCACTGAACCCTGACACAGCCATGCCTACCGAACAAGCTCTCAATGTCCTGTTTCTTTGCACCGGAAACTCGGCGCGCTCGATCCTCGCCGAGGCCATGATGAACGCCATGGGCGCGCCGCGCTTCAAGGCCTATTCCGCCGGATCGTTTCCGAACGGCCGCGTCAATCCGTTCGCGATCGAGCTGCTACAGAAGAACCGGCTGCCGGTCGAAGGGCTGCGTAGCAAGAGCTGGGACGAGTTCGCCGCCGCCGGTGCGCCGCCGCTCGACTTCGTCTTCACGGTTTGCGACAACGCGGCAGGCGAGGTCTGCCCAATGTGGCCAGGACAACCGGTCACGGCGCACTGGGGCGTCGAGGATCCGGCAGCTGTCGAGGGCAGCGACGAGGACAAGCGCCGGGCGTTCTTCCGTGCGTTCACTACCTTGCAGCGGCGCATCGAGCTCTTCCTGAGTCTTCCGCTCGGGAAGCTGGACAAGCTGTCGCTGCAGCAGCGCCTCAACGAAATCGGCCGCAGCGGGGCCACCCAGAGCGCGGCATGACGGCGGCGGTTGCGCAGACGCCGAAGCCGGCGGCTGCAATGTCGCTGTTCGAGCGCTACCTGACGGTCTGGGTTGCGCTGTGCATCGTCGCGGGCATTGCGATCGGCCAGCTCTTGCCAGGTCCGGTGCAGGCAATCGGCACGATGGAAGTCGCGCGCGTCAATCTTCCGGTCGGCGTGCTGATCTGGGTGATGATCATCCCGATGCTGCTGCGGATCGACTTCGCCGCGCTCGGGCAGGTGCGGCAACACGTGCGCGGCATCGGCGTGACGCTCTTCATCAACTGGCTGGTCAAGCCGTTTTCAATGGCGCTGCTGGCATGGATCTTCATCCGCCAGCTGTTTGCGCCCTGGTTGCCCGCGGACCAGATCGATAGCTACATCGCCGGGCTGATCCTGCTCGCGGCCGCCCCGTGCACGGCGATGGTGTTCGTCTGGAGCCGGCTCACGAACGGTGATCCGTACTTCACGCTGTCGCAGGTGGCGCTGAACGACGCGATCATGATCTTCGCCTTTGCGCCGATTGTCGCGCTGCTGCTGGGGGTAGCGTCGATCACCGTGCCGTGGGACACGTTGCTGACGTCGGTGGCGCTGTACATCGTGGTGCCGGTGATCATTGCGCAGGTGGTCCGCGCGCGCGTCCTGGCGCGGGGCGGGCAGGCGGCACTCGAAGCCCTGCTGGCGCGTCTCGGACCCCTGTCGATCGCGGCACTGCTTGCGACACTGGTGCTGCTGTTCGCATTCCAGGGTGAGCAGATCCTGCGGCAGCCGCTGATCATTGCGATGCTGGCAGTGCCGATCCTGATTCAGGTGTTCTTCAATTCGGCCCTGGCCTACTGGCTCAATCGTGCGGTAGGCGAGAAGCACAACGTGGCCTGTCCGTCGGCGTTGATCGGCGCCTCGAACTTCTTTGAACTGGCCGTGGCCGCGGCGATCAGCTTGTACGGCTTCGAATCCGGGGCTGCGCTGGCGACGGTGGTCGGCGTCCTGATCGAAGTGCCGGTGATGCTGCTGGTCGTGAAAGTCGTCAACGGCAGCAAGGGCTGGTACGAGCAGCGTGCCTGATTTGTAGAGGCCCGATTCGCAGACGCCGACGCAAGAACGGCGCCTTCCGGCGCCGTTTCCCTTGCATGCAAACTGAGCCTAGCGCTTCGGCGGCATAAGCACGCGATCGATGACATGCACCACGCCGTTGGTGGCCGCCAGATCCGCCTTCGTTACGACCGCGTCCTCGACGGTCACGTAAGCGCCGGCCTTGGACAGTGCCAGGTTGGCGCCGTTGACCGACTTGACGTTGCCCTGCTTGACGTCTGCCCCCATTGTCTTGCCGGGCACAACGTGGAACGTCAGCACCTGTGAGAGCAGTTCCTTGTTCTTGGCGAGTTCGTCCATGGTCTTCGCCGGAACGTTCTTGAAGGCTGCGTTGGTCGGTGCGAACACCGTGAACGGGCCGGTCCCGGAGAGCGTCTGCGTCAGTCCGGCGTCGCTGATCAGCTTGCTGAGTGTGGAAAGCTCCGGGTCTGCCGCGATGACTTCGGGCACATTCTTCGGTTGCATCGATGCACAGCCCACAACCGATAGCGCAAGCAGGCCAAGCAACCACGAACGACGATTCATACAGACTCCTGGACGGTAGGGGATCGAAGGAGCCGCTTGCACGAGTCTCGCCCCGCGCCGCTGGCATCGGAGCGGCAAGCTACGTCGGTGGCATGACCGACGTGTGACATCGGCCCCCGGGTATGTGACAAGCGGACCGCGCAGGCACCTGCGGCTGGGAATTTCCCTCTAGAGCGCCGAAAGCGGGTGACATGTCACGGATCTGTCATTCGGCGTTCCTAGACTCGCCGGCATTGAAGGTCATCCTTGGTTTCCCGCCTTCTCGTCCCTTCCTCGAACCACCACTGAGGTAATTCGCATGAGACTTCTACCGATCAAAGCACTGGCCGCTGGCATTGCGCTCGCCGGCGCCGTTTCGACGGGATTTGCGCAGGAGATCACCGGTGCCGGCGCGACCTTTCCGGCGCCGTTGTATGCCAAGTGGGCCGACGCCTACAACAAGGCCACCGGCGCGCGCATCAACTACCAGTCGGTGGGTTCCGGTGCTGGCATGCGTCAGATCCGCGGCAAGACCGTGGATTTTGGTGCATCCGACGCGCCGCTGAACGATGCCGACCTCGCCAAGGACGGCCTGATCCAGTTCCCAACCGTCATCGGCGGTGTGGTGCCGGTGGTCAACATCCCCGGCATCCAGACTCGCGAAATGCGACTGACGGGCCAGGTGCTCGGGGACATCTACCTTGGCAAGATCACCAAATGGAACGACCCGGCCATCGCCGCGCTGAACCCGGGCGTGAAGTTGCCCGACGCGGCGATCTCGCCGGTCCGCCGTGCCGACGGCTCGGGCACGACGTTCATCTTCACGAACTATCTGTCGAAGGTGAATCCGGAGTGGAAGGCAAAAGTCGGCGAGGGCACGGCCGTCAACTGGCCGGTCGGCGCCGGTGGCAAGGGCAACGAAGGCGTGTCGGCGTTCGTTCAGCGCTTGCCGAATTCGATTGGCTACGTCGAGTATGCCTACGCCAAGCAGAACAAGATTCCGTACGTGCTGATGCAGAACGCGGCAGGCACTTGGGTGGCCCCGGATGATCTGACCTTCAAGGCGGCCGCGGCCGGTGCGGAGTGGCAGAAGTCGTTCAACCAGGTTCTGACGAACCAGGCGGGCAAGGAGGCATGGCCGATCACCGGTGCGACGTTCATCATGATGCACACCAAGCAGGACAAGCCGCAGCAGGCTGCTGCAGCGCTCAAGTTTTTCGACTGGGCCTATGCGAATGGCGACAAGATGGCCGATGACCTCGACTACGTTGCGCTGCCCGACAGCGTGAAGGCGCTGATCCGCCAGCAATGGGCCAAGATTGGCGACGCCACCGGAAAGCCGGTACTGGGAAAGTAACGCTCTAGCGTCCCCCGGCGGCCCCGCCGCCGGGGTTCCTTGCTCGACAATCACGTACCAGGACCGCTTCGGCTCTGCCGGGGAGCGCTTCGATGGACGCTACACTGTCCGAAACCAGTTTCCGCAAAGAAGCCCAGACTGTGCAGATGCCCGAAGAGCCACCGGCTAGGCGGTCCGGCAGGCTCGGCGACGTCATATTCCTCAACCTGACGCGTGGGGCGGCGATTCTGACGCTGCTCCTTCTCGCGGGGATCCTTCTTTCGCTCGTGATCGGCGCCTGGCCGTCGATCCGCGAGTTTGGCCTCAGATTCCTGTGGACGGCCGAATGGGATCCGGTGCAGGAGAAGTTCGGCGGCCTGGTCATGATCTATGGCACGCTGATGACGTCGCTGATCGCGCTGATCATCGCCGTACCGGTCAGTTTCGGCATTGCGCTGTTCCTGACCGAACTGTCGCCGAAGTGGCTGAAGCGTCCTTTGGGCACGGCGATCGAGCTTCTCGCGGCGATTCCATCGATCGTCTACGGCATGTGGGGCCTGCTGGTCTTCGCTCCGATCCTGTCCAAGTACGTGCAACAGCCGCTGCAGGCAGTGTTCGCGAATGTTCCGGTGCTCGGTTCGCTGTTTTCGGGAGCGCCGGTCGGCATCGGCATACTGTCCGCGGGAATCATCCTCGCGATCATGATCATTCCCTTCATTGCGGCGGTCATGCGTGACGTTTTTGAAGTCACGCCGCCGATGCTCAAGGAATCCGCCTACGGTGTCGGCGCCACGACATGGGAAGTGGTATGGCGGGTCGTGCTGCCCTATACGAAGGCTGGCGTGGTCGGCGGCATCATGCTCGGACTCGGGCGCGCGTTGGGAGAGACGATGGCGGTGACGTTCGTCATCGGCAACTTCAACCAACTCAACAGTCTTTCTCTGTTCGAGGCTGCCAACTCGATCACTTCGGCACTGGCCAATGAGTTTGCCGAGGCGACCCCCGGCCTGCATGAGGCCTCACTCATCTACCTGGGTCTGATCCTCTTCTTCATTACCCTGGTAGTACTGGCGTTCAGCAAGTACCTGTTGCTGCAGCTGAAGAAACGCGAGGGGTCGAGAACATGATCGCAGCCCCTCAACCCGTGAATGCCGACTACCGGCTGCCCCTGCACCGGCGCCGCAAACTGATCAACTTGATTGCGCTGGCGTTGTCGCTGGCGGCAATGACGTTCGGGCTGGTCTGGCTGGTCTGGATCCTGTGGGACACCCTCTGGCTGGGGATGAAGGGACTGAGCGCCGCGATCTTCCTGCAGGACACGCCGCCGCCGAACTCGGACGGCGGAGGGCTGCGAAACGCCATCGTGGGAACGCTCGTCATGGTGCTTTCCGCAACGGCGGTCGGGACCCCCATCGGAATCCTTGCCGGGATCTACCTCGCCGAGTACGGCCAGCGGGGCTGGCTGGGTAGCCTGACCCGTTTCATCAACGACATCCTGCTGTCAGCGCCATCGATCGTGATCGGGCTCTTCGTCTATACGATCATCGTGGCACAGACGCGGACCTTTTCCGCCTACGCAGGCGTCGTTGCGCTGGCGCTGATCGTGATCCCGGTCGTGATCCGCACGACCGAGAACATGCTGGCGCTCATCCCGAATGCGCTACGCGAAGCGACATTCGCGCTGGGAGCGCCGAAGTGGATCATGATCCGGCGTGTGACGCTGAAGGCCGCACGCGCCGGCGTTGTGACTGGTGTCCTCCTGGCGCTGGCCCGCATTGCGGGCGAGACCGCGCCGCTGCTCTTCACGGCGCTGTCGAACCAGTTCTTCACCTTGAACATGGGTGAACCTATGGCGAACCTGCCGGTCACCATCTTCAAGTTTGCAATGAGCCCGTTTTCGAACTGGCAGCAGATGGCCTGGGTCGGCGTCTTCCTAATCACCGTTGGAGTGCTCGTGCTGAACATTGCGGCGCGGGTGCTGTTCAGACAGAAGCACTAGGAGTTCACCATGCACGCCGCAACGAGCGCACTGAAGCCGGGTGAGAAGGTCAAGATGACCGTGCGCGATCTGAATTTCTACTACGGGAAGTTCCAGGCGCTGAAGAACATCAACCTGGAAATCCCCGAGAAGAAGGTCACTGCCTTCATCGGGCCGTCCGGCTGTGGAAAGTCGACCCTGCTACGCGTCTTCAACCGGATGTTCGAGCTTTACCCCGACCAGCGCGCCGAAGGGGAAGTGAACGTGGATGGCGACAACGTCCTGACGTCGAAGGAGGACGTTGCGTTGATCCGCGCGAAGATCGGAATGGTGTTCCAGAAGCCGACGCCCTTCCCGATGTCGATCTACGACAACATTGCATTTGGCGTGAAGCTCTTCGAAAACCTGTCGAAGTCGGCGCTGGACGATCGCGTGGAATGGGCGCTGCGCAAGGGGGCGCTGTGGAACGAGGTCAAGGACAAGCTCGGGCAGAGCGGGACGAGCCTGTCCGGCGGCCAGCAACAACGGCTTTGCATCGCGCGCGGCATCGCCGTACGTCCCGAGATCATCCTGTTCGACGAGCCCTGCTCCGCCCTGGACCCGATCTCGACCGCGAAGATCGAGGAGCTGATCGACGAACTCAAATCCGACTACACCGTGGCGATCGTCACGCACAACATGCAGCAGGCCGCGCGGGTGTCCGACTACACGGCCTACATGTACCTCGGCGACATGGTCGAATTCGGTGAAACCGACCAGATCTTCATCAAGCCGAAGAAGAAGGAAACCGAGGACTACATCACTGGCCGCTTCGGCTAGTGCGGCGTTGCGGCGGGGCCGCGGGAGAAAGAAATGGGAACCGGTGATCACTCGATCAAGAAGTACGACGAGGAACTCGAGGCCATGCGATCGCGCGTGCTGCAGATGGGCGGGCTTGTTGAGTCGCAGGTACGCACCGCGCTGGACGCCTTTGAGACCGCCGATGTCGAGCTGGCACAGCAAGCCATCGATGCTGACCGAAGGGTCAACGAGCTCGAGATGGACCTGGACCAGATGGTCAACCATGTGATCGCGCGGCGCCAGCCGACAGCCGGCGACCTGAGGATGATCACGGGAGTCGCCAAGGCAATCACTGACATCGAGCGCATTGGTGACGAGGCCAGCAAGATCGCGCGCGCTGCGAAGTGGCTGCGCGAGAAGTCCGGCCAGTCGCGGGTGAATCGGGTGCCTGACATCCGCTACTCGGGCGACGCAGCGGTGTCGATGTTGCGGCGGGCGCTCGATGCTTTCGCGCGACTTGACGCCCAGGCGGCGGCTTCGATCATCAAGGACGACCAGGGGGTCGATGACCGTTTTCGGGCGATCCTGCGGCAGCTGATCACGTTCATGATGGAAGATCCGCGCACAATCTCTGCTTCGCTCGACACAGTCTGGGCCGCCAAGGCGATAGAACGTATTGGTGACCACTCCAAGAACATCGCGGAGCACGTGATCTTCATCTCGCAGGGCGTCGATGCGCGCCACCTGTCGCCGGATGAACTGGAGCGCGCGATCGCACGTGGCTGAGCCCGTATGTCCACCAACATACTGATTGTCGAAGACGAACCCGCAATCCAGGAGCTGGTGGCCTACACCTGCAGCTCCAACGGCTATGCGGTGCGGCGAGCCGAGTCGGTCAATGCGGCGCGCGAGGCGATCGGCCGGGAGTTGCCGGACCTGGTGCTGCTCGACTGGATGCTTCCGGACCGGCCCGGCATCGAACTGCTGAAGGACCTGCGCGCCGAGGATCGCACGCGCAGCGTCCCGGTCATCATGCTGACGGCAAAAGGCAGCGAGGCGGACCGCGTTGTCGGGCTCGACACGGGGGCCGACGACTACGTAGTCAAGCCATTTTCGCCGCGCGAACTCGTATCGCGCATCCGGGCCGTGTTCCGGCGGCGGGCGCCGCAGCACAGCGGCGAATCGGTCAGCTACGGGCCGTTGACCATCGATCCGGCGCGTCACGAAGTGCTGGTCGACGCCAAGCCGGTCAGTATGGGTCTGGCGGAATTCAAGCTGCTGAGCTTTCTTGTCCATCATCCGGATCGCGTTTATTCGCGCGCGCAGCTGCTCGACAACATCTGGGGCGATCATGTGTTCATCGAAGAACGTACGGTCGATGTCCATGTGTTGCGACTGCGCAAGGCATTGGCTCCGGCAAACGCACAGCACCTGCTGCAGACCGTTCGCGGCCTAGGCTACCGGCTCTCGACCCGACCAGATTAGTGAGCTGCGTCATGCCGGGTGACGGCGGGCAACCCGCGCTGACTGTCACATTGACGACGGTCGATTGCGCCGCTGCGGCCCGGACTAGACTGCCGGAATGCCCGATCCACTAAAGACACGCTTCGCGATGCTGCTCCCGCCGCTGCTGCGGTTGGCGGCGCTCGCGGCGATTGGCGGAGTCATCGGATTCTTCTTAGGCGCGGCACCGGCTTTGTGGGCCGTGGTGATCGGACTCAGCGCCTTGCTCGCGATCCACATGACCTATGCCATGCGCCTGGCCGCCTGGCTGGAGAAGCCAAAGCTGGACGACATGCCCAACGGCTGGGGTCTGTGGAGCGATGTGTTTACGCGCCTCTACCGGCAGCGCCGCAAGACCGAAGCCAACGAGCGGCGGCTTGTCGAGAACGAAGAGCGCTTTCGCCGCACCATCAGTGCGCTGCCCGAAGGCATTGTGCTGATCGATGCGGCGCTGCAGATTGACTGGTGCAATCCGGTGGCCGAGGAGCATCTCGGTGTCCGTCTTTCGGCCGATCAGGGTCTGCGGCTGACGAACTTGGTCCGCGACCCGGACTTCATCAACTACATGACCTCTGGCCACTTTGAAGCGCCGTTGGTGTTTCGTCCGCTTGCGCAGGCCGGGCTCGCGCTGGAGGTGCGAGTCGTCGACTTCGAGCCGGCGCGCTCGATCATCATCACGCGCGACATCACGCAGCGCGAGCGGGTAGACGCGGTGCGGCGCGACTTTATAGCCAATGTGTCGCACGAGCTGCGTACGCCGCTGACCGTCGTGAGCGGCTTTCTCGAAACACTGCTCGACGCGCGGCCGGGCGACGAGGCGACGCGCCGGCGGCACCTGGAGCTGATGCATGAGCAGGCCCAGCGCATGTCGCGTCTGGTCGAGGACCTGCTGACGCTTTCGCGCCTCGAGTCGCGCGAAAGTGCGGTGCAGGACGAAGTCGTCGACGTCAGCCAGTTGGTGCGGGAAGTGGGCGACGAGGCGCGCGCACTGTCCAATGGGCGGCACCGGGTCGAGGTCGAGGCGCCGCCTGCATTCGTGCGCGGCAGCCGGGACGAGCTGCGCAGCGCCTTCGGCAATCTCGTTTCGAATGCGATCCGCTATACCTCCGAAGGCGGGCAGATCACGCTGCGCTGGCGCGAGCGCGATGGGGAAGGGCGCTTTGAGGTCGAAGACACCGGCATCGGGATCGCGCCGGAACACCTTTCCCGGCTGACAGAACGCTTCTATCGGGTGGACAAGAGCCGCTCGCGTGAGACGGGTGGCACGGGGCTCGGCCTGGCGATCGTCAAGCACGTGCTGCTGCGCCACGACGGTCGGCTCGACGTTGCCTCCGAAATCGGTAAAGGCAGCACGTTCAGTGCCGTGATTCCGGCCGAGCGCCTGATCACCGTCGTGGACCACGGACTGGCCCAGGCGGCCTGAATCGGGAGTGTCCGCGCAAGGAGCGGTGGTATGATCGCGCCGCCCTCGGGGTGTAGCGCAGTCTGGTAGCGCGCCTGCTTTGGGAGCAGGATGTCGGGAGTTCGAATCTCTCCACCCCGACCAAGCGCCTTCCAGGGCGCACCCGGCGAGTTTCGATCTGCCCGTAGCTCAGTCGGATAGAGCATCAGCCTTCTAAGCTGAGGGTCACAGGTTCGATTCCTGTCGGGCAGGCCAGTTTTTTCGAGTGGTGGCTGTAGCTCAGTTGGTAGAGTCCCGGATTGTGATTCCGGTTGTCGCGGGTTCGAGTCCCGTCAGCCACCCCAGCTTTCTCCTTCAGGATCAATGGCTTTGCGCGGAACACATCGCGTTCAGTGATGTGTTGTCCGCCGACTCGAAGAGGGTTCCGCCCGTTCCCGAGCGCAGTCCTGAGTCCTTTCGCCGCAGAGGACGCTCCGACCAAATTTGCGCCACCGGTCGTCTGTGACCATTCTGTGACCAAATCTGTGACCATCGGGTTCTGTCGGTCAGCTGAGTCGCAGAATTTTTGACCTCTAGCCGAAGCTCTCAGGTTGCCTTGCAGGCGGAATCGAAACGGCAGGGAGTGGAGACAATTAGATCAAGGCAGAACGATGGCAATGACCAGCGCATACAGCGATTTCCGCCGTACCTGAGCTTGGTGATGGTCGGAAACAAGGTGCTGCAGTTGAAACGTACGGCTACGCATGCCGTGGTGAGCCGCACCGACTTTCCGGCGCCATTCGAACTCGGAGGCCGCCATCGACTCAGGGTCACCTCCCAAGTGATTGCCTGGCTCGAACGGCAGCTGCGGGCGTCGCGGCGCGCGATGCCACCTGGGCTCGTGACCGCGCGACACGGTCGTGACAGCAAGTCGTCTGATCGGGCAAGGATGCCTGTGCCTTGAAACTTGAGCCAGTCCCGCTCGAGGGCTTGCTGCAAGTCGGATCGAGGTAGAGCCTTCTCGCTCCCGATCGTTGTACCGGCATGCGCGCTGGTGCTTCCAAAGGCGAATCCAACGGCCGACGCTGACGACGATACCTCGGAGAAGCTCAGATCAGAACGGGTTTGGCGCAGGCAGCCTCCGCCACTTAGCCGGCGCGAGTGTCGGCCGGCAACACCGTGGCGGAGGCTCTTACACTCAGTGTGTCCAAAAGGGGGTTAGCCTCGGCACGTCTGTGGCACGCGACGGCGTCCAGTGGATACGGTGATTCAAAGCAAACGGGGACGCATTGCGCATCCTCGTTGCTGGGTTAAATGCGCCGGCGGCGGCGTGAGCCCAGTTGCTGCACAGGAGTTGTGCGTCGTTCCTTCAGCCAGAAGTACGCCGCTGTCGAAATGATGCCCAATCCAACTAAGCCCCAGAAGCCAGCAAAGCCGACTAGGGCGTACTCGCCGGGCGAGAAGTCACTCATGGTCATGAACATTGGCATGCAGAACTTGCCAAGTTAATCGGAGACGGTTGCGCATGCAAGCTCTCGCGGTTCGCAGGTGTAACTCGAAAAGCCAGGTGCAGTTCGCGCGATTGCGTTGTGGGCTGATGAGGAACCAGATAGGCGAAGGTTCGCGCCCATCGCAAGCGACCCTTTCTTAACCTCAGGCGGATGGGGCCACTCGGATGGCACGTGGCTTCAGTGCAACCTCGCATCAGCTTGCGCGTTGCGCGCTTGCCCGGAATACGCTTTGCGTGCGTCTCTCGCGGCAAAATGAAACAGACTGGCGGAGTTTTGATTGACTCCGATGTGGTCAACTTGGAGAGTGCTCTGAGGCCGACGATTCGCTTGGGACAGCGAGCAGGGCGGTGTCTAAGTCAAACCAGCCGGACGCAATGTCCACAAACACCCCGCTCAAAGTGCTCCAAAGGCGCCGGTAGCGCGTTCAACCCTGGCGGCTGGACGCGACCCCGAGCTGACATCGAGCCCGCAGAAAAGCGGAAGTTGATTTCACGCTAGAAGCTGACATCGGCCCACTCGACAAATGGCAACCCTGAGCCGGAAGTGCATCGAATGGACTCCGAGGAACCGTCGATCGACGAAACTCAGGATTCGACCCAACGATTGTTCAACTGAGTTAATTTGGGACCTTTGCGGATTCGCGCGACCTCAAGCTGGAGACAAACAGCACGATCAGAATCAATCCAACACTGCATGCAAGCAGGATGGCCGGTCCAAACACGTGGACGTATGTAATGGCCTCGCAGCCTTCGCGATCACCGCGAGTGTCGAAAGCTACAAAGAGCCAACACGCGGCTACTGCGAATGCTCCGGTCGTCAC
>Ga0209391_10000062_pt1 | contig 36260 bp, 33 predicted proteins | sample PPLLak3March2015_FD_187246 | JGI IMG/M metagenome (GOLD analysis project Ga0209391, IMG submission 187246) | Freshwater sediment microbial communities from Prairie Pothole Lake near Jamestown, North Dakota, USA - PPLs Lake P7 Core (1) Depth... | ecosystem: Environmental > Aquatic > Freshwater >...
TGGCCCACTTGCAAACTCAAAGTTCCGGTCATCAGCATGCCGCGCATGCTCGCGAATCGGAGGACAGCAAAATTGCCCATTGCAGTCATCCGACCCGGGGATCTGAACGACAGTGTCACCCATTTGCCTGCCGATGGCGGTGACGTCCGATACGCGGCTGAACGACCGCAAGATGTCCTATGCAGTGACGTCGATGCCGAGCCGCGAACTTCAGCCTGCGCTTCACAGCAGCCGGCAATATCGGCGCAGCGAAGGATGGCGGAGGGTCGAAGGCGCAAGCAAGACGCTGCGCATTGAACTTCGGCAGCCAGAACTGGCCACCGCAATCGGCAGCGCACAATCGGACATCGCCATAGGATCACGCCATGCAAACCAGCCTGATCACGCGCCGCCAAGCCCTGGCCCACCTCACCACCACCGCCGGCCTCGGCCCTTTCGCCTTCGGCGCCCGCGCCCAGGCCTGGCCCACCAAGCCGATCCGGCTGGTGGTGCCCTTCGCGCCGGGTGGCAGCTCGGAGATCGTCGCCCGGGCCACCGCACAGGAGATGACCAAGCTGCTGGGGCAGAGCGTGTTCGTGGACAACAAGCCCGGTGCGGCCGGCAACGTGGCCATGGGCGAGGTGGCGCGCGCCGAAGACCAGCACACGCTGATCCTCGGCCACATCGGCACGCTGGCCGTCAATCCGTACATCTTCGACAAGTTGCCCTACGACCCGATCCAGTCGTTCCGGCCGATCTCGCTGCTGGCCAAGGTGCCTAGCCTGTACGTGGTGCGGCCGGAGCTGCCGGTGAAGAATCTCAAGGAATTCATCGCGCTGGCCCGCTCCAAGCCTGGCCAGCTCAACTACGGCTCGGCCGGCAACGGCAGTGCCGGCCACCTGGCTTTCGAGTACCTGAAGATGGCCACTGGCATCTTCGTCGTGCACGTGCCCTACCGCGGCACTGGCCCGCAGCTCACCGACCTGATGGGCGGCCGACTCGACGCCGCGGCCGTGGGTGCGCCGGCGGTCATGCAGTTCATCAAGACCGGCAAGCTGCGCTGCATTGCCACCGGTAGCACGCAGCGGCTGGCCCAGCTGCCTGATGTGCCCACGGTGGCCGAGCAGGGCTTCCCCGGCTTCGAGATGACGCAGTGGTACGGCCTGCTCGCGCCGGCCAGCATGAGCCAGGCCAACGCCGACAAGCTGTCCGCTTCGGCCGCCAAGGCGGTGCGCGAACCGGCGGCGGCCAGGCTGCTGGAAAACGATGCCGCCATTCCCATCGGCAGCACGGCGGCCGAGTTTGCCGCCTTCATCGGCGCCGAGCAGAAGCGCTGGAAGCCGGTGATCGAGCGCGCGCGCATCAAGCCGGACTGACACCGTGGCGCGCGGCGGCGACTCGGCCACCATCGTCCGGAGGCCGCAATGACGCTGAGCCGCGACGCCTTGGGGTACGGCATGGACAATCGCGCCAACTCCGAGCGCCGGCCATGACCGCCCCACTCCACCGCGTGCTGTCGATCATCCCGCCGATGACGCAGCTGAATACGCCGTACCCCTCGACGGCGTACCTGACGGGCTTTCTGCGCTCGCGCGGTGTGCATGCGGTGCAGGAAGACCTGGCGCTGGCGCTGGTGCTGAAGCTTCTGTCGGCCGAGGGCCTGCGGGCGCTGCGCGAGGCCATCACCGCGCAACCGCTGTCGCGGCGCAGCGCCAGCGTCGAAATCTTCGTCGAGCACTTCGACGCCTACCGGCGGTGCATCGAGCCGACGCTGGCCTTCCTGCAGGGCCGCGACCCCACGCTGATGCACCGCATTGCCAGCCGCAGCTTCCTGCCCGAGGGGCCGCGCTTCGATGCGCTCGACGTGTATGTCGATGCCGATGGCGGCGACCCGATGGCCTGGGCCTTCGGTGCGCTGGGCACGCACGACCGCGCGCGCCACCTGGCCACGCTGTTCCTGAATGACATTGCCGACGTGCTGCGCGACGCGGTCGACCCGCGATTCGAGTTCGTGCGCTATGCCGAGCAGCTGGCGGCCAGCCAGCCCAGTTTCGAGCCGCTGGCCCAGGCCCTGGCCGCACCGCCGAATCTGGTGGACCGCACGCTGCACGGGCTGGCGCTGGAGGTGCTGGCGCGCCATGCGCCCACGCTGGTGCTGCTGTCGGTGCCCTTTCCGGGCGCGGTGTATGCCGCCTTTCGCATCGCGCAGACCATCAAGGCGCAAGACCCGGGCATCGTCACCGTGCTCGGCGGCGGCTTCGTCAACACCGAGCTGCGCGAACTGAGCGAGCCGCGGGTCTTCGACCACTTCGATTTCGTCACGCTCGATGCCGGCGAACGGCCGCTGCTGGCGCTGCTGGAGCATCTGGCCGGGCGCCGTTCGGCCAGCCGGCTGGTACGCACCTTCCTGCGCGAGTCGGGTTCAACCCGGGCGCGCTATGTCAACCTGGCCGAGCCCGACGTGCCTTTCGACGAGGTCGGCACGCCCACCTGGGACGGGTTGCCGCTGGCGCGCTACCTGTCGCTGCTGGACCTGCTCAATCCGATGCACCGGCTGTGGTCCGACGGGCGCTGGAACAAGCTCACCGTGGCGCAGGGCTGCTACTGGAAGAAATGCAGCTTCTGCGATGTCAGCCTGGACTACATCGCGCGCTACGAGACCACCACCGCAACGCTGCTGGTCGACCGCATCCAGGCCATCGTCGAAGAGACCGGGCACACCGGCTTCCACTTCGTCGACGAGGCCGCGCCGCCGAAGATGCTGCGCGCGCTGGCCGAAGAGCTGCTGCGTCGCCGGCTGGCCATCAGCTGGTGGGGCAACATCCGCTTCGAGAAGAGCTTCAGCCCGCAGCTGTGCCAGCTGCTCGCCGACAGCGGCTGCATCGCCATCTCCGGCGGGCTGGAGGTGGCCTCCGACCGGCTGCTGGCGCTGATGAAGAAGGGTGTCTCGGTGGACCAGGTGGCACGCGTCACGCGCGGCTTCGCCGATGCCGGCGTCCTGGTGCATGCCTACCTGATGTACGGCTTTCCCACCCAGACGGTGCAGGACACCGTTGACGCACTGGAGCTGGTGCGCCAGTTGTTTCTGGCCGGTTGCATCCAGTCGGGCTTCTTCCACCGCTTTGCCTGCACCGTGCATTCGCCGGTGGGGCGCGACCCGTCGGCCTACGGCGTCACACTGCAGCCACTGCCGCCGTCAAGCTTTGCACGCAATGACGTGGCCTTCATCGACCCCGCGGGGGTCGATCACGATGCCCTGGGCGTGGGGCTGAAGAAGGCGCTGTACAACTACATGCACGGCATCGGCCTGGACGTGGACGTGCGCAGCTGGTTTGTTGCCAAGGTGCCGCGCCCGCGCGTCGCGCGGCACCGTATCGAGCGTGCACTGGCGCAGCCAGAGTAGGGTGCAACGCGCCGCGGCCGCGGCGCTTCAGGGTTTCGGGTCCTTGTCGCCGTGCGACATCTGCCGCGCCTTCGCCAGTTTGGCCTTCACCGCCGACATCTTCACTTCCTGGCAACGGCGCACGATCTCGACCAGCACGCTGCCCGTCCAGCCAAAGGTGAACAGCCCCGACATGGCGATGATCGGCGCCAGCATGTGCCAGCCATCTGGCAACACGAAGTTGCCGTAGCCCACGGTGGTGTAGGTGTTGGCGGCGAAGAAGCCCGCCGCGCGCCAGTCGGCGACCAGGCCGCTGTATACCAGCGCCGCCGACCAGACCCAGATCTCGAACAGGTGCAGCAGCAGCATCAGCAGCACCACCGCGCCGAGCAGCATGTCGGGCCGCCAGGTGGACTTCAGCGCACTGAGTGACTGCAGGCGGCTTTCGAAGCGATCGGTGAGCAGGCGCATGCCGGCGGCATGGACCAGCACGATCAGCAACAGCATGCCTCCGCCGAAGACGAAATCCGGCACTGGCATGACCTGCGTCATGTGTTCGATGAACGGCAGATCGGCACTCAGGGATTCGACCTTGTCCAGTTCGTCCTGGGCATAGCCAGGCGCCCGTGACAGCGCCTCGACGTTCAAGCCGGTGGCATCCGTGGGTGGGACTTGCGCTTTCGCCATGGGGCGAGGAGGTGGGCCGGTGCTGGCAGGTGGGGCGCCGCATCATATCCGCCGCCGCGGCGGCAACCGCCTGCGGGCAAGCCACAATGCGCGCCTGCGCGGCTACGGATGCCGTGGCGGCGTCCCACCCCTCAAGTACAGAAGGCCTCGACATGGATTTGCAACTGCCCATCGTCATCATCGATGAACTGGCCGAGTCGGTGATCATGTCCACCGCCACGCTCGACCTGGCCAGCGGCGAGATCCGCGGCGTGCAGTACCTGGACTACGACGTCGAGGCGTTGGGCCTGCCGGCCGAGGACGAGAGCTACGAGTTCACCTCGGGCGTGCTGTCCAACGCCGGGCGCGACGTCGAGTTCCGCGTCGAGGTGGACGCAATGTCGGGCAAGTACTCGGTCACCCCCAGCGAACTGCTCGAGCTGAAGGGCCGCGCGGCCAAGCTGTTCACACAGCAGCCCGGGCCGAAGTAGCCGCGCGGCACCGCCGGGCTCCGGCACCTTGCTGTCGTATTGCGCGCAGCGCGCGGCCATGGGCCATCGGCTATGCTCGCCGCCACTCCGACCCACCGCACCATCCCCCCCCCATGAGCTTGCGCGCCGCGATTGCTGCCTCGATGGCCTACGACACCATCATGGTGTTCGAAGGCCAGTTCACCGATCACATCCTTCCGGACCAGATCCACAAGATCAACCTGTCGTTTCTGTCGCCGCGCATGCGCCGCGAGTACGGCGGCTGCGCCGGCAACATCGCCTACAACTACAAGCTCGTCGGCGGCGAGCCAGTGCCCATCGGCATGGTGGGCGACGACTTCGCGCCCTACCTCGAGCACTACCAGCGCTGGGGCATCGACTCCAGCTGCCTGGTGCCGGCCAAGGACAGCTACACCGCGCAGTGCTTCATCGTCACCGACCTGCACAACAACCAGCTGGCTGGCTTCCACCCCGGTGCGATGGCGTTGTCGGGGCAGATCCCGGTGGCGCAGGCCGGGGATGTCGCCTGCGGTCTGGTCGGCCCCGACGCGAAGGATGCGATGCAGCTTCACACGCGGCAGATGGCCGATGCGCTGGTGCCCTTCATCCTCGACCCGGGCCAGAACATCCTGCTGTTCAGCGGGCCGGAGCTGCTCGAGTTGATCGACCAAGCGCCGGTGCTGGTGTGCAACGACTACGAGGCGGAGTTGATCACCGACAAGACCGGCCTGACGCTGGAGCAGCTGGCCATGCGCGTGGACACGCTGATCGTCACGCGCGGCGCCGAAGGCTCATGGGTGCACCAGGGCGGCGAGCGCCATGCGGTGGCGCCAGTGGCGGCTGCCGAGGTCAAGGACCCGACCGGCTGCGGCGATGCCTATCGCGCCGGGTTGCTGCTGGCGCTGGCCAAGGGGCTGCCGCTGATGCAGGGTGCGCAGCTGGGCAGCGTACTCGGTTCGATCAAAATCGCGGTGCAGGGCTGCCAGAACCACCAGCCCACACGGGCCGAGATCCGCACCAGCTACGAATCGCACTACGGCGCCTGGCCCTTCTAGCGTGCCGCGAGGGCCGCGATGTCCCTTGACACCTGGCTGATCTACCTGCTGGCCGCCATTGGGCTGTCGCTGTCGCCCGGGCCCAACGGGCTGCTGGCGCTGACGCATGGCGCGCTGCATGGCCACACCAAGGCGCTGTACACCATCTTCGGCGGAGCGCTGGGTTTCGTCATCGTCATCGCACTGTCGTTGTTCGGCATCGGCGCGCTGCTCAAGACCTCGCTGGTCTGGCTGACGGTGATGAAGTGGCTGGGCGGCGCCTATCTGGTCTGGCTGGGCGTCCAGGTGTGGCGCTCGCCACCGATCGGGCTGGAGCTGTCGGGCGACTCCTCGGCGCGCGGCGGCGGTTCGATGTTCCGCCAGGGTGCGCTGTCGGCGCTGACCAATCCGAAGGCGCTGCTGTTCTTTGCTGCCTTCCTGCCGCAGTTCATCGACCCGGTCCGCAGTCTGTGGCTGCAGTTCGCCATCATGGCCGGCACCTTCGCACTGATCGAGGTGGCCACCGAGCTGCTGATCGCACGCTTGGCGCACCGCATCAGCCCGTGGCTGAAGCGGGTCGGCCGGCGCTTCAACCAGGCTTGCGGCGGCGTGTTCATGGCCATCGGCGTGGCGCTGCCGCTGCGCCCCTGACGCGATGAGCCGCGGCCGCATGCGCGTCCTGTTCGACACCGACCCCGGCATTGATGACGCCATGGCGCTGCTGATGCTGGCGCGCGATGCGCGCGCCGAGTTGGTGGGCATCAGCACCGTCTTCGGCAATGCCGACGTCGCCACCACCACCGCCAACGCGCTGGCACTGTGCCACCGCTTCGGCATCGACGTGCCGGTGGCACGCGGCGCGGCGCGGCCGCTGTTGCGCGAGGCGCGGCACTTTCCGGTGGACATCCACGGCCACGACGGTCTGGGCGATGTGGCGCCACACCCGCCGCACGAGCGCGAGCCGGACCCTGCCGAGGCCGCGCGCTTCATCTGCGACATGGCGCGTCGGCACGGCGGCGAGCTGACGCTGGTGGCTGTGGGCCCGCTGACCAACCTGGCACAGGCGTTGATGCTCGACCCTGGGCTGCCTCGCCATGTGCGTCAGGTGGTGGTGATGGGCGGCGCCTTCGGCACACTTGGGCATGGCGGCAACGTCACACCGGTGGCCGAGGCCAACGTCTACTGCGACCCCCATGCCGCCGACCGGGTTTTCAGCGCCACCTGGCCAGTCACCGTGGTCGGCCTGGACGTGACGCACCAGGTACTGATGAGCACTGCCTACCTCGATGCGCTGGGTCATGACGGCGGTGCCGAAGGTCGCTACCTGCGCGAAATCACCCGCAGCTACGAGCGCTTCTACCAGCACCGCACCGGCGGCGGCATCTTCGCGCACGACGCCAGCGCGGTGGCCTGCGCACTGGACGCGTCGCGTTTCCGGACGCAGCACGGCGCGCTGCGCGTGGTCACCGACGGGCTGGCGCTGGGCCAGACCATCCAGTCGCGCCGCGGCCACCGCCATGTGGCGCCCGACTGGAACGGGCTGCCCGAGCAGCAGGTCTGCGTGGCGGTGGACGCCACCGGCGTGCTGGGCGACTTCCGCGGCTGCTTCGTCCGCTAGGGTCCAGTGCGGGTGCGGAGCGATCCCAAGCCTGACTGGCTCGTGGCTCAGGGGTAGAACAACTCGACGGTGTAGCCGGCGACGTGCCTCTCGCCCAGGTCCAGCGTGGCCTGCAGCGTGATCTCGCCGCCGGCCGGCAGCTTGTCGGCAGGATTGCCCAGCTCGGTCGCGGTCAGTACGCGCTTGGCCATCGTCTGGCCCTGGCTGTCGGTCAGCGCCAGATCGATGGCCGGCATGTGTACCGCTGTCGCTGCCTTGTTCTGCACCACCAGCGACAGGCGGTACAGCGGGCTGTCCTGCATGCGGACCAGACCGCTGCTGTCGACGTTGAGACTGTCGATGCGGCGCGGCGCCTCGATGCGGCAGCCCAGCTGGTTGCAGGCGGCCTGCAACCAGGGCTGGGCAGCGGGCCAGGCCGCAGCCACGCGGTCGCGATAGTGCAGCGCGACCTGCCCGCCCAGCAGCGCCACCAGCAGCAGGGCCGAAGCAGCCAGCGGGCCGCGTCGTGCCGGGTGGCGCCAGCGTGCGGCACGCTCGGCGCGGCGGATGAACTCGGGCGTCGGCACCGGGCCGGCCGGCTCGGCCGCAGCGTCCAGGGCGGTTTCGTCCGCGGGCTCGGAGGCGGCAGGAGGTTCGCGAAACGCCTGGGCTTGCGGCTGGACCTCGGTCCCGATCAAAGGCTCCTGTGCCGGCTCGGCCGGTTCCGCGGGGGCGGCATCGGCGCTCGGTGCCGAGGGCGCCTGCTCAGCGTGTTCGGCCGCCGTCTTCGCCAGCGGGTATGCGGACTCCTCGTCGGCCGCAGTCTGTGGCTCGGGCCGGGCCACCGCGCTGGGTGGCGCCAGCGCGGCGCTGACGCGGGCCATGGCGGCGGGCGCATTGGCCGAGTCGCGCACCGGCAGCCGGTGCACCTCGGCGGCCGGGCGTTGCGGCGGCGACGTCAGCGCAGTCGCCTCATGCTCCAGCTCGAACAGCCGCTGCGCGGCGTTGAAGACTTCGGAGCAGCGGCCGCAGCGCACCCAGCCTTCGGACACCTTCAGCTGGTCACTGACCACGCGGAACACCGTGCCACAGGCGGGGCAGCGTGTGGCCAGGCTCATGCTGTCAATGCGCCTCGCCGGCGCGACGTCGGCCGGTCATCAGGATCCATCCGTCCTGCGCGTCGTCGACATGCAGCGCCAGCCACGGGGCATAGGCCGCCTTCAGTTCGTCGGCCTGGCGCTCCAGGATGCCGGCCAGCACCAGATGGCCCTGTGGCTTCAGCCGCTCGCACAGCAGCGGCGCCAGCAGCTTCAGCGGTGTGGCCAGGATGTTGGCCAGCACGACGCCGTAGTGGCCCTCGACGGCCTGCGTCAGCCCGGCGCGCAGGCTCACGCCGTTGGCGGCGGCGTTGTCCTCGGTGGCCTGCACGGCGGCTGGGTCGATGTCCACTGCGTCGACGTCGCGGGCGCCGTGCAGCGCCGCGCCGATGGCCAGGATGCCCGAGCCGCAGCCATAGTCGAGCACGCGCTGACCCGGCGCACCCAGCGTGGCGGCCTGCGCGGCCAGCCAACGCAGGCACATGCGCGTGGTTGGGTGCGTGCCGGTGCCGAAGGCCAGCCCGGGGTCGAGGCGGATGACGCGCTGCGCGCCAGCCGGCACCGCGTGCCAGCTGGGCACGACCCAGAAGCCGTCGCTTATGGCCACCGGTTCGAACTGCGATTGCGTCAGGCGCACCCAGTCTTGGTCGGGCAGCGGCAGCATCGACTGCAGCTGCAGGCCATCGGCCCAGTCCTGCGCCAGCAGCAGCGTGGCCGCGGCCGAGGCGGCCGCCTCGTCGGCGAACAGCGCATGCAAGGTGGAGCGCTGCCAGCCCGGCCGCGGCGCGGGCATGCCGGGTTCGCCGAACAGCGCCTGTTCGGCATCGCTGCCGGCATCGGCATCCTCGACCGAGACCGACAGCGCGCCCAGCTCGTCGACCAGCGCATCGGACACCGGCTCGACCAGGGCCTCCGGCGCGCGCAGCACCAGCTCGAACATGGCGGCGCTAGCGCTTGTGCTGGCCCAGCCAGCCTTCGAGATAGTGGATGCCGGTGCCGCCTTCGATGAACTTGGCGTCCACCATCAGCTCGCGGTGCAGCGGGATGTTGGTCTGGATGCCTTCGACCACGGTTTCAGACAGCGCGGTGCGCATGCGCGCCAGCGCCTGGTCGCGGGTGTCGCCATGACAGATGAGCTTGCCGATCATCGAGTCGTAGTTGGGCGGCACGAAGTAGTTGGTGTAGGCATGCGAATCGACACGCACGCCGGGCCCGCCCGGCGGATGCCACATGCTGATGCGTCCAGGCGAGGGCGTGAACTTGTACGGGTCCTCGGCATTGATGCGGCATTCGATGGCATGGCCGCGCATCTGGATCGCGCGCTGCGTGAACGGCAGCTTCTCGTTGGCGGCGATGCGGATCTGCATCTGCACGATGTCGATGCCGGTGACCATCTCGGTCACCGGGTGTTCGACCTGCACGCGGGTGTTCATCTCGATGAAGAAGAACTCGTTGTTCTCGTACAGGAACTCGAAGGTGCCGGCGCCGCGGTAGCCGATCTTCTTGCAGGCGGCGACGCAGCGGTCGCCGATGCGCTCGATGATGCGCCGCGCGATGCCCGGGGCCGGCGCCTCCTCGATGATCTTCTGGTGGCGGCGCTGCATCGAGCAGTCGCGCTCGCCCAGCCACACGGCATTGCGGTGCTCGTCGGCCAGCACCTGGATCTCGATGTGCCGCGGGTGCTCGAGGAAGCGCTCCATGTACAGCGCCGGGTTGCCGAAGGCCGCGCCGGCCTCGGCCCGGGTGGTCTGCACCGCGTGCAGCAGCGCGGCTTCGGTGTGCACCACGCGCATGCCGCGCCCGCCACCGCCGCCGGCGGCCTTGACGATCACCGGGTAGCCGATGCTGCGCGCGATGCGGATGATTTCCTTCGGATCGTCGGGCAGCACGCCTTCGGAGCCCGGCACGCAAGGCACGCCGGACTTGATCATCGCCTGCTTGGCAGCGACCTTGTCACCCATGATGCGGATTGACGCTGGCGTCGGGCCGATGAAGACGAAGCCGCTGCGCTCCACGCGCTCTGCGAAGTCAGCGTTCTCCGACAGGAACCCGTAGCCGGGGTGGATGGCTTCGGCGTCGGTCACCTCGGCAGTGGAAATGATCGCCGGCATGTTCAGGTAGCTCTGCGCCGAGGCCGCTGGGCCGATGCACACCGCCTCGTCGGCCAGCTTGACGTACTTGGCCTCGCGGTCGGCCTCGGAATAGACGATCACCGACTTGATGCCCATCTCGCGGCAGGCGCGCTGGATGCGCAGCGCGATCTCCCCGCGGTTGGCAATCAGAATCTTCTTGAACATGGTCGTCGCGTTATTCGATCACGAACAGCGGCTGTCCAAACTCCACCGGCTGGCCGTTCTCGACCAGCACCTTGCTGATTGTTCCAGTGTGGGTGGCCTCGATCTCGTTCATGATCTTCATGGCCTCGATGATGCACACCGGCTCGCCTTCCTTGACGCTGCTGCCTACCTCGACCAGCGGCTTGCCGCCCGGACTGGAGGCGCGGTAGAACGTGCCGACCATAGGCGAGCTAACCACATGTCCGGATTCCGCCACCACTGCTGCGGCCTCGGTGGCGGTCGCCGCGCGCGGCGCCTCGGCCGGTGCCGGCATGGCTTGAGGCACCGCATAGGCCATCATCTGCGCCGGCGCGGCGGCCGTGCCGGCCTTGACGATGCGCACCTTGCCTTCGGCTTCGGTGATCTCCAGTTCGGAGATGTTCGACTCGGATACCAGGTCGATCAGGGTCTTCAGTTTGCGCAGATCCATGGAATTCCTTCTGGCGAGCCTCGGTGGTGTCGCATGGGCGCATGCGGGCCCAAGGTGGGCGGGCGGCGGGCCTGCCATTTGTCATGGGTCAGTCAACGGCGATGAACTTGCACAGTTCGGTTGCGAACGTCGTTGAATGCCTCGCGGGTTGCCGGCCCGGCCTGGCCGGCGGCATCCCTCACAGGCGGATACAGAATGTTTCGAACGGCGGATTGTGCCCTATCGCCAGCCGGGCACGGACTAGCTGCAAACCCGCGACTCTCGTGGCTTGCGTTCAATTTGACGGCATTAGGGAGCAGATATCCGGCCTTTGGCTGCGAAATGCCGCAAGCTTAGAGCTTCCGAGCCCACGCTTCCAGATCGGCCAGCCGGGTTTCGCCGAGCTTGCGCTCCAGCACCCTGCCCCGGGCATCCAGCAGCACGGTGAAGGGCAGCGCGCCGCCACTGTTGCCCAGGCTGCGCGCCAGATCGGTCCCGGCAAAGCCGGCCAGTCCGATGGCAAAGCCCAGCGGCTGCTTCTTCAGGAAGTCCTGCACCGGCGCCAGGCTGTCGATGGCCAGCCCGATCACCCGCAGCTGCTTGGCGTGGCTGCGCGCGAAGCGGTCGAACTCGGGCAGCTCCTTGATGCACGGCGGGCACCATGTGGCCCAGAAGTTGATGAGCAGCGGCTGGCCGCGCAGCTCGGCCATGACCAGTTCGCCGCCTTCCGGGCGCGGGAAGCGCTGGCCCCAAAGGTCGATGGGCTCGGCGCCGGCGGCCGCGGCGCTCGGGTCCGGCGCCTGGGGCCGGCGCCCGTACAAGAACGCGCCGCCGGCGGCGGCCAGCAGGCCGACGCCCGCCAGCAGCACACGTCGGGTGGTCGGGCTGGTCACGAGGCCTCGGCGTACAGCAGGCGCTGCAGCGCGGCGGTGTCGCCGCGCCAGCTGCGACCGCGGGCGTCGGGCTTGAGCGCGCCGCGCTGGTCATCCAGGTCGCGCACCGCCAGATGCAGCGTCACCACCTCGCCCAGGGCGGGGCAGCGTTCGGCCACGCTCAGGTAGTGCAGCTCATCGTCGCCCGTCGCGTCGTAGTCGATGCCCAGGTTGATGAGTGCGATCTCGGCGGCCTTGGGGTCGTCGCAGTACAGGTCGATGTGCACCGACGACAGCCGCGTCGCAGTGCCGCGCCAGACGGCGCCGCTCAGGTGCGGGCGGAACCCGGCCAGCCGCTGCATCCAGCGCAGCGCCAGCTCGCGCAGCGCGCGCAACTCGGCCGGCTGGCTGTCGGCGCAGAACAACTGCAGGTAGCTGCGCACCTCGTCCTCGACCTGTTCATTGCTGGGCAACTCGGCCCGCCGGCCGAGCGCGCGCGCCGCCTTGCGCTTGGCCTGCGCGTATTCCATGCCTTCGTCCACCACCAGCCGGGCGGCGGCACTGGCAATCTCCTCGGCGGCCGACACACTCATCGGCGCATTCTAGGGAAGCTCGACCGCCCCCATGCGCGCCACGATGGTGGCGGTGCGCGCACTGACATAGGCGGAGCCGGGGCGCTTCTCGAAGCGTTTGGGCGCCGGCAGCATCACCGCCAGCCGGGCCGCCTCTTCCGGGCCCAGGCGCGACGCATCCTTGCGGAAGTAGTGCCGCGCCGCGGCCTGAGCGCCAAAGATGCCCTGGCCCCATTCGACGTTGTTCAGGTAGATCTCCAGGATGCGCTGCTTGGACAGCAGGGCTTCCAGCATCAGCGTCAGCACGAACTCCTGGGCCTTGCGCGGCACCGTGCGCTCGCCCGACAGGAACAGGTTCTTCGCCAGCTGCTGGGTGATGGTGGAGCCGCCCACCACCTTGGTCGATACCGGCCGGTTCGGTGCGCGCGCCTGGGCTTTCTCGGCCCGCGCCTCGGCGCGCTGGTTCTTCTCCCAGGCCTGCTCGATCGCGTCCCATTCCACGCCGCTGTGCTCGGCGAAGCCGGCGTCCTCGCTGGCGATGACGGCGCGCTTCAGGTGCGGGCTGATCCGCTCATAGGGCACCCACTGCTGGCTCCACGGGATCTGCCGGCGCTCGACCAGCAGCCGCCAGGCCTCGCTGCGTTGAAAGCTGGTGGACTGCGGGTCGACAAAGGCCATCGCGCCGATGCGCAGCGCAAAACTGAGCTGCAGCGCCAGCAGGCACAGCAGCACCAGCGCCAGCAGCCGGCGAGCCGTCTTCATTCGTCGAGGTGTTTGCGCAGCCGCTGCAGCACCGGCGCCGTGTCGGGCATGACCTGGCGCCACAGGAAGAAGGCCTCGGCCGCCTGCTCGACCAGCATGCCCAGCCCATCGCGCGGCACCGCGCCCAGCGCTTGCGCCCAGGCCATGAAGGGCCGCGCGGCGGCGCCGTACATCAGGTCCACGGCCAGCGTGCCAGGTTTCAGCACGCGGCCGGCCACCGGCACCGCCGCGCCGCCCAGGCTGCTGGCGCTGCTGTTCAGCACCACGTCGTAGGCCTCGCCGGCGTCGTCCAGGCCGCTGAATGACAACATCGTGCCGCAGGCCTCGGCCAGCGCCGCATGGCGACGGACCAGCGCCTCGGCCTTGGCGGCGGTGCGGTTGGCCACGTGCAGTTGTGCCGGCCGGGCTTCGATCAGCGGGCCCATCACGCCGGCCGCGGCGCCGCCGGCGCCGACCAGCAGCACGCGCCGGCGCAGCAGCGACACGCCGGCGTTGCGTTGCAGGTCACGCACCAGGCCGATGCCGTCGGTGTTGTCGGCGAGCCAGCCGTCGGCATCGAAGCGCAGCACGTTGGCTGCCTGGGCCAGCGCCGCACGCGGCGTTACTACCTTGGCCAATGCACCTGACTGGAACTTGAAGGGCACGGTGACGTTGCAGCCGCGTGCGCCCGACTCCGCAAAGGCGCGCACCGCCTCGACGAAGCCGTCCATGGCGCACAGCACGCGGGTGTATTCCAGGGTTTGCCCGGTCTGGCGGGCGAACTCGGCATGGATGAACGGCGATTGGCTGTGCGCGACCGGGTTGCCGAGCACCGCGTAACGATCCGGCGCCTTGCTCATTGCGTGGCGTTGCTGAGGGAGGTTTCCAGCCCTTCGTCGCGGGTGAAGCGGAAGCGCGAGGTGATGACGATCTGGTCGGCCTGCTTGCGCATGGCCGTGCTGAAGGGTCCGAACGGAGCCGCGGCGCGCACGATGGCCAGCGCACGCTGGTCGAGCAGCTTTTCGCTGGACGGGCGCACGATCTCGGCCTCGACCACCCGGCCCTGGTTGTCGACGGTGACGTTCATCGTCAGCTCGCCATACAGCTTGCGGCCTCGGTATTCGGGGAAGTCGCGCGTGCCTCGTGCCTCGATCTTGCGGCGCAGCGCATCGTAGTAGATGGCGTACACCTCCTCGCGCGTGGCCGGGCTGATGTAGCGCTTCTTCGGCCGGGCGTTCTCCTCGTTGATGCGCTTCTCGATCTCGGCCAGCAGACGCAGCAGCTGGCGGCGGCGCTCTTCCTGCTCGGCATGCTGCGGGCTGCCGTCGTCGCGCTTCGGGTCGGGCGGCGGCAGCGCCGCCACTTCTCTGCGGATCTGCGCCAGCAGTTGCTGCTGCTCCTCCTGCAGCTTGTCGATCTTGCGGTGCGCATCGGCCGGCGCGTCGCCCACCTCCATCTGCGTGGTCGGCGGCAGCGGCGACGTGGCGCGGCCCTTGTCGGCCTCGCCGCCGCCGGCCAGCGAGGCCTGGGCGATGGCCTGGGCGCGCGTCGGCTTCTCGGTGGAGCGTGCATTCACCAGGATCACTTCGAGCGGCGTGTCCTGGAACATGCGATTGAAGCCCTCGGGATTGACCACGCGCACCGTCAGCAGCGCCGCATGCACGCCCACCGACACCAATAGTGCCCATTGCATGGTGCTCAGGCCGCGAAATCCCATCATCGTGCCAAGCCTCAGCTCCCGGACGCCAGCGGCGCATCGTCCGCGGCCGGCTCTTCCAGCTCGATGGCCAGGCGCAGCGCCCCGGCGTCGGGGCTTTCGTCCTCGGCTTCGGGCTCGGCCAGAGCCGCCTCGGGCGCGGCCGGCGCCTCGATGCGCGCCAGTAGCGCGGCATGCAGCTCCAGCGTCAGCAGGTCGCTGCCGGTCAGGCGCACGCGCACGCGCGCACCGCGCGGCAGGCCTTCGGTGCCCAACGCACGGAACACCAGCGGCAGCGTGTCAGCTCGCACCAAGCCGTCCTTCATCACCGTGGCTTCGAGTTCGGAGACGGCGTTCTGTTCCAGCCAGCGCAGTGTCCAGAAGCGCTCGATCGCGTTCTGGAAGTCGTTGTAGGCCGCATAGGCCGTGTCGAAGCCGGAGATGATGGAAAACAGCCCCGCATCCTTGGCCTTGAAGGGCGCGGCCAGTGCCGCGGTGCGCCCATGGCGGACGCAGGCGATGATCTGCCACTGGTTGACCAGGTCCACGTAGCGGCGCAGCGGCGAACTGGCCCAGGTGTACTGGGCCACGCCCATGCCGGCATGCGGGGCAGGGCGGATGCCCATGCGTACCTTGACACCGGGCATGAGCGCGGCCTGGCTGCGGTAGATGCCGGGCACGCCGCATTCGGCCAGCCAGGCGCCCCAGGTGCTGTTGGCCAGGATCATGGCCTCGGCGACGATCAGGTCCAGCGGCGCGCCGCGCACCCGCGTGCCGATGGCCACGCGCTCGTCGCCCGCCGGCTCGCGGCCCGAACCTTCGAGCTTGAAGTTGTAGTCGGGCCGGTTGAAGGTCTCCGGCTTGCCGCGCACCACTTCGCGCTGCGCCTTCAGGCGCCGCGCCAGGCGGAAGGCGAAGGCCAGCTCCTCGGCATGCTCGTAGGTGGAGGGCGCCTCACCACTGAGAGAGGCTTCGGTGATGACGCTGTCGAGTTGGTCATGGCGCAGGTTGGTGACGATGCGCACGCGCTCGAGCTTCGTCTCGCTGCCCGTGACTGCCAGCGTGGCCTCGTCGAAGCTGACATACAGGCTCACCGCCGCACAGTCCTGTCCGGCCGTGAGCGTGTAGGCCTGCACCACCGCGTCGGGCAGCATCGTCAGCTTCCAGCCCGGCATGTACACGGTGGACAGGCGCTCGCGCGCCACCTTGTCCAGCGCCGAATCGGGCGTGATCGCCAGCCCCGGTGCGGCGATGTGCACGCCGAAGACCACCGTGCCGCTGCCCAGCCCCTGCACCGACAGCGCATCGTCGATCTCGGTGGTGGCCGAATCATCCACCGAGAAGGCCAGCGCCGGCGACAGCGGCAGCGTCTCCTTGATCGGCGGCACGTCCAGTGCCGGGAAGGCCGTGCCCTTGGGGAAGGTCTCGAACAGGAAACGCTTCCAGTGGAACTGGTAGGGGCTGTCGATCGCGCCCGCGGCCTTCAGCAGGTCCAGCGGCGCGCGCTGCGCGCGCCGCGTGGCCTCGACCACGGCCTTGTACTCGGGTGCGTTCTTGTCGGGCTTGAACAGGATGCGGTAGAGCTGCTCGCGGATCGGCGCCGGGCATTCGCCGGCGGCCAGCGCTTGTGCCCACTGTTCGATCTGCAGGGCTTGCTGCTTCTTGCGCTCGATGCCCAGCAGCGCCGCCTTGACGGTCTCTTCGGGCGCCTTCTTGAACATGCCGCGGCCCAGCCGACGGAAGTAATGCGGCGCCTCGAACAGGCGGAACAGCGCCGCGGCCTGCTTGTCGGTGCCTGCCGAAGCTTCGAAATAATCGCGTGCCAGGTCGGCAAAGCCGAACTCGGCCTCGGGCGCGAATTCCCAGGCCAGGTCCAGGTCGATTTCCTGTGCCAGCGTCTGCGCCCGCGCCATCAGCTCGGCCGGCTGCGGCGCGTCGAAGCGCAGCAGCACGTTGGCGGCCTTCACCTTGACCCGCTTGCCGGAGTCCAGCTCGACCTGCATCGAGCTGTCGGCTTCGGACATCAGGCGGCCGGCCAGGAACTTGCCGCTGTCTTCGAACAGTGCGTACATGCTGGGATTGTCGCCGCTGGGAGGTCTTGCCCCTGGGTGGGACGCTACGATGTGTGCCACAGGCCACGCCGTGCGCAGCCGGGTCATGTGCAGGCCGGGCACAGTTCGAGCGCATCGCAGCCAGGGAGACCGCCATGCACGATCTCAAATGGTCCAGCGCCGAAAAGGCCCTCTCGCGCAGGTTGTTCGAGCAGGCGCTGAATGCCGAACTTGCCGAAACGCTGGCCGATTTGAAGGCGAAGGCTGCCGCGGCCAGCGAGCCTGACGACATGTGGGCGATCCATGACCTGCTTGGCGCCAGGCGCCGGGACATCGACAGGAAGTACGACTATCGCTACTCGCAGCTGATCTTCGTCTTCGGCGTGCTGCTGCGCGAGTCGCGGATCCCGGAGTCGCAGCTCTCTGGCCTGAGCCAGGACAAGCAGGAGATGATCAAGCGTTTTGCCAGCCTGTAGGCCGGGCTGGGCTTGCACCTGCTCCCGCTCCCGCTTCAGTCGCCCAGCTGCAGGAATTTCAGGATGCGGGGCAGGTGCTCGTCGAAGTCGGCGAGCGCATGGTCGCCGCCTTCGAGCAAGCGCAGATTCACGCCGGGGTAGCGTGCCGTCATCTCGCGCCAGTCGAGTACCTCGTCGCCCTTGGCGATGATGGCCAGGTAGCGCTCGGGCCGGGTGATCGCGGCCGGGCTCATCGCGCGCAGCTCGTCGACGTATTCGCTGCGGAAGAAGAAACGTTCTTCGGGTGTGTGGAAGGCGCTCAGCTCGCCGACATGGGCCGCCAAGTCGCGCGCGGGGTCGACGGCCGGGTTCATCAGCACCGCCGGCCAGCCAGTGGATTCGGCCACCACCGTGGCATAGAAGCCGCCCAGCGAGCTGCCGAGCACGGCCGAGGTCGCGCTGGGCCAGCCGGTGGTGCTTTCGCGCAGCAGCGCCATCGCTTCACGCGGCGACGGCGGCAGCTGCGGGCACCACCAGTGCACGCCGGGGCGATTCGCTGCCAGCCAGGCCTGCAGCCGCTGCGCCTTGAAGGATCTGGGCGACGAGCGAAAGCCGTGCAGGTACAGCAGATGGGTGGCCGCCATCAACCCCTGGCCTTCAGCGCGTCGAGCAGCTTGCCGTGAATGCCGCCAAAACCGCCATTGCTCATGCACAGCACATGGTCGCCGGGCCTCGCGGCCTGCACCACCATCGCCACCAGCTTGTCCACCGTGTCGGCCACCAGCGCCTGCTTGCCCATCGGCGCCAGGGCTTCCTGCGCGCTCCAGCCGTAGTTGCCCTGCAGGCAGAAGCTCAGATCGGCTTCTTCCAGCGCCCAGGGCAGCTGCGCCTTCATCGCGCCCAGCTTCATGGTGTTGGAGCGTGGCTCGAAGACGGCCAGGATGCGCTCCAGCCCGACCTTGCGGCGCAGGCCGTTGACGGTGCTGCGCATCGCGGTGGGGTGGTGCGCGAAATCGTCGTAGACCTTGACGCCGGCTTCCTCGCCGCGCAACTCGAGCCGGCGGCGCACGTTCTCGAACCCGGCCAGCGCCGCGCCGGCCGCGTCCGGCGCCACACCCACATGCTCGGCCGCGGCGATGGCCGCCAGCGCGTTGAGCTGGTTGTGCTCGCCCAGCAGCGGCCAGTCGACGCGGGCGATCTTCAGGCTGCCGCGCAGCACGTCAAAGGCATGCGGCTCGCCGCGCGCGCGCAGGCCGCCCGGTTCTTCCTTGCGCGTGCCGAAGCGCTGCACCTCGCTCCAGCAGCCTCGCGCCAGCACGCGCTGCAAGGCCTCGTCGCGCGCGTTCACCACCAGCCGGCCGCTGGCCGGCACGGTGCGCACCAGGTGGTGGAACTGCGTCTCGATCGCCCCCACGTCGGGGAAGATGTCGGCGTGGTCGTGCTCCAGGTTGTTGAGGATGGCAGTGCGCGGCCTGTAGTGCACGAACTTGCTGCGCTTGTCGAAGAAGGCGGTGTCGTACTCGTCGGCTTCGATGACGAACGTCTTGCCTTGGCCCAGCCGCGCCGAGACGCCGAAGTTCAGCGGCACGCCGCCCACCAGGAAGCCCGGCTGCAGGCCCGCTTGCTCCAGCACCCAGGCGAGCATCGACGTGGTCGTGGTCTTGCCATGCGTGCCGGCCACGGCCAGCACATGCCGGCCGGGCAGCACCTGTTCGGCCAGCCACTGCGGGCCGCTGGTGTAGGCCGCGCCGGCGTCGAGGATGGCTTCCATCAGCGCATTGCCGCGTGTCACCACGTTGCCGACGACGAAGGCATCGGGCTTGAAGGCCATCTGGTCGGCGCCGAAGCCTTCGATCAGCTCGATGCCCAGCGCCTGGAGCTGGTCGCTCATCGGCGGGTAGACATTGGCGTCGCAGCCGGTGACCTTGTGGCCGGCCTCCCGGGCCAGTGCGGCCAGCCCGCCCATGAAGGTGCCGCAGATGCCGAGGATGTGGATGTGCATCGGCCGGATTCTAGGAGGCCGGTCCTGCAGCGCACTGACAATGCGGCCCATGTTCGGCTGGATCGTCTCGCACCCGATCGCCTATCCGGCGTTGGAAGTGGTGCACATCGTTGGCATCGCGCTGTTGCTGGGCAACCTGGTGCTGCTGGAGCTGCGCGTCTGGGGCCTCGGCCCCGAGCTGCCGGTGCCGCCGCTGGCCCGGCTGGCGCTGGGCCTGTCGCTGCTGGGCTTTGCGCTCGTCGGCGCCAGCGGGCTACTGATGTTTGCCGGCCAGCCGGCCGAACTGCTGGCCAACCGCGTCTTCGTCATCAAGATGGGGCTGGTGATGCTGGCCGGGCTGAACGCCGCCTGGTTCCATGCGCGCGGCAGCCTGCAGCGGCTGGACCGCGAGGCGCGGATCCAGACCGTGGTGTCGACGGGGATTTGGCTGGCTGTCATCATCTGCGGCCGCTGGATTGCCTACGCTTGAGGAGAGCCCCCGTGCAACGCAGAACGATCATCGCCGCGGCGCTGGCCGCGCCGCTGGGCGCGCGAGCCCATCATGGCTGGAGCAGCTTCGACCAGGGCCGCCCGATCTGGCTGGAAGGCCGCGCCAGCAAGGTGGCCTGGCGCAACCCGCATGCCGAGCTGACGCTTGAACTGCCTGCCGACCCGAATCTGCCCGCCGACCTGGCCAGTCGCAAGCTGCCGGCGCAGTCGGCCGGCGTCGATGGCCCCGCGCTGCTGAAGGCCGCTCAGTTGCCGACGCGCAAGGACCGCCAGTGGAACATCGAGCTGGCGCCGCTGACGCGCCTGGACGCCTGGAAGGTGCCCGAGATCAAGGTCGGCGACACGGTCGGCGTGCTCGGCTTCACCTTCGCCGGCGAGAAGGGCGACGCGGTGCTGCGCGCCGAATACCTGTTCCTCCGCGGTCAGATCTACGGCCTGCGCTCGTCGCCCGCCTGATTCAGCTGCGCAGCGCCTCGCCGGCCGCAGCCACGGTCGCCGCAATGTCCTCGGCGCTGTGCGCGGCGCTGACGAAACCGGCCTCGTACAGCGCCGGCGCCAGGTACACGCCACGCTCGAGCATCGCGTGGAAGAAGCGGTTGAAGCGCTCCTTGTCGGTGGCCATCACCGCGCCGTAGTTCTGCGGCAAGGCGTCGGCAAAGAAGAAGCCGAACATGCCGCCTTCGCAGTCGCCGACCAGCGGCACGCCGGCGGCCTGGGCCGCGCCCGCCAGTCCTTCGACCAGTTGCCTCGTCTTGGCCGACAGCGCCTCGAAGAAGCCGGGCTTCGTGATTTCCTTCAGCGTCGCCAACCCGCAGGCCGTGGCCACGGGGTTGCCGCTGAGGGTGCCGGCCTGGTACACCGGGCCCAGCGGCGCCAGCTGGCTCATCACATCCTTGCTGGCGCCGAAGGCGGCCAGCGGCATGCCGCCGCCAATGACCTTGCCGAACACGCTCATGTCCGGCTTGAAACCCGGGATCAACTTGGCATAGACGCTCTGTGCGCCGCCGAGCGCGACGCGAAAGCCCGTCATCACCTCGTCGAAGACCAGCAGCGCACCGTGCTTCGTGCACAGCTCGCGCAGCCGAGTCATGAAGGGCAGGCTGGCACGCACGAAGTTCATGTTGCCGGCGATCGGCTCGATCATCACGCAGGCCAGCTCGTGGCCGTGGATCGCGAAGGCCTCGTCCAGCTGCGCCAGGTTGTTGTATTCCAGTACCAGCGTGTGCTGCACCACCTCGGCCGGCACGCCGGCGCTGGTCGGAAAGCCGAAAGTCGCCAGCCCCGAGCCGGCCTTGACCAGCAGTGCGTCGGCATGGCCGTGGTAGCAGCCCTCGAACTTGATGATCTTGCTGCGGCCGGTGGCGCCGCGCGCCAGGCGCAGCGCGCTCATGCCGGCCTCGGTGCCGCTGCTGACCAGCCGCACCTGCTCGACGTTGGGCACCAGGCGGATGATTTCTTCAGCCAGCTCGATTTCGCGCTCGGTGGGCGCGCCGAAGCTCAGACCGTCGAGCGCCGCCTTGTGCACCGCGTCCAGCACGGCGGGGTGGCCGTGGCCCAGGATCATCGGGCCCCAGGAACCGATGTAGTCGATGTAGCGCCGGCCCTCGGCGTCCCACATATAGGCACCCTGGGCGCGCTGAATGAAGCGCGGCGTGCCGCCGACCGCTCGGAAGGCACGCACCGGCGAGTTGACGCCGCCGGGAATGACGCGCTGGGCACGCGCGAACAGCGCAGCGTTGTCAGTGGACACGGCGGCTGGCTCCCTTGGTGGCGCTGTCTTCGGCCAGGGCCTCGGCCTCGGCTGCGGCGGCCTCTTCGCCCTCTTCGGCCGGCGGCATGGCCCAGAAGAAGCGATCGGGAACGACATTGCCCATGCCCGGCCGGAAGCCCGAATCCAGGCTCTGGTCGAGAAATGCCAGTGCCTCGCCCACGGCGGCCTGCAACTCGCTGCCGGCGGCCAACAGCGAGGCCAGCGCTGCGGCCAGCGTGTCGCCGGCACCGACGAAGGCGGCGTCGAAACGCTCGAACTTCTCGCCGGTGAGCGCGCCTTGCGGCGAAGCCAGTACGTTGTCGATGAACTGTTCGGTGCCCTTGGACGTCAGCATCACGCCGGTGACCAGCACGAAGCGCGTGCCATGCTCGCCGGCGGCTACCGCCAGCTCGCGCGGCGACGCCGGGCGCTCGCTATCCCACTCGGGCAGCAGGAAGTCGGTCAGCGTCTTGTGGTTGCCAACCAACACTTCGGTGGCCGGCAAGATCAGCTCGCGGAACGCGTCCAGGTACGGCATCTGCTGGTCCTCGTCCAGCCAGCTCAGCGGTGGCATGTACGACACCAGCGGCAGGTCGGGGTAGTCGCTCAGTACCTCGGCCACCGCGCTGACCGATTCTGCCGAGCCCAGGAAGCCCACCTTCCAGCCCGACAGCGTGACGTCCTCGAGCACCGAGCGCGCCTGCTCCACCACCACGTCGGCATCCAGCGGGTGGTGGTCGAAGACCTCGGCGGTGTCGCGCATGACGATGGTGGTGACCACCGGCAAGGCATGAGCGCCCATTGCAGCGATGGTGGCGATGTCGCCGGCCAGACCGCCAGCACCGCTGGGGTCGCTGGCATTGAAGCTCATCACGCAGGCCGGCGCCGCCGGCTCCTGCAATGGATCGGACGGGTCGGTAGCAACGGCGGTGGCGGAGGTCATGGTTCGGGCCTTAGCGCGATCAAGGGCTTGCTGGGATTTCCGTGAACCTCTAGCGGAATCTGAGGAATGTTGCGTAGGTGCGCAACACCCCTTGTCTTTTCGGAAAAGGCGGTAGCTACAATTGATTTCCATTGTAGTGACCTGTACTCAAGGCGTCGTGAGCGAAACCCGAACCTGGATGTGCCTGATCTGCGGCTGGATCTACGACGAGGCCGCCGGCGATCCGGAGCATGGCATCGCGCCGGGCACGGCCTGGGCAGCGGTGCCGATGAATTGGACCTGTCCGGAGTGCGGCGCCCGTAAAGAAGACTTCGAAATGGTCGAAATCTGATCTTCGCCGGCCGACTCGCTGCCGACGTCACCGAGGAGAGCTCATTTGGAAATCGAAGCTTCGGCCCCCGCGGGAGCCAAGGTGCTGGTGATCGACGACAGCAATACGATCCGGCGCAGCGCCGAGATCTTCCTGCGCCAAGGCGGGCATGAAGTGGTGCTGGCCGAGGACGGCTTCGACGCGCTGGCCAAGGTCAACGACCATACGCCACAGCTCATCTTCTGCGACATCCTGATGCCGCGCTTGGATGGCTACCAGACCTGCGCCATCATCAAACGCAACCCGCGTTTTGCTCATGTGCCGGTGATCATGCTGTCGTCCAAGGACGGGCTGTTCGACAAGGCTCGCGGCCGCATGGTCGGTTCAGAAGAGTACTTAACCAAGCCCTTTACCAAGGAACAGCTGCTGCGCGCTGTGGAACAGTTCGGCAGTCAGGCGGCCTGATTCACCGCGCGCGTCGCTGTCGATGCCGTAGCTCCAAGCCCCGCAGGGCCATTGCCAAGGAAGCGCCCATGTCCATCCAGAAGATCCTGTTGGTCGACGATTCCAAGACCGAACTGCACCACTTGTCCGACGTGCTCGGCAAGCGCGGCTACCAGGTGCGTACCGCCGAGAACGGTGACGAGGCCATGCGTCGCCTGTCCGAGGACAAACCCGACCTGATCCTGATGGACGTGGTCATGCCAGGACAGAACGGTTTCCAGCTCACCCGTGCCATCACGCGCGATCCGCGCTTCTCTTCGGTGCCGGTGATCATGTGCACCAGCAAGAACCAAGAGACCGACAAGGTCTGGGGCATGCGGCAGGGCGCGCGTGACTACATCGTCAAGCCGGTCAACACCGATGAACTGGTCAACAAGATCAAGGCCTTCGACTAGATGATCACCCCTCGTTCGCTTCGCTCCCACTCCCCTGAGGGGAGGCGCGGGCCGGACGCTTGGGAGCGGCCCGGCGCTGGCCCGCGCACGCGCTGCGGAGAGCGCCATGTCTAACCGCGAAGCATTGCGCGAACTGCAAGGCCGCCTGGCGAGCCGCATGCAGGCAGCGCGCACCGAGGCGCGCGTGCCGTCATGGTTGGCTGTGGAATGTGCCGGGCAGGGCCTGCTCTTTCCCCTGCACGAGGCGGGCGAGATCTTTTCCGTAGGCAGCGTGCTGCCGGTGCCGCATACCCAGCCCTGGTTCGCTGGCGTGGCCAACCTGCGCGGTGGTCTGCATGCCGTGGTGGACCTGGCGCAGTTTCTCGGGTTGCAGCGCGGTGCGGCTGCGGCGGCCGGCGAAGGCTCGCGAGACAGCGCCCAGCTGTTGGCGATGAACCCGTCGCTGGGCGTGAACTGCGCCTTGCTGGTGGACCGCTTGGCCGGTCTGCGCAGCGCCGATCAATTGTCGGCCGAGCCGGCCGACGGGCCGGCAATGGCTGAACGGCCGGCCTTTGCCGGCGGCTGCTGGCGCGACGTCGATGGCCGGATATGGCAGGAAATCGAACTGTCGAAGCTGGCCTGCCACGAGCAGTTCCTGGGTGTCGCGGGTTGAAGCCTGCCGGCACGCCAAGCACGACGATCAACCGAAGAGGGTGACATGAGCTTCATGGACAAGATCACGAGCCGTCCGCGCGATGCGCGCGCCGACGCAGCGGCCTACGATTCGCAGTTCGACGATGTCGTCACCGCCTACCCCGAGGAGCCGGTTCGCGACACCCAATCGCCGCGGCCGGGCCAGACCCTGGCGTCCGACACGCGGACGAGCTACGAAACTCGCGATTCGTCGATCATCTCCGAGGTGACGCCGTCGGAGATGGCGGGTGACTTCAGTGAAACGAGATTGCAGGATCCGCCTGGAGGCGAACCGCCGCAGGGTATGGCCTTGCCGCTGATCGGCCACTTGCGAGCGCAGCAGCAGCAGCGCGTGCTGCTCGGCTTGGTCGGCGCCGGCCTGCTGGGTCTGACCATGGCCACGGTACTGGCGCTCAGTTCGGCCTCGCGCAGCAGTGAACAGGTAGGTTCGATCGGCCGGGCGCTGATGGAATCGCAACGGCTGGCGAAGTCGGTGTCGCAGGCCATGATCGGATTGCCCGCAGCCTTTCCGGAAGTGAAGGAAAGCGCCGAGGTGCTGAGCCGCAACGTGCGTGCGCTCGCCAGTACCGATGGCAATTCGCCCAGCCTGCCGGCCGCGGTGCAGGAGGCGGTGGATCCGCTGCTGCCGATGGTCGAGCGAGCCGACAAGAGCGCCGCTGTGGTGCTGGCCCAGCAGAAGGCGCTGACCGAGGTCGGCCAGTCACTGCGTGCCATCAACAAGCAGTCCGGCGAGCTGCTGGACATTGCCGAAACCGTGGCTTCGCTGAAGCTGCAGCAGGGTGCATCGGCTGCGGATCTGTCGGCCATGGGCCATCTGGTGATGCTGACGCAGCGCATCGGCAAGAGTGCCAGCGAATTCATCACGCTCGAGGGCGTGAACCCCGAGGCGGTGTACCTGCTGGGCAGAGACCTGAAGTCCTTCCGCGAACTGGCTGAGGGCGTGAACCCCGGCAGTGCGCAGGCCCGCGAGCGCATGGCGGCGCTGTTGAAGCAGCACGATGCCGCACAGGCACAGTCGAATGCCATCCTGGCCAACCTGAAGGGCCTGGTGGCGGCGCGCGACGCGCAAGGTTTGATCCTGGCCGACAGCGAGCCGCTGCGCAAGGGCTTGCAGACGCTGCAGGAGCGGCTGGCGGCGACCGGAGGCCTGACGGGCCTGCACGTGGCGGTGATGGTGATCTCGGCGCTGCTGCTGTTGGCCGGCGGCGGGGGGCTCGTGCGACTCTACGTGGGCGACCAGTCGACCCGCACGCAATTTGCCGAAGGCCAGCGTCTGGAGGCCGAGCGCCAGGAGCAGGAAGCCAAGCGAGTGAACGACGCCAACCAGGCGGCCATTCTGCGGCTGATGAACGAACTGCAGACGGTGGCCGAAGGCGACCTGACCCAGCAGGCGACGGTGACGGAAGACATCACCGGCGCCATTGCCGACTCGGTGAACTACACGGTGGAAGAGCTGCGCACGCTGGTGTCGGCGGTGCAGAGCACGGTGGCGCGGGTGACCGACACGACGCAGCAGGTGGAGCAGACCTCGACCGAGCTGCTGGCCACGTCGACCGAGCAGTTGCGCGAGATCCGCGACACCGGCGAATCGGTGCTGCAGATGGCCGGACGCATCAACGAGGTGTCCGCGCAGGCGCAGCGCACTGCCCAGGTGGCGAAGCAGTCGCTGCAGGCCGCCGAGACCGGCCTGCAGGCAGTGCAGAACACCATTGGCGGCATGAACTCGATCCGCGACCAGATCCAGGACACCTCCAAGCGCATCAAGCGGCTGGGCGAGTCCTCGCAGGAGATCGGCGAGATCACCGAGCTGATTTCCGACATTACCGAACAGACCAACGTGCTGGCGCTGAACGCCGCCATCCAGGCGGCATCGGCCGGCGAGGCGGGTCGCGGCTTCTCGGTGGTGGCCGAGGAAGTGCAGCGGCTGGCCGAGCGCTCCGGCGACGCGACCAAGCAGATTGCCGTGCTGGTGCGCACCATCCAGACCGACACCCAGGAGGCCGTGGCCGCCATGGAGCGCTCGACCCACGGCGTGGTCGAGGGCGCGAAGCTGTCCGACGCGGCCGGTTCGGCGCTGAACGACATCGACCGCGTCACGCGCCAATTGTCGGACCTGATCGCGCAGATCTCGGACCAGGCGCTGCGGGAAGCCGAATCGGCCAACGTCGTCGCCTCGAACATCCAGCACATCTTCGCGGTGACCGAGCAGACCGGTGAAGGCACGCGCTCGACCGCGCAGATGGTGCGCGAGCTGTCGCGCACGGCCGAGGAGCTGAAGCAATCGGTGTCGCGCTTCAAGGTCGCTTGAAGCCCCAGCGCCGATGAACATGCATCACGACATGTCCGACGAGACCGAAGCGGTCGACGACCTGAGCACCCTGGCCTGGGTGCACGAGGAGTTGCGCCGCTCGCTGGAGTTGGCGCACAAGTCGCTGCGCCGCTACCTCAAGGAGGCCGAGGCGGTCTCGGGCTCGGACGTCGATGCAGTCGACCCGTCGGTGCTGCGTGCGGCTCGGGCGCAATTGCACCAGGGCGTGGGCGCGCTGGAGATGATCGGGCTGCCCGGCCCGGCACGTGTGCTGCGCGCCAGCGAAAATGCCGTTCAGCGCTTCATCGCCCGGCCCAAGCTGTTGACCCGCGCCGCGGTCGAGGCCATTGAATCGGCTTCCTTTGGCGTGCTGGACTACCTGAGCCGCAAGCTCGCGGGCAAGGGTTTGCCGACGCTGGCGCTGTTCCCGCAATTCCGCGCACTGCAGGAATGGGCAGGAGCCGACCGTGTGCATCCGGCCGATCTGTGGCGCGACGACTGGGCGTGGCAGGAGCTGGGCCCGGATGCCCATGCCGAGCCGATACAGGCCGACGCCGTAGCACGCACGGCCATGGAAACCCAGGTCCTGGCGATCATGCGCAGCGCCGACCGCACGGCGATGAAGCGATTGAGTGACCTGTGCGCAGGCCTGGGTGCCGCGTCGCAGGGACACCTGGCCGGCCTCTGGAAGCTGTCGGCCGCCTTCTACGAAGCGCAGGCGACGGGGCTGCTGCAGCCCGACGTCTATGCCAAGCGCGTCAGCTCGCGCCTGCTGGCGCAATTGCGCCTGAGCATCGCGGGGCAGACCGAGGTCTCCGACCGCCTGGCCCAGGACGTCCTGTTCTTCTGCGCGCATGCGCGTGCGCCCAGTGATGCGCGCCCGGCGCCGCGGCTCGAAGCCGTGCGCGAGGCCTACGACATCGATGCCGGCGCGGCCTTCGACTACCAGGCCGTGCGCCTCGGTCGTTTCGACCCGGCGTGGATTGCTCAGGCACGCAAGCGCGTGGCCGGCGCCAAGGAAGTGTGGTCGGCGGTGGCCGGCGGCGAGGCGCATCGTCAGAGTGGCCTGGCCGAGCAGTTTGCACTTGTCAGCGATTCCCTGAAGCGGTTGTATCCGTCCGGCGAGGTGCTGGCCGAGGCACTGCAGTCGGCCGCCAGCCAGACTGTGGCGGCGGCGCAGACGCCCCGACCTGCGCTGGCGATGGAAGTGGCCACCAGCCTGCTGTACCTGGACGCCTCGCTCGAGGACGGCGACTTCGACCACCCGCTGATCGGCAAGCGCGTGCAGCGGCTGGCACAGCGCATCCGTGACGTCAGCGAAGGCCGCGAGGCCCAGCCGCTCGAGCCGTGGATGGAGGAGTTGTACCGGCGCGTGTCGGATCGGCAGACCATGGGCAGCGTCGTGCAGGAACTGCGCGTGTCGTTGTCCGAGGTTGAAAAGCAGATCGACCTTTACTTCCGCAACCCGGCACAGCGCGACGTACTGATCCCGGTGCCGGGTCAATTGCAGGCCATGCGTGGCGTGCTTTCGGTGCTGGACATGGATCAGGCCTCCCACGCCGTGCTACGCATGAGCGAGGATGTCGATGCATTGGCCTCGACGGCAGTCGATCCGAAGCATGCCGCCGAAGCCGGCACTTTCATGCGGCTGGCCGACAACCTGGGTGCGCTGAGCTTCATGATCGACATGCTCAGCGTGCAGCCGCAGATGGCGCGCTCGCTGTTCCGTTACGACCCCGGGACCGGCAACCTGAGCGCGGTGATGGGCCGGCGCACGCACCGGCTGTCGGCATTCGGGGGTTTCGATGAACTGAAGCCCAGTGCCCCGCCGCCGCTGGTGGACCAGGCGCAGTCGCTGGCGCTGGCCGCGGCCCAGTCCGATGTCGCTGACGAGACGGTGCAGCGGGAGCTGGGCCGCCTGTCTCAGCAGGCCCTGCTGGCCGACCAGCGTGCGCTGGCGGAGACCATGGCCTCTGCGCAACAGGCGCTGCAGCGCGCCACCGACGACGAGCAGCGCCAGGCCGTGCGCAGCGAACTGGCCCAGGCCGTGGCCGACCTGGCTGCGCCGGCCGCCGCCGAGCCGCAGGCCGTGCAGCAGCCGGCTCGCGCCACGCCGGCGCCCCAGCCGGAAGTGCAGGGCAGTACCGGGCTGGAAGAAGACGACGAGATGCGCGAGGTCTTCATCGACGAAGCCCGCGAGGTGGTCCAGGGCGCAGACGAAGCGCTGCGGCGCCTGGGCGAGGTGCCCGATGACCTGGGCGACCTGACGCTGATTCGCCGCGCCTTCCATACGCTGAAGGGCAGCTCGCGCATGGTCGGGCTGAAGGTCTTCGGCGAGGCGGCCTGGGCCTGCGAACAGCTCTACAACACCCGCCTGGCCGAAACCTCGCGCCTGGAAAGCGACCTCTCTGCCTTCACCGCCGATGCGCTGCGCGAACTGGGCGAATGGGTCGAGGCCATTGCCGAAGGCCGGGCGCAAGGGCGTGATGGCGCCACCCTTTCGGCTCGTGCTGACGCGTTGCGCCATCGCACGCCGCTCGAGCTGGCCACGCCCGTACAGGCGGCTGCGCTGCGCAGCGCCCAAGCCACGGCTGCACTGCTGGAGCGCGTCCCAGAACTGCCCAGCGCTACCGACCTGCAGCTCGACTTGCACATGCCGACCGACGGCATCGCACCGAAGGCGCCAGCCTTCGCGTCGCGGACCGACCCGTTCGATATCCGGCTCGACCTGGGCGAAGGCGAAAAGTCGCCCACCTCGGTGCCGAACGCGCTTCCGGACTTGCTGTCGCTCGACCTTCCGGTGGACGCCTCGGGCGAGGCCTTTGCGCTGAACCTGGACTTGCAGCCGGATCCTGGCATGGAATCCATTCGGCTGGACCCGTCGCTGGACTGGCGGGAGCCGGCGGCGGCCCGCGAAACCATCGTGCCGGCGATCGTTGACGCCGATCCTGACGCCATGGATATGCCGGTGATCGGGGCAGTGGCGGACGACCTGGACCTTCGGCCCGGGGAACAACCCTCCGACTTGCTGGCCGGCGAGCGGCCACCGAGTCCCGTCGACGTGGCCGATTTCGCCGACACCAGTGTTGACGTGGCTATGCTGGATGAGGCTCACGACGCTCTGGCCGGGCTCGATGCGCCGATCACCGAGCCGCTGCCGCTGGAATCGCACACCGAGCCGCAACCACTGGACGAGGCCGTTGCGCCGGCAACGGACCAGGAGCAGGTCAAGGTCATCGGCGATCTGCGCATCGGCATTCCGCTGTTCAACATCTACCTGAACGAAGCCGACGAACTGTCGCGGCGCCTGTGCGTCGAGCTGGCCGAATGGGCGATGGAGTCCGACCGGCCGCTCGAAGAGAGCACGGCCGCGCTCGCCCATTCGCTGGCTGGCAGTTCGGCCACCGTGGGTTACGTCGAGCTTTCGACGTTGGCGCGTTCGCTTGAACATGCACTGATGCGGTCGATTGCGCTCGGCCGCGCCACACCCGGCGAGCCGCAGCTGTTCAACGACGCAGCCGAAGAGATTCGCCGGCTGCTGCACCAGTTCGCAGCCGGCTTCCTGCGCCAGGTGCCCGCGCCGTTGAAGCAGCGCCTGGAAGAGCATGAACTGGCGCTCAGCGCGCCGATGCCGCTTGCTGTCGACGAGGCGCCCCGGCACGAGCCGGTTGAGTCCCTGGTCGACCTTGCCGACACACCGGCCGCAGCCGACTTCGAGCCCGAGGTGCCGGCCGAAATCGCCGCGGCGATCGACGAGCCGCCGGCCCATGCGGTGTTCAGCGACGAGCTCGGTCAGCCGGCCCTGACCTCGTTCGCCGAGCTTCCGCAGTTCGAGCCGAGCCGGGCTCGGTCGCGTGAGGACGCTCCCGATGACGACGACGACATCGACGCCGTCGACTTGTTGGACGAGGAGCTGTTCCCGATCTTCCGCGACGAAGGCGAGGAACTGCTGCCACAGTTGCAGTCGCGCATGCGCGAATGGGCGCGCCGGCCCGCTGAGGCGGCCGCCGCAGCGGCCTGCATGCGCACGCTGCACACCTTCAAGGGCGGTGCGCGACTGGCCGGCGCGATGCGCCTGGGCGAAATGGCGCACCGTCTGGAAACCGCCATCGAGCACCTGCTGTCCAAGGGCCACGCCAGCAGTGCCGATGTGGAAGCGCTGCTGACGCGGGTGGACGCCATCACCAGCAGCTTCGAGTTGCTGGGCCGTCCGGTGGATGAAAGCACCGATGCCGCGCTGCAGCTGCCACGGTCGATCGACCTGGCTGTCGACCACGAGCTGCCGCCGGCCGAGGCTGCTTCGGCCACCGCGGCGGAGCCCGATCGGCAGGCCGTCGAGCCGCAAGCACCGGCCGCGGCCGAGCCGCCCAGGTCCAAACCGAGGGCCGTGCCGCCGACGGAGGCCGCGCCGATCGACTGGAGCCGGTTCAAGGGCGGGCCCGCCGTGCCGGCTGCGGTGGCCGAGAAGCCAGTCTCCAGCACGGCCGCGGTGCGCGTACGTGCGCCGCTGCTCGACCGGCTGGTCAACCAGGCGGGCGAGGTCAGCATCACCCGGGCGCGCATCGAATCCGACGTCGGCCAGATCAAGGGCTCGCTCGGCGACCTGAGCGAGAACCTGGAGCGGCTGCGCCGCCAACTGCGCGACCTGGAGTTGCAGGCGGAGTCGCAGATCGCGTCGCGCATGGAAGCCGCCAAGGCCGCGTCGCAGGAGTTCGACCCTCTGGAGATGGACCGCTTCACGCGTTTCCAGGAACTGACGCGCATGATGGCCGAGTCGGTCAACGACGTGGCCACCGTGCAGCGCGGGCTGCAGCGCTCGCTGCAGGCCACCGAGGACGAACTCGCCGCACAAGCACGATTGACGCGCGACCTGCAGGACGACCTGCTGCGCACGCGCATGGTCGAGTTCGAGAGCCTGGCCGACCGGCTGTACCGCGTGGTGCGCCAGGCGGCCAAGGAAACCGGCAAGCAGGTGCGGCTGGACATCGTCGGTGGCTCGATCGAAGTCGACCGCGGCGTGCTCGACCGCATGACCGGGCCCTTCGAACACCTGCTGCGCAACAGCGTGGCCCATGGCATCGAGCGGCCCGACGCGCGCACTGCCGCGGGCAAGGATGCGACTGGCACGATCAGCATCCACCTGGCGCAGGAAGGCAACGAGGTTGCCGTCGAGTTCCGCGACGACGGCGCCGGGTTGAACCTGGCGCGCATCCGCGAGCGCGCTGCGGCCTTGGGGCTGCTGGCGGCCGATGCGCAGCCGAGCGATGCCGAACTTGCCAACCTGATCTTTGCGCCCGGCTTCAGCACCGCCGACAGCGTGTCCGAGCTGTCCGGTCGCGGCGTCGGCATGGACGTGGTGCGCGCCGAGGTCAACTCCATGGGCGGGCGCATCGAAACCGCCACCGCCGCGGGCCAGGGCGCCAGCTTCCGCCTGGTGCTGCCGCTGACCACGGCGGTGACGCAGGTGGTGATGCTGCGCTGCGGCGAGCTGAGCATCGCCGTGCCATCGACCCTGGTCGAGTTGGTGCGGCGCGTGCCCAGCGAGGAAATCGAACAGTCCTATGCCAGTGGCGCCTTCGCGCTGGGCGACAAGGTCTTGCCCTTCTTCTGGCTGGGCGCCCTGTTGCAGGCGGGCGGGCGCGGTGGTTCGGAAGGGCGTTCGCAGCCGGTGGTGGTGATCCGCAGTGCGTCGCAGCGCGTCGCCCTGCATGTGGACGAAGTACTGGGTAACCAGGAAGTGGTGGTCAAGAACCTCGGCCCGCAGCTGTCGCGGCTGCCGGGCCTGGCCGGCATCACGCTGCTGCCCTCGGGCGCGGTGGCGCTGATCTACAACCCGGTCGCGCTGGCCACGCTGTACGGCGACACTGCGCGCGAGCAGGTGCGGCGCTCGGGCGGCGGTGAAGTCGTCGAGGTGGCGGTGTCGGCGCCCGCTCAGCCCCCGCTGGTGTTGGTGGTGGACGACTCGCTGACCGTGCGCCGCGTCACACAGCGCCTGCTGGCACGCGAAGGCTATCGCGTGACGCTGGCCAAGGACGGCCTCGATGCGCTCGACAAGCTCGGCGAGGAACTGCCCACCGTGGTGCTGTCCGACATCGAGATGCCGCGCATGGACGGCTTCGACCTGGTGCGCAACATGCGTTCCGACGCGCGCTTGTCCGGACTGCCGGTGATCATGATCACCTCGCGCATCGCGCAGAAGCACCGCGACTACGCAGCGCAGCTGGGTGTGAACCACTACCTCGGCAAGCCCTACTCGGAAGAGGAACTGCTGTCGCTGGTGGGCCGTTACGTGCAGGAAGCTGCGACTCACTGATTTGGCCCACCCCCGCGGCGTGCGCGCCGCGGCTGGTGGCAAGCATGCCATCAGCCCTTCGCAGGCGGGCCGCAAGTCCGCAGGGGCCGCGCCTCGTCGCCGCTCAGCCCGCTCAAGGGCGCGAGACGACCCCGAGCGAGCGCCTGCGCACTGGCGAGTGTCGGTCGAGCGCATGACGCCCTGCAAGGTGTCATGCACCACCACCGGCGGCCGGGCGGAGCCGGTTCCGCGGCGTCCGCTTGATTGCAGTGCCGCGCCCGTTGTTCAACGCGCGGTCTTGACCACCGAATAGCGCTGCAGCGTGCGTTCGCGCGCTGCAGCATGGTCCACCACCGGCAACGGGTAGTCCTTGCCCAGTTCAACCTTGGCCGCGGCCAGGTCGATCGGCCGTGCCAGCCACGGCGCGTGGACCAACTTGTCGGGCAGACCGGCCAGCTGCGGCAGGTAGCGGCGGATGAACCTGCCCGCGGCATCGAACTTCTCGCTCTGGCTCGCCGGGTTGAAGATGCGGAAGTACGGCTGCGCGTCACAGCCGGTGGATGCGGCCCATTGCCAGCCGCCGTTGTTGGCGGCCAGGTCGTAGTCGTTCAGATGCTCGGCGAAGTAGGCTTCGCCGCGACGCCAGTCCAGGCCCAGGTCCTTCACCAGGAAACTGGCCACCACCATGCGCAGCCGGTTGTGCATGTAGCCGCTGCTGTTGATCTGGTGCATGGCGGCATCGACCAGCGGGTAGCCGGTGCGCCCCTGCGCCCAGGCGGCAAACAGTTCGTCGGCATGCTTGCCGTGCTCCCACCGGATGCGCTCGTACTCCGGACGGAAGGCATGGCCGACCACATGCGGATGGTGGTACAGGATCTGGTGGTAGAAATCGCGCCAGATCAGCTCGCTCAGCCAGACCTGGGCGCCGCGGCTGTCCGGCCCTGCGTGGGTGCGCTGCCAGGCCTCGCGCGCCAGGTGGCGGATCGACACCGTGCCGAAGCGCAGGTGCGTACTCAGGTAACTGGGCCCCTTGATCGCCGGGAAGTCGCGGCTCTCGTGATAACGGCCGATGCGTTCGGCCAGGAAGTCGTCCAGCAACTCCAGGGCGCCGGCGCTGCCGCTGGGCAGCTTCAGCTGGTGCAGGTTGGTGGGTGTGAAACCGATGTCGGCCAGCGTCGGCAGTGGCTGGCGCATTGGCGCCGGCAGCCCCGCCAACGCGCCGGCGTGGTGGGCCACCGGGTAGGCCTTCAGGTAGAAGGGGTCGATCTTCTTCAGCCAGGCGTTCTTGTAGGGTGTGAAGACGCTGTAGGGATTGCCGCCCTGGGTAAGCAGTTCATCGCGCTCGAAGACCACGTGGTCCTTGGCGGTGTGCATGGCCACGCCGATGTCGGCCAACCGGCCGCGCACCCGAGCGTCTCGCGCCAGCGCCGCCGGGTCGTCGTCGTGGTTGGCATAGACCGCTTGCGCACCCAAGGCGTCCGCCAAGGCCGGAATTTCCTTGATCGGGTGGCCGTGGCGCACGATCAACCCCGAGTCCTCGATGCCGTGCGAGCTGCCCAGCGCGCGCAACTGCGCATCCAAGCCGACCAGGCTGTCGCGGATGAATTCCACACGCCGGTCCTGGCGCGGCAGCGTGTCGAGTATGTCGCGGTCGAAGACGAACACGCACCAAACCTGCCGGGCGGAGCGCAGCGCGTGATACAGGGCGGCATGATCGTCGGCGCGAAGGTCGCGCCGAAACCACAGCAGAGCACGGTCCAGGGGCTTGGTCAAATGGGATACCTTCGGACGGCGCCCTTCAGTCCGCGCACTTGGGGCGGCCCGGCGGGCTCAGGGTTCGCAGTGTGCCAGTGCGGGAATAAAATGATCTGATGGACTCCGGCAGCTTCAACCTCAGCAACCAGTTCCTGATCGCCATGCCCGGCATGCTGGACGACAGCTTCGCCGGCACGGTGGTCTACCTGTGCGAGCACAGCGAGCGCGGGGCGCTGGGGCTGGTGATCAACAAGCCGATCGACATCAACCTGAAGAACCTGTTCGACAAGGTCGAACTGAACCTCGAGCGCGAGGAGTTGGCCGCCCAGCCGGTGTTCTACGGTGGCCCGGTGCAGACCGAGCGGGGTTTCGTGCTTCACGACAAGCGCGAGGCCGATGCCGGCAAGTACAACTCCACCCTGTCGGTGCCAGGTGGGCTGGACATGACCACCAGCAAGGACGTGCTCGAAGACCTGGCCAGCGGCGCCGGGCCGAAGCGGATCCTGGTCACGCTGGGCTACAGCGGCTGGTCGGCGGGCCAGCTGGAAGACGAACTCGGCCGCAACGGCTGGCTGACGGTGGATGCCGACCCGGCGATCATCTTCGACACCCCCATCGATCAGCGCTACGAGCGTGCGCTGTCGCTGCTGGGTATCGACCCGCGCATGCTGTCGCAAGAGGCGGGGCACGCATGATGGCAGCGGCGGCAGCGCCCGCCAGCACTGCGGTCCGTTGTTTCCTGGCTTTCGACTTCGGTACCCGCCGCGTCGGCGTGGCCATCGGCAACTCGCTGCTGCGCCAGGCGCAGCCTCTCAAGACGGTCGCCGCGGTGGGCGAGGCGCGCTTGGCTGCCATCGACGCGTTGGTGCACGAGTGGCAGCCCGCTGAACTGGTGGTCGGCGTGCCCTTCCACCCGGACGGCGCCGAGCATGAGAACACCCGGCGCGCGCGTCGCTTCGGCCGCCAGCTGCACGGACGCTTTCGCCTGCCCGTGAACGAGGTCGACGAGCGCTACAGCACCACCGACGCACTGGCGGAAGGGGTGGCCGATGTCGACGCGGCCTCGGCCGCGGTGATCCTTGACCAGTTCCTGCGCCAGCTAAGATGAACGCGACGCTGCAGCTCGACGCCGAAGCGTTGTATGCCGAACTGCTGGGCGGCGTGCCCGGCCTGCTCAAGCCGGACAGCGTGCTGGTCGGCATCTGGTCTGGCGGCGCCTGGCTGGCCGACCGGCTGCACGCTGACCTGGGCCGCAGCGGCACGGCGGGCGTCATTTCCAGCACGCTGCACCGCGACGACTTCGGCTCGCGTGGCATGGCCGCCGGCACCGACGCCACCAAGCTGCCCTTCGCCATCGAAGGCAGCCACATCCTGCTGATCGACGACGTGCTCTACACCGGCCGCACCATCCGCGCGGTAATCAACGAGCTCTACGACTTCG
>Ga0209391_10000064_pt1 | contig 36208 bp, 28 predicted proteins | sample PPLLak3March2015_FD_187246 | JGI IMG/M metagenome (GOLD analysis project Ga0209391, IMG submission 187246) | Freshwater sediment microbial communities from Prairie Pothole Lake near Jamestown, North Dakota, USA - PPLs Lake P7 Core (1) Depth... | ecosystem: Environmental > Aquatic > Freshwater >...
CATCCGCTTTATCAAATGGATATCCTCCGGGAAGGAAAGTTATATTTAGAAAATCTGAAATGTCCATTGACCGGAAATTATCAAATAAAAAATATTGTTACCTCTCTACAGGTTGTTGAAGTTTTGAAAATGAATGGCTATTCTATTGGTTCAAGTCATACTCACCAAGGGATCAGGAATGTTAAAAAGAACACAGGCTTAAAAGGCAGGTGGCAAATACTTGGGAAAAGCCCTCTCATTATCTGTGATACCTGCCATAATGTAGATGGAATCAAGGAAGTTGTTGCTCAATTAAATGAAATGCAATTTAAGAATCTTCATTTTGTATTAGGTTTTGTGAAGGATAAGAAAATCGAAAGCATTTTAAAATTATTGCCAAAAGATGCAGTCTATTACTTTTGCAAAGCAAATATTCCCCGCGGGCTCGATCAAAATGAACTATTAACTTCAGGTAAAAGGTTCGGATTGTATTGTAAATCCTATAAGACAGTGAACGACGCATTTACGGCTTCAAAAAAAGAAGCCGGAAAAGACGATCTTATCTTCATTGGTGGGAGTACATTCGTTGTAGCTGAAGTGTTATAATTCAATTATTGTTGCTACTGGAGTTCATCTATATTTATCTTAGGGGAAACAGGTAACCTCATCTAAACTTCAACAGGTTCAGTCTTATACTTTTTAGGTTTAAAATTCAATTCATTACGGCTTTAATAGAAGCGGCAACACATTGTTACATGCTAGTGCCCGCCAATGCAAAAAATGTTACTTTCGCAACTGACTAGTCATTAATGGATCAATATATGAGTGGCAAAGAAACTTTGAAGAATTATTTCGAAAAGCTTGCTCCTAAAAGGGAAAAATGGAAAAGGCGAAATCGTTTTTACCATAAAACACTTGAAAAGCATTATAAATTAATGATTCCGGCCGGTGCTGATGTTTTAGAGTTGGGATGCGGTACCGGAGATCTTTTAAATGCTGTTAGTCCTTCGTTTGGTGTAGGTGTTGATTTTTCTGAAAACATACTTACCCTTGCTAAAAGCAGATATCCTCATCTTACATTTATTCATGCAGATGCTGTTGATTTTACCTATGAGGGCCGTTTTGATTATGTAATTATTTCTGATTTGCTTAGTTCGTTGTGGGATATTCAGGGTGTCCTTGCAAATTTAAGAAAGGTGGTGCGACCCGATACGAAAATCATTATTTCAACCTACAACTACATTTGGGAACCAATACTCCGTTTTGGCGAATTCACCGGGATCAAGGCACGTCAACCTTTGCAAAGCTGGCTCACAATTAAGGATATATCTAATCTTCTTGAACTCGAGGATTTTGAGGTAATAAAAGTTGACAGAAAGCTTTTAATACCCAAGTACATTCCTATTATTAATTCCATATTTAATAAGTTTATTGCAAATCTACCAGGGGTGAACCGGTTAAATCTTATTAATTTTATCTCTGCCCGCCCATCCCTAAGAGCGAAAACAAACTATTCCGTTTCAATGGTAATTCCTGCCCGGAATGAAATGGGGAATATTGAAAATGCTATTATAAAAACCCCGGACTTCGGCACTCACCAGGAGTTTATATTTATCGAGGGAAATTCGAGTGATGGTACTTATGAAGAAATGCAAAGGGTTCAGAAAGCATGGCCGAATAAGGATATCAAAGTGATGAAGCAGAGTGGTAAAGGAAAAGGGAATGCTGTGAGAGAAGCATTTGAAGTGGCAAAGGGAGACATACTGATGATTCTTGATGCAGATTTGACAACTCCCCCCGAAGATATGATTAAGTTTTATGATGCTTTGGTAAATAATCATGGAGAATTTATCAATGGATGCAGGCTTGTTTACCCGATGGAGAAAGAAGCTATGAGGTTTTTAAATTATTTTGGTAATAAATTTTTTGGTTGGTTTTTTTCTTACCTGCTTGGTCAGAAGCTGAAGGATACCCTATGCGGAACAAAAGTTCTGTTTAAAAAAGACTATGAACTGATTAAAGCCAACCGGAAATACTTTGGTGAGTTTGATCCTTTTGGTGATTTCGACCTCCTTTTCGGTGCGGCTAAGTTAAATTTAAAAATTGTTGAAGTTATAGTTCGTTATCGCGACCGCGAATACGGTTCAACCCAGATCAGTAGATTTAAACATGGATGGCTGCTTATCAGGATGAGCTTTTTTGCAGCCCGTAAAATCAAATTCATTTCATAAGTTATTTCAGTTATGTTCAAGCATTGCAATCTGAATCGGAGTTGGATCTATATAATTCCTGGAATCGTCATACTTTGGAGTTTGTTTTTTCTTAGAATAAGCGGTCCGTTTTTTTTAACCAGAATCGACCCCGATTATATCTATTTGTTGAATGGGTTAAATTGTGCAAATCTCGACTTTTCAAGGATTGGTCATATCGATCACCCAGGCACTCCCTTCCAGCTTCTTACTGGTATATTTATAAGGATTTCACATTTGATAGCCGGACAAGGTAAAATAGTTGATGATGTCATTTCCCGCCCTGAATTTTATTTGTCTGTTTTATCATTTTATCTTACTTTAATATCAGCAATAATGTTGGTGTGGCTTGGAAAAATAGTTTTATTGGATGGAAATGATGTTGTCGGGGCGATCATTCTTCAATCATCGATGTTCGTCAATGTTTTTCTGATTGATTTGCCGTGTCGCTATATTCCTGACAGAATGTTGTCGGTTGTCGTAATTATGTTTACCGGGTTTTGTTTTAAATATTTTTACACAGGAAATTACTCAGGAAAAAAATTTGCCATTCATTCAGGAATTCTTTTAGGAATCGGGTTTGCTACCAAGTTTAATTTTCTCCCCATACTGATTGTTCCGATAATATTAATCACAAAAATGAGGGAGCGGCTGATTTATTTCATTACCCTGGCGATTGCGTCGGTTGTTTCATTCCTGCCGGTTTATGATAAGTTTTCTTATTTTAAAAGTTTTATCACTTCAATAATAAAACATGATGGATTGTATGGTGGGGGATCGCAACAGGTTTTTAACCCGGAAGTTTTTTGGTACAATACCACTTTGATATTCAGGCAGAACTTATCATTCACAATCGCTTTGGGAGTAAGTTTGGTCGCTTTTATTATTTTATTATTAAAACCTACTACCCGTAAAGATCTGAAAAAAGAGTTTCTTTTCTTCATTGCCTTGATGTTTATCACGCTGATCGGGACGCTAATTACTGCCAAACACTTCAAGGATTATTATATTATACCCGTTATAAGTCTTACCGGTTTTACTACATTGATTTTATTAAAGGTCGGTCGAAAACTATTCACAAAACGTTACACAAACATAGTATTTGTTCTACTTTTGATGTATTTTATATACATTCCTTTATCTTTTCTATACAATCCCTATTGGGAAAAGCAAAAAAACAATTATAATAATTATCTTACAGCTGAATTCATTACCAGGAATGTTTCGCCAAATGATTATTTTCTGATTGAGCCCACCTGGCTGTCGGGCCCATTGATTGCAAATGGGATGGCTTATGGCCTTAGCTATGTTGCCAACAGGAATTATTATTACAACGAATTTGAAAGATATTATCCGAACATATTGACCTGGAATGGTAAAGAAAATCCACTTCAATATTTGAAAATGATTGATGCAAATAATGAAGCTATTTTTAAGAGTGGCAGAAGCATTTTCATTTATTCAACTCCCGGACGAAATGCTGATTTGCTTTGTAACTATATCGATAGCTGTTCACTCAATTATGGAATTTTATATCAAAGAGATATGGTTTATGAGAATAGCGCCAATAACAATCATATTATCCGATTGAAAAATAAATCAGGTTGGAATGAAAAATTGATTGGCAGATTCGGTTTTGAGAGATTTGATGGAAATACTCTTTTCTCTGATGATGAAAAATATGCATTATCAGGTCAGTTTAATCTGACAGATATATGTGCAAGCAATGGTTACCATTCTTTAATCTTGAGTGAAAATCATTCCAAAAGCCCTGAGTTGCAGGTTCAAAAAGTTTTCGAAGGCGATTACTTTGAGGTGACTGTTAAGCGGAAAAGGGATGATCATGATGGTAAAGGAAACTTATTACTTTGTTCAACCGGAACTGACGGTAAATTCTATAAAATCGCCGAAGGTCAATTTGTATCCGTTATCCACTCCGATTGGGAATTACTTAGGCTATGTGCCGAGATCCATGAAAGTCCGGAGAACGGAACACTTACTTGTTTTTATGAATACAAAGGAGATGCAATCGAGGTTATTGATGATTTTACGATAAAGTTTTTCAGCAACAAACCTGATTGATTAAATTTGTCCTAATTCCGTTAAATTTCAATTTCTCAGAGCTTCTTCAATATCCTCAATGATTTTTTTTGCTAAATGATTTGCTTTTTCTTCACTGTCACTTTCAGAGTATATTCTGATGATAGGTTCGGTATTGGATTTGCGTAAATGGACCCATTGTTTATCAAACTCTATTCTCACACCATCAATTGTATTGATCGGGTTCATCTTATATTTTTCTTCAATTTTTTTTAAAATATCATTCACCTCAATGCCTTCTGATAATTCAATTTTATTTTTTGAGATATAATATCCGGGATAGGTACTTCTAAGTTTTGAACATTTCAGTCCTGTTTTGGCAAGGTAGGTTAGGAAAAGTGCAATTCCAACCAACGCATCTCTTCCATAATGCAATTCGGGATAGATGATACCTCCATTCCCTTCTCCTCCAATTACTGCATTCACTGCTTTCATCTTCTCAACCACGTTTACTTCGCCCACAGCTGATGCGAAATATTTGCCCCCCTGATTTTCTGTAATATCCTGCAAAGCTCTTGTTGAAGAAAGATTAGAGACTGTGTTTCCTTTTATGTTTTTAAGTATGTAATCAGCCACTGCAACCAGGGTGTATTCTTCCCCAAACACTTCACCATTTTCAGTTATAATTGCCAGCCGGTCCACATCCGGATCAACCACAAAACCGACATCGGCTTTATTCTTTTTAACGATCTCTGAAATTTCCCCAAGGTTTTCGGGCAGTGGTTCAGGATTATGCGGGAATTTTCCATTGGGTTCACAATATAATGGGTCGACTTTACTTACGCCTAAAGCCTTTAGTAATTTAGGTAAAGCAATTCCTCCGGTGGAATTGACACAATCTATTGCCACCCTGAAGTTTGCTTTTTTAATTGCTTTTACATCCACCAATTCGAGCTTTGTTATTTTTTCAATATGGTTATCGATTAGGGTATCATCGATAGTATATTTTCCGAGGTTATTAACCGGTGCGAATTTGAAATTCTCTTTTTCAGCGATTGCAAGCACCTCAGCTCCATCTTCTGCAGATATAAATTCTCCTTTAGAATTTAATAATTTCAGCGCATTCCATTGTTCAGGATTATGACTTGCAGTTATAATAATACCTCCGTCAGCCCCTAAGTTAACAACAGCCATTTCAATAGTGGGGGTAGTCGACAAACCTCCATCGATCACGTCAGCCGCCATTCCGATAAGTGTTCCTGTAACAAGATGATTTACCATCTCGCCCGAAACCCTCCCATCCCGTCCAATAACAAATCTGGCTTTCTTCGCAGAAACATCCTTCATGATGAAGGTTGCAAATGCTGAAGTAAATTTAACGATGTCCAAAGGACTTAATCCTTCACCCGGCGAACCACCTATGGTTCCTCTGATACCGCTAATAGATTTGATCAAGGTCATTGCAGTGTGTTTATAAAGTGGATGGCAAAATTAAAATTTTTGTGACAGATTGTACCATTAACTTATTTAGCTTTGTAAAAAATTTGATTAGACCTTTGGATGGATATTTTTGAAGAAAACGAAGAAGAACAGTTGAAAATACTGGTCGAAAGGTTCGATGGCATGGTTCAATCGGGGGATCGGTACTTTTTTGATGTGGAAGAATTTGAGATGATCATCGATCATTACCTGATGGTAAACCAGCTTGACAAGACGAATATTGCCATCAAGTATGCGATGGAGCAACATCCGCATATTGCTTCATTCATGCTAAAAAAGGCGCAGATGCTGGTTTCTTCAAATAATATAAACAAAGCACTTGAACTTCTTTTGGAGGTTGAAAATATGGAACCGGAAAATCCCGAGATTTTCCTTACCAAAGCAGGGATATACAGTCAGCTTAAAAGATACGAAAAGGCCATTGAAGAATATAACAAGGCAATAAAAGAAGCGGAAGACCTTGCAGAAGTGTATACCAATATTGCATTCGAATACGAAAATTTAGGAAAGTATGATAAGTCCATTGAGTACTTAATAAAAGCGATTGAAATAGATCCGGAAAATGAAGCCGTCATTTATGAGCTTTCCTTTTGTTATGAAATATCTAACAAACTGGATGAATGCATCCTCTTTTTCAACGAATTCCTGAATAAAAATCCCTACTCCAAAGCAGCCTGGTTTAATCTTGGGATTGCCCACAACAATCTTGAGGCGTATGAAAAAGCTATTGAAGCTTATGATTTTGCAATAGCGATAGATGACAATTTTGCGTCGGCTTATTTTAACAAAGCGAATTCCTATGCAAATCTTAACTTATTCGAAAAAGCCATTGAATATTACAACGAAACATTCCGGTTTGAGGAGCCGGAGGCGATGACCTATTATTATATAGGTGAATGTTATGAAAAGCTGAATGATCTTGAAAAGGCCAGAACAAACTACCGCAAAGCCATTGATCTGGATCCTTTGCTTGCTGATGCATGGATTGGGATAGGGATGATTTATGAGGAGATGAATAAATACACAATATCTATTAACCATATCAAAAGGGCTATTGATATTGAACCTGCGAATTCAGAATACTGGTATATGATGGGTGATGTGCAATACAAGGCTGATTTATTCGATGAAGCTAAAAAATCATATCAGGAGGTTACCGTTCTTGATCCTCAGAATCCGGATATTTGGCTCGACTATTCGCATATTTACGCTATAGGTTCTGATTATTCAGGGGCGCTTGAGTGTCTGAATACAGGCATTTCAGAACAACAGGATAATGCAGAACTTGTTTACAGGAAGTTCATTTATCTTTTGAAAAACCAGCAATTCAAAGAGGCCTATGCGATATTGGAAGTTGCCCTCGCAATGAATTACCAGACCCATGACCAGATCTTTGAGTATGATCCCGACCTCCGAAATGATGATAATCTTTTACGGATCATTGAATTGTTTAGGACCAATTGATTCTGATCTCTAAAAAGAAACAGAATTTTTAAAGAATTAGCCCGTAAAATCAATCATAGGAATTCAATGATTAAGTTATATGGCCTGATAGGTAATCCACTAACACACTCTTTTTCAAAGGAATATTTTAACCGGAAATTTCAGTTAGAAAACATTTCAAATTGTCAATACCAGCTTTTTCCTTTGAAAAGCATGGCTGGATTTCAAAACCTGATCACAGATCACAATAACCTCCTTGGATTGAACGTAACAATTCCCTTTAAGAAGGAGGTGTTAAATTATCTTGATCATCTGAGCCCTGAGGCTGCTGAAGCAGGTGCAGTGAATTGCCTTAAAATTGACAGATCCTCAGGAAATCCTTATCTCACCGGACACAATACAGATATTTATGGATTTGAGCAATCCCTTAAACCTTTATTAAAAGCCCGGCACAGAAAAGCGCTTATTCTGGGAACCGGTGGTAGTTCGGCTGCCGTTGCATTTGTATTAAAATCTCTGGATGTTGATTTTTACTCCGTTTCGAGAAAACCACAGAAAAGTGATCAGATTAAATACGATAGTTTAACCAGGGAGATAATTAGAGAGCATCTCCTCATCATTAATGCCACACCGGTAGGCATGTTCCCCAACACCAGCCAATTTCCTGATATCCCCTATGAATGGATCACTCCTGAACATTTATTATTTGATCTGGTTTATAATCCTGCAGAAACCTTATTTCTGAAAAAGGGAAAAGAAAAAGGAGCCATCACAAAAAATGGCCAACAAATGCTTCATCTTCAGGCTGAAAAATCGTGGGAGATTTGGCAGCAGTAATTTTTTTTGCGAAAAATAATATTTTTTAACTTCTAGCTGCTTTTTCAGTATTTTTACTTTTTCAATTGAGTTTTTCTTATCGGATGGTTGCTTTCAGGCTAAACGGCGAAGAGGTTCAACACACGGGTAATCCTGAAATTTCATTATTGACTTTCCTAAGAGAGGAAAAGAATATCACTTCTGTAAAAGATGGCTGTTCCGGTCAGGGAGCCTGTGGTGCATGCCTTGTTGAGATCAATGGAAAAGCCAGACTATCCTGTAAAACAAGAATTAAAAATTTAGCTGGTTTCGAGATCACCACACTCGAAGGTGTTCCAGAGGTAATCATCAATATTCTTGCAAAAGCTTTTGTTAAAAAAGGTGCCGTTCAATGTGGTTTTTGTACACCCGGTATATTGATGCGATCAAAGATTTTGTTCAATGAAAACCCAGCACCATCAAAAGATGAAATCAAAAAAGCCCTGAGCTTGAATCTTTGTCGCTGCACTGGCTATCACAAGATAGTCGAAGCTATTGAACTTGCTTTTAATGCACTCAGAAATAGCAGGATAATTGAATTGGAATCAGGTAATGCCGGGGTTGGATTTTCTTACCCAAAGGTAGATGCCCTTAAAACTGCATTGGGACAAAGACCATTCATTAATGACATCCGGATAGAAGGAATGTTATTCGCTGTCTTGAAATTTTCTGATTATCCACGTGCTAAAATTCTGCATATTGACATTTCCAAAGTGCAGTCATTGGAGGGTGTCGTCAAAGTTTTTAAAGCAGATGATATTCCGGGAAAAAGAAATGTCGGTTTGATTTTCGGGGATTGGCCTTTGATGGTCGGCCTAATGGAGACCACGGCTTATATTGGTGATGTGTTAGCCGGAGTCGCTGCCACATCGTTATCCATAGCGCGTAAAGCGTGCGAACTTATTGAAATAGATTATCAACCTTTAAATCCTGTAACAGACATATACCAGGCAATAAATAATGATTCAGAACAGGTTCATCCAGGACACTCCAATGTTTTGGAAAGATGTATTTTGAAAAGGGGGGAAAGTTCAGAAGAGGTTATTAAAAGATCGAAGTATATATCTCACGGCAAATATCAAACCCAAAGGGTAGAGCATGCTTTCCTGGAAACAGAAGGAGCCATCGCCATGCCGGACGGGGAAGATGGCCTTCGGCTTTTAGTTAGCAGCCAGGGAATTTATGTCGACCGCCGGCAAATAGCCGAATTATTAAACCTTCCTGAGGAGAAAATTGATATCAGGCTGATTCCAACAGGAGGTGGTTTTGGTGGAAAAGAGGACATGACTGTTCAGGGGCATGCGGCACTTTTTGCCTGGATTCTCAAAAAGCCCGTTAAACTTGTATTGACCAGGCAGGAATCGATCCGAATGCATCCCAAGCGCCATCCAGTTTACATGGATATTACAGTCGCTTCAGATGAAAACGGGAAGTTAACTGCCATTAATCTATACGCTGTTGGCGATACCGGGGCTTATGCTTCAGTTGGGTCCAAAGTTATGGAGCGGGTCATTGGTCATGCAACAGGTGGTTATTCTGTTCCTTCAGTTGATCTTGAAGCCTTAACTGTTTATACCAATAACATCCCTTCTGGTGCTATGAGGGGCTTCGGTGTTCCACAGGTTACTTTTGCGCTTGAAAGTTGCATTGATGAAATTTGTGAAAAGGGGAACTTCGATCGGTGGGAGTTCAGGTACAGGAATGCACTTGTTAATGGATCCATCACAGCTACAGGCCAGGTTCTTGAAAAGGGAGTTGGGATCAGGGCAACTCTTGAGGCCGTTAAAGAGGATTTTTATGAAGCAAAATTTGGTGGCCTGGCTTGCGGGCTAAAGAACATTGGTGTAGGTAATGGTATGCCTGATTTTTCGGACATAAAAATTATTATCCGATCTGAAAAAGAGATTGAACTGCAACATGGTTGGACGGAAATGGGGCAGGGTGTGGATACAATTGCGGTGCAGGCTTTTTACCAGGAGACAAAAATTGATCCCGTATTGGTAAAAGTCACTGTTCAGACAAATGCAGGACTCCCGACCGGTATGACAACTTCATCCCGTGCTACCGTTTTAGCAGGAAATGCAATTATTGATGGTGCTCGCAAGCTGATGGAGGATCTTCATAGCAAGACTCTGAAACAATTGTCAGGAAATGTTTATTGTGGAACATACAAATGCGATTGGACAACCAAACCTTCTTCTGATGTTCAATACCCCGTAACTCATTTTGCTTACGGTTATGCTACCCAACTTGTAGTTTTGGATGACTCAGGAAATGTAGAAAAAGTTATTGCAGCCCATGATGGTGGTAAAATTATTAATCCTGCACTGTTCGAGGGACAAATCGAAGGAGCAGTTCACATGGGACTGGGTTATGCACTTTCAGAGGATTTACCGATGAAAGATGGTTACTTACTTAGTGATGATATGAAAGATCTTGGTATCCTGAAAGCAATAGATATGCCGCAGGTGATTGTAAAAGCAGTGGAAGTTGAAGACCCTGTTGGGCCTTATGGTGCAAAAGGAGTGGGTGAAATTGGCCTTGTGCCCACTGCTGCAGCTGTGGCAAATGCATTTTACCAGTTTGATAAGATCAGGAGATACAACCTTCCGATGAAGAGAAAACAAAAATGATGGTTAATAAATAAAACCTTTACAGAAATAAAATTAAACTTATGTGTTATGACTAATTTAAAAGCAATTAATGAATTCATGGGCCAGAAAAATATTGCCGTTGCAGGTATTTCGCGCACCAGGCATAAATTTGGCAATACAATTTTTCATGAATTAAGCAAAAAAGGAATTAATGTCTTTCCGGTTAACCCAAACCTCGATGAATTTGAAGGAATGAAATGTTACAAGAGCATCGAATCACTTCCTGTTGAGGTAACCGGGATTGTGATCAACACGAAACCGGCCGTTACAGCTATATTGATTAAGGAAGCCGAAGCAAAAGGGATTAAGAACATCTGGCTTCAGCAAGGTTCGGCAGATAAGAAAACAATAGCAGAAAACAAAAACAGCCCCTCAAACCTCATTTCGGGCCAGTGCATCCTGATGTTTAATGAGCCTGTCAAAGGAGTGCACGGTTTTCACCGCTGGTTGAAAAAATCATTTGGCAAATTTCCTAAATAGCATTTTTGTGGATCAAACTATTATTTTGAATGAGGAGCAGTGTCACAAAATAGCTATGGCTATTTCGGGTGTAGATGTCCGTCCTGAATATTACAACCGGGAATTCATCCGCTTTGAAGCCGACAGGGAAACCAAATTAAGAATCTACTTTCTTTCAGTGGCCATCTGTCATCAAACCCATCACCTGCATAACGAAAAACTGAACCTTTGGGGATGGGATTACATTGAGTACGCTTTCCTTCAGATGTTCAGGAAGAAGCATCCGATCATTAATCCGGGTTATGTAAGCACATGCAGCGATATTGATATGACTACTTACCTGCAGGAAGCTTTTTCACATGATGGCAATATAGAGCATTGCACCCTCGATCGCATTGAAGAAAGAGCCAATATGTTGCTGGAAATTTGCAGGGTGGTAAGAACCCGATTTAATCGTAATATTTCTGAGCTGATTGATGGATGCGAAGGCAGGCTGCTCAATTATGGCAATGGGCTTTATGAAGTGCTTCCTCAGTTCACAGCATTTTCCGATCCACTCAGGAAAAAAATCACCTTCTTCCTGAAACTTGCATCCGATGCCGGTTTGATCCGAATAAAAGATCCTGAAAACCTGATCCCTATTATGGATTATCATATGCAACGGGTGCTGTTAAGGACAGGATGCGTTGAAATTGTGGATGATGATTTGAGGAAAAAAATCATCGCCAGAAATCCTATGTTTTCTGACGAGCCAATCAGATCAGGTTGTATTGATGCCATCAAAATGATAAGTCAATATTCGGGTCATGCTGGTTCCAAACTGAATGACTTTTTTTGGCCACTTGGAAGAAGTTGTTGCAATGAAACTCAGCTCTGTCAGATAAGAACATGTATAAAAAATCCATGCAGCCTGATGAACATGCTTACCCTTTCTTCTCATGAGGAATGCTTGCTGGAGGGATCGTGCAAGGGGGCAGTCAATTCAAAATACCGGGCATTATGGGAGCCGGAAGTGAAAACACATTTCTATTGATTTGCGGATTAGTTTCCTTATATTTGAAATATTTAAACGCCATATAAAATGCCACTTTACCTTAAAAATTCAACCTTTATCAACTGGAAAACTTTCGAATTCACAAAAGCTAATATCATGGTGGAGGAAGGCGAAAATGGTAAAATATTTATATTGCCTGGTGATTTAAAAATTCCTGATGGTAATACCATCATTGATTGCACTGGAAAGTATGTAACCAAAGCTTTTGCCAATGGCCATCATCATGTTTATTCCGCTTTGGCTAAAGGAATGCCTGCACCCAAAAAGAATCCGCTAAATTTTGTTGAGATACTGAAGAACGTTTGGTGGAAACTTGATAGATGCTTAGATAAGGAAATGGTGAGGATTAGTGCATTGATCATCGCTATAGAAAGTGCAAAAAACGGAGTCACTTTTGTCATTGACCACCATTCCTCTCCCAGCACCATCAAAGGCAGCCTTGACACAATTGCAAAAGCATTTGATGAGGTTGGAATTTCGCACCTTCTTTGTTATGAAATATCCGATCGGGATGGTGCGGCTAAAACAGAACAAGCGCTGGAGGAAACAGATAACTATCTTCAGCACAGGCAGGGTTTAGTTGGATTGCACGCCTCTTTTACGGTTGGTGACAGCACTTTCAGAAAAGCATTGACCCTGGCTGATAATCACAATACCGGGATTCATATTCATATAGCAGAGGACAAATACGATCAGGAACATTGCAATCAGCAATTCCAGACAAACGTCATTGAGCGGATGAAATCGTTAGGTGGGCTAACTAATTCAAAAACAATCCTGGTACATTGCCTCCATCTGCAAGATACAGAACGCCGATCCATTGGAGCATCCGGTGCCTGGGTTGCACAGAACACAGAGAGTAATTTAAACAACAGTGTAGGTTATTTTAATTCGGTTGGTTTAGGAGAAAATATCATGCTGGGAACTGATGGCATGCACAATGACATGCTTCGAGCCGCCAAAGCGTCCTATTTCATTGGCCTGAATAACGATAAAATTGATTTACCGGGTATTTATCTTCGTTTCAGAAATGCCCAGCGCTACCTTATCCAAAATAGTTTTCTGGGAAATGCAGAAAACAACCTTGTTGTGCTTGACTACAAGCCACAAACGGAGTTCAGTGCAAATAATTTCCTGAGTCATTTTATATATGGAATCGAATCGAAACACATTCAACATGTTATTTCCAAAGGGCGGCTCATTGTAAATGATCGAAAATTGATCTCGGTAGATGAAGATGCAATTTCTGAAGCCTCGAAGGGTTTGAGTAAAAACCTATGGCAAAAGATGAGCTACTTGTAGCAAATAAATAATTACCTGCTTCATGATTTATTTTGTGACTTAAGGATTATCTTTGTAATTCATTTAAAATAATGAAAATGATTGTCGTAACCGGAGCGGCAGGTTTTATAGGCAGTTGCCTTGTCAATAAGCTGAACAATAAAGGAATCAGGGACATTGTGGTTGTGGATGATTTTTCAAATCCGCTGAAAAACAAAAATCTTGAACATAAAATGTTCCTTGAGCAGGTGCACCGGGACCAGTTTTTTGACTGGATTGACAGCCATCATGCCAATGTCAATTTCATTTTACATATTGGCGCCCGGACAGATACCACCGAGTTTGATAAAAAGGTTTTTGACAAATTGAACCTGAATTATTCCAAATCCATTTGGAAAGGGTGTGTGAAGTACGGAATTCCTTTAATTTATGCTTCCTCTGCTGCAACATACGGCATGGGTGAATTTGGGTACTCCGATGACCATGCTTTGGTTGACAAGTTGAAGCCATTGAATCCTTATGGCGAGTCGAAAAATGAATTTGATAAATGGGCTTTAAAACAGGAAAAAAAGCCTGTCTTTTGGGCTGGTTTTAAATTCTTTAATGTTTATGGACCCAACGAAAACCATAAAGGCCGGATGGCTTCTGTGATATGGCATGCTTACAAGCAGATTTCAGGGACTGGTAAAATGAAGTTGTTCCGCTCACATAATCCCTTATTTGAAGATGGAAAACAATTGCGCGACTTCATTTATGTGAAAGATGTGGTGGATGTGTTGTATTATTTTATGAACCAACAGCCAAAATCAGGAATCTATAATTTGGGTACAGGGCGTGCAAGGTCCTTTCTCGATCTTGCAATGGCTACCTTTCGCTCCATGGATAGGAAGCCTGAGGTAGAATTTATTGATACACCTGTCGACATTCGTAATAAGTATCAGTATTTTACTGAAGCAAAAATGGAGAAATTGCATGAAGCTGGCTTCGAGGAACCTTTTTACACTCTTGAAGAGGGGATTGAGGAATATGTTCAGGAGTTTTTGATCAGCGGCAGAAGTTTCTGATTTTGACCTTGGCTATTATATCCCTTTATTAATTTCAAGCAGGAATTCTTTCAGTTTTTTCAATGTCTTTACGACCTCAAAATTGTCCAAAGTTTCTTCTTTCTTGTTTTCCTTTAATTTGGTTTTGACCCCTTGAAGCGTATAACCGCGTTCCTTGGCCAGGTTAAAAATGATATGAAAATTATCCACATCGGCCTGGGTGAAGAGCCGGTTTCCTTTTTTATTTTTTTTTGGCCGGATAATATCGAATTCCTTTTCCCAAAACCGGATCAATGAAGTATTGACATTGAACATTTTTGCTACTTCGCCAATGGAATAGAAAAGTTTACCGGTTTGCGGACCCTTTTCCTTCATGGATTAATCCATTGATTGGGACTGACGGGATGAAAGGTCTAACACCGTTTGATACTCCTCAGGGGTGAGGTCGTTGAAGAGAAAATAGATTGGATTGATTTTATTTCCGTTTTTCCAGATTTCGTAATGAAGATGGGGTGCAGTTGATTTCCCTGTATTTCCAATGGTTGCAATCAACTGGCCACGCTTCACTTTTTCACCCTGTTTTACCTTAAACTTTTGAATATGGGCATACATGGTTTGATAGCCATAGCCATGATCAATGATAAGCGTATTACCATATCCTGCATAAGATTGCGAAGCCTCCTTTACCACACCATCACCGGTAGCGTAAATGGGTGTTCCGGTAGGTGCTGAAAAATCGATTCCTTCGTGAAATTTCCGGACTTTATAAACAGGGTCGGTACGATAACCGAAATATGATGAAAGACGTTTTAAGTTTTTATTACTTACTGGTTGAATTGCAGGAATGCACGCAAGCATTTCCGTTTTTCTCTTAGCCAGATTAAACACCTCATCAAAGGATTTGGACTGAACAACCAACTGACTGTGAACTTTATCCAGCTTTTTAACCGTGTTGATAACAATTTCTGAATTTTCGTAACCTTCTAGTTTAGAGTATCTGTCTGTACCACCAAATCCCGCCTTTCTTATAGCATTTGGAACAGGTTCAGCTTCGAATATCACTCGGTAAATATTGTCATCCCTGTCGGCGAGATCAGTCAATACTGCATCGTATTGTGAAATTCTTTCATTGATCATCTGGAATTGCAGCTGATATTGTGCAATTTCACGCTTCAGTATCTTTTCTTTCGGAGAATCAAGGAAGGTATAAGCAAAGAAAATAACTACTACTGAGAACACTGCTCCAGTCGAAAAATAAGAAAGGACCTTTAGTAACCTGGATTTAAAGCTATGCTTTACAACTTCAAACTGAAGTGATTTCTTATTGAACTTGTATTTTATTTTCGACATCAACATTTTCTACGATAATATCAAACGGAAGGATTCAATTGTTAGTATTATTTATTTTCTGACGACAAAATTAACTAATTAAATTAATTTTGCAACCTTTTCAGAAAGAGTAATTAACGAAATATGTGTTAATATTTATTAAAAAATGAATTCGAACGAGGTTAGACAAATATTCTTTGATTTTTTTAAATCCAAAAAACATACTATTGTTCCATCTGCACCTATGGTAATAAAAGATGATCCTACACTCATGTTTACCAATGCAGGTATGAACCAGTTTAAAAATATATTCCTGGGAAACTCAGCACCTTTAGCCCATAGAGTCGCCAATACACAAAAATGTCTGCGCGTATCCGGAAAACACAATGACCTCGAGGAAGTAGGTCACGACACTTACCACCACACCATGTTCGAAATGCTGGGCAACTGGTCGTTTGGTGATTATTTTAAAAAAGAAGCCATCGAATGGGGATGGGAACTTCTGACCGATGTTTATAAAATCAACAAAAAAGATCTTTATGTTACGGTTTTTGGTGGTGATAAGGCCGAGGGTTTGGATACCGATCATGAAGCTTATGATTTGTGGAAGCAGCTTGTTCCGGAAGAGCAAATTTTATTCGGATCGAAGAAAGATAATTTCTGGGAAATGGGCGATAGCGGACCCTGCGGACCTTGCTCTGAGATTCATGCTGATTTAAGGGACCCAAAGGAAAAGAAAAAAATTTCCGGACGGGAAATGGTCAACAATGGTCACCCCGAAGTCATTGAAATCTGGAACCTTGTGTTTATAGAGTTTAACCGCAAAGCCGATGGCAACCTGGAGCAACTTCCTGCAAAGCATGTCGACACCGGCATGGGTTTCGAAAGGCTGAACATGGTTCTTCAGGGGGTTAAATCAAATTATGATACCGATATTTTTCAATACATTATACAAGAAATTGCCCGAATTACAGGAAAGAAATATAGTTCTGTCAAAGATACGGACATTGCTATGCGCGTGATAGCCGATCACTTACGTGCCGTTGTGTTTGCAATCGCTGACGGACAATTGCCGTCAAATATTAAAGCAGGGTATGTCATTCGCCGTATTTTGCGCCGGGCCATTCGTTACGGTTATACGTTCCTTGGAATGCACGATCCGTTTATCAATGACCTGGTTCCGGCTTTGGTTGAAAAAATGGGAGATGTGTTTCCGGAAATTAAAGCACAGGAAGCGCTGATCAGAAAAGTAATCAACCAGGAAGAAATTGCTTTCCTGCGTACCTTATCTCATGGAATAAAGAAGTTCGAGAATTACCTGGACCATAACCAGGAAATCAAAATAATCGATGGAGATTTTGCATTCGAGTTATTTGATACCTATGGCTTCCCGATCGATCTTACACAACTGATGGCAAAAGAAAAGGGCTGGACAGTTGACATGGATGGTTACCATGCTGGTCTTGAAAAACAAAAAGACCGTTCACGCCAGGCTGCACAAAAAGATACCCATGACTGGATCATCCTAAAAGAAGGACATGAAAAAACTGAATTTGTCGGTTATGAATCGCTGGAATCAATGGTAGAGATTTTACGTTACCGGAAAATTACTGAGAAGAAGAAAGATTATTTTCAGATCATTCTAGACAAAACCCCATTCTATGCTGAATCCGGCGGACAGGTTGGTGATAAAGGTTGGCTCGTAAAAAATGGTAACCGGATAATCATCGACGATACCAAAAAGGAAAATGACCTGATTGTACATTTCACTTCCGAAATTCCTGCTGATTTGTCCGGAAGATTTCATGCTAAAGTCGATATGCAAAAAAGGCTTATGACAGCCAACAACCACAGTGCCACCCACCTGATGCATGCGGCGCTGCGCAAGGTTCTCGGCAATCACGTTGAGCAAAAGGGTTCTCTTGTAGACGAAGACCGCACACGGTTTGATTTTTCTCATTTCGCAAAGGTTAATGAAGAGGAGATCGCCCAGATTGAAAAAATCGTAAATGAAAAAATAAGAGAGAATATTCATCTTACTGAAAAAAGGAATGTTCCGATGAAGGCAGCACTCGAAATGGGAGCAATGGCTCTCTTTGGCGAAAAATACGGAGAGGAAGTTCGGGTAATCACCTATGATAAAAACTATTCAGTTGAATTATGCGGTGGAACCCATGTTCCGGCTACCGGGCAAATTGGATTGTTTAAAATTGTTTCGGAAGGCGCTATCGCTGCTGGAGTGAGAAGGATTGAAGCCATTACAGCCGTGAAAGCTGAAGAATTTGTGAATGAGCAGGTGAAAATTGTGAGTGATCTTAAATCAATTTTCAAGAGCCAAAAGGATATAGTAAAGGCTGTTCATCTGTTGAACGAACAAAATACTCTGTTGCAGAAGCAGGTTGCCGCAATGAATAAGGAAAAATCACTTTCATTAAAAGGTGACCTTGTAAAAAGTGTTCAAAAAGTGGGTACAATTAATTTCATAGCCCGGAAAGTGGACCTGGATGCCGATACGATTAAAGACCTGGCATATAACCTCAAAAACGAAATAGAAAATTTGTTTCTCATATTAGGTTCGGTTGCTGATGACAAAGCAAACCTGACCATCCTGATTTCCGATTCTTTAATCACCGGGCAGGGATTGAATGCAGGGCAAATGATCCGCGAGATTGCCAAAGAAATTAATGGCGGTGGTGGGGGACAGCCTCACTTTGCCACAGCCGGGGGCAAAAATCCGGATGGAATAAATAATGCTTTTGAAAAGGCAAAGAAAATGTTGCAGAAATAATCTGTGTGCTCCTCATCCGGATTTGTGGATTTGATAATGCGGCAGGTAATCCGGATCTGTATGCAAAGGGATTTAAAATCCCAACTTATTCACTTTCGGATTAATCTTGCCCACAGACCAGTTGTAAATCCGAAAGAGCTTTAGGTTTAATTTGAATACCTGGACTTCAAATTCTTGTAGTTTTTTTCGAATTGCAGGATTACTTCAAGTACCGAGCCTGCCCAATAATTTCTAAATCCCGCTCCTCCCGGCTCACCCCGCATCCTTTCCGAAAATAAAACTTCATTGTTTGCAAGGTTAATGGCGACGACATGATAAAATCCTTCTTTTTCTTTTTTACTTATAAATTCAGCGATAAAAACAATCCCTATCCCGCTGAGGCCAAAGGAAGGATAAGAGCCTGCGAAGGAGGTAATATTGCTCAGTGAATAATTCGGAGCTCCTTCAGCTTTCATTTCACTGGTATTGGCTTGTGAATTCACTGATGTTATCACGCTGATGTCTTTCTGAATCTCCTTCAGATGAAACATTTTTTTAATGTTGTATTTATCAGCCTCATCCAGCATCAGTTTATTCCAGGCAGCGAAATATTGATTTTTTACAACATCAGGTTCCAGTTCTACCTGGATTTTCATGTTTGAATAATCGATCCCCAGCCAGTAGAAGTTGTTTTTTTCAGGTGTAAAAACATCTCCTGCCGTGAGACTGCCTGCTGCAGCAATTTTTACTACCGGATCAACCTTTTCGGTCTTCTTTTCAGGCTTTGCAAAAACTTCCACCGAAAACTCCTCATCCAGCGTTACCCGGTCGGCTTCCACATCCCAGGTGATTTTCTTTCCTGTTCCTCCAGTATTCCCACTCCCGATGTTACCCGTTAAAGCAATCGGGCTGATCTCTTTACCTGAAGTAGTTACAACCTTAATCCAGACATCGAAGGTCTCACCCGGTTTCGCTTTCACAATGTCGTAAGTGACGACAAGCTTTGATCCTTCAGCATAAAAGTTAATATTTTCGACCTTAGCTCCGGATTGGGAAAGCGCAGACCGTGGGAGGATAAGGTAAAACCCCATCACGATTATTAAAATGAAAAATATCAAATGTTTTTTCATGAGCATCAGCTTGTAAAGTTTGAATTAAATTTCGGAATAAAACTACGAATAATTTTGTTTGTATAGGGTGGGTAGCTATAATTAGCTGTTGGTGACGATAGCGAGAGGATCCAATGATGTGTATCTGCTAAATTTTAAGCTTTTCAGGATTTTGTCTCGAATCGAATATTGTTACAATCTTTATCGTATCATTAAATATCTCATAATAAATTGTTGCCTGCCTGGTCAAAACAACTCTTCGTATACCCATTTTTTTAGAGGCCGGAAAGGCAAAGGGCTGGTTCTTTATTGTGTCAATAAGTTTTTCAAGTTTATATACAAATTTTTTGACTTCCCTTTCTGTCCAATTATTTTCCAGGTAATCTATTATATCCCTGAGATTATTAATTGCTTCTTCAGACCAAATAATTTTAGAGATATTTCTCATAAATCTTTTTCGCTTCAGAATGATAGACAACCTTCCCTTCTTCCAAATCTTTCAATCCTTTTTCAATGGATGTTTTTTCAGCCCCGGAGATTTCATCCCACCAATCGGTCTTATCAGCAATTTTCACAAGCTTGTCTATCAGTTTGCTGTCCTGGATATTCGTAATCCACTCAATTAGTTTATATTTTTTTGCTTGAATATTCATTTACGATCTTTTTTTACAAAGGTATAGATTTTTGTATAATCAGGATGTAACCGTACCCTACCCCATTCTTGTGTTGCTTGTTGCTTGTCACTGACTGCTGGTATTTTAGTTGAATAACAAGAAACAATTAGCCAGAAACCAGTAACGATTTTTTATTGTTTCACCATCTTCTTCATCAACACCCCATTATCCGAATGCATTTTTATGATATAAATCCCACTTGGTAAATCCCTCACATCTATCTTGTTTTGATTGTTACAAATCTTTTGGCTTTTAACAACTTTTCCCTGTATTGTGAAAATTTCGATGAAGGAAATATTTATACCAACAGGCATTTCGATGTTCAAATGATCTTTTGCCGGATTGGGGTAAAGGATGACATTATTTGCTGTAGTTATTGTTTCTTCAACAGAAACAGGAATACCATTTTCATTAAAAACAGACAATCCACTTGCATAACCCCCTATCCATTTAGAATCGTTTCCATCTACGGCGATTGACCTAACGTCGTTTTTGGGAAGGCCTGAGTTGGTAGTGTTATATATTGTCCAGTCTGTTCCATCAAATTTTGACAATCCTCCACAGCCATTCCACATAGGATGGCCAATCCATACCAATCCGCAACTGTCTATCGTAATTGAGAAGACATCGTTAGATGATATGCCAGAATTAGAAATATTGTAAATGGTCCAGCTTGTTCCATTAAATTCAGCTAAACCATCGTCTAAAGTTCCAATCCACTTTGTCCCGCTTTCGCATATGGCTATTGCATGGACGAAATTACCAGGTAGGCCTGAATTGGAATTGTCATATATTGTCCAGTTTGTGCCGTCAAATTTTGCTAATCCATTATCAGTCCCAATCCATATAATCCCGTTTTCATCAACGGTTATTGTTTGGATATTATTAGAAGGCAATCCCGAATTCGATATGTTGTAAATGGACCAGTTTGTGCCGTCAAATTTTGCTAATCCACCACCAAATGTCCCTACCCACTTTGTCCCGAATCCGTCTATTGCTAATGAATTGATACTGTTTGATGGCAAGCCCGAATTAGAAGTTTTGTATATAGTCCAGCTTGTTCCATCAAATTCTGCCAATCCGCCCCAACATCCAATCCATTTAACCCCACTTCCATCTATCGCTATTGATTGGATCTGGTAGGATGGTAAAACCGAATTGGAAGTATTGTATACTGTCCAATTTGTTCCGTCAAATTTTGCTAATCCACTAAATTGAGTTCCAATCCACTTTGTCCCGTTTTGTTCTATTGCTATTGTAAGAATACTATTATCAGGTAATCCTGAGTTAGAAGTTGGGAAGGTTAACCAGTATGTTCCATAAAATTTTGTCAATCCGCTATTTTTAGTACCAATCCAGTAAGTCTCATTCACGTCTATGGCAATAGAATTAATCTCATCATCAGGTAATCCTGAATTACCAGTATTATATGTTGTCCAGTTTGTACCATCAAATTTGGTTAATCCACCTCCGATTTCAAAATTATAATCATATGTGCCAATCCATTTTGTTCCATTTGAATCTATTGTAATACAAACAACCCAGTTTTCAGGTAAACCTGAATTTGATGTAGTGAAGTATGTCCACCCAACATCATCTAATTTTGTTAGTCCGTAACCATTATAATAATCATAATCATAAGTACCAATCCATTTCGTGCCGTTTCCTTCTATTGCAATAGTTTTAATAAAATCGCTAGGTAATCCTGAATTTGAAGTGTTGCAGAAATACCAATTTATTTCATCATATTTTGCTATTCCTCCCCCAAAGGTTCCAATCCATTTTATCTCGTTTCCGTCTATAGCTATTGAGGTAACTTCGTTATCGGTCAATCCTGAATTTGAAGTATTGTACACTGTCCAGTTTGTTCCATCATATTTTGCTAATCCGCCACCATAAGTCCCTACCCACTTTGTCCCGAATCCGTCTATTGCTAATGCAGTTATTGAGTTATGAGGTAAGCCTGAATTTAATGTATTATAAGTGGTCCAGTTTGTTCCGTCAAATTTTGCTAATCCATCATCAGTTCCAATCCATCTAATTCCATTCTCTTCAGAAGCTATTGAAGTTATATAGTTACAAGGCAATCCCGAATTTGCTTTGTTATAAAACGCTAACGTACTTGAAGTTTTATCAAATTTTACCAATCCTCCTCCTTCTGTACCTATCCAAATATAATTTCCTTCATTTGCTACTGCAATGATGTTATTACCACCTGAAGTATAATTCATCCACTTCGGATTTTGGGCATTTACAAACCCTATCAGGCTTATTAATACAGCAAAAAATAAAATTGATTTTTTCATGGGTCACTGTTTTAAATGTTAATTTGATCTCATTGTAGTGGTTATTTGTACAAAGTTATAATAAATATTTGGTGGGTTTGCAAATTTTATTGTATAATTTAAAATCTGAATCAGATTCCGTTTCAAATAGAGTATTATTTTTAAATTTGTATAAAATGATTTGATTCAACTTTGTTAAATGATAATTCTATGGAAAAAGCTTACAAATTTTGCCAGAGCTGTGGCATGCCCCTCAGCAAAGATCCCAATCATGGGGGCACCGAATCAGATGGACTGAAAAGTCTACGGTATTGCAGTTATTGCTATGCCGATGGTCAGTTTACAAAGCCCGACATGACTGTCGACCAGATGAAAGTACTTGTAAAAAGCAAGATGAAGGAAATGGGATTCCCCGGTTTCACCCACTGGTTCTTCACCATGAACATCCCCAAACTCGAACGTTGGCGGAAGGCATAATCTAACGCGTCATTGCGAGCGGAATGTAATGGAGCGAAGCAATCCACCTAAAAAAGAACAGATTGCTTCTCCCGCTGAAAAAGCGGTATCGCAATGACGAGAAATTATTTATCAGGTGGTCTGGAATTTCTGAAATTATTTGCCCCACCTATTATTTTAGGTTTATTCCCCTTTGCTTTGCTAAATCTCCTTATTTTTGATCCATAAGAAATTCTCAAAATTTTACAGATGAAAACATATTTCCGGTTATCACTTTTAGCATTGACACTTATGGTTATGATGTCGTGTCAGCATGAACCTGAAAATTATATGAACGAATCCAAAGAAGCCAAAGACGTCCGCATGGAATGGTGGCGTGAAGCCCGGTTCGGGATGTTTATCCATTGGGGGCTTTATTCAGTTCCTGCAGGGGAATGGAAAGGTGAAACCAATCACGGTGAATGGATCAGGACGACGGCTGAAATACCGATCGATGAATATGACAAATTCCGGGAGCAGTTTAATCCGGTAAAGTTCGATGCAATCCAGTGGGTTAAGATGGCTAAGGATGCTGGTATGAAATACATTGTCATCACCTCCAAGCATCATGATGGTTTTTGTCTTTTCAACTCGAAACAGACAGATTTTGATGTGATGTCAACTCCATTTAAAAGGGATATTCTGAAAGAACTATCCGATGCCTGTCAGTCAGAAGGCATCAAAATGTGCTGGTATCATTCCATTATGGACTGGCATCACCCTGATTATCTCCCCCGCAGGGGTTGGGAAACAAACAGGCCTGCCGAAGGAGCTGATTTAAACAGGTATATCAAATATATGAAGGCACAACTTGAAGAGCTGACAAGCCACTATGGTAAAATCGGAGTCCTTTGGTTTGATGGGGAATGGGAAGAAACCTGGACGCATGAGTACGGTGTTGACCTGTACAATTATGTGCGCAACCTTCAACCCGATATTATTATTAATAATCGTGTGGATAATGGCAGGTCAGGGATGGCAGGCATGACGCGCGAAGGAGGCTATGCCGGAGATTTTGGTACGCCCGAACAGGAAATACCAGCGACCGGAATGCCAGGCATGGATTGGGAAACCTGCATGACGATGAATGATCATTGGGGTTATAATAAATACAACGATAACTGGAAATCCACTACTGACCTCATCCGAAAACTCGCTGATATCGCTTCAAAGGGTGGTAATTTCCTTTTGAATGTTGGGCCAAAAGCTGATGGGACATTCCCGGAAGAAAGCATCATCAGGCTAAAAGAAATCGGAGAATGGATGAAGAAAAATGGGGAAGGTATCTATGAAACTAGCGCAAGTCCATTTGAAAAACTGAATTGGGGACGGTGTACACAAAAACAAATGGGCGAAGATACAAGACTATACTTACATGTTTTTGACTGGCCGGAAGATGGAATCCTAAAGGTTCCGGGAATATTTAATGAACCCAAATCAGCCTGGTTACTTGCCGATAAAAGTAAGGCTTCTTTAAATGTCACCAGACATGAGGATGCATTGTGGATGGCTCTGCCGGAACAAGTAATTGACACCATGAATACGGTGGTTGTCTTGGATATAACGGGTAAACCTGATATCAGCTATCCTCCGGTGATTGAGTCGGAATACATGATTTTTATTGATCAGATTGAGCCCAGGCTTGCATCATCCAGCGACAATTTTGAAATCAGGTATACAACCGATGGAACCATGCCTTCCATTGAATCACCCAAATACTCAGGCGCATTAACTCTTACTGAAACCACCTTGCTTTCTGCCCGTTGCTTCAGGGATGGAAAACCTGTGAGCGACAGTATTTGCGTGATGTTCACAAAGGTGAAACCTTTGCAGCCAGCAAAAACAGGTGATTTAAAACCCGGAATTCAATTCAATTATTACGAAGGAGATTGGGATTCCCTTCCGGACTTTAATAAACTGACACCTGTAAAAACCGGTATCATTAATAACTTTGATCTTTCGGAAAAAATCAAAGGGGATTACTATGGATTTGTATTTGAAGGGTTCATTCAAATCCAGCAAGATGGAATATATGAATTCATGACCGACTCCGACGATGGCAGCCGGTTATTCATCGATGGAAATCTTGTGGTGGATAACGATGGACTGCATGGCATGGTGCAGGAGAAAGGTGCCATCGCATTAGCAAAAGGGTATCATTCAATTAAAGTGACTTTCTTTGAAAAGGGAGGTCAGGATGACCTGAAGGTTTATTTCAAAGGAATGGGAACTAAAGAAATTCTTATTTCTGACCAGTCCTTGTTTATAGGTAACTAAAAATCCGACAATGAAATTTGGTTGGACTTTCATCGGTCTTATAATGATTGAGATCATGTTTTCCTGTCAGGAAAATCATATACTTACACTTGTAGAAAAAGGAAAATCGGAATACGTCATTGTCATTTCCACTGAAGCCGATCCAGAGGTTATTAAAGCAGCCTCTGAGTTGCAGAAATACATCGAACGCATCTCTGACGTGCGGATAAAAATCACAACGGATGAATCTCCTGTTTTCGAACATGAAATTATCATTGGAAATAGCAAAAGATTAATCCAAGCCGGAATTTCTGAAAAAATTGCCACTTTGGACGAAGACGGTTTTATTATTCTAACACAAGGAAGAAACCTGATTATCGCCGGAGGAAAAGATAAAGGAACTCTTTATGGTGTTTATACTTTTCTTCAGGATTTTTTGGGGTGCAGAAAATACAGTGCGAAATTTACTATGGTGCCGCACGCAAAGTTAATTTCAATTGGTTCAATTGATGTTTTACAGGAGCCTGCATTTGCGTATCGTGAGCTTCATTTTCCAGATCCGATCAATGACGAGAATTACCGCGACTGGCATAAGCTTGATATAAAAAAAGGTAAAAATGAATGGGGCATGTTTGTCCATACTTTTCAAACCCTTGTGCCGCCTGAAAAGTATTTTAAAGACCATCCTGAGTATTTTTCTTTCCTGAATGTTCAGCGCATTCCGGATGGACAACTTTGCCTGTCCAATCCCGATGTGCTTAAAATCGTGATCAGCGAGTTAAAAAATCGCATGCAAGAAATGCCCGAAGCAAAGTACTGGTCGGTTTCGCAAAACGACACTTATAAAGCCTGCGAATGTGATGAATGTAAAAAACTTTACAATCGATACGGTGGTTATTCAGGTGCAATGATTTGGTTTGTGAACCAGGTTGCTGATGAATTCCCCCATAAAGTAATTTCAACCCTGGCATATCAGTACACCCGTTCGGCCCCAAAAAATATTAAGCCTGCCGGTAATGTCAACATCATGTTCTGTTCTATTGAATGCAACCGGGGCCGATCACTGGCAACAGATTCGCTGAGCGCTTCTTTCAGGAAAGATGCTGAAAATTGGTGCGCTTTGACAAATAATATTTTCATGTGGGATTATGTCGTTCAATTCCGGAATATGGTAAGCCCTTTTCCAAACTTGCGGGTTCTCCAGCCAAATATTCAATACTTCAGGGATAAAGGCATGAAGATGATGTTCCAGCAGGGAACCGGTGGAAACATCAGTGAATTTTATGAACTCCGGCAATATATCATCGCAATGCTTTTGTGGAACCCTGATGCTGATGTGAAAGCACTTATTGACAATTTTCTGGATGGTTATTATGGACCGGCAGCTATCTACATCCGGGAATATATTAATAAAATGCATGATGCTCTTGAACAGTCGGACGGTATGCTGGGGATATACGGTTATCCGTATGATGGGATTCAAACATATCTCACTCCTGAACTGATTAAATCCTATATTTCCATTTTCGACAAAGCTGAAATGTCTGTTAAGAATAATCCAGATTACCTTGAAAGGGTTAAGTTAGCCCGCTTACCACTTGAGTTCGCCATTTTGGATATTTCATTAAGAAATGTGAATGAAGACCTGTCTTATTTTCAGAAGGAACAAAACAAATTTGTTATCAGGCAGGATATGATCGACAAGCTTGAGAAGCTTACCACCGAAGCTAAGGCTGCCGGAATTACCCGTTACTGGGAACATGGGAATGTACCTTACGAATACAGGGAGACTCTGCTGAATTATGTTAGCAAAAGCTTTCAGGATAACCTGGCAATTTTTAAACCAGTCGAATTGCTGACGCAGCCAAGTGAAAAATATGTGGTGGGTGGAGCTAAGGCCCTTACAGACGGTTTGAAAGGAGTGAATGACTATCATTTTAACTGGCTGGGTTTTGAGGGTCCGGATTTAGAAGCCATAATCGATCTGGGCAAAGAGATGGATATCCATTTCATTGAAACTTCATTCCTGCAGGATATTCAGTCTTGGGTTCTCATGCCTGTTGAAGTGAATTTTTTTGTTTCAACTGATAAGATAAATTTTACTCAATTGAAATCGTTGAAGCCTATAACTCCTCAGAATCAAAGTAATGCCATAGTGGAGGATTTCTATGCTGAAACAGATCCTGTCAGGGCAAGGTATATAAAAGTCTGCGGAGAAAATATGGGGACCTGTCCAACCTGGCATCCCGGCTATGGTTATTCTTCCTGGATATTTTGCGATGAAGTGATTGTAAGATAAGATTTGTTTTAGGTCGAATAGTTCAACTAAAACATTAGTCAATAAGCTTATTGGTTACCGGGGATTTCCGTTTAATCCTGTTGATATGCTGGTCTATTCTGTGAAGCCTCATCAGCGACCTAACGATCAGGTAAACTCCCAGGATAACCAATCCTGAATTAAGGATGATTACAGGAACAAATAAATTTATCACTTCATTTATCGAATACATTTTGGAAGTTGCAATAAGCACACTCATAACCGACAGAGGAAGAGCAAAAACAGCTATTCCCGTCCGAAGCACTGACAATGAGGTTCGTTTTTCAGCCAGCAGTAGCTGTAATTCATTAATCAGCAGCTGCATTTTCTCATCCTGCGTTTTCGCCCCATCTATTTTTATTTCTGAACTATTTTTCTGAGCCATTTTTTGCGGTTTATTATTTTAAATTTTTTTTACTCCTTCATAATGCTTACAGCACAGCCACCACCTTTTGCCAACAGTATTTTCAAAGTTGATTTATTTGTTAACTTCTTTTTTTCGATGATATAAGACTCAGGATTTGTCTGCCAATCAGCGGTTTCTCCATCCCTGTAAATCGTTGTAATATACTTCACACCCGGTTCAAGAAAGTCAAGGGATATATTTACCTCACGACTGTTTTCATCCGTAATTGCCCCAATAAACCAATTGTCTTTTCCTTTTTCCTTTCGGGCAACCGTTAAATAATCACCGGGTTCTGCTTCAAGATATTTCGCGTCGTCCCAATCGACTGGCACATCTTTGATGAACTGAAAAGCATCTGGTTTTTTCTCATAGTTCTCAATCAGGTCAGCAGCCATTTGCAGCGGACTATACATTGTAACATAGAGTGCAAGCTGTTTGCAAAGCGTAGTATGAACCTGGTTGGTTTTCGATTGATCGTATTGGTTGAGTTTAATCGTAAAAATTCCGGGTGTATAATCCATGGGTCCGCCCATTAATCTTGTAAATGGAAGGATTGTTTCGTGCTCAGGGGGGTTGCCGGCGCTCCAGGCATTGAATTCATTGCCGCGTGCTGCCTCACACGCCAGCCAGTTGGGGTAGGTCCGGTGAAGTCCGGTTGGCCGGACTGGCTCATGCGCATCAAGCATAATTTTATACTTCGCTGCTTTTTCTGCAACCCGAACGTAATGGTTCACCATCCACTGTCCGTCGTGGTGTTCGCCCCTTGGTATGATCTTTCCCACATAACCCGTCTTAACGGAATTCATTTGATGGTCAGCCATAAACTGATATGCCTCATCCATCCGTCTCTCATAATTGGTAACCGAAGCTGAAGTTTCGTGGTGCATAATAATTTTCACTCCTTTTTCCTTTGCATATTTCGAAAGATATTCAACATCATAATCGCTGTATGGGGTGACAAAGTCAAAAACCTCTTCTTTCCAGTTACCGAACCAGTCCTCCCAACCTTCATTCCATCCTTCAACCAAAACACCGTCAAACCCATTTTTGGCTGCAAAATCTATGTAAGCTTTAGTATTGGCGGTGGTGGCTCCGTGTTTCCCGCTGGCTTTATCCCAGGTTGACTTACCAATATGCATTTCCCACCAGATACCGACAAATTTCTGGGGCTTGATCCAGGAAACATCTTCAATTGCTGCAGGTTCATTCAGGTTCAGGATCATTTTTGAAGCAAGGATATCGGTAGCTTTATCGCTAATAATGATGGTTCGCCAGGGAGTTTTAGCCGGTGTTTGCAGGTAGGCTTTATTACCGACCGCATCCGGAACCAAATGCGAGGTGAGAATAAACCCCCTTTTATCAATCATCAGATTCATGGCAGGATAATTTACCAGGGCCGCTTCATGGATGTTGATATAGATTCCATCCGCTGTTTTCATCATCAATGGGGTCTGAACTGCATTTGCTGCGTAAGGTGTTTTCACCGAAATGGCCGGTTCGCTGTTGGATGCCTTCAATGCTTCGACCTCACTGAGCCTGGTTGTATGATAAAGATATTCATTGCTGTCATAATCGCCCGGAATCCAAAAAGTTTTATGATCACCCGTTAAGTTGAATTGTGTTAATTCCTCTGCAACAATAAAATGATTGAGCACAGATTGCTTTGGAAATTCATACCTGAAACCCACCCCTTCATTGAAAACCCTGAATGTAATCTGCAACTCTATGCCTGAACCTGTTTTGTCTTTGGCAAAAAGCCTTAATTCTTTATAATGATTTCGGATACTGCTAACTTCGCCCCACACAGGCTTCCAGGTTTCATCTACCTCGCTCGAATCGACGGATAAAATTTCAAAAGTGTTTAAATCAATTTCCGGTTTACTCATTGAAAAACCCAGTATTGAGGGTTCAATAACACTTTTGCCCTTATAGGTTATATTATAAAAGAAAGTTCCGTTTTCAGCATTTAAGGTGGTTAAAACAATCGCCCTGTCAGGAGATGAAACAGAAACAAAATTTTGGCCTTTAAGGCATAAAATATTGGACATAACAATGATTATAAATATTGGATTTTTTAAACTTTTACTTTTCATAGGTTGTTATTTTTAATCTGCAACTTTATCATGTAAACATACTTTACAAATTTAAAAATAATTGCCTGATCGAAGAGGATTTGAATCATTTAATAATTGATGAAATCAACCTGTTTAACAATTAACTCAGCCGTTCATTTTCACAGTTGCACATTAAACATCTAATGTATTTAATTTTGATGATAAGATCATTTCATCTAATTTTGTTTCCTTGAATTAGAAAATGATTAAAAAATCTAAAAACAAAAAAGATCATATCATGGATAAAATAACCGTAATCGGTGCCGGGAATGTTGGCGCTACCGTTGCAAATGTGATTGCTCACAAAGATTTAGCCAGGGAATTGGTTTTGGTGGATGTGAAAGAAGGATTAGCCGAAGGCAAAGCACTTGACATCTGGCAGACTTCGTCCATCAATAATTTTAATACCCGCGTGGTAGGTGTCACCAACAACTATTTAAGGACCAAGGGTTCAGGTATCGTGGTGATTACTTCCGGAATTCCCCGCAAACCCGGGATGTCGCGTGATGATTTGATCAAGACCAATGCAAACATTGTAAAGGAAGTAACAGAGAAGGTAATAAAATATTCGCCGGAAGCCATCATTATCATTGTTTCCAATCCACTTGACGTGATGACCTATTGCGCTTATCTTGCATCCAACAAGCCTTCCCACAAAGTTTTCGGTATGGCAGGAATTCTCGATACGGGTCGTTACCGTGCGTTTATTGCCGAGGCGCTGAATGTTTCTCCCAAGGATATCCTTTCATTGTCGCTGGGCGGACATGGCGATCAGATGGTTCCTTTGCCACGTTACACCTCTGTGAACGGTATTCCAATTGATGAACTTTTAGGCAAGGATGAGATCAATAAAATTGTTGAGCGCACACGCTTAGGCGGTGGTGAACTTGTGAACCTGATGGGAACATCGGCCTGGTATGCTCCGGGTGCAGCCGCTGCGCAAATGGTGGAAGCCATTGTGGATGACCAGAAAAGAATTTTTCCCTGTTGTGCTATGTTAAAAGGGGAGTATGGACTAAAGGATATTTACATGGGCGTTCCTGTTAAGCTCGGTAAGAATGGTATTGAAGGGATTTTTGAGCTTCAGCTAAATAAAGCAGAAAAGAAGTTACTTATGGAGTCGGCTGAGTCAGTGAGAAGTGTTATGAAAACACTGGACGATATGAAACTTTTCTGATCGGAAATTTCAAAATAAAAAAAATTGGGGTATCTTCGGATACCTTTTTTTGTGGTGTCTGATGAAAAAAATTGTAGTACTTACCGGTGCTGGGATAAGCGCTGAAAGCGGAATCCAGACTTTCCGCGACGGAGATGGTTTGTGGAAAAAGTACCGTTTCGAAGACCTGGCCACCCCTGAAGCATGGAACCGTGATCCGGAGCTTGTACTGGAGTTTTACAACTGGAGACGCAAAAAAGTATGGGAAGCAGAACCAAATGCAGGCCACCGGGCGCTTGTCAAACTCGAACAAAAATTTGATGTACAAATTATTACCCAGAATGTGGATGATCTTCATGAACGTGCCGGTTCCAAAAATGTTCTTCACCTGCATGGTGAGTTAAAGAAGGCACGAAGCACTGTCGACCCTAACCTGGTTTATGAACTTAAAACCTGGGAATTAAAAATGGGCGACAAATGCGAGAAAGGATCCCAACTCAGGCCTCATATCGTTTGGTTTGGTGAACCGGTGCCGATGATTGAACCTGCTAAGAATATCGTTTCAAAGGCAGATATTTTCCTGATTATCGGTACTTCCATGGTGGTTTATCCCGCAGCCAGCCTTGTCATTTATGTGCTTCCTGACAAACCAAAATATTACATCGACCCAAAAGCATTCCCGGTTGGCGGGATCTCCAATCTTAATGTCATTAAAAAAACTGCCGGTGATGGTGTTCCTGAATTGGTGGAACAGCTAATGAAAGGGTCGTAACTCCCCCCAATAATTGCAAATAAAAAAAGCCCTAAAAAGGGCTTTTTAAGTTTTCAGGATTTTGAAAGAATTCACTTAATATTTATTGGATTTTAAACCAATTCATATTTCCAGTCCTATCTTCTAAAGTTACGTCCACCGCCTCTGTTACTACCTCTGTCGTCATCAGTCTTTTCTCTAGCCTGATTAACAGTGATGTTCCTGCCTTTAACTTCTTTTCCGTTTAATTCCTCAATGGCTTTTTTTGCGTCATCGTCAGTTGGCATTTCAACAAAACCAAATCCTTTGCTTTTTCCGGTGAATTTGTCGGTAATAAGTTTTACCGTAGTCACACTTCCGTACTCTTCAAAGAGCTCCATAATTTCATCTTCGTTGATGTTATATGGAAGATTTCCTAAATAAATGTTCATAAAAAACTTGTTAGATCGTAATGATTTAATGAATAATGTGGCAAAAGTAAGTATAATTTAAACTCCAAATACAAAATGATTGAAATTCAATAAGAAACTGCAAAAATATTTTTCTGGACTTTTTTAATAAGTAGTAATTTCGCTCTTTATCTGATGAAGTGAAGGTAATGGATTACATTGATATTCATACACACGGTAATTCGGTTGCCGTAAAATCAGTCCTGAATCTTTTCCCAGGAGAAAATCTTCCTGAAATATCAGGCAGATTATTTAGTACTGGGCTTCATCCCTGGTATATTGATATCAAAGATTATAACGACAAAATTGAAATCGTTAGAAATTGGGCGAAAAATAAATCCTGCATTGCAATTGGAGAAACCGGCCTGGACAAGATTTCTAAAACAAACTTTGATCTTCAGAGAATTCTTTTTGAGAAGCATATTGAAATCGCAGAGGAAAATGACAAACCCCTCATCATCCATTGCGTCCGGGCATTTGATGAGTTGATCGAGATAAAGAAAATTAAAGGCTCTAAAGTTCCGTGGATTGTGCATGGATATAATTCTAAACCTCAGGTTGCGGAGCGATTGATTAATGAAGGATTGATCCTTTCATTTGGAAAGGCTTTGAATCAAACGGGATCGAATGCTAAAAAAATATTGGAATCGATTTCTGAAAATAGATTTTTTCTTGAGACGGACGACAGCACTTTGTCCATTCAGGAAATTTATGCCTTTGCAGCAAAAATCAGAAAAATTTCTATAAACACCCTGGCCGAAATGATCCAAAGGAATTTTGAACAAACTTTTAATTCTCAACATGAATGACGCTCACTGGTTATCGCGAACCGAACTTTTGATCGGGAAAGAAAGCCTTGATAAATTAAAAAGTGCCCACATTCTGGTTGCCGGACTTGGTGGAGTAGGTAGTTATTCCGCTGAAGCCATTTGCAGGGCTGGTGTCGGTAAGATGACCATTGTTGACAGCGACCATGTTTCCCCGTCCAACAAAAACCGGCAGCTGCTTGCGTTAACAAGTACAGAAGGAAAAAACAAATCGGAGTTAATGGCAAATCGTCTGCTCGATATCAATCCGGAATTGGAATTAAAAGTCTTCAACGAATACCTTATAGCTGAAGAAATACCTGCAATTCTGAACATTGGTTTCGATTATGTGATCGACGCTATCGATACCCTTGGTCCAAAAATATTTTTTATAAAAAGCTGTCTGGAGAAAAATATTTCGCTCGTAAGTTCGATGGGGGCAGGAGGAAGGTATGATCCCCTGCAGGTGAAAGTTGCTGATATCGATCAATCCTACGGTTGCCAGTTTGCACAAGTGGTTCGTAAGAAACTTCATGGATTGGGAATTAATACCGGATTCAAAGTGGTTTATTCCGCTGAACCGGTTTCTAAAAAAGCAATGATCGTAACGGATAATTCACCCAATAAAAAATCTACGGTCGGAACAATTTCCTACATGCCTGCAGTTTTTGGACTCATTGCCGCTTCAGTTGCAATCAGGGATTTGATAAATGAATAGCACCTGTTATGTCAAAATTGTGTATATTCTTTTTTAATGAGAGATGGCTTGTGACAATTCAATGATAGATTATTAATAAAACTTTTTCACTTACAGTGATTTTCTTCTGACCGGCAACGTCATGCATCGTGCTCCACCTCCTCCTCTCGACAGTTCTGACCCTTCAATGGTTACAACACATTTGTTGTAATCAAACGGGTTGATTTTTCCATTGATTACATCTTCCGCCCTGAGGATTTCAAAACCGTTCTTGTTCATTTCCTCAATGGTGTAAACATTCCTTTCGTAACCGATGACTTTACCGGGAGCAAAAGCAAAAAAATTCGCACCGCTGTGCCACTGTTCCCGCTCCTGAATCCATTGATCATGATTTCCACCGCACAATATTGGTTTCATATCCATCCCCAGTTTATTGAGTGATTCAATGATGTTGCTTTCATTTTGAATAGTGTTTACTTTACCATTTTCAATAGAAAGATGCACGGTTTGGTACTTGTTGGGTTTTAAAATAAGCGGTTCATAAACCATACAATGATTGGTATCAAGAAAGGTAAAGGTCATATCAAGATGAATAAAGGATTCAGGCGAGGACGGTAATTCCTGTATGATGATATGTCGGTTCTTTTTCTGTTCTTTCAGCCGGCTTAAAATATAATCCACCCCCTGCGTGGTGGTTCGGGTTCCGATGCCGATGAGCAGGATGTTTTCACTGGCTATCAGTACATCACCTCCTTCGATGGAAACAGCGTCCATGCAGTCCATACAATCGGGGGGAGCAATGGTATCTGATTTAACATCGGGATGATTCCGGAAAATTGCTTTCATGATCAGTGATTCTCTGTTCCTCACCTTGTTGGCCATTTCACCAATCAAAACCTGGTCGTAAATAACCATTGCTGCATCACGGGTAAAAAAGAAATTATGCAGTGGCGGGAGGGAGTATCGTTCTTTGGATAGAAAGCGGGTAAGGTTATCTTTAAGCATCAATACACCCTCGATAAGTTGATCTGCAAGATTCTCAGGAGAAAGGGAACGGATAAATTCATCCCGGCCGGTAAGTTTTTCCTCCTTAAAGATTTCATTCATCAGATCGTTTTTGACTGATTCAACGGCCAATATATCTTTAAGCAAATCTTTAACCTCAAAGGTTTTGGTTACTTTCTGCAGGACACCTTTAAACTGCTCATATTCTTTCACCGCCACATCCAAATTCAGAATGTCGCTATACAAAGCCCTTTTGGCGCTTTCGGGAGTCATGTTTTCAACTTCTCCACCGGGAGTATGCAGGATCACGGATTCCAGTTTTCCAATTTCTGAATTGATATTTACTGAACTTGCCATTTGATTTAGTTGATGATTTTTTCAGCAGTTAGGGCATTCTTCAATTCAGTAATGGTAATCGGTTTGGCTACAATCTTTTTTTGTTTATCAAGCAGGAACATGGTAGGGGTTGCATAAACATTGTAATCGATGGCTGCCTGGCTGTCCCAGCTTTTTAAATCACAGCAGTTGATCCAGTCAAAACCAAGTTCTTTCACCGCTTTTTCCCATTCTGATTTTTCTTTATCAAGTGAAATAGCTACTATTTCGAGTTTTGATTTATCATTTTTCTGATAAATGTCATGAATTTCAGGCAAGGTCTCAGCACAATGCGGACACCAACTTGCCCAAAACAATACCAGCGTGTAATCTGCTTTAATTTTGGATAGTTTTACAGGATTGTCATTCAAATCGTTCATCTCAAATTCAGGAGCATCTTTTCCATTCGAAAGTTCGGCGTATTTTTTCAGCCGGGTTTGCAGGTCTGTTTTCCTTTCTTCGTTTTCACATTGCGCCGGACTGTAATTTTCAGCAATATAATCCAGCACTTTATCAAAATGGAATCGTTCAAATCCTCCCACAAGGTATTCAACAATAAATTCATAAATGATACTGTTTTCAGCGGCTTCCTTCATGATTTTATCCACCGCTTTAATAAATTCAGCTTCAAGCTGATCCTGAGATAAGTTTGGATTGCTG
>Ga0209391_10000065_pt1 | contig 35981 bp, 35 predicted proteins | sample PPLLak3March2015_FD_187246 | JGI IMG/M metagenome (GOLD analysis project Ga0209391, IMG submission 187246) | Freshwater sediment microbial communities from Prairie Pothole Lake near Jamestown, North Dakota, USA - PPLs Lake P7 Core (1) Depth... | ecosystem: Environmental > Aquatic > Freshwater >...
CGACCGCGTGCACGCCGGGCAACCCGCAGATCGCGCTGACGGCCTCGAGCGCGTCGCCAATGCCCATGCGCAGGTAGTCCTCCATGCCGCGGTCGCGGTCGTTCGCGTCCGGGTTCTTCCACGAGATGCAGAACACCGTGTGGCCGCGGTCCACCAGGTTCCGGATCAGCGAGTTAGACGGCGACAGGTCGAGGATGTAGTACTTCATGATCCACGCCGGCACGATCAGCAGCGGCTCGGCGCGCACCGTCGGCGTCGTCGGCTCGTACTGGATCAGCTCGATCAGCCGGTTGCGGAACACGACCTGGCCCGGCGTCAGCGCGACGGTCTCGCCCGGTCGGAAGGCGTCCACGCCCGACGGTGGCCGTCCCGCCTGGATGCGCTCGAACTCGGCGAGCCAGTTCTGCCAGCCGAACCAGAGGTTGAGCCCGCGTGACTCGAAGGTCCTGCTGAGCGCCTGCGGGTTGGTCCACAGGAAGTTCGACGGTGAGACGATGTCGAGCAGCTGCCGGGCGACGAACACCGCGATGTCCTCGTGGTGCTTCGAGACGCCGCGAATCTCGGAGGTGGCGTTGTACCACCACTGCTGCTGCAGCAGGAACGACTGCGCGATCACGTTGAACGGAAACGATCGCCAGTCCGGGTGGCTGAAGCGACGGTCCTGGGCCAGCGGCTCGATGCACCAGCGCGCGTCCTTGTCGAGGCTCCGCGGCAGGTACAGCGCGAGGCGATAGGCCTTGCGCCAGGCCTTGCGCGCGAGCTCCGCCTGCTTGGCCGGCGAGAGCCCGAGGTGCGCGATCCAGTCGACGTAGGCGAGGAGCAGCGCCGCGGGCGAAATGGCGCGCGTGAAGCGGGACAGATTGGTGTGCAGCCAGCGGTCGAAACTGTCCGCGTGCAGCACGTCGTCGTTGCGGCCATTGACGGACGACGTTTCTACCGCTCGCCGTGCGGGCAGCGGGACAACGCGGTCAGGGGCCGACTTCGGCTGCGCCGTCGGCGCCGATACGGCGCCAGCGTCGCGGGACTTGGCAGGAGAGCCGTTCGAGACCGTCGCATCCATGAGACGCATCCTCCCTTCGGGACGCGGGCCGACGACGGTTGGGCGCCCGATGGCGGCCCTTGTCGAATTCCAGCATAGCCCCACCCCGGACCGGGCCCGTTGACGCGGGTCAACGGGCCTTGCGGAGGGAAATCTGCGGGGAACTGGCGGGGGAACCTGCGGAGGAAACGACGGCGCCGCCCGGCGTCGGCCCGTGCGCGCCGTCTCCCGATCCGCGCAACTTCGCCGGCAGCGCTACGCCCGCGAAAGGGATGGTGCCCAGAAGAGGACTCGAACCTCCACAGTCTTGCGACCGCTAGGACCTGAACCTAGTGCGTCTACCAATTCCGCCATCTGGGCGATGAGGAACGCATAGTATACAACCGCTTACCTTGCCGGCCAAACCGCGACGCGCGCTTGTCCCCGCAGGCTCTGCCGCGACGCTCGCCCGGGTGGCAGCACAGTGGCGGATAATCCCGGGATCATGCCCTCCTCCCGTCGATCCGAACGGACCGACACGCCGGACAAACCTGGCGTCGGTACCGAAACCATCCTCGCAGCGCTTCGCGACGCCGGCGTGCCCGTTCCGCCCGACGAGCTCGCCCAGACCCTTCGCCTCGGGCGACGGGACCGGAAATTGTTCGACGCCGCGCTCCAGACGCTGCTCCGCGCGGGCGAAGTGCTCGTCAACCGCAAGGGCGAACTGCTGGTCGCCGCGAAGCTCGGATTCACCCGCGGCAGGGTCGAGGGCCATGCGGATGGCTTCGGCTTCGTCGTGCCCGACGAGGGCGGCGACGACGTGTTCCTGAACCCGCGCGAGATGCACAAGGTGCTGCACGGCGACCGCGTCGCCGTGCGCGTCACCGGCACCGACCGGCGCGGTCGTCCCGAAGGCGAGATCGTCGAGGTGCTGGAGCGGGTCAACCGGGAGATCGTCGGGCGCGTGCACGAGGAACGCGGCGTCTGGTTCGTCGAGGCGGAGAACCGCAGGATCAGCCAGGACATCGTGATCCCGCCGGGAGAGCGCGGCAAGGCGAAGCCCGGCGAGGTGGTCGTCGTCGAACTCGTCGAGCAGCCCTCCGAGCATCGCGAGGCTGCGGGCCGCATCAAGGAGGTGCTGGGCCACCCGACCGACGCCGGCATCGAGATCGAGATCGCGCTGCGCAAGCACGCGCTGCCCTTCGAGTTCTCGCGCGAGGCCGCGCGCCAGGCGAAGCGCCTGCCTGCCGACGTGCGTCCCGCCGACCGCAAGGGACGCGAGGACATCACCCACCTTCCGCTCGTCACGATCGACGGCGAGACCGCGAAGGACTTCGACGACGCCGTCTGGTGCGAGAAGCAGGGCCGCGGCTTCCGCCTCATCGTCGCGATCGCCGACGTGTCGCACTACGTGCGTGACGGCGACGCCCTCGACGGCGACGCGCGCGAGCGCGGCAACTCCGTGTACTTCCCGCGCCGGGTGATCCCGATGCTGCCGGAGGAACTCTCCAACGAGCTCTGCTCGCTTAAGCCTGAGGTCGACCGTTGCAGCATGGTCTGCGACATGGACATCGGCGCGACCGGCACGATCAAGGACTACCGCTTCTACCCCGCGGTGATGCACAGCCGCGCGCGACTCACCTACAACGAGGTCTGGCAGTGGCTCTCCGAGCCCGGCAGCGCCACGTCGAAGGCATCGCGCGACCTGCTGCCCCACCTCGAGAACCTCTACACGCTCTACAAGGTGCTGGCCAAAGCGCGCGAGAAGCGCGGCGCGATCGACTTCGACACCGTCGAGTTGGCACTCGTCTTCGACGACAGCGGGCGGATCGAGCGCATCGTCCCGGCGCCGCGCAACGACGCGCACAAGCTGATCGAGGAGTGCATGCTCGCGGCCAACGTGTGCACGGCCGACTACCTGCAGCGCCACGAGCATCCGGTGCTCTACCGCGTGCACGAGGGGCCCCCGGAGGACAAGCTCGCGGTGCTGAAGGAGTTCCTCGCCGGCTGCGCGCTGTCGCTCCCCGGTGGCGACGACCCGAAGGCCGCCGATTACGCGAAGCTCATCAAGTCGATCGAAGGCCGGCCCGACCAGGCGCTGCTGCAGACCGTGCTGCTGCGCTCGCTCTCGCAGGCGCAGTATCGCCCCGACAACGCCGGCCACTTCGGCCTCGCGTTCGACGCGTACACGCACTTCACGTCGCCGATCCGCCGCTACCCGGATCTGCTCGTCCACCGCGCGATCCGTGCGTGCCTCGACGGGAAGCGCTACACGCCTCAGGGCATGTCCTGGGAGGCGCTCGGCACGCACTGCTCGATGACCGAGCGGCGCGCCGACGAAGCGACGCGCGACGTCGAGCAGTGGCTGAAGTGCTGGTACATGCGCGACCGCGTCGGCGATGTCTTCGAGGGCACGGTGAGCGGCGTGGCCGGCTTCGGCATCTTCGTCACGCTGGACGACATGAACGTCGACGGGCTGGTGCACATCACGGAGCTCGGCCGCGACTACTTCCAGTTCGACCGCGGCCGGCACGCGCTGATCGGCGAGCGCAGCGGCCGCATCTTCCAGCTCGCCGGCCGCGCGCGGGTGCGCGTCGCCCGCGTCGACCTCGAAACCAGCAAGATCGACTTCACGCTCGCCGACGACGAGACCTCCGCGCGCGCCCCGGGCGAGCTCGCGCCGCCCCCGCGCAGCGCAGGTCGCCGGGGCCGCTAGGCGCGGTCACGGAAGCATGCTTTTTCGCACCGCAGCATCGGCCGCGTTCGACTGCTAGAATTGCCAACTTCGGCCGCGGCCTTGCCGCGGCGCACCACGACGCTCCACCCCATGCGCATCGGCACTCCGCTGTCGCCCTCGGCGACCAAGGTCCTCCTGCTCGGCAGCGGCGAGCTCGGCAAGGAGGTGATCGTCGCGCTGCAGCGCCTCGGCGTGGAGACGGTCGCGGTCGACCGCTACGCCAACGCGCCGGGTCATCAGGTCGCGCATCGCGCGCACGTGATCGCGATGACCGATGCCGCGGCGCTCACGCGGCTGATCGAGCAGGAACGCCCGCACATCGTCGTGCCGGAGATCGAGGCGATCGCCACCGACGCGCTGGTCGCGCTCGAGGCCGCCGGCGTGACGCAGGTGATCCCCACCGCCCGCGCGGCGAAGCTGACGATGAACCGCGAGGGCATCCGCCGACTCGCCGCCGAGACGCTGGGCATCCCGACCTCGCCCTACTGCTTCGCGCGCAGCATCGGCGCGCTGCAGGCGGCAATCGACGGCACGGATGGTGCGCCGCCGATCGGCTATCCGTGCGTCGTGAAGCCGGTGATGTCGTCCTCCGGCAAGGGCCAGTCGGTGGTGCGCTCGAAGGCCGAGGTCGCGGCGGCGTGGCAGTATGCCGAGAGCGCGGGACGCGTGCGCGGCGGGCACGTGATCGTCGAGGGGTTCATCGACTTCGACTACGAGATCACGCTGCTGACGGTCCGCGCCGGCTCGACCGAGGCCGCGCTCGACACGCACTTCTGCGCACCGGTCGGCCACGTGCAGATCAACGGCGACTACGTCGAGTCCTGGCAACCGCAGCCGATGTCGCCGGTCGCGCTAGCGAAATCCCGCGACATCGCCGCCAAGGTGACTGCCGAGCTCGGCGGGCGGGGCGTGTTCGGCGTCGAGCTGTTCGTGAAGGGAGACCACGTCTGGTTCTCCGAGGTCAGCCCGCGGCCGCACGACACCGGCCTGGTGACGATGTGCACCCAGGCGCAGAGCGAGTTCGAATTGCACGCGCGCGCGATCCTCGGACTGCCGGTCGACACGCGCATGATCGCGCCGGCAGGCGCGTCAGCCGTGATCTATGCGGGCGTCGACGCGCGCGGCATTGCCTACGAGGGCGTCGCCCACGCGCTCGAGGTGCCGAACTCCGATCTGCGCCTGTTCGGCAAGCCCGAGGCCTATCGGACGCGACGCATGGGCGTCGCGCTGGCGACCGCGCCGACGGTCGACGAGGCCCGCGATCGCGCGAAGGAGTGCGCGCGGCGCGTCCGGCCCACGGCCTGATCGAGGGTACGGTGACCCGCATCGCCGAGGGTGAGGTCGACCTCGTCGTCCAGGGCCCCTCGGCCAGCGTCGATGACGCCCGCGCGATTGCCGCGATCGCAGGGTGCGAGCGGATCGTGCCGCTCTCCCGCGGCGCAGCGCCGGCCTGGCGCCTCGCGTCGCCGCGCGTGCGCACCGGTGTCCCGGAAGCCTGCGCGGCGCGGCGACTCGACGCCGCCTTCGTGCCCCGCACGCGGCGGCTCGCCGACGTACGCGTGGTGGCGATGGACATGGACTCGACGCTGATCACGATCGAGTGCATCGACGAGATCGCCGACATGCACGGCATCAAGCCGCATGTCGCGCTGATCACCGCGGCGGCGATGCGCGGCGAGATCGACTTCCGGGAGAGCCTGACGCGCCGCGTGGCGCTGCTTGCCGGACTGCCGGTCGAGGCGCTCGCTCGCGTCTACGATGAGCGGCTGCAGCTGTCGCCGGGTGCAGAGCGCATGCTCGACGGTTTTCACCGCGCCGGTGCGCGCTCGCTCCTCGTTTCTGGCGGTTTCACGTACTTCACGGATCGCCTGCAGAGCCGCGCCGGGCTCGGCCACACGCTGTCCAACGTGCTCGAGATCCGCGACGGCCGGCTCACCGGCCGCATCCAGGGCGAGATCGTCGACGCCGCGGCGAAGGCAGGGGCGCTGCGTGCGCTGCGCGACACGCTCCCTGCGGGCATCGCGGTTGCGTTCGGCGACGGCGCGAACGACCTGCCGATGTTCCGCGAGGCGGACGTGTCGATCGCCTATCGCGCCAAGCCGGTCGTGCGCGCGCAGGCAACGCACGCGATCGAGCACTGCGGGCTCGACGCGGCGCTGAATCTCTTCGCCTGAAAAGTAGGGTCAGACTCGACTTTTCGCTGGCGATACTGCGGAAAGTGGGATCAGACTCGACTTTTCGCTGGCGATACCGAGTTCGGAGCGGGGCGAGAGAAAAGTCGAGTCTGACCCCACTTTCCGTGGACCCCACTTTCCGCAAGAAGTCGAGTCTGACCCTACTTTTCAGGTCTCGTCGATCCAGGTCATCTGGATCGCTTCGAGGATCTTCTCGCCGCTATGGCTCGGGTCGTCGGAGAATCCGGGCAGTTCGCAGACCCAGCGGTGCAGGTCGGTGAACCGCACGAATTGCGGGTCGACGTCCGGGTGCGCCTCGGTGAGCGCGATCGCGATCTCGCGGGTATCGGTCCACTTCATCGGCAGGCTCCGCACATACGTGGTCCGCGCGCGTGCGACTACTTGCCTTCGCGCGCGTAGTTGATCGTGTACTTCGGGATCTCGACCGTCAACGGCGCGTCCTGCACGATCGCCTGGCAGGAGAGGCGCGACAACGACGTCAGGCCCCACGCGCGGTCGAGCAGGTCATCCTCGTCGTCGGAGGACGGTGGCAGCGAGTCGAAGCCCTCGCGCACGATCACGTGACAGGTCGTGCAGGCGCAGGACTTCTCACAGGCGTGCTCGACGTCGATGCCGTGGTCGAGCAGGCTGTCGAGGAGCGACGTGCCGGGCGTCGCCTCGAAGGTCTTGCCTGCGGGACAGATCTCGGCGTGCGGCAGGACGGTGATGGTCGGCATGGGAGTCCGTCAGACAACCGTATCGATGCGCTTGCCGGACAGCGCGTGGGTGACCGAGCGGTCCATGCGGCGGCCCGCGAACTCGGCGGTGGCGCGATTGAGCGTCTCGATCGCCGCGCGCAGCGAGGCCGCGTCCGTGCCCGCACGCCTGGCGGCGACGTCGGAGAGGACGGCGTCGATCGCCGCGCGCTCCGCGTCCGACAGCAGGTCGCCGTCGACGGCGAGCGCGTTGCGCGTCAGTTCGACGATCTGGTCGGCCTCGACCTGCGCCTCGGCGAGTGCGCGGGCCGCCAGGTCGTCCTGCGCGTGCGCGAACGACTCCTGCAGCATGCGGGCAATCGCGTCGTCGGTGAGCCCGTACGAGGGCTTCACCTGGATCGCGGCCTCGACCCCCGAGTTCTGCTCGCGCGCGGACACCGAGAGCAGTCCGTCGGCGTCCACCTGGAACGTCACGCGCACGCGCGCCGCGCCGGCCGCCATCGGCGGGATGCCGTGCAGCTCGAAGCGCGCGAGCGACCGGCAGTCGGCGACCCGTTCGCGCTCGCCCTGCACCACGTGAATGGCCATCGCCGTCTGGCCGTCCTTGTACGTCGTGAACTCCTGCGCACGCGACACCGGTATCGTCGAGTTGCGCGGCACGATCCGCTCGGCGAGCCCGCCCATCGTCTCGAGGCCGAGGGACAGCGGGATCACGTCGAGCAGCAGCCACTCGTCGTTGCCGTCGCGGTTGCCGACCAGCGCGTTGGCCTGGATCGCCGCGCCGAGCGCGACGACCTCGTCGGGATTCAGGTTGGTGAGCGGCGGCTGGCCGAAGTACTCGGCGACCGCGCGGCGGATGCGCGGCATGCGCGTGGCTCCGCCGACCATCACGACGCCCTTGACGTCCGCGGGCGCGAGCCCGGCGTCGCGCAGCGCCCGGCGCAGCGGCTGCATCGTCTTCTGCACCAGGTTCTGCGAAATGTCGGCGAACACCTCGGCAGTGAGCGCGAGGTTGACGTCGTCGCCGGTGGAAAGCCGCGCGAGGATCGGCGCCGCCGCGTGCCCGGTGAGCATCTCCTTGGCCTCGCGCGCCTTGACGAGCAGCGCGCGCGCGTCGGCGGGTCCGAGCGGCGGGAGTTTCGCGGCCTCGAGCGCCCAGCAGAACACGCGGTGGTCGAAGTCGTCGCCGCCCAGCGCGGAGTCGCCGTTGGTCGCGAGCACCTCGAACACCCCGCGCGACAGCCGCAGGATCGAGATGTCGAACGTGCCGCCACCCAGGTCGAAGACCGCATAGACGCCCTCCGCCGCGTTGTCGAGGCCGTACGCGATCGCCGCGGCAGTGGGTTCGTTCAGGAGTCGCAGCACGTTGAGGCCCGCGAGCCGTGCGGCGTCCTTGGTCGCCTGGCGCTGCGCGTCGTCGAAGTACGCGGGCACGGTGACCACCGCGCCGTCGATCGGCCCGCCGAGTTCGCCTTCCGCGCGCATGCGCAGCGCGCGGAGGATGTCCGCCGACACTTCGACGGGGCTCTTCACGCCGGCGCGGGTGCCGATCTGCACCATGCCGGGCCCTTCGACGAAACGGTAGGGGAAGCGACGGTCGTCGGCGAGATCCGCGAGGCCGCGTCCCATGAACCGCTTGACCGAGACGATCGTGTTCTGGGGGTCGGCCGCCTGGTGCGCCATCGCGTCGTACCCGACCTCGACCCCGCCCTCGGCATAGCGCACGATCGAGGGCACCAGGGGACGCCCCTCCGCATCCGGCAGCACCAACGCAATGCGGTTGCGCACCGTGGCGACGAGCGAGTTGGTCGTGCCAAGGTCGATGCCGATCGCGCGCTTGCGCTCGGGCGCGTGCGGCGGTGCGTCCGGCTCGGAGATCTGGAAGAGCGCCATGGTGTCAGGGCAATCGGGGCGACGGGGCGCGGCGCGGCGTCATGCGTCGAGCGCCTCCGCCATCGACCCGACGTCCTCGGCGACCTTGGCGAGGAAGCGCAACTCGCGCAGCACGGCGGTCGCGCGCGCGCCGTCGCCGGGTTGCTCGAGCAGCGCGGCGAGGTCGCGTTCGCGCTCGCGCGACTCGGCGCGGATGTCCGCGACGATGTCGTCGAGCGCCCCGACGTCGCCCTCCCCCGCCGCCTGGGCCGCGTGCTCGCGGCGCTCGAGCTGCGCCTCGAGGAAGTCGAGGGGCAGCCGGGTGTCGGTCTCGTCGAACGCGTCGATGCCGCGCAGGTGGAGCAGGTAGCGGCCGCGCTCGACCGGGTCCTTCAACGCACGGTAGGACTCGTTGACCCGCGCGGAAGCCTGCAGTGCCAGCCGGCGCGACGCGTCGTCGGCCGCGGCGTGGCGGTCCGGGTGAACCTCCGCCTGCAGGTCGCGCCAGGCGCGATCGAGTGCCGCCCCGTCGATCGCGAATGACACCGGCAGGCCGAACAGCTCGAAGTGATTGCGGGAGAAGTCGATCATCGTGCGCCCTCTCTTGGAGGAGGGCTGGCGGTGCGGCCTACCGAAGCGGGAAAAGCGTCGCGAGGAGGTGAAGATGCGAGGCGCGAGGGGGCGAGAAACCGGAGCGTACTAGAGACGTACGTGAGGATTTCGAACCTCCGAGCAACAAAGCAGATCGACCCCGCAGCAGCTTTTCACACGTTGAAGGATTCGCCGCAGCCGCACGCATCCTTGACATTGGGGTTGTTGAACTTGAACCCTTCGTTCAGTCCCTCACGCGTGAAGTCGAGCTCGGTGCCTTCCAGGTACGGGAGGCTCTTCGGGTCGACGAGTACCGTGACCCCGTGGCTCTCGAAGCGGACGTCCTCGTCGCGCGGCTCGTCGGCGAACTCGATCTTGTAGGCGAGCCCGGAACAGCCCGACGTGCGAACCCCCAGGCGCAGGCCCACGCCCCGACCGCGCTTCGACAGCTGCGCGGCGACGTGCTTCGCCGCGCTCTCGGTGAGCGAAACAGCCATGTTCGACCTCCCTCAGTCCGCAGCGGCCCGCTGCGGCGCCGGCGCGCAAATGGACGCCTCCGCCTCGCCGGCCACGGTGCCGTGCTTGGCCTTGTAGTCGGCGACCGCGGCCTTGATTGCGTCCTCGGCGAGGATCGAGCAGTGGATCTTCACCGGCGGCAGCGCGAGCTCCGAGGCGATCTGCGTGTTCTTGATCGACAGCGCCTCGTCGAGCGTCTTGCCCTTCACCCACTCGGTGACGAGCGACGACGACGCGATCGCCGAGCCGCACCCGTAGGTCTTGAACTTGGCGTCCTCGATCACGCCGTCGGCCCCGACCCTGATCTGCAGCTTCATCACATCGCCGCAGGCCGGCGCGCCGACCATCCCGGTGCCGACGGCCTCGTCGTCTTTCTTGAACGAGCCGACGTTGCGGGGGTTCTCGTAGTGGTCGATGACCTTCTCGCTGTATGCCATTGCTCTTCTCCTTCTGACTCAGTGCGCGGCCCTCAGTGTGCAGCCCTCAGTGAGCAGCCCACTGGACCGTGTCGAGATCGACGCCTTCCTGGTGCATTTCCCAAAGCGGCGAGAGCTCCCGCAGCTTGGCAATCTTGCGCTTGAGCAGGTCGACCGTGTAGTCGATCTCCTCCGCAGTCGTGAAGCGGCCGACGGTGAAGCGGATCGAGCTGTGCGCGAGCTCGTCGCTGCGGCCGAGCGCCCGCAGCACGTACGACGGCTCGAGGGAAGCCGACGTGCACGCCGACCCCGACGACACCGCGACGTCCTTGATCGCCATGATCAGGCTCTCGCCTTCGACGAAGTTGAAGCTCACGTTGAGGTTGTGCGGGACGCGGTGCTCGATGTCGCCGTTGAGATAGACCTCCTCGATCTGCGACAGGCCCTGCCACAGCCGGTCGCGCAACATCCTCACGCGCTCGTTGTCGGTCGCCATCTCGAGCCGGGCGAGCCGGAACGCCTCGCCCATGCCGACGATCTGGTGCGTGGGCAGCGTGCCCGAGCGCATGCCGCGCTCGTGGCCACCGCCGTGGACCTGCGCCTCGATGCGCACGCGCGGCTTGCGGCGCACGTACAACGCCCCGATGCCCTTGGGCCCGTAGGTCTTGTGCGCCGAGAAGCTCATCAGGTCGACCTTGAGCGTCGCGAGGTCGATCGGCACCTTGCCCGTGGCCTGGGCCGCATCGACGTGGAAGATAACGCCGCGCTTGCGGCACATCTCGCCGATCGCGGCCACGTCCTGGATCACGCCGATCTCGTTGTTGACGTGCATCACCGACGCGACGATCGTGCCCGGCCGCAGCGCGGCCTCGAACGCCGCGAGGTCGAGGAGGCCGTTCGGCAGCACGTCGAGATAGGTGACCTCGAAGCCCTCACGCTCGAGCTCGCGCATCGTGTCGAGCGTCGCCTTGTGCTCGGTGCCGACCGTGACGAGGTGCCGGCCCTTGTCCTTGTAGAAGTGCGCGGCCCCCTTGAGGGCGAGGTTGATCGACTCGGTCGCCCCGGAGGTCCAGACGAGCTCCCGCGGATCGCAGTTGACGAGGGCCGCGACGTTCTCACGGGCCTCCTCGACCGCCGCCTCGGCGTCCCAGCCGAACTTGTGCGAGCGCGACGCGGGGTTGCCGAAGTTCTGCGTGAGCCAGGGGATCATCTTCTCGGCAACGCGCGGGTCCACCGGGGTCGTCGCCGAGTAGTCGAGATAGATGGGAAGCTTGAGCGACATCGGGTTGGCGCTGGTTCGTCTTCGATGGGGGCCCGGGGTCACGAAACCACGGCCGGCTCCACCGCGCGCGGGCCGGAGGCCGCGCGGTGGTCCTGCATCACGGCGACGTCCTGCTTCTCGGCCTGCTTCTGCCGCTGCTCCGCGACCAGCTGGGCGAGCGTGACCGAGCGCAGGAACGAGAAGATGTGGGCATTGAGCGCTGCCCACAGGTCGTGGGTCATGCAGCGATGGTCGTCGTGGCAGTTCTCGCGGCCGCCGCACTGCGTCGCGTCGATCGGCTCGTCGACTGCAAGGATGACGTCGGCGACCGAGACCTGGTCGGCCGGCCGGGCGAGATTGTAGCCCCCGCCGGGACCGCGGACGCTGTCAACCAGCCCGTGGCGGCGCAGCTTGCCGAACAGCTGCTCGAGATAGGAGAGCGAGATGCGTTGGCGCTCGGACACGGCGGCGAGCGTCACCGGCCCGCGCGTCCCGTTCATCGCCACGTCGATCATCGCGGTCACCGCGAACCTGCCCTTGGTGGTGAGGCGCATTGTTCAGTTACCCCCATCGAATAGCCAGGCGCCCGGGAGCGCTGACTAGTTGTCCAAGACAAAGGGATTTTCCCTTACCCGAATGTTTTGGTCAACTAAATGCCCGATAAGTTCAGTCAAGCAATTTGTTGAGCGGCGCCGGATCGAACCGCTCCGCCGTGGCCTTGGCATCGCCCATCTCCAGGCCATCCTTCTGCAACTGGACCACCAGCCGCTCGAGGCGCTCGTCGGTCGCCGCGGCGTGGTCGAGCAGCCGGTGGATCGCCTGGACCACGGGGTCGTCCATGTCGGCCGAGATCGCGTAGGCGGAAAAGCCGATCCTGGCCGCCTGCTCCTCGCGCCGCGCCTGGTCCTCGGAGGTGACCATGCGCGCCGGGATGCCCACGGCCGTGGCGCCGGCGGGAACGTCGCGGACCACCACGGCGTTGGAGCCGATCTTGGCGCCGTCGCCGATCTCGATCGGCCCGAGCACCTTCGCTCCCGCGCCGATCACGACGCCGCGGCCCAGCGTGGGGTGGCGCTTGCCCTTGCTCCAGGACGTCCCGCCGAGCGTCACGCCGTGGTAGAGCGTGCAGTCGTCGCCGATCTGCGCGGTCTCGCCGATCACGATGCCCATGCCGTGGTCGATGAACACGCGCCGGCCGATCGTCGCCCCGGGGTGGATTTCGATGCCGGTAGCCCAGCGGCCCCAATGGGCCATCCACCGGGCGAGCCAACGCAGCCCGGCGCGCCAGAGCGGATGGGTGAGCGACCGGTGCCAGACCAACGCGTGCAGTCCGGGGTAGCAGGTCAGGACTTCCCACTTCGAACGCGCCGCCGGATCCCGGTCGAACACGACGGCAATGTCCTCGCGCAGGCGTGCAAACATTCGCCAATTTTCGCATTTCCGACTCGCACGCTCAACTTTGGCGCACCGGGCAAACGCCCCCGACGTCCCGGGCGACGCACCGGCCTCCGTCCACGACCCCGTTTGCTACACTGCGCCGGCCAGCATCAATGCCGGCGACGCCCCGTGCTCCGCGCGAAGCGGCGTCCCGCACTCCGGAGGAAACATGCGCATTGCCCGTTCGATCGTCGTCGCGGCCTTCGCCGCCGCCGCACTGCCCGCCACCGCACAGGAAATCACGCTCAAGGTCCATCACTTCTGGCCGCCGGGCGCGATGCCACCGTCGCAGCTCCTGGTGCCGTGGTGCGACAAGATCGCGAAGGACTCGGGCAACCGGCTCAAGTGCCAGGTCTACCCGGCGATGCAGCTCGGCGGCACGCCGCCGCAACTCGTCGACCAGGTGAAGGACGGCGTCGCCGACATCATCTGGACGCTGCCGGGCTACACGGCCGGCCGCTTCCCGCTGATGGAGGTGTTCGAGCTGCCGTTCATGTCGGCCAACGCCGAGGCGACGTCGCAGGCGGCGTGGGAGTACTACGAGAAGTACGCGCAGAAGGAGTTTCCGGGCGTGAGGATGCTGGCGGTCAACGTGCACGACAACGGCTACGTGCACGGCCGCGACAAGCAGGTGAAGGTGCTCGCCGACTTCAAGGGCATGAAGATGCGCGCGCCTACGCGTCAGACCAACAAGATGCTCGCAGCACTCGGGGCCGCACCCGTGGCGATGCCCCTGCCGGCGCTCTCCGACGCGCTGTCCAAGGGCGTCGTCGACGGTTACCTCCTGCCGTGGGAGGTGATTCCGTCAATCAAGGCCCACGAGCTGACCAAGTTCCACAGCGAAACCGACCCGAAGTCGCGCGCGCTCTATACCGCCGTGTTCACGCTGCAGATGAACCAGGCGAAGTACGACGGCCTGCCCGCGGACCTGAAGAAGGTGATCGACGCCAACACGGGTGCCCCGCTGTCGAGGTCCTTCGGCCAGAAGTGGGACGCCTCCGCCCCACCCGCCCGCAAGCTCGCCACCGACCGCGGCAACGTCTTCTATGTCATTCCCGCCTCCGAGCTCGCGAACTGGGAGAAGGCCACCGCGAACCTCGACGACGAGTGGGTGCGCGACGTGACCGCGAAGGGACAGGACGGCAAGGCCCTGCTGCAGTCCGCGAAGGACATGATCAGGAAGTACGAGGCCGCGAAGTAGGCGTCGCTTCCGCATCGATCCCGTGGGCGCGGCGCCGCCGCGCCCGCGTCGTTGCAGCCCATCGAGAGGTTCGCCCATGGCCGAGGGCCCGCTGATCCAGCGCGTGCCGACCGATCGGTTCGGCTACTTGCTGTTCCTCGCCGCGCGCGCGTTCGCGCTCGCGGGCGGACTGGTAATCGTCGCGCTCACGCTGATGTCGCTCGCGTCGATCGCGGGACGCGCGCTGTTCGACACGCCCGTGCCGGGCGACTACGAGCTGATCCAGCTGGGCTGCGCGGTCGCGGTGGCGAGCTTCCTGCCGCTCACCCAGCTGCGCGGCGGCCACGTCATCGTCGACTTCTTCACCGCGCACTCGCGTCCCGCCGTGCGCGAATGGCTCGATGCCCTCGGCGCCCTGCTGGTCGGGCTCGCCGGAGCACTGATCGCGTGGCGCATGACGCACGGCGCGATTTCGCTCCGGGAAGCGAACGACCAGTCCACGATCCTCGGCGTGCCGACCTGGTACGCCGTGGCGCTGATGCTGCCGTCGTTCGCCCTGCTCGCGGTCTCCGGCCTCTACACCGCCTGGCTGCACGCGAAACGCGTGCTGGCGAGCGAAGCGGCGGACCGATGAGCCCGAAGGGCCGCCCCGAGGGCGAATCACGCCCGAAGCGCGCAGCGCGAAGGGTAGTCCAGTGAGCCCGAAGGGCCGCCCCGAGGGCGAATCAGCCCCGAAGCGCGTCAGCGCGGAGGGTGGTCCGCTGAGCCCGAAGGGCCGCCCCGAGGGCGAGTCAAGCCCGGAGCGCTCAGCGCGAAGGGTAGTCCAGTGAGCGGCGTCGAGTTCGGCTTGCTGATGTTCGGCGCCATGCTCGTGCTGCTCGCGATCCGCGTGCCGATCGGCATCGCGATGCTCGTCACCGGCATCGCGGGCTACGTGACGATCACCGGCTGGGCGCCGCTCCTGTCGTACCTCAAGACCGTCGCCTACGGACGATTCTCGGTGTACGACCTCTCGGTCATCCCGATGTTCCTGCTGATGGGCCAGTTCGCGAGCCGTGGCGGGCTGTCCAAGTCGCTGTTCGATGCCGCGAACTCGCTGATCGGCCACTGGCGTGGCGGGGTCGCGATGGCGGCCGTCGGAGCCTGCGCGGGTTTCGGCGCGATCTGCGGCAGCTCGCTCGCCACCGCGGCAACGATGGGCCAGGTCGCGCTGCCCGAACTGCGTCGCCTCAAGTACGAGCCCGCGCTCGCCACCGGCACGCTCGCCGCCGGCGGCACGCTGGGCATCCTGATCCCACCGTCGATCGTGCTCGTCGTGTACGCGATCCTCGCCGAGCAGAACATCGCGAAGCTGTTCATCGCCGCGTTCGTGCCGGGGATCCTCGCGGCCGTCGGCTACCTGATCGCGATCGCCGTCTACGTGCGGGTAAAGCCCAGCGCCGGCCCGCAGGGCGATCGCGCCTCGCCCGCCACGCGACTCAAGGCGCTGCGCGACGTGTGGCCCGTGGTCACCTTGTTCCTGGTGGTGATCGGGGGCATCTACGGCGGCGTCTTCACGCCGACCGAGGCCGCGGCGATCGGTACCGTGGGGGCGCTGTTCTTCGCGGTGTGGCTCGGCGGCATGCGCTGGCAGGGGCTGGTCGAGTGCCTGTACGGCACCGCGGAGGCCACCGGCATGATCTTCCTGATCCTGCTCGGTGCGGACGTGCTGAACGTGTTTCTCGCGCTGACCCAGATGCCGACCGAGCTCGCGAAGTGGGTCGGTGGCCTCGGCGTCTCGCCATTGGTCGTGCTGTTCCTCATCATCGCAATCTACGTCGTGCTGGGCTGCCTGATGGACAGCCTGTCGATGATCCTGCTGACGGTGCCGATCTTCCTGCCGATCGTGATGGGCTTCGACTACTTCGGCCTCGACCCGACGGAGAAGGCGATCTGGTTCGGCATCCTCGCGCTGATGGTCGTCGAGATCGGGCTGATCACGCCGCCCGTCGGCATGAACGTCTACATCATCAACAGCCTCGCCAAGGACGTGCCGATGTCCGAGACGTTCCGCGGCGTCGTGCCGTTCCTCATCTCGGATGCCCTGCGGGTGGTGTTGCTGGTCTTCTTCCCGGTGCTGTCGCTGTGGCTCGTGCGCCTGCTCGCGCCATGAAGCCGCCGGCCCGTCCCGCCGCCGTCGTCGCCACGCCGCGCGCACGGCTCGTCCTCGCCTGCGTCGTCGCCTTCGCCTGCACGCTGGCGGCGGGGGCAGCGATCGCCCAGGCCGACCCGCCCTCGACCTTGCCACCGCCGACCGCCACGCGGCCCGCGCCGGCCACGCCCGGCAACCTCACGCGCGAGGAAAAGCGTTGCAGCGCCGGCGTGCGGCGCGTCGACCGCCACAAGGAGAAGCTCGCGGAAACGAAGCGTGCCCACGCGGCGCACCTCAAGGTGGCCGCAAGCTGCGGCAGCGCCCGCGCCTGCGAGCGTGCCGCCCACCGCGAGAAGACGCTCGACGCGCGCGAGCGCCGGGAAGAAAGCCAGCTCGCGAAGCTCGAAGCCGAGGCGCGAAACCTCTGCGCCGCGGTGGTACCGGCACCCAAACCGCGCTAGCGAATCATCACTGCGGCGAGCACGAGGCCGACGGTCGCGAACGCGAACAGCACGACGTAGGCAACGGCGACGAGCCACGCCCGCGCCAGGACGCCGATCCAGCGCCCGCCGTAGACCGCCTTCATCGAGCGCAGGAAGTACGCGAGCGCCCACGCCGCGGCGAGCGCGCTGACCGCGCCCTGCGCGACGATCGCCGACGCGCCGATGATCAGCGCGAGGAAGGCGTGATTGTGGGCGGCGAACACCAGGTGTTCGGCGTAGCGCCGCGGGCGCTCCGGGTAGCGGCTGCGCGGTCCGAGGTAGACCAGCAGCAGCAACAGCGCAAAGGCCGGCAGCAGCACGAACATCGCATACGGCCCGTAGCGCAGCGCGCCAAGCAGGAGGTGCTCGATCTTGTCCTGGCGCTGCATCGCGTTGAAGCGGTCGAGCCGGCGCTTCAACTCGTCGCCGAGACGGCCTTGCGTGCCGTCGGCCGTGAGGTTGCCCACCTCGTCCACGCGAAGCTCGAGGCCCGGCATCACGACCAGCGCCTCGCGTGGACCCGCCGGTGCAGCGCCGGATGGCGTGCCCCCCTCCACGGGGGCCGGCGCCGAAGCTGCGCCGCCCCCGGGAGCGGCGTCCACGCGCACGAGCGAATCGTCGGCGGCGATCGTCGGCACGTCGATCACGATACGCAGCGCGGCGAAGAGCAGTACCGACATCACGAGGAACAGTCGCGCGGGGCGGATGTAGCGGCGGCGGCGGCCCGCGAAGTACTCGCGGGTGAGCAAACCCGGCCGCGCGACGAGTGCCCACAGCGTGCGCCACAGCCTGCCGTCGAGCGCGACGTAGCGGCCCGCTGCTTCGCGCAGGAACTGCCGCGCGGTCGGCAGTGCGAGCGACGTCTCCTGTCCGCACGCCGGGCACCAGGGATCGGGAGCGAAGGCGCCGCAGTTGCGGCAGCGTGCCGTGGTCGCCTCGTGCGCTTCGACCGCACGGGTGCGCACGTCGCGAAGGTCAGGAGCGGCGTGCGCCATCGATGAGGGCGTCGATGCGGGCCAGAATGCCGCGCAGGATGTTCACTTCCTCGCGCTCGAGACCCGCGCGGGCGAACAGCCGCCGCAGGCGCGGCATCAGTCGCTTCGGCATCGCGGGATCGAGGAAGCGCATCGCCGCCAGCGTGCGGACTGCGTGCGCGTGCAGGCCCTCGATCTCGTCGTGGGACGCCGGCGCGAATCGTGGCGCGGTCCACACGGCCCCCTGCCCCGCCGCGACGCGCAGCTCGTAGGCCGCAACCTGCACGGCCGCCGCAAGATTGAGCGACGCGTAGCCGGGATTGGCCGGGATCGTCGCGACGACCGCGCAGCGCGCGAGGTCCTCGTTGGAAAGCCCCGACATCTCCGTGCCGAACACCAGCGCGACCTCGCCGTGCGGTGCGGTCGCCACTGCGCGCTCGGCCGCGGCGCGCACCGGCAGCACCTGCCCCGCGAACTCGCGCGGCCGCGCCGAGAGCCCGATGGTGAGCACCGCACCGGCCAGCGCGGCGTCGAGCGATTCGACCACCGTCGCCCGCGCGAGCACCGCGGTGGCGCCCGACGCACGGGCGTCGGCCGCGGGATCCGGGAAGCGCCGCGGCGCCACGAGCACGAGCCGATCGAGGCCCATCGTGAGCATCGCGCGCGCGGTCGCGCCGATGTTGCCGGGATGGCTCGTGCGCACCAGGACGACGCGCATCCGCGCAAGCGGATCGCTGGTCGTGGATGCGGAGAGGTCGGAGGCGGCGGACATGGGGGGAAGGGCGGACGCGGGCGATTAGAATACCGGTTGGCCGGGCGCCACCGCGGCGCCGGCGCGCCGAAAGGTTTCACTCCATGCATCCGATGCTCACGACCGCCATCAAGGCGGCCCGCCGCGCAGGCAACATCATCAATCGCGGCGCGCGCGATCTCGACCTGCTCACGGTGAGCACCAAGGGACCGAAGGACTTCGTGAGCGAGATCGACCGGGCGGCCGAAGCGACAATCGTCGAGACGCTGCTCGGCACCTACCCCGACCACGCGATCCTCGCCGAGGAAGGCACCGCGAAGGGGGAAAACGAGGCCTCCGAGCACGTCTGGATCATCGATCCCCTCGACGGTACCACCAACTTCCTGCACGGCTTCCCGCAGTACTGCGTCTCCATCGCGCTCGCGCACCGCGGCGTGGTCACGCAGGGCGTCATCTACGATCCGGTGCGCAACGACCTCTTCACCGGCTCGCGCGGTCGCGGTGCCTACCTGAACGATCGCCGCATCCGGGTCTCGAAGCGGCAGCACTTGCGCGACTGCCTGATCGGCACCGGCTTCCCGTTTCGCGACGGCTCCTACCTCGACACCTACCTCGAGATGATGCGGGCGATGATCCAGCACACCGCCGGCATCCGCCGTCCCGGCGCGGCCGCACTGGACCTCGCGTACGTCGCCGCGGGGTTCTACGACGGGTTCTGGGAAATCGGGCTCAACCCCTGGGACGTCGCCGCGGGTAGCCTGCTGGTGCTCGAGGCCGGCGGGCTGATCGGCAACCTGGCCGGGGAAGGCGACTACCTGATGGGCGGCGAGGTGATCGCCGCCAATCCGAAGATCTTCGCCCAGATGGTCAAGGAACTGTCGCCTTATCGCGGCAAGGCCAAGCGCCAGCAGCAGGTAGCCCCGCCGGCCCATTAAGATCAAACGGCCCCCACGCTCACTTCGTTCGCTGCCCCCCGGGGGGGTGCGTCAGGCCCTCGGGGCGGCCCTTCGGGACTGACGTGACCCTCGCATAGGGCTGACCACCCGGGCGGATGCCCGGTGCCGCGCGGGACGCCACCGCGCGCGGCGTCCGGGTGGTACCCGAATTGCTTGTTTCCTGCGGATTTTCGAGCCACGTCCGCCCGCGAGGGGAAGCCCCGATGACCCGTTTGCCCCGACACACCGTTCGCCACGCCGCGCTCGCGGCACTGGCGCTGCCCGTTTTCTGCGCGATCGCCCTCGGCCTGCCGGGCGCAGCCGAGGCGAAGTCGACCAAGGCGATGCCGACGCTGCGCGTCATGCTGAACCCGGCGGCGGCACCCCGCGGTACGCTGCCCGACACGGCGCGCGACCGTCTGACGGTGCTCGCGGGCGCGCCGGTGGCGCTGGTCGGGACGACGCGCACGGGCGCGCTCGAACTCGCCGTGGCCGGGCCGCGGGACGTCGCGGCGCTCGACGCGATGGCAGGGCGGCTCCGGGGCGATCGCCTGGTGCTGTGGGCCGAAACCGGGTCGCCACGGACGGTCCAGCCCAAGTCGTCCAGGGCCGCGGAACGGGACATCGGCCGCAAGCTCCTGGTTCGCCTTGCCGACGGCGCGGATCCGACCATCGTCGCCCCACGTCTCGCAGCGATCGCCGGCATCCCCGTGACGATCGAACGCGCGATCGGCCCTGTGCACGTCGTCGCGCTCGCCCAGACCACGACCGTCGCCGCGCTGGAAGCGATCGCCCGCAAGCTCGAACAGGACCCCGCGGTGCGCTACGCCGACGCCGTGCGCCGCGTGCGTCCAGCGGCCGCGCCCAACGACCCGCTGTTCTCGCAGCAATGGTCGTTGACCCACGTCGGTGCCGAGGCCGCCTGGGCACAGGGTCCGGGCAGCCCGGACGTGACCGTCGCGGTGGTCGACACCGGCATCCTTCCGCATCCCGACCTCGCCGGACGGCTGCTGCCGGGCTACGACTTCATCGGCGATGCGGACAGCGCCCGCGACGGCGACGCGCGCGACTCGAATCCCCGTGACGAGGGCGACTGGCAGGACGACGGCGACTGCGGCGGCTTTCCGTCGACACCGTCGTTCTTCCACGGATTGTTCGTCGCGGGACAGATAGCGGCCAACGCCAACAACGGCGAGGGCATTGCCGGGCTCGACCCCTCGGCGAAGATCCTGCCCGTGCGCGTACTGGGCAAGTGCGGCGGGACGTTCGAAGACGTGCTCGAGGGTATGCTGTGGGCGTCCGGCGTGCCGATCGGCGGCGTGCCGCCGAACCCGAACCCCGCCAAGGTGATCAACCTGTCCCTCGGCGGCTATGGAACGTGCGCCGCGGCGATCCAGGAGGCGGTGGACGAAGCACTTGCGCAGGGGACGGTGATCGTCGCCTCCGCGGGCAACGAGTCCGACGACGCGATCAACTACGCGCCGGGCAACTGCAGCGGCGTGATCAACGTGGGTGCGCTGTCACGAGGCGGCGATCGTGCCGGCTACTCGAACTGGGGACGGCGCGTCGACGTGTCGGCCCCGGGTGGCGACGTCGACGACGACGGCCAGATCCTGTCGACGCACTACACCGGCAGCAGCACGCCGGGCGAGCCCACCTACGAGCGCGGCATCGGCACGAGCTTCGCCGCGCCGCTGGTCTCGGGCACGCTGTCGCTCATGCTCGCGCGCAACCCGAACCTCACGCCCGGCCAGGCGCTGTCGATCCTGCAGGGCACCTCGCGGGACTTCCCCGCGGGTTCACCCTGCGTGATCGGCGGGTTCTGCGGCACGGGCATGCTCGACGCCGGCCTCGCAGTGCAGACCACGATTCCGGCGTCGGCGAACCCGCCGGCCGGAACGGCAGCGGTCGTCGAGTTCTACGACGCGACGCTCGACCACTACTTCGTCACGTCGGATGCCTTCGAGATGGCCGCGCTCGATGCCGACTATCTGCGCTGGCGACGGACTGGGCACGTCTTCTACGCCTGGATCGATCCGACGCAAGCGCCGCCGGGCGTGTTCCCGCAGCCCGTGTGTCGCTTCTACGCAGGCCCCGCGCAGCAGATCGACTCGTATTGGTTCTCGGCCGACCCCGTCGAGTGCGGCACGGTGCTCTCGCAGAGTCCAGGCTGGGCGCTGCAGACGAGCGCGGCGTTCTGGGTCGAGATGCCCGACTTCGCCGGGCAATGCCGCGCGGGCACGCTGCCCGTCTATCGCTTCTTCAACAACCGCCGCGACGCCAACCAGCGGCACACGGTCGACCTGTCGGTGAAGCGCGCAATGGTCAACCGTGCGTGGGTGCCCGACGGCAAGGGTACCAACGGCGCGGCGTTCTGCTCGCCGTACTGACGCGGCGCAGCTCGTCTCACGAACGGCCGGCCCCGGGGCCGGCCGTTGCGCTCGTGCGGCACGAGACCAACGCCGCGCACCTCGCGCGTTCAGGCGAGGTGCTTCCGGAAATGCGCGACCGTGCGGTCCCAGGCGAGCTTCGCCGAGGGCTCGTGGTAGCGCGGCGTCGAATTGTTGTGGAAGCCGTGGTGCGTCCCGGCGTAGCTGTGCATCTCGTAGGCGATGCCGTTCGCCTTCAGCGCGGTTTCGTACGCCGGCCACATCGCGTTGATCCGCTCGTCGTTCTCGGCGTAGTGGATCATCACCGGAGCCTTGATCCTGGACACGGACGCCGCCTCCGGCGCGGCCCCGTAGAACGGAACCGCAGCCTGGAGGTCCCCGCCCATCTCGACCGCGAGCTGGTTGGTCGTGCCGCCGCCCCAGCAGAACCCGGTGCAACCCAGCTTGCCGCTCGAGAGCTGCTGGGCCTTGAGCCACCTCGCGCTGTTCAGCATGTCGGTGCGAAGCTTGCCCTGGTCGAGCTTCGCCTGCAGCGCACGTCCGTCGTCGTCGTTGCCGGGGTAGCCGCCGGCCGGCGCCAGTCCGTCCGGCGCCAGCGCCAGAAAGCCGATCGCCGCGAAACGCCGGGCGACGTCCTCGACGTAGGGATTGAGGCCCCGGTTCTCGTGCAGCACCAGCACCGCAGGGAACGGGCCGTTGCCCGCCGGCTGCACCAAATAGCCGCGCATGTTCCCGGAATTTCCGCCCGGCGACGGATAGTCGACGTAACGGGCCTTGATGCGCTCGTCGGTGAACGAGATCGTCTGCGCCTGGGCGTAGCGGGGCAGCAGCGCCTGCGCCATCGCCAGCGCCGAGCCCCCGGCGACGGCGAGGGCACTTGCGCGTTTCATGAACTCGCGGCGGTCGATGCGGCCGTGGCAATACTCGTCGTAGAGCGCATAGATGCGCGGGTCGATGTGCGTCGGCGTCTGTTCCATGGGCGGCTCCTTCCCGGTCTCGGTGTTGACGGCTCGGGCATCCGAGGCGGCCATGTTAGTCGTACGCACCACAGACGGCAACGAGCGGTGCGGCGCAGCACGCGAGCGCAGTCACTCGCGTGAAGCCCATGCGAAAACGTGCCACCGGGTCCGACGAACGCGTGGCGCCGGCCGGCCTCAGCCCTTGACGGCTCCCATCGTCAGCCCCTTCACCACGTACTTCTGGAAGATCATCGTGAGGACGATCGCGGGGGCCATGATCGCGACGGCGGCGGCCATCACGCCGCCCCAGTCGACTTCCGCGTAGGAGAGGAAGTTGTAGACCGCGATGGGCAGCGTCTTGGTCTTCTCCATGCTCAGCACCTGCGAGAACATGAAGTTGTTCCACGAGAAGATGAAGGACAGCGTCGTGGCTGTGATGATGCCCGGGCCCGACAGCGGCAGGATGATCTTCCAGAACGCGTACTGCCGCGTCGCGCCGTCGACCATCGCCGACTCCTCGAGCTCCTGCGGGATCGTCGCGAAGTAGGTCGACATGATCCACACCACGATAGGCAGCGCGATCAGCATGTGGGAGAGAATCAGCGCCGTGTAGCTGTCCATGAGGCCCAGGCGCGAGAAGACAATGTACCAGGGCATCAGGAACGAGATCCCCGGCATCAGGCGTGCGAGCAGGATGAACACGGCGAGCTTCCGCTGCCGGAAGCGCGCGATCGAGTATGCCGCCGGCAGCCCGAGCAGCAGCGACATCCCCACGGCGGCCGTGCCCACGATCGTGGAGTTCACGAAGTACTTGAGGAAGTCCTGCTCGTCGAAGACCTTCTCGTAGTTGCGCAGTGTGGGCTCGAACAGGATTTTCGGCGGCCACGCAATGATGTCGACCTGCGTCTTGAACGACGACGACAGCATCCAGAGGAACGGGAACAGCACGACCAGCGCCATGATCCCGACTACGAGATAGAAGAGGACGTTCGGCCAAAATCTCCCCTTCATCGGATGCTCCTCGCTCGCGTTGCGCCGGGCATGCGGTCAGCTCCGGGCCGCGCCTAGGTCTCGGACGCCGCCCGCAGCCTCATGATCCCGAGACTGCAGGTGAACACGACCACGAACAGGACGACCAGGATGACCGCGGACTGGCCCATGCGGAAGTACTCGAAGCTGTACTTGAAGCCCATGATGTTGAGCGTCTCCGACGCGTAGCCGGGTCCGCCGCCGGTCATCGCGAAGATGATGTCGAACGTCTTCAGCGCGTCGATGAGCCGCAGGATCAGCGCCGTCAGGATGACGGGCATGACCATCGGGATCGTCACCCAGCGGATGATCTGCCACTCGCTGGCGCCGTCGATCCGGGCCGCCTCGACCGGCTCCTCCGGCAGGCCGGCAAGGCCCGCCAGCACGATCAGCGTGATCATCGGCGTCCACTGCCAGACGTCGACCAGCACGAGCGAGGCGAGCACGGTGCTCTGATGCGTGACCCACAGGCCGGGAGGCAGACCGACCGACTGCAGCACGAAGTTCAGGAGCCCGATCGTCGGGTCGTAGAAGAGGTTGAAGACGATGCCCACCGCGACCGGCGTAGCCACGAGCGGCAGCAGCAACAGGAGCTTCGCGACGCTCCTCCCGACGAAGGCGCGGTTCAGGATCAGCGCCGCCGCCACGCCGAGGAGGCCCTCGATCGCGACGGCGGCCGCCGTGAACGCGAACGTGCGGCCGAGCGCATGCAGGAACCGCGGCTCCGTGAGCACCCGCTCGTAGCTGCGCAAGCCCACGAACGACATCGGCGCACCGGAGGTGAGGTTCCAGTTGGTGAAGCTCAGGTACAGCGTGTAGAGAACCGGGAACACCATCAGCATCGCGACGAACAGGATCGCCGGCAGCGGGAACCACCAGTGCAGATTCCGTTCCGCCATGCTCGAGCGCATCATCATGCGTCCCTGCCGTCCGGATTGCGTGCCGCGATGCTTCAGTCCGCCCACGCCGACCCGCCCGGGAAGGTTCACGGACGGCCGCGTTCACGTCGTCAACCGGCGCCGTCCCCGCCGAGGCGGGGCCGCCGCCGGGCCCGTCACTTTCCGTACTCGCCGGTGTCCTGCAGCAGCTCGTTGACCTTCGCGACGCGATCCTTGGCGAGCTTCTCGAGGTTCGGCGACGCGCCCTTGGTGTTGATCGACTCGATGATCACCTCGCCGATCAGGTCGCGCGCCTCGCCAACGGCGCTCATGTACGGGCGGTCGAGCGGATAACCGTTCTTCGCCGCAAACGCCCGCGTCTCGACGAGGCCCGGGTTCACCTTCGCCAGCACGGCCTTGTCTTCCCAGACCGACGAGCGCGCCATCGTGATGTTCGCGAGCATGCCTCTGGTCGCCAGTTCCTTGCTGGTCGCCCACTCGATGAACTTGAGGGCAAGGTCCTTCTTCTTCGACTGCTTCGCGACCGCCATGCCCCAGGACGTCACGATGAAAGGCGAATTGGTCTTCGGCCCCGCGGGGAAGTTGGCGATGCCGACCTTGTCCGCGCCGAGCTCTGTCTTCGTGGGGTCGATGATCTGGCCATAGAACACCGAGGCATCGGTCCACATCGCGATCTTGCCGGCCTGGAACAGCGGCATCACGTTTTCCCACGACATCGACGTCACACCCTTCGGGCCGTAGCTGCCGAGCATCTTCCCGTAGAAGCGGGTCGCGTCCACCGCGGGCTTGCTGTCGAAGACGGCGACACCCTTGTCGAGGTACCGGCCGCCGAAATTGTAGACGTAGCTCGACAGCTGCGTCACCGCGGCGGCGCCCTTGCCGCGCGAGGCGAAGCCCGCCACCGCGTCCGAGTTGAGCTTGGCGGCGGCCGCCTCGAGCTCGGTGAAGTTGGCGGGAACCTTGAGCCCGGCTGCGGCAAGGAGGTCCTTGCGGTAGTAGAGCACCTGCCATTCGGTCACGAGCGGGACGATGTACGTCCGCGGGCCGAACGTGACGACGCTCATCACGTTCTTCGGATAGTCCTTGAAGTCGTAGGTCGCAAGCGGCTCGTACCAGCCATTCTTGTGGAACATCTTCCCTTCCTGCAGCGGACGGGTCATGAAGACGTCCACGGACGACGACTTCGTCGCGAATTCCGTCGTCAGCTTCGTCGTGAGCTGGCTCTCCTGCAGGCTCTCCGCGTTGACCTTGATGCCGGTCGCGCTCTCGAATTCGGGAATCGCGGCCTTCAGGAGCTCGCCGTAGGGGTGATTGGCGAGCAGCACGCGAATCTCCTGGGTCTGTGCCTGCGCCGCGCCGCCCACCACGATGCCGAGCGAGCAGAACGCTACCAGGGCTTTCCTGACGATCTTTCTCATGCGACCTCCATACGATGAATACGACTACCTGGGTGGTACCGCGGCAGGAAGCCAACGGCTTCGCGCGCGGTCGCGCCGCGCGGCAATGCCGGCATCCCGCCGCGCATTTGTTCCCTCCTGTCGATGTCTCATGCACATGTCGCTAGACGATGGTCTGCGCGGTTCCCGGATCGAAGAGGTGCGACTTCGCCATGTCCAGATCGACCTCGAGCGCGTCGCCGACGCGGAGCGGGATCTCGGGCGCCTTCATGCGGGCGACGATCGAGTGCGCGCCGCAGGCGAGGTAGGCGAAGATCTCGGAGCCCAACGTCTCGACGACCTCGGCCCGCGTCGCCAGCGTGCGGCCGCCCGCGGCGACCGCGGTCGGATCGCGGGCGACGATGTCCTCCGGCCGGATGCCGAACACCACCTCCCGTTCGGCCCACGGCCCGGCCTTCGCGCGGAACGACTCGGGCAACCCGACGCGGAAGTCCCCCGCGTCGATGAGGAGCGCGCCGTCGGCCGTGACGACCTTCGCGTCGATGAAATTCATCGCCGGCGATCCGATGAAGCCGGCGACGAATCGGTTGGTGGGCTGCGCGTAGACCTCCATCGGCGTGCCGCTCTGCTGCAGCACGCCCTTGGTCATGATGAAGATGCGGTCGGCCATCGTCATTGCCTCGACCTGGTCGTGCGTCACGTAGACGATGGTGGCGCCGAGCCGCCGGTGGAGCTTGCTGATCTCGGCGCGCATCGCGACACGGAGCTTGGCATCGAGGTTCGAGAGCGGCTCGTCGAAGAGGAAGAGCTTCGGCTTGCGCACGATCGCGCGGCCCACGGCCACGCGTTGCCGCTGCCCGCCGGAGAGCTCCTTCGGCTTCCGATCGAGCAGGTCCTCGAGACCCAGTATGTCGGCTGCCTCCTGCACCCGCGCGTCGATTTCCTTCGGGGGCACCTGCCGCAGGCGCAGGCCGAACCCCATGTTGTCGCGGATGTTCATGTGCGGGTACAGCGCGTAGTTCTGGAACACCATCGCGATGTCCCGGTCCCGCGGCGGCGCGTCGTTCACGAGCTTGTCGCCGATCCAGATCTCCCCCGCGGTCACCGTTTCGAGCCCCGCGATCATCCGTAGCGCCGTGGTCTTGCCGCAACCCGACGGTCCCACCAGGACGGCGAACTCGCGGTCGTGGATCGCGATCGACAGGTTGTCGACCACGCGCGACGCACCGAACTGCTTCACGACGTTCTTCAGCGTGACTTCGGCCATGGTGCTTTGAAAACCGGGGAGTAGCGAATCTGCGCGGCCGCTGCGTGGGCACCTCGCCCCGAGCGTCAAGCAAAGACCCTCCCCGTCGCCCTTCCGGCGCGTTACAACCAGCGCGACGCGCCGAGCATGGCGCCGCGCCGTCACCCTGGTCCGGCAGAAGCCGGGCCGAGGATTGCTCACATGGTAGTCGCGCCGAAGTTCGCGACCTTGCGCCAAGTCAGAGCCGCAGCGCGAGATCGCCGCGATCGGCTGCAATTGGCCCGCAGGCGCTCACCGCGACCGCATTTTCGGAACCGGCTCGAGCGCCGCCTCAACCCGCCGTGCGCGCGAGCCAGCCGAACATCAGCAGGCCCGAGGCCGCGATCCAGCTCCCGGCGACGCGCACGACGACGCGTGGCCATCCCGATGGGAGCGTCGTCACTTCCGCAGACAGGATGGCCGTCAGGAGGAAGATCGCGCTGACCGCGCCCGCCAGCGCCAGTCCGACGGAGCCCGCCGGTGCCATCGTCGCGCCGTTGACGAGACCGTGCAGCAGTCCCGCGGCGACGACGAGCGCGGCGACACCGATGTCGCGAACGCTGGCGTTCAGCGCGACCAGCGCGCCCGCGATGGCGAAGGACAGCGTGGTCAGGAGCGGCAGCGCCGCCATGGCAGGCCAGCGCGCGCCGACGAAGCCGCCCGCGAACCACGCCACCGGCAGCGCGAACAGCGCGAAGCGGGCCGCCCGCGTTCCCCGCTGGCCGGCAAACAGCGCCAGCGCGACCACGACGAGCAGGTCCGCCGGCGTCACTGCGACGTGCGCGATGCCGTCGTAGAAGGCCCCAAAGCCCGTCTCGACGAGGTGGGCGTGCGCGGGCTGCGCGGTCAGCCCCGCCACGACCGCGAAAACCCGGAGCACCGCGATCAGGCCGTTGCGCGCCATAGGAAGAACAGTCCCGCGAGCGCGACGCCGCCACCCGCGACGCGTACCGCCCGCCGACCCGCGGGCCAGCGGTGCACGACGCCGAGCAGGATGCCGCAGGCGTGCAGAAGGCCGGTGGCCACGACGAAGCCGAAGCTGTAGAGGAGCGCGCTCGTTCCCTCGGGCAGTTCGCGCCCATGGGCGTGGCCGTGGAAGATCGCGAAGAAGGCGACGATCGCCGCGGCGAGCGCGATCGGCGGACGGACCTCGGCCGCCACCATCGCGCCGAGAACGATCGCCGACATCGCGATGCCGATCTCGACGCCGGGGAGTCCGACACCGAGCAGTCCCAGCAGCCCGCCGAACGCCATCACCACGGGGAACGCGACCGGAAGCACCCAGATTGCCGGGGCTCCGAGCACGGCGCCCCAGAGTCCGACCGCGATCATCGCCAGCACATGGTCCATGCCCGAGACCGGGTGCGCAAGGCCGGCAAGGAAGCCCGCCGCCTGGCCGGTCTCCTCGTGCGCAAGTGCCACCGTCGACGCGAGTGCCAGCAGCGTCGCGACCGTGGTGCGCGCCGCGCGAGCGCCGAGCGCGTGCCTCATGCGAATCCCTTGAACAGGACGGCGACGCGCTGGATCGTCCAGTATGCGCCGAGCGTGCCGACCACGTAACCGGGAAGCCGTTGCACTGCCGTCGGCCAGCGGATCTGCAGCAACCGGAATGCGCGCTCGAGCATCAGGATCGCGATCACGAACGCGAGCTGGCCGATCTCGACGCCGACGTTGAATAGCAGCAGCGCAAGCGGTATCTCGCTCTTCGGGAGACCGAGCTGCGCGAGGCCGCTCGCGAAGCCGAAGCCGTGCAGCAGGCCGAATGCAAACGCCACCACCCAAGGGTGACGGATCGTGAAGCTGGTCTCGCCGCGCCAGCGGCGCACGATCTCCGGCCCCAGGAACAGGATCGACAGCGCGATGACCGCGTTGAGCGGCGCCGGCGCCACCTGCGCGATGCCGAACGTCGCCACCGCGAGCGTGATGCTGTGGGCGAGTGTGAACGCCGTCACCGTCTTCACGAGCGTCCAGCGGTCGCGCACGATCAGGAGCAGCCCGAGCACGAACAGCAGGTGATCGATGCCGAGCAGGATGTGCTCGATGCCGAGGTACAGGTACGCCCATGCACCGCGACGCCCGTCCCCGGCGGATTGCAGCGTGATCGAGGGCTGGGTCGGCTTGACGACGTGTGTCTCCACGCCGCCATCCGCGCGCTGCGCGCGGACCAGCACGTCTGTGGAGAAGGCCTCGAGCCCTTCGATCGCGATCGTCTGGCCCGCGAGACCACCCTTGCACTCGAGACGTGCGGTAAAGACCCACGCCGTGCCGGCCCGCTCGCTGCGCGCCTCGCCGACTTGGCGGCAGGTCTGCGGAAAGACCGGGAACATCGGCATGCGCACGTCGGACGACTCCCCGAGCGAAGGCAGCTTCCAGAGCACCTGGTAGCTGCCGGGTGCGGTCTCGGTGAGCTCGAGGAAGCCCGGCTGGAGCTCGTGCGCGCGCACCGGCACGGACACCCACGCGGCGAACAACGCGAGCAGCAGGACGAGGCCGCGCATCAGGGCTCTCATGGCTTCGCGGACGCCGGCTTCGCGGTCTCGGGCGTCTTCACCGTGATCGTGTACTTCGACCGCAGCCTGTCGTAGAAGGCCCTGGAGAGCTCCTGGCGCCTGACGTTCTTCCATTCCCGCTCGACCAGCGGCCGTACCTCGGCAAGCGCGGGCACACCTCCGGGCGTCATCGACTCGACGCGGACGACGTGCACGCCGTAGCCCGAGCCGATCGGACCGGCCCAGCGGCCGACCGGCTGCTTCATCACTGCCTCGGCGAACTCGCGGCCGAACAGGCGCTCGAGCTCGACCTGCGGCGCGTTCTCGTAGTGTGGCTCGAGCAGCATCAGGCTGTCGCCGAGCTTCGCGAGGTCGGGGTTCGTGCCGGCCTTGCCCAGGCCATCGATCAGGCGCCTGGCATCGGCCTCGAGCGTGGACGCCCGTTTGCGGGGGTCCAGATAGACCTGCGAGAACGTGACGCGCGGCTCGGCGCGGAAAGCGTCGGGATTTGCCGTCATGTAGGCGACGAGCTCGTCGTCGGTGGGCTGGGCGAGCGCGGCAGCTTCCTCGGAAACGAACTCCAGCTTCTGTTGCAGCCGCCGGCGGATGATCGCGTCGTCGCGGTCGAGGCCGAGCGCCAGCGCCTCGCGGTACATCACCTCCTCGCGGACGTACGATTCAACCAGGCCGTCGAGCTCGAGCTTCGTCGGCGGGCGTTGCCAGGTCCGCTGGAACGTCTGCGCGAGGTTGCGGATGCGCGCCTCGCCGACGACGATCTCGGTGTTCGCCGCGGGACCGGTCGGGGGACGCAGCCACGCGTCGAGAACGAAGAGTGCCGCGCCCAGCAGCAGGAAGTGGACGAGCGGCTCGCGCAGGAGGTTCTTCGACATCACTGCGCGGCGCCGTTCACCTGCCGGCGCGGACGGGATCGGTGACGGTCAGGAACGGAAACTTCCGGAAGTCGACGTCGGCCGTCATGATTTCCGCCACGCCGTGCTCCCGCATCAGCACGGCCGTGTGGAGGTCGTGGAAGATGTTCCCGGACGGCGCCCCGAACGCGTCGACGGTCTCGCGCAGCAGCGCCTCGTGGCGAGGCGTCGGGACGAGCACCGAAACCACGTCCGAAGCGAGGATGGGATCGAGGAACGACAGCGCCTCCTGCGCGCGGAGCGGGTCGCGGAACACCCGTGGATGGGTGACGATGCGCAGGAACTCGTACACGATGTCCCAGGTGATCGCCCACGGCGTGTTGCCGGCCAGCCAACGCTCGACCGCCTGCCGCGCCGTTGCGTGCTCCGGACAGTCCCGGTTGGCCGCATAGACCAGGACGTTGGTGTCGACCAGGAACCTCACGACCGGTCGAGCACGTCGTACAGCTGGTCGCGGTCGGCGATGTCGACGCGCGGGCGGCCCAGCGAGAACGTCGGCAGCTCCACCGCCTTACGGCGCGCCGGCGCTTTCGCCTCCTTGAGTCCGCGTTGCAGCACGTCTTGGGTGACCTGCGAAAGCGGACGGTTCTGCTCCGCAGCGAGTTTCTTGAGCTGCCGGAACACGGCATCGTCGATGATCAGCGTGGTGCGCATATGCGAAATCATATGCACTACGCATACGTATGTCAACGCGTCGGTCGCTTGCCGCTAGAGCACCCGCCCGGTGAGCCAGCTGCTGGCTTTCGCGACCGACTCGGGAGGACCGTAGAGGCGCATCACGCCGGAATCGGCTCGACCAGTTGCGCACCGTCGAGTCGGAGATCGCGGCCCGGGAGGCGACGGCATCCACGGGGAGAAAGTCCGTCACCAAGCGTCCGTCACGACAGGTTCGATCCAGCGTGTAGCCAATACGGCCGCTCGGGAATCGTCGCCGGGATCCCGCCCACGACCTGCCGATCAACGGCCGGCAAGCGCTTGTTCCCAACCCAGCGCGAAGACGACGCGCTGGAAATCGTCGGCGGGTGAAGCCGCCAGCACCAGCGTCTCGCCGGTGGCCGGATGCGCGAGCCGCAGCTCGACGCACGCGAGCAGCAAGCGGTCACTGCCGAACAGTCGCGCGAAGAGACGGTTGTGGCGGCCCTTGCCGTAGGTCGCGTCGCCGATCACCGGATGCGCAACGTGCTTGAGGTGGCGGCGAATCTGATGCCGGCGGCCAGTTTCGGGTGTGAGTTCGAGCAACGCGTAGCGGCTGCTCGGATAGCGGTCGACGGCATGGGGCAACTCGGCAACGGCGAGGCGCCGGTAGTGCGTCACCGCGCGCTGCGGCTCACTTTCAGCGGCTGCGGGTGACCCGAACTCGTAGTCGTCGCGCAACCGACGCAGCGGGTGGTCGATCGTCCCTTCGGCAGCGGGGTGTCCGCGCACCACCGCGACGTAGCGCTTGGCGACCATTCCGGCCTCGAACTGCGCGCCCAGTGCGCGCGCGATGTCGCGGTCGAGCGCGAACAGCAGCACGCCCGACGTGCCGCGGTCGAGGCGATGCACCGGATGCACCTGACAGCCGATCTGGTCGCGCAGGAGTTGTACCGCGAACCGGGTCGCGCCACGGTCGAGCGGCGTGCGGTGCACGAGCAGACCCGACGGCTTGTGGATTGCGCACAGCCCATCGTCACGGTGGACGATCACGAGCGGCGGCGGTACCGGCAGGTCCCTGCTCAAGCCTCTGTCTCGTGTTCCTCGGGAGACGCCGATTCGGACCACTCCTTCGCCAGCGCGTAGCCGATCGCGAGCAGCACCGGTCCCACGAACACGCCGATGAAGCCGAAGGCGACGATGCCGCCGAGCACGCCGAGCAGCACGAGGATGAACGGCAGGTCGGAGCCCTTGCTGATGATGAGCGGCTTGATCACGTTGTCCACGGTCGACACGATCAGCGCGCCCCAGGCGAGCACAAACAGGCCCCACGCGAGGTCGCCCTGCTGGATCAGGAAGATGCCCGCAGCGCCCCAGATGATCGGCGGCCCGACGGGTACGGCAGACAGCAGGAACGTCGCGAAGCCGAGCAGCGGCGCCGCCTCGATGCCCGCGATCCAGAAGCCGATGGCCGCGAGAATGCCCTGCGCGATCGCGGTGCCGAGAATGCCGATGACGACGCCGCGGATCGTGTCGACTGCCGCACGGACGAGGCGCCGGCCGCGGTGTGGCGCCAGCCGCTCCACGCCGGTCTCGATGCGACGCATGATCGCCGCGCCGTCGCGGAACAGGAAGAACGCGATGAGCACCGAAAGCGAGAGCTGCAGCAGGCCGCCGAGCAGGGTCGTGCCGCCGGCGACGAGGTAGCGCCGCACAGGCTCGACGAAACGCTTCAGCTCCACGACCACCTTCGCCGTGTCGTGCGCAAAACCGCTCCAGTACTCCGCGAGTCGCGGCCCCACCACCGGCACGCCGGCGAGCCAGTCGGGCGGTACGGGCGGACCGGCCTCGATCACCCCGCGGATCCAGGCGGCGAGCCGCTCGGCGTTGTCCGCAATCTCGAAGCCGACGATCGCGAACGGCGCGATCATGCCCAGCGCGATCAGCGTGACCGCGAGCAGTGACGCGAGCACCGGAGACAGCCACGCCTGCAGCCGCTCGTAGAGCGGAAAGAGCGTGATCGTGAGGATCGCCGCCCACAGGATGGCCGTCAGGAACGGCCGCAACACGAGGAAGCAGCCGACGATGATGAGGCCCAGCGCGACGAGGGCGAGGGCACGGTCGGTGCTTTGCCTGGGCATCATCGCGTCGTGGCTCCGGCAGCCAGTCTAGCATCGGCCCGGCCGCGGCCGCGATGCGTGCCTGCCCTGCGCCTCGCGTGCGGTAACATCGCGCACGCCGCCCCCTGCCGGGACTGCACCGGTCCTGCGGCCAAGCCATGTCCTGGATCGACGTCACCTACCACGTCCGTGCGAGTGCCGCCGAGATCGAGTCGGCCGCCGCAGCGCTCGCGCTCGAGCAGAGCGTCGAAGTGCCGGCGGAGGTCGTGCGCGATCCCTGGGTGCGCGAGCACGTGATGGGCCGCGTCGCGAGCATCGAGCCGCTCGATGCCGGCCGCTTCCGCGTCGGCATTCGCCTCGCGATGCTCACCACGGGTCACGACGCGGCGCAGGCGATCAACATGCTGTTCGGCAACAGCTCGCTGCACGAGCACGTCGAGCTGGTCGACGCGGACTTTCCCCCCGACTTCGTCGCAGCGTTCGCAGGCCCGCGCCACGGCATCGACGGCATCCGTCGCCTCGCCGGCGTGCATGGACGGCCACTCACCTGCGCGGCACTGAAGCCGCAGGGGTTGCCGGTAGACCGCCTCGCGATGCTTGCCCACACGTTCGCCACCGCGGGCATCGACGTGGTGAAGGACGACCACGGCCTCGCCGACCAGTCGTACAGTCCCTTCGCTGCGCGGGTCGCCGCGTGCCGCCGCGCGCTCGAGCGGGCCGAGCGCGAGACCGGCCGGCCCTGCCTCTACGCGCCGAGCCTCGTCGGCGCGCCGCGTGCGCTCGAGCAGCAGGCGCGCATCGCGCGCGACGAAGGCGCACAGCTGGTCCTCGTCGCGCCGGCGCTCGTCGGCCTGCCCGCGTTCCACGAGCTGGTGAGCGAGCACCTCGACGTGCCCGTGCTCGCGCATCCGGCGTACGCAGGTGCTGCGCGCGTCGCGCCGCCGTTCCTGCTCGGCACGCTGTTCCGGCTGCTGGGCGCCGATGCGGTCGTCTTTCCCAACGCCGGCGGCCGCTTCGCCTACAGTGCGCAGACTTGCGCTGCAATCGCCGAGCACAGCCGGCGGCCGTGGCCGGGGATGAATGCGATGTTGCCGGTTCCGGCGGGCGGAATGTCGGTCGAGCGCGTGGCCGAGATCGTCCGCGCCTACGGCCACGACGCGATGCTGCTCATGGGGGGCTCGCTGCTCGCGGCGGGTGACCGGCTTGGCGAGCGCACGCGCGCGTTCGTCGACGCGGTCGCGGGCACGTCGGCGTTGCCGAGCGTGCGGCCGGTGACCGCGGTACCCGCCGCTTGACGGATGGTGCCCCGATGTCCCACAAGCCCGTCCGCCCCCAACTCGACGCCTTGCGTTGGCGCGAGGTCGACGTGCTCGACTACAAGCGCGATGGCAGTGCGCCGTTCCGGGACGTCACCCGGCAGGTGCTGTTCAACTTGCCCTCCCTCGCCTGCCAGTTGCGCTACTTCGAGGTCGGGCCCGGCGGACACACGACGCTCGAGCGTCACCAGCATGCGCACGCGGTGGTGATCGAGCGCGGCCACGGCCGCGTCCTTGTCGGCGACGCAATCCACGACCTCGCGCCGCACGACCTCGTGCACGTGCCGCCGATGACCTGGCATCAGTTCGTCGCTGCGACCGACACCCCGCTGGGCTTCCTGTGCATGGTCAACGCCGAGCGCGACCGGCCGCAGCTTCCGACGGCCGAGGACCTTGCGCGCCTGCGCGCCGATCCGGCAATCGCGGCGTTCGTCAGGACGTAGGCGCAGCGCCTACCGGTTGCCGGCGCAGCGCTGTGCCACCAGCCGTGCCGCGCACAGGTCCTCGAGCGCGGTTCCGACCGACTTGAACAGGGTGATCTCGTCGTCGGTGGCGCGACCCGGATGGCGTCCCGCGCACAGGTCGGCGAGCTCTGCCAGCACGTGCCCGCGCTCGATCGTTCCGGCCTCGAGCGGCAGCACGAGGTCGCCCGCCTCCCTGAGCGCGCCGGCGAACGTGTCGACGAACACGCGCGCGCGCCGCACCGATTCGTCATCGCTCTCGCGCATGCGCGGCGTGAACGCACCCACGAGGTCGACGTGCGTCCCGGGCCGCAACGTCGCGCCGTGCACGATCGGCTCGGTCGCGGTGGTCGCGCAGGTGACGATGTCCGCCTCCGCGAGCGCGCCATCGAGGTCCGCGACGGTCCGCGCGGGCAAGCCGCGGGCGACGAGCCGCGCCGCGGTCGCGGCCGCGCGAGCCGGCGACCGCCCCCAGACATCGATGCGCTCGATGGGCCGCACCGCGCAGTGCGCCTCGGCCATCGTCGGGGCAAGCGCGCCCGTTCCGACGACGAGCAGCCGGCGCGCGTCCCGGCGCGACAGGTAGCCGGATGCGAGCGCGGACGCGGCACCGGTGCGGCGCAGCGTCAGCGCCTCGCCGTCGATGAGTGCGCGCGGATGCCCGGTGGCGCCGTCCATCAGTACGTAGAGTGCCGCCACGCTGGCGAGGCCCCGATCCCGGTTGCGCGGAAACACGGTGACGATCTTCACCCCCAGCCCGGCGCCGTCCCACGCCGGCATCAGCAGCAGCCGGTCGCCCTCCGGCGTGACTTCGTGGCTCGCTCGCACCGGCGCGCTCGCGCCGTGGACGAACGCGAGACGCAGTGCATCGACGAGCGCAGGG
>Ga0209391_10000066_pt1 | contig 35977 bp, 31 predicted proteins | sample PPLLak3March2015_FD_187246 | JGI IMG/M metagenome (GOLD analysis project Ga0209391, IMG submission 187246) | Freshwater sediment microbial communities from Prairie Pothole Lake near Jamestown, North Dakota, USA - PPLs Lake P7 Core (1) Depth... | ecosystem: Environmental > Aquatic > Freshwater >...
TCGCTACTGGCCGCAATCGCGACTTCGCCGGCGACGGTCATCGAGCCGACTCCCGCGGCGCCTGCCCAGGAACCTCGCGCTGGATCGGCCGCGACGGCCGAAGCCACACCGTCGACTCTGATCCCCGGCGCGCCCGCCTGATTCAGCCGCTGTTGCGCAGCCCCGCCGCGATGCCGTTGATCGTGAGGTGGATGCCGCGCTGCGTGCGCTCCTCTCTATCTCCGGCCCGATAGCGACGCAGCAGCTCGACCTGGATGTGGTTGAGCGGATCGAGGTAAGGAAAGCGGTTGCGGATCGAGCGCGCCAGCAGCGGGTTCGACTGGAGCAGGTGCCGCGCCCCGGTGACGGCGAGAAGGTGCTGGACCGTGGCGCGGTGCTCGGCCTTGATGCGCGGGAAGATCGCCTCGCGCAACCCGGCATCTCCCACCAGCTCGGCGTAGCGCGAGGCGATGGCGAGGTCGGTCTTCGCGAGCACCATGTCCATGTTGGACAGCAGCGTGGCGAAGAACGGCCAGTCGCGGTGCATCTCGCGCAGCAGTTCGAGGCCGCCCGGGTGATCGGCGAGCCACGCGTCCACCGCGGAGCCGAAGCCGTACCAGCCTGGCAGCATCAGCCGGCACTGGGCCCACGAGAACACCCACGGGATCGCGCGCAGGTCCTCGATTGCGGTCGATCTCTTGCGTGATGCGGGACGGCTGCCGATGTTGAGCTCCGCGATCTCACTGATCACGGTCGAGTCCCAGAAATAGCGCTCGAAACCGTCGGTCTCGTAGACGAGGCCGCGATAGGCGCGAAACGCGTGCGCCGACAGCTCGTCCATGGCCTCGAGGAACGCCGCCCGCGGCGCGTCGCCGCGCTCGGGCAGCAGCGTCGCCTCGAGCGTCGCCGCCACCAGCGTCTCGAGGTTGCGCCGGCCGACGTCCGGGTTGCCGTACTTCGCGGCGATCACCTCGCCCTGCTCGGTGACGCGGATCTGGCCCTGCACCGCACCTGCGGGCTGCGCGAGCACGGCCTGGTAGGTGGGTCCGCCGCCGCGGCCGACCGAGCCGCCTCGGCCGTGGAAGAGCCGCAGCCGCACGCCGTGCCGCGCGAACACCTGCACGAGCGCCCGCTCGGCCTTGAAGAGTTCCCAGCCCGAGGTGAGAAAGCCGCCGTCCTTGTTGCTGTCGGAGTAGCCGAGCATCACCTCCTGCGTCGAGTCGCGGGACGACAGCAGCCGCGCGTACTCCGGCAGCGATAGCAGCCGGTCCATCACTCGACCGGCGTTGCGCAGGTCGGCGATGGTCTCGAACAGCGGCGCGATGTTGAGCTCGAGGCGGCCGTCCCGCGGCCGCAACAGTCCCGCCTCGCGCAGCAGCAGCGCCACCTCGAGCACGTCGGACACTCCGTCGGTCTTCGAGATGACGTAGTTGCCGATGCTCCCCACCCCGTAGCGCTCGCGCATCGCGGCCGCCGTGCGGCAGATCTCGAGCTCGCCGCGGGTCTCGTCGGAATAGTCGACGTACGGGGAGGCGAGCGGCCGGGCGGTGTCGAGCTCCGCCGCGAGCAGCGCCACGCGCGCGTCCTCGTCGAGCGCGCGGTAATCCACCTCGGGGCGCGCTGCCGCGAACAGCTCCGCCACGACGCGCTCGTGCACGTCCGAGTTCTGCCGCAGGTCCACGGCCGCGAGGTGGAAGCCGAACACCTGCACGGCGCGTCGCAGGCTGCGCAGCCGGCCGCGGGCCAGCAGCGTCGAGTTGTAGGCCGTGAGCGAGCGGTGGATGACGTCGAGGTCGGCGGCGAATTCCGCGACGCCGGCATAGGGCGGCGCCTCGCCCACCGCGTGGCGCATCGCCTCGAGGTGGTCGAGCTCGCGCGCCGTGGCGGCCATGCGGGCGTACAGGCCCGTGAGCGCGCGACGGTAGGGCTCGTCGGCGCGCTGCGGGTGCGTGTCGGGCGAGCGCTCGGCGAGTGCGAGCAGCTCGGGCGACGCCTCGATCACGGTCGTGGCGCCGGGCAGGTCGGCACCGAGCTCGTGCAGCTGTTCGAGGTACCAGGTGAAGGTGCGTGCCGACTGCATGCGCAGCGTGCGCCTGAGCACCTCGGCCGTGACGAACGGATTGCCGTCGCGGTCGCCGCCGATCCAGGATCCCATGCGCAGGAACGGCGGCGGCTCGGCGAAGGGACCGCCGCCCTGCCGGCGTGCGAGCTCGTCCTCGAGCGCGGCGTACAGCCGCGGCAGCTCGCGCAGGAAAGTCTGGTCGTAGTAGGCGATGCCGTTCGCCACCTCGTCGATGACCGCGAGGCGCTGGCGCCGCAGCATGCGCGTCTGCCACAGGGCGAGCACGTTGCGGCGCACCGCCTCGTCGTTGGCGGCGACCTCCTCGGGCGTCAGGCGCACGCGGTCGCGCTCCTCGAACAGTGCGGCGATGCGCCGCTCGGTGTCGAGCACGATGCGCCGCTGCACCTCGGTGGGGTGCGCCGTGAGCACAGGCACGATCAGCGCGTGCTGGAAGAACGCGGCAAGCGCGTCGGGCCCGATGCCGGCCGCGGCGACGCGGTCCATCGCGTGCGCGAGGCTGCCCTCGCGCGGCGCGGACCCGGCGATCAGGTGTGCCCGCGAGCGGCGGATGTGGTGCAGGTCCTCGGCGAGGTTGGCGAGGTGCGAGAAATAGCTGAAGGCGCGCACGACGATCATGGTCTCGTCGGCGCTGAGGCGGTCGAGGCTGGCCTCGAGCTCGGCGCGCGCCTCAGCGTCGTTGTCGCGGTGGAACGCGATCGAGCTGCGACGGATGCGCTCGATCAGGTCGAAGGCCTCTTCGCCCTCCTGCTCGCGCACCGTGTCGCCGAGCAGGCGGCCGAGCAGGCGGATGTCCTCGCGCAGCGGCAGGTCCTTGTCGTCGTGGTCGCTCAAGCGGTTGTCCTCGGCCGGGATGGCGCGGATTCGCGGTAACTGCCTAGTGCTGCCGGCCAGGGGGCCGTGCTAGACGGGATCATACGTTTCCCAGCCGGGCCGTCCCATGTCCGCACCCGCATCCATCCTGGTCGGCATCGATTTCTCCGACTGCTCGCGCAGCGCTCTGTTGCACGCGCTGCGGATCGGCAGGGCGTGGGGCGCGGCGGTCAATGCGGTGCACGTCGTCGATGCACCCGACCCGCTCGCCTCGGGCGATCCAACGCTCGGGGGCGCACGGCGCGAGGTGCTGCGCCAGCGAGTCGCAGATGCGCACGCGCAATGGACAGCCACCGAGGCGACGCTGCATGGGGCCAGCGGCGTGCCGTTCGAGGTCCTCACCGGCAGCCGTCTCGCGGCCATTCGACGCGCGCTCGAGCAGCACGCCGCCGGGCTGCTGGTGCTGGGCGCCCACGGCGAGACACCGCCAAACGTCGGCCTCGGCACGCTCGCTTCGGCTTGCATCCGGGGCGTGGCGACGGATGTCCTGGTGGTGCGTGACACGTTCACCGGTCCGTTCCGCACGGTGGTGGCCGGCGTCGATTTCTCGACCACCAGCCGACGCGCCCTCGAGGCGGCGGCCGGGGTCGCCGCGGCCGACGGCGCCCGCCTGTATGCCGTGCACGTCGTGCCCGCCCCGGACGGCTCGGCCGCGACCCAGTCGCGCCTCGCGGCGGAACACGGCCCTGCACTCGAAGCGTTCGTTGCGGAGTCGCGGCTGCCGGCAGGTCTCGAGCCGCGGCAGGAGATCTTCCCCTACGCCGGCCGACGGTCGGGCCTGCTCGAGTTCGGCGCGGTCGTGAACGCCGACCTCGTCGCGATCGGCACGCGCGGACGCACCAACCTGCGCGACGTGGTGCTCGGCAGTACGGCCGAGAAACTGCTGCGCGACAGCCTCTGCGCGGTGTGGGCGGCGAAGCCGCACGAGGACTGAGTTCAGTTGGCGAGCAGCCAGCCCGTCACGGAATATCGGGCGCCGACCGCGAACGGGGCGACGATGCTCACGGCGTGCGGCTGCGGCACGGCGAACACGTTGAGCGCGTTGAAGCGCGGCACCCAGGCCTCGGTCACGTGGCCGTCCGCACCGATGAACTGCAGCTGGCCACCCCAGTCCGGCTCCCAGCGCGGCGTCAGGTTGAAGACGTACGCGGCGCGCCGGGGCGATAGCGGGTGGCCTGCGCGTCGGCGCGCACGATGTCAGGGTGCCCGGTGAGGCGGCGCGCAAACTCGAGGAACACCGGCGAGTTCAGGAAATCGACGAAGCGCGCGACCGGCGAGGGATCGGCGGCGCGCTCACGCGGGTCGTCGGCCACCTTGCGGTGCTCGTAGAGGAACTCGAAGCCTTCCCGCGCCCGCGCGTACGCGTACGCCGCCATCTCGCGCTCCCAGACCTCGTCCGCGTGCCGACGCTGCTCGGGCGTCGCCTCGCGCACGTGCGTGCCGTCGTGCAGCACGAGGCTCCACTCGGCCGACTGTGCGAGGTAGCGGTGGACCTGCTCGGCGCCGGGCGGGACGAGGAAGTCGGGCAGGTGCACGCGGCCGCGGCTGGCAAACTGCGGCGCGTAGCGGACGGGATCGAGGGCGGGGTTGATCGCGAATGGGGCGAGGTCGTCGGCCATGCCCGATTCTACTGTCGCGGGGTCGCCAGCGTCGCCTTGAGCGCCCCTCGCCATCACGAGCCCAGTGCAACGGGGCCGCTACAGTCCAAGCGGCAAGCTTGGTTTACACTCTGCCGACCGCGCGGCCCACCCTCGCCGCACCGGCCGTGAACGACGTGCGACGCACATGAGGCTTCCGCCCGACCATCCGCTGCGACTCGCGCTCAACGAGGAGATGCACGCACGCCCCCCGGAGGCGCTGGCGGCGCCACTCCGGCTCACTTTCCTGGCGCTCGTTTCCGACCCATCCATGCGCGCCCGGGAGTGGGAACACGTCTGCGCACTGGCCCGGCGCCACGGCGTGCCGCCCCCGCCTGCCGGTGCAGCGCACTTCAGCGCGGACCTCGGTGCGTTCCGCCTCAAGTGGGAGCGCCACTCGGAGTTCACGCGCTACAAATTCATCGTCACGGGAGCCGCCAGCGACCCGTTCGGCGAGCCCGCGCTGCAGTCGGTGCCGGCCGACTGGCTGGCGGAACTGCCGGGCCAGGTCATGGTCGCCACGCACGCGGCGCTGCTGCCCGCCTCGGCGCTCGCGCCCGATTTCGACTCTCTCTCCACGCGGCATTTCGGCGGCAACGTGCTGGTGGGCGCCGGGATCGCAGGCGGAGCCGGCACGGCGTTCACGGACGTCCGGCTCCACGATGGCTACGGACGGCTGCTGGTTCTGAACCGAGACATGTCGGAGCGGCAGACGGGCCGCATGATGCAGCGGCTGCTCGAGATCGACACCTACCGGCTCATGGCGCTGCTGGCGCTGCCGGTGGCGCAGGCACTCTCGCCCTGGCTCAACCAGGCCGAGCGCGAGCTCGCCGAGGTCACCAACGCGCTCGCGGAGGCGATCGAGGCCGACGAGCCCGCGCTGCTCGACCGGCTCACCCGGCTCGAGGCGCAGATCGAGAGCCGCGAGGCCGAGAACCACTTCCGCTTCACCGCAGCCGAGGCCTATCACGAGCTCGTGCAGCGGCGCATCGAGGAACTGCGCGAGGTGCGCATCCAGGGCGTGCAGAACTTCGAGGAGTTCACGGAGCGGCGGCTGGCGCCCGCGATGTCTACCTGCCGCTCGGTCGCGGCCCGCCTCGAGTCGCTGTCGCAGCGCGTGGCGCGGGCCACGCAGCTCCTGTCCACGCGCGTGGACGTGTCGCGCGAGCGGCAGAACCAGCAGGTGCTCGTCTCCATGAACCGGCGCGCCGAGGCGCAGCTGCGCCTGCAGCAGACGGTCGAGGGGCTGTCGGTGGCGGCGATCACCTACTACATCGTGGGGCTCGTGGGCTACGCGGCCAAGGGGCTGCTCTCGGCCGGCGTGCCGGTGAACGTCGAGGCGGTCACTGCCCTCAGCATCCCGCTGGTCGCGCTCGCCGCCGCGCTCGGCGTGCGTCACGTCCGGAAGATCGTCTCGCGCACCGTGCCCTGAGGCGGGTCCGCCCGGGGATCGCGGGCGTCGCGATCCCCGGGCATCGCGCTCGACCCCCTGGCGCGCCGAGATGGCCGCGCGGGCGACGGCGTCAGAACGCGTGGCTCACCGACACGCCGGCACCCCAGTCCGGGGAGCTGTCGCTGAATCCCGCGATCAGGTAGCCGTGAACGCGCCAGTCTTCGCTCATGCGCTGCGACAGGGTCGCCGACAGTTCCTGGATGTCGTCGCTGCCGGGCAGCGAGGCCTCGCGGAAGTCGTAGAACAGCCCGAGGCGCGTGCCTGGCGCGACGGCGTACGTACCGCCAAGTGAGGCGAACAACGCGTTCTCGAGGTCCACGGCGTCGGGGTCACCGCGCATCGTGTAGCCCAGCGTGCCGATCGCCGTGAAGCGGTCGAAGAAGCGGAACAGGTCCGCCTGCAGCGTGAAGTCCGGCTCGCCCGTGCCGAGACCCTTGTCCACGTCGGCGGTGCCGAGCTTGACCTTGCCGGTGAGGTCGAGCGCAACGTCGCCGCTGCCCGAGGCGAACACGTCGTACACCGTCACGGAAGCGAGCACGTCGCCGATGCCGCTCTCGGTCACGGTGGGCCCCTCGCCGATGATCGGCTGGCCGTCCGGGCCCTCGGTGTAGGTGCCCTCGGGCGCCCGCACGCTGAGGAAGGGCACTGTCAGCCGGAAGGACAGGCGTTGGGTTTCGTACCTGCCGGTGACGGGCACGTACACCTCGTCCACGGACTCCTCGCCGCCATATTCGCCGCTCGTGTACTCGGCGCCCACCGCAAGGCTGAAGCCCGTGTCGGCGGCCAGGGCCGAGCCCGGCGTCGCGATCACTGCGAGTGCGCCCAGAAGTACGCCCGGACACGCGCTGGCCAGATGCCCGCTGTCGAAACGCCTCATGTCACTCTCCTCGGAAGATGAAAACGCGACCGACGCGCCGCCTCGCGGCGTCGCGTCGGTTCACTCCACGGCAGCTGGGCCACCCGATCGTGTCACGTCACTCGTCCGTGACCTCGGCAGGCACATTTCGCTCGCGCGAGCGCTGCTGCATCTGCTCGCGGTGCTTGGCCTCGAACGCGGCGCGCTCCTCGTCGGTCGCGAGTGCACCGGCCTGCTCGCGATACCGGTTGCGCTCCTGCTCCGTCATCAGGTTTCCGCCGTAGATGCCCTTGCCGGCACCCGCGTGCAGCTGCGCCTGTTCGCGAGTCTGGGTCTGCGTGCCTGCGCTGGCCTTCGTCCGGTCACGTTCGCGCGTCTGAACGCGATCGCGATCCATGGTCTGGTCCTGGCCCACGGAACGCTCGGCCTGACGCTGCTGCTGGCCGGCCTGCTGTCCTCGGCCCTCCTGCTGCCCGGCCTGTTGGCCGCCGCGCTGCCCCTGCTGGGCCTGCTGGGCCTCGACGGCGAGCGACGTCACCGCGAGCGTCGCGGCGATGATGGCTGTCAATGCAATTCGGGTCTTCATGGAAACTCCTCCAGGTGCGGTGACTCATTCAGGAGAACGCGCCACCACGCCCAGAGGTTGACAGCCCAGGCTTAAGGGCGGCTTTGGAACGCCCTAGAAGTGCTCGAATCGAGAATCGGTCTCAGGTTGCAGGCGACGCGAGCCGGCCGCGGACAACGGCGGCCGAGCGAAGGATGGCGGCGAGGCTGCGCTCGACATCGGCGTCGGTCGTCGCCCAGGAGCACACGCTGATGCGCATGGCCGTGCGTCCCTGCCAGACAGTGCCGCCGCACCAGCAGGTGCCGTCGGCCTGCACCGCGGCGATGACCTGCTGCGTGATCTCGGGCGCGCCGAACGACACGAGCACCTGGTTCAGCACCACGTCGTTGAGGATCTCGAAGCCCGCGGCCGCGAGGCCTTCGGCGAACCGGCGCGCCTGCCGGCAGTTGCGATCGAAGAGTTCCGCGAGCCCTGAGCGGCCGAGCGAGCGCAGCGCTGCCCACACCTCGACGCCGCGCGCGCGCCGCGACAGCTCGGGCGTGAAATCGGACGGGCTGCGCTCCGCGCCCGGCGACGGCAGGTACTCGGCGGTGATGGCCATCGCCGCGGGCAGCGCGCCCGTCTCGCGCACGAAGGCGAGCCCCGAGTCGTAGGGCACGTTGAGCCACTTGTGCGCGTCCGTCGCCCAGGAATCGGCGAGCGCGACGCCGCGCGCGAGCGGTGCAAGCTGCGGCGATGCCTGGGCCCACAGGCCGAAGGCGCCGTCCACGTGGACCCACGCGCCGGCCGCGCGCGCCGCAGTGCAGATCGGTTCGAACGGGTCGAAGGCGCCCGTGTTGATGTTGCCGGCCTGCAGACAGACGATCGTCGGGCCGTGGAGGTCGGGCAACGCATCCGAGCGCACGCGACCCTGACCGTCCACGGGCAGGCGCACGACGCGCCGGCGCCCGAGACCGAGCAGGCCGAGCGCCTTGAGCAGCGTGGGATGCGCTTCCTCACCCACGATCACCGTGACCGGCGGTGCCCCGAAGAGCCCGTCCGCCTCGACGTTCCAGCCGGCGCGCGTGAGCACCGCGTGTCGCGCGGCCGCGAGCGCGGTGAAGTTCGCCATCGTGGCCCCGGTGACGAACGCGCCCTGCGTGTCCGGCGGCAGGCCGAGCACGTCCACGAGCCAGCGCAGCGCCACGGCCTCGATCCGGGCGACGCCCGGCGTGACGGGACCGAGCGCGGCGTTCTGGTCCCACGCCGTCGCGAGACAGTTCGCCGCGAGCGCCGCGGGCAGGGTGCCTCCGATCACGAAGCCGAAGAAGCGCGGACCGCCCATCGCCATCGTGGCCGGCGATACCACTTCGTCGAGTTCGGCGAGCACGGCGGCCGGATCCACCGGCGTATCGTTCAGCGGCACCTCGAGGCGCGTGAGGCCGGCCACCGCCGGCGCCGCGGCCTGCACCGCTCGCTCGTCGAGGCCGGCGAGATAGCGCGCGCCGCGCCGCGCCGCCTCCTCGAGCAGGGATTCAGTCGGGGAAGCGGCTGGGCCGTCCAAGTCGCCGTTCATCGCCTCTCCTCATCGGGGCTGCAGCCAGCGGGGCAGGAACGCATACGGGTCGACCTCTGCCGAGTGGTCGAACGCCGTCCCCGCCTTCTCGAGCATGGCCTGCAAGCGACCATTTCGCCAGGCGTCGAGCGTATCGGTGCATCCGCCCACGAACTCGCCCCCCACGAACAGCTGCGGGATCGTCTTCACGCCGGTGCGCGCGGCCAGCGCCGTGCGGATGCGTCCGCCGAGATCATCGCGCTGGAAGTCCACGGAATCGAGGTCGATCGAGCGGAACGGGATGCCGAGCCGCGCGAACAGGCGACGCAGCGACCAGCAGAATTCGCACCACTCGAGCGCGAACAGCACGACGGGCTCTCGGGCGTCCGCAATCGCATCCGCGACGAACGCAGCGGCCGCGGCATCGACGGCCTCCGGGACGGACGGATTCTCGGCAGCAGCCGGCGACGGTGCCGTTGCCGGTACGTCGAAGCGATAGCCCGGCGTCGAGCGCGACAGCTCGATCTCCTCCTCCGTCATCTCCGCGGGCACGTCCTCGAACAGCGGCGTGCTGAGGTAGCGCTCGCCCGTGTCCGGAATCATGCACAGCACGTTGGCGCCCTCGGGCAGCCCGCGGCAGACCTCGAGCGCCCCGGCCAGCGTGGCCCCGCCCGAGATGCCCGCCAGGATCCCTTCGTCGGTTGCGAGCCGGCGCGCGAGCTTCAGCGACTCGGCGCCGTTCACGGCCACGACGCGATCGATGAATCCCTGCCCGACCGCATCCTCTGTTAGCTTCGGGATGAAGTCGGGCCCCCAGCCCTGCACCACGTGCGGTCGAAACGCCGGGTGGCTCTCTGCGGGCGAGCCGTCCGCAGCCCGAGACTGTGCGATGCCGCTGCCCAGGATCTGCGAGTTGTCGGGTTCGCAGACGACGATCCGGGTCTCGGGCCGCTCGGCACGCAGCACCCGCGCCACGCCCTTGAGCGTCCCGCCGCTGCCGTAGCCCGTCACCCAGGCGTCGAGCCGCGTGTCGCGGAAGTCCTCGAGGATCTCGACGGCCGTCGTCCGCGAGTGCACGTCGGCGTTCGCCTCGTTCTCGAACTGCCGCACGAAGAACCAGCCGTGGCGTTCGGCGAGCTCGGCGGCCTTCGCGAGCATGCCACTGCCCTTCTGCGCGGCCGGCGTCAGCACGACGCGCGCACCGAGAAAGCGCATCAGGCGGCGCCGCTCCACGCTGAAGTTCTCCGCCATGGTCACGACCAGGGGATAGCCCTTCGCCGCGCACACCATGGCGAGCCCGATGCCGGTGTTGCCGCTGGTGGCCTCGACGACGGTCTGGCCGGGTCGCAGCGCGCCGTCGCGCTCGGCACGCTCGATCACGCCGAGCGCGAGGCGGTCCTTGACCGAGCCCATGGGATTGAAGGCCTCGAGCTTGACGTAGAGGTTCACGTGCTCCGGCGCGATCCGGTTCAGGCGAACCACCGGCGTGTGGCCGATCGTGCCGAGGATGTTCGGGTGACGCATGCGGGTCCCCTCCGTTCCTTTGCGATCGCGATTGCGAACGCCTCCCGATCAGTCTGGAGGTCCTGCGTATCGGACGGATGTCCGGGCGGTCCGGATTTGTATCCGTGTGTATCCGCGGTACCGTGTATCGCGGAACGCCCGGCGCGACGTTCCGGCCCGATGATGAAGCCGACGCTGCGACCGGTGCGAAATTGCGCGAGAGGACTGACCCCAACGTGTCACGCGATCCACATTCCAGAAAGCGCCTGCCCGCCGCCGTGATGCTCGCGCTGGTCGCGGGTGCGGTGGCGGCTGCGAGCCTGTCCGGGCCGGACGCTCCCGGGGCGCCGAAACCTGCCGCCTCGGCCGCCGCCTGCGTGCCGGTCGGCGCGTGGCGGATCCCGGGCGAGACCGGTCCCCGGGAGACGACGAACGACGCCCTCGTCACGCGCGCCCTCGCGGTCGGCTCGGTGCTGCTCGGCGAGACACACGACAGCGCCGAGCACCACCGCTGGCAGCTGCAGACGCTCACCGCGCTGCACGCGCGCCATCCCGATCTCGTGATCGCGCTCGAAATGTTCCCTCGACGCGTGCAGGCTGCGCTCGACCGTTGGGTCGCCGGGGAACTCGACGAGCAGGCCTTCCTGCGCGAGTCCGGGTGGCGCGAGGTGTGGGGATACGACCCGGCCCTGTACCTGCCGATCTTCCACTTCGCCCGCATGAACCGCATCCCGCTCGTGGCCGTGAACGTGGACCGCTCGGTGACGCGGGCCGTGGGCGAGAAGGGCCTCGCCGCCGTGCCGCGGGCCGAGCGCGAGGGCGTCGGCGACCCGGCGCCAGCACTGCCGGCCTACGAGGACCTGTTGTTCGAGAGCTGGCGCGATCACCTGCCAGGGGACGCGGTGCACGGCTCGCTCGATCCCACCGAGCGCACCGACCGCAACCAGCCCGAGTTCCGCCGCTTCCTCGAATCGCAGCTCTTGTGGGATCGCGCGATTGCCGAGGGCATGTCCGAGGCGGCAGTGCGCCACCCGGGCGCGGTGGTCGTGGGACTGATGGGCAGCGGGCACGTCGTCCACGGCTGGGGGGTGTCGCACCAGCTGCAGGCGCTCGGCCGTCCGGCGCCGCTCGCGCTGCTGCCGTTCGAACATGACGGCGATTGCGCACAGCTCGCGGGCGGAGCGAAGGAAAGGCTGGCGGATGCCGTGTTCGGCGTGGCCACGCCGCCGCGCGTCGCCGCGCCGGCGCGACCGCGGCTCGGCATCACCCTGGAACCCGCGGCGGGCGGCGTGGGTATCGCCGAGGTCGCGAACGGCTCGATCGCCAAGCGGGCGGGCCTCGAGAAGGGCGACGTGATCCTCGTCATCGCCGGCAGGGCCCCGAAGAGCGCGGCCGACGTCGCCGCGGCGGTCATGCGCCAGGCACCCGGCACCTGGCTGCCGATCGAGGTGCAGCGCGGCGAGCAGCGGCTCGAACTCGTCGCGCGCTTCCCGCCGGTGCCGGCCCACTGATGCCGCGCGCGGCGCTGGGCGCGCTGCTCGGCCTCGCGCTGGCCGCGCAGGCCGCACAGGCGGCGGCACACGCATCGGTCGCCGCTGCGGCAGCGCCTGCTCCGGCCCCCGTTCGCGCCGAGCTCGAAGTGCGGATCGATCCCGATACCCGCGAACTCACGGGCCGCGGCACCTGGGTGGTGGCGGCCGGCCGTCCCTGGCGCGTGACGCTCGACGAACGCTTCGACGTGCCGCGGTTCCTCGTGGACGGAAAGCCGGGTCCTGCCGCCCCGATCCCGGTCGACGGCCTGCGAGCGTGGCGCCTCCCGGCTGCGACTCGAGCTCGTCGCATCGAGATCGAGTGGCGCGGCCAACTCGAGGCCCTCGATGCCACGCTCGACCATCGCGCCGTGCTGGCGCACGCCGCGCCCGTGAGCGCGCCACGCGGAACCTTCCTGCCGGCCGCAGCACACTGGCACCCGGTATTCGACGGCGCGGGCCTCGCCTACCGCATCGCCATCGACGTGCCCGAGGGCCAGCACGCAATCGTGCCGGGCACGCCCGCAGGGGAACGCACCGGTGGCGGGCGACTCGTGCAGAGCTACGCATTCGAGCAGCCCGAGTCCGCCATCGACCTGATGGCGGGTCCGTACCGCGTCACGCAGCGCAGCTTCGTCGCCGCCGACGGCCGCAAGATTGAACTGCGCGCCCTGCTCCACCCGGAGATCACCGAGCGCGGCGAAGGCGACCTCGATGCGGTCGAACGTTACCTGCGCCAGTACGAGGCCTGGATCGGCCCGTATCCCTACGAGGCCTTCAGCGTGGTGTCGAGCCCGACGCCCACCGGCTTCGGCATGCCGACCCTCACCTACCTGGGCGTCGAGGTGCTGCGCCTGCCCTTCATCCGCGACACTTCGCTCGGCCACGAGGTGCTGCACAACTGGTGGGGCAACGGCGTGCGACCGGACTACGCGCGCGGCAACTGGTCCGAGGGGCTCACCACCTTCATGGCCGACTACGCCTATCGCGAGCAGGCCGGCACCGAGGCAGCGCGCGAGATGCGGCTCGCCTGGCTGCGCGACTTCGCGGCGCTCGGCAGCGCCGCGGACCGGCCACTCGCGGCGTTCACCTCGCGCACGCACGGCGCGGAGCAGGTGGTCGGCTACCACAAGGCCGCGATGGTGTTCCTGATGCTGCGCGACGCGATCGGCACGGGGGCCTTCGACCGGGCGCTGCGTGCGTTCTGGCGCGAGCATCGCGGCGGCACGGCCTCGTGGAACGACCTGCGCGCGGCGTTCGAAGCCGCCTCGAAACGCGACCTGGGGCCGTACTTCGCGCAGTGGCTCGATCGCGCCGGCGCACCGTCGCTGCGGCTTGCCGCCGCCACCGCCGTACGCGACGGCACGCGCTGGCGAGTGGACGTCGAGTTGACCCAGTCGAAGCCGGCCTATCGGCTGCGCGTTCCGCTGGCACTGCAGTTCGAGGGCGGCCTGGAGGACACACGCTGGGTGGACTTCGAGGGCGAGCGCGCGCGCTTCACGCTCCTCGCCGACCGGCGACCGGAGGGCATCGCACTCGATCCGCAGGCACGCGTGTTTCGAAGGCTCGCACCGGGCGAGGCGCCACCGATCCTGAGGCAGGCGATGCTCGATCCGGCGACGATGACGTTACTCGCCGGGGCCGCGGCGACCGGCGACTCACTGGCGCGACGGCTCACGGAGCACCCGCTGCGATTGCACCCGATGATCGCGACGCCGCCGACGCAGCCGCTGCTGCTGGTGGGCCTCGCGCCGGAGGTCGATCGCTACCTCGCGCGTCACGACCTGCCGCGCCGACCGACAGAACTCAACACGGCTGCCGGGACCGCGACGGCCTGGGTGTGGACGACCGGGAGACCCGGCGGCGCCCCACTCACCGTGATCGCGGCCCGCGACGAGGCCGCACTCGCAGCCCTCGCCCGGCCGCTGCCCCACTACGGGCGGCAGAGCTGGCTGGTCTTCGACGGATCGACGGCGATCGCGCGCGGCGTGTGGCCGTCACGGCCGCAGCGCGTTGCCTTCGCCGCCAACTGAGCGCCGCGACACGACGCCTGCGTCCATCCCGAGCCCCCGCTGCCCGCGCTCGAGGTCGAGCAGGAACTGCTTGCGCCACACGCCGCCGCCGTACCCGCCCATGCGGCCGTCGGCATTCACGACGCGGTGGCAGGGGATCACGATGGCGATGCGGTTCATGCCGTTGGCCGTGCCCACCGCGCGCGTCGCCCCCGGCTGGCCGATGCGCGTCGCGACGTCGCGATACGACCACGTCTCGCCATACGGGATCTCGAGCAGCGTCCGCCACACCTGCTCCTGGAACGGCGTGCCGCGGATCACGAGCGGCAGGTCGAAGCGCTGGCGACGGCCGGCGAAGTACGCGTCGAGCTGTTCGCGCAGCACGTCGAGCCAGCGATGCTTGCCTGGCACCAGCGGCGCGCCGAGACGGCGACGCAGCGTCGCGAGCTGGGTCTCGAGCATGCGGCGGTCGCTGAACTCGAGGAAGCAAAGCCCCTCGTCCGTCGCCCCGGCCACGAGCGGACCCACGGGCGAGGCGATCCACTCGAGCGCGACCGCCTCGCCACTCGCCGCCTCGACGGGCGCTGCCCCGAAGGCGCGCGCAAACGCGGCACGAAAGCCGCTCTCCGACTCGAAGCCTGATCCGGTTGCGACGTCGCTCACGGTGGATCCCCCCTTGATCTGCTGGAACGCGCCGGCGAGTCGCCGCGCGCGGCAGTACGCCTGGAACGTCATGCCATAGTGCTTCTGGAACCAGCGCCTCGCGCGTGCCGGGTCCACGCCCGCGTCGCGAAGGTCGGCCGCACGGATGCGCTCGCCGGGCGCGGCGTCGAGCCGCGCGATCAGCTTCGCCACCCACGACGGCGGCCGGCCGTCCGCATCGAGCGGATGGCAGCGCTTGCAGGCGCGGTAGCCCGAGAACAGTGCCTCCCTGGGCGAAGCGAAGAACTCGACGTTCTCCGGCCGCGGCTTGCGCGCCGTGCAGGACGGCCGGCAGAAGATGCCGGTGGTCTTCACGCCGGTGAAGAACACGCCGTCGTAACTCGCATCGCCGGCGAGGAAGGCGCGTCGCATGGTGCGCTCGGAAGGCAGGCTCGTCATGGGCGGCACGTTAGCACCGGGGCGCCGGAGCGCCCACCGCGAAAGCGACAAGTAATTCGGGACGGTGGCCCGGCCGGTGGTCGTTCCTTGACATTGACCGCCGCGCGTACGACGTTGCGGACGGGCACGAAAGGGCGGGCCATGGCGAGTCTGAACCCGAGGAATCTCTGGGCAGAGCTGACGCGACGGCGCGTGGTGCGGGCCGCCCTGTACTACATCGCGGCCGCGTGGGTCCTCGCCCAGGTGCTGGACCTGCTTCTCGATGCGTTCGAGGCGTCGCGCTACATGCGCTTCGTGGTGGCGGGGCTGGTGCTCGGTCTGCCGGTGGCCACCGTGCTCGCCTGGATGTTCGATCTCACCCCCTCGGGTCTCGAGCGGACTGCGACCTTGCCCGCCGTCGTTGCCGACCCGCCCGAGGACTCGATCGCGGTGCTGCCGTTCGCGAACCTGAGCAACGAGCCGGAGAACGAGTACTTCTCCGACGGGCTGACGGAGGAGATCCGCAACCAATTGGCGCGCGTGCCGGGCCTGCGGGTGGCGGCGCGCAGCTCGTCGTTCGCGTTCAAGGGCCGCCACGAGGACGTGCGCGAGATCGGCCGGCGCCTGAACGTCGCCTCGGTGCTCGAGGGCGGCGTGCGCAGGCAGGCGGGCACGGTGCGCATCGACGTGCAGCTGGTGAGCGCGGCCGACGGCTACCAGGTCTGGGCCCAGACCTTCGAGCGCCAGGTGGACGACATCTTCAAGCTCCAGACCGAGGTGGCCTGCGCCGTCATTGCCGCGGTGAGGCCGCAATCGGCCGCTGCCGGGCGGCCGTCGCCTGAGCCCGCGACGCAGAGCTTCGAGGCGTACAACCTGTATCTGCTCGGACGCCATTATTTCCACAAGCGCACCGAGGCGGCGCTGCGACGAGCGATGGACTGCTTCCGGCAGGCGATCGATCGCGATCCGGGCTACGCACTGGCGTACACGGGTCTCGCCGACGCCTACACGCTGGCCAGCACCGGCTACTACGGCGAGATTCCCCGTGAGGAATCGATCGCGAACGCCCTCCCGGCGGCGATGAAAGCCCTGGAACTCGCACCGGTACTCGCAGAGGCGCACGCGTCGCTGGGACTCATCCGCCACAACCAGGGCGACTATGCACTCGCGGAGAGTGCGCTCGAGCGGGCCATCGAGCTCAACCCGAACTACACGATGGCCCACGTGTGGCACGGCCTGGTGCTGACCTCCCAGGGCCGATACCGGGAGGCCGCGGCGCACATGCGGGACGCGTTCCGGCTCGATCCGCTGTCGCCGATCATCAATGCCAACGTCGGCTTCGACGCGCTACGCTTCGGCGACGCGGCCGAAGCCGAGGCCCGCTTTGCAACGGCGATCGAGATCGATCCGGCGTTCCAGGTTCCGTATTCAGGCATGGCGCGGCTGCACGCCGCGCGCGGCACGCCCGAGGAAGCGCTGCGCTGGATCGACCAGGCCGTCGCCCGCGCGCCGACTCGCACGTTCTATCTCGCGCGCCGCGCGCTCATCCTGGCGCAACTCGGCCGGATCGAGGAGGCGGTCGCAGCGATCGAGGCGGCCTGCTGCAATCCGAACGGCAATCGTTTCGAGGCCGACCTGGTGGCGGGCCTGCGCGTGGTGACCGGGAATCGCGCCGCCCTCGAATCGATCGCGAGCCACGAATGCGCCGCCTGGGCGCCCGCCCAGCGCGCCCAGGCACTCCTCGCGATCGGGGACCGGACGGCGGCGCTCCAGGCCTACGACGCCGACCCGCCGGATCCACGCACCGAGATCAACGACCTCGTCGCCGACGACTGGGTCTGGCGCCTGCCGCACGTGGTCAATCACGCCCACCTGCGTCTCACCGCCGGCGACGCGCGCGGGCGCGATACGCTGCGAGCGCTCATGGCACGCGCCGACGAGGTGCGTGCGGAGGGAATCGTGAGTGTCGATGCGCTCTACTGGGTGGCGAGCGCGCACGCGGCCCTGGGCGAAGGCGAGCAGGCGCTCGAACGGCTCGAGGAGGCGGTGACCCGCGGCTGGCGCCACGCCTGGTGGGCCCGCCACGACTGGAACTGGGCCGGCCTGGCGGACGATTCACGCTTCCGCGATCTGCTCGTGCGAGCCACCGCTACGCACATGCCGCAATAGCGCAACCTGCCTCGCCCGGGTGCAGTGCCTTCTTGAACTGGGTGGGAGGTATCGATGGCCGCGTACGTGATCTTCGACGTCGAGATTCACGACATGGCGCAGTACCAGGAGTACATGCGCCAGGTGAAGCCCGTGATCGAGGCCGCGGGCGGCCGCTATCTCGTGCGCGGGGGTCCGCACAAGGTGGTCGAGGGCAACTGGTACCCGCGGCGTCTCGTGCTGCTGGAGTTCCCGACCATGGCCGTCGCCCAGGACTTCTACCTCAGTCTCGAGTACCAGGCGCTCAAGGCGCTGCGCCTGCGCAGCAGCACGGCGCACTCGGCCGTGGTCGTCGAGGGCATCGACGAGTGACCGCCCAGACGATCCCGGAGCCCGCGAGCTACGACTGGCACGCCCTCGTGGCGGACCTGAACGCGCTGCTGCGTCTCAAGACCACGCTCACGGGAATGAAGCTCTTCGAGCGGGTCGAGGACATGGAGGCCATCCCGCGCATCCGCCGCCCGCAGGCGGTGCACACGACCGACCAGGTGGTGAGCATGGCCGCCCGGCTGGGCTGGACGGTGGGCATCACCGCCGACGATCTCGTGGCCACGCAGTGCCGGGCGGTCATCGGCCTCGCGCCACAGGACGAGGCGTTTCGCGCCGGCCGGGAGTTCGTGGGGGTCTGGCACGCCACACCCGAGGACGCCCGCGCCCGCCAGGAAGCCCTGACCGTGGTCCCGCACGGCCGCTACCGCGCGATGGCGGTTAGCCCGCTCGAGTCGGGGCGCCTGGACCCGCCGGACATCTGCCTCCTCTACGCCACGCCCGGCCAGATGATCCTCTTCATCAACGGGCTGCAGTGGCGCGGCTACCGCAAGTTCGACTGGAGCGTGGTCGGCGAGACGGCCTGCGCGGACTCCTGGGGCCGTGCGCTTGCGACCGGCGAGCCGAGCCTGTCGCTGCCCTGCTACGCCGAGCGGCGGTACGGCGGCGTGCCCGACGAGGAGATGCTCATGGCCCTGCCGCCGCGCTACCTGCCGGTCGCAATCGACGGACTCAAGGCGCTCTCGAAGACCGGCATTCGCTACCCGATCGCGCCCTACGGCATCCAGAACGACGTGCGCGCCGGGCTGGTCTCCGTCTACAAGACGCCGACCCGCAGCTAGATGGAAGCCTTCCTCGTCTCGACCGGCGTCGTCGCGCTCGCGGAGATCGGCGACAAGACCCAATTGCTCGCGCTGGTCCTCGCGGCGCGGTTCCGCAAGCCCCTGCCGATCATCTTAGGCATCCTCGTGGCAACGCTGGTCAACCACGCGCTCGCCGGCGCCGCCGGCGCCTGGATCGCCCACGCGGTGGGCCCGACCGCGATGCGGTGGATCCTCGGGCTCTCGTTCATCGCCATGGCGGCCTGGACGCTCGTTCCCGACAAGTACGACGAGGAGAAGGACACCGCCGCGGGCCGCTTCGGCGTGTTCGGCACGACGCTGGTCGCATTCTTCCTGGTGGAGATGGGCGACAAGACGCAGATCGCGACGGTGGCGCTCGCGGCCAAGTACGGCTCGCTCGCGGCCGTCGTCAGCGGCACGACGCTCGGCATGCTGCTCGCCAACGTACCCGCGGTGCTGCTCGGCGAGGTGGCGGCGAAGAAGCTGCCGATGCGGCTCGTGCACGGCATCGCGGCAGCGATCTTCCTCGTGCTCGGGGTATCCGTACTGCTCGGGGCCGGGGAACTCGGTTAGCACGCGGCTCGACGACGGCGAGGCGCCCGAGACGTGACGACTACGACGCCCGCCTCAGGATCCTCGGCCGCCACGCCGCCAGCAGCACGTTGGCGATCGACAGCGCGAGGATGAGCCACAGGCTGCCCCACTCGGTGCGCAGCACTTCGGCGAGCCGGGCGGGGTCGCCCGCGCCCGCCGCGGCCAGCGCCGACAGTTCCGCCGCCTTGCGCGCGCTACCGCTGATGGTGACCAGCGTGCCCTCGAACATGACGATGCCGAGCAGCGCCTTGATCCACGCCCAGCCGGCGTCGTGGTAGGCGCGGTTCGCCGCGATCGCGAGCAGCCCGCTGATGAGCACGATGGCCAGCGACGGCACGAGCAGCCACTGCGAGATCGCGGCGATGCCCTGCCGCACGGCCGCGTAGCCGACCAGCGAGTCGGTCGGTGCGGTCACGACCAGCACGATGCAGGCAGCGAGCGAGCCGGCGAGGCCGATGCCGCCGATCTGGTGGAGCGCTTTCAGTAGTCTTTGCATCTTTGCCCCTATGGCGCGGGGTGCCTAACCGGACCGGCTCGCCGTCAGTCGCACCAGCGAACCGTCCCCGTCGGTTTCGCCCGCGAGCTCGATGGGCTGGCAACAGATCTGGCAATCCTCGACGTAGCTGAACGCGCCCGCCGAAAGATCCACTGCCGTCTCGAACGACTCGCCGCAATACGGGCACTGCACTGCGGCGAACCCGATCGGATTCTGCCCGCCCGCACCGCCCGGCTCAATCACGGGCTCGAGGCCATAGAGTTCGTTGATAGCCTGCTCGTCGAGCGGGACTCTCGGCTTCATCGGCTTATTTCAGTGTCCTGACCCCGATCGCCGGCGCCTGCGGTCGGGGTTTCAGCGTAGGCAAACGTTGGCTGCACGGCGACCCAGAGGCGGCGCGACCATTCCTTCATGCTGTCGGCCGAAGGGGCGATGGGAACGCCTTGCCGCTCGTCGACGAATCGTCAGCGCGCTCGGGGACCGTGGCGACCGGCGGGCGGCGGGCGGCGGCGAAGCGCCTGGCGGCCTTCTTGGGTCGCAGCGTCCTGATCCGATCGGCGGCAAAATCTTCACAACGGTGCAGAGCATTCCGCTCCTGGTGTTGATTGGTGCTCCAGAACTGGAGCGGTTTCGCGATTGACGTGCAGCATACGGCCGTGCACTTCTGCACCACCAATCCGACCGCGCCCTGACTCGCCGGTCAGGCCATCGGACGTCGCCGCAGGCGCTGAGGGCAGCTGGTTTCATCTCAAGAACGAGCGCTTCGGCTTCCGTTTGCATGTTCGCCCGTCGGCCGCTTAGCCGCGACCTGCCGGATGCAAATGTCACTCCAATGCCGACATTCGATCGACCGATGGCACCCGGTCCCTCTTGCCGCACCTGACTTGCTGTCTTGAAAATCCGTCCCGAAGGCAGACCGCTGGCGCTGATCGAAGCCACTCCGACCCGCTTTCCGAGACGACGATCGTTCTCTGACCGGATTCCGCATCCGGTCGGTCCCTCACTCGCCTATCCGCGCCTCCTGCAGACGCAGGATGGCCGTGATCAGGTGTTGGTCCGTGGTGTCGGCGGCAACACGCTCGAATATCCCTCGAGCCGTAGACCAAGGTTCGAGTTGGTACTCGAGCGTGTGCTCACCGCAGCTACTTCAGGTTGATCGCGATGAGATCTGTGGCATTGTGAATGTACAGAACACCATTGGCCGACAGCGCAAGCTTGCCTGAGGCTGGAAAGCTGAAGACCGGCCGGTGAGTCGCGAGATCGATCGCATATGTTGTTCGCGTCGTAGTGACAAATGCCAGATTGTCGGTCAGGAGCACCTCGCTCACGAAGAGCGAGTCGGCCGGGTTCGGTGGCGTCCACCACCAGAGCATTGTCCCATCAGTCTCCGCGCGAGCCTCCAGGCGGAACGGATTCTGGTTGACCGCATAAACCACGCCATCCTTGTATGCCGGCGTCGTTGGATATACGCCCGCCTGCTGCCAGCCGATGGAATTCGTGTCGGTGCGGAAATTTATCAGTGTGTTCCCGATCGCCCCGCCATTGAGAAGCGAGTTCGTGTAGTTGGCCGCGAACACCGATCCGGGGGCCCCGAGCACCGGAGCTCCGCCAATCTCGTAAACGTAGTTGGCAAACGTCGGATCAGCGATCTCGTGCAACACGGCGCCGGTGAGTGAGTCGTGAACGCGAAGAACGCCTGTGTAAGCGTAGACGCCGGTTGCGTCCACCGCCGGCGTCCAGTTCGACTGCTGTTCCAGGGATGCGAAGAACAGCTGATTGCCGGTGGGATCGAAAGCATAAAGGCCACCGTATGTGCCTGCATTCGCGTATAGCATGCCGTTGGGGCCGACAGTCGGGGCCAGATAGTCTTCCCATTGCGATGTCATCCTTGCGCGATAGACGATCTCCCCGGTAGACGCGTTCAGGGCATACATATAGGTCTCGTCCTGGTGGCCCGCTGCGAGGTAGACGACCCCATTGGCCACCGCTGCCGGATTCGCCGAGGGGTACGACATGCCCGCGAAGCTGTAGCGCCATACCTCGCTGCCATCTGACTCGCTTCGGGCATGGAGCACGCCCGAATCGATGGAGCCACTCGAGACCACATAGAACAGGCCGTTCGCCGTCGCCAGATTGGACTTGAGCTGACTCCACCCGTTCGACAAGGCACTCCCGGGAATCTTCCAGCGAGTCGTGAACCGATCTGGGTCCACACTGGCATCTACGTGGCCAGTGTGCGCGGCGTTACCCTGGAACGTGCCCCAGTCGGCAACCCCCGCCCACGCGTTCAGCGCCGTCAAATTATTCCCCGGCCAGTCACTCGTGCTCCCGAGCACGATGATCGACACGGGCACGGTGACAGAGGTCAGCGTAGTGGCGCAGCTCGCATCCTGGCACAGGTTCAAAGTCGCATTGCCGGCAAAGAGATTCGGAGTGACAGTCGGGTTCGTGGCGAGCATCAGCGTGAAGCTGCCGTCGCCGTTCGCGGAAACCTCCACCAGCGGCAAGATGATGCCCGTCGCGTCCTGTGCCCTGGCGTAAAGGGCGCCAACCTCCAGATGGACTGGCCTCACGACAACTGGCGCGTACAGCGATGTGCCCGTGGCGGCGATGCGCGTGATACTGCCGCTCTCGACCGTGAAGGTGAACACCGTAAGCGTCAGCGCAAAGCTCGTCGAACCTGATGAGTTGCTCGCTGTAATCGTGTAGGGGGCCGACGCTGTCAGCTGCGTCGGAGTCCCCGAGATCTCACCGGTCGTCGGGTTGAGCGAGACTCCCGACGGCAGCGCGGGCGTGACGCTGTACGAGGTCACGGTACCCGTGACCGTCGGCCGCACCGGTGTCATAACCGAGTTAAAGGGCAGACTCTGCGGTGAGGGATAGCTCAGCCCGCTCGGAGCCGGCACGGTGAACACCGTAAGAGTCAGCGCAAAGCTCGTCGAGCCTGATGAGTTGCTCGCTGTAATCGTGTAGGGGGCCGACGCTGTCAGCTGGGTCGGGGTCCCCGAGAGCTCGCCCGTCGTCGGGTTGAGCGAAAGTCCAGGCGGCAGTGCGGGCGTGACGCCGTACGAGGTGACGGTACCCGTGACCGTCGGACGCACCGGCGTCATGGCCGAGTTCAGGAGCAGATTCTGCGGTGCAGGATAGCTCAGTCCGCTCGGAGCCGGAGGCGGTGTGGGCGGGTCATTCCCGTTACCGCTGCCACCTCCTCCGCAACCTGCGAGGACCGCGAAGAACGCAATGTAGACAAGACGAAGGATCGGGTATGGCGAGCGCGTCATGAGAAAACGTCCCTGTGGATTCTGAAGGCGAGCAACGAATCGCAGTTATTGCGTCTCATGCTTGCCGAGACAGAACACTAAGGTTTGGCGTACGAGGGCGTCAATGAGAAATTAACGAGAGCATGTCTGAGCAGCAATGGGGCATCCTGAGTGGATGCTCGATCAATCTCGCCGGTTTCCGGTGAGATAGCGTAAGCACAGCCAGGACCAGCATTTCACTGCTATGCGCAGCGTCTCGACTTGCCGCCTTTGCGGACGCTCAACATTGCCAGGGGCCCGACGCGAGCGAGATGTTGCGAGTGTGCGATTCGCGTCGTCTATCTTCCGTTCACCGTCGGCTATCTGGCGCTGGTGCGGAGTTGATCTTCCGCATCGATGAGAAGCGGACGTCCGCGTAGGCCAAGGATCGACCGAGAGCAAACCTGCTCGCCTCCAGCGTGAATCTCGCCGACTAGTGCCCCTATGAATGTCGGCACCACACCTAAGCCACGATCGGCGGCACGATCGAAGACAATGCCCTGGCGCCTCCGGTACAGGACCACGCGAAGAACACTAAGCGCCTGGCGTACCGTCAGGTGCGACATTCGTCCGCTTGCTGCAATGCAGGATTGCCGTTGGGCGCCGTCTGACGTATTCAGGTTCTGCCGCCCATCGGAACGACGCAACACCAGCTGAACCGACGACGGCGGAATTGCGAGACGGAGCGGCAGTGAGGGAACGAGCGATGTCCACTGAGAGTCACTACGTCTGCGACATCGACCGGCTGGACTGGCAGGTCGCACAGGAATTCGAGGCCAACTTCCGCTGGGAATACGACGACGGGCGCGATTCCCTGCTGAAGCTGTACCGCAAGGGCAAGCGCCAGCAGTGGGACTCGGACACCCGCATCGACTGGTCGCAGGACCTCGACCCCGAGAACCCCGCCGGCATGCCCGACGAGATGATCGCGATCTACGGCTCGCCGGTGTGGAACCGGCTCGACGAAAAGGAGCGCACGCGGATCCGGCACCACGTGCAGTCCTGGCAGCTCTCCCAGTTCCTGCACGGCGAGCAGGGCGCGCTCGTGTGCACTGCCAAGATCGTGCAGCAGGTGCCGAACATGGACGCCAAGTTCTACGCCGCCACGCAGGTCATGGACGAGGCGCGTCACGTCGAGGCGTTCTCGCGGCTGCTGCACGAGAAGTACGAGCTCGTCTATCCGATCAATCCCTACCTCAAGAGCCTGATCGAGGACACGCTGCGCGACTCGCGCTGGGACCTGACCTACCTCGGCATGCAGGTGCTCATCGAGGGCGTGGCGCTGGCCGCGTTCGGCCTCATCCGCGACTACGCCCGCAACCCGCTCGCGAAGTCGGTGACCGCTTACGTCATGCAGGACGAGTCGCGGCACGTGGCTTTCGGTCGCCTCGCGCTGCGCGACTACTACCCGCAGCTCACCGACAAGGAGCGCGACGAGCGCGAGGAGTTCGTCGTCGAGGGCTGCTACCTGCTGCGCGACCGGTTCCTGGCGGACGAGGTCTGGGAATGCCTCGGGCTGCCGGTGGACGAGTGCAAGGAGTGGGTGGACAACTCCGAGATGATGCGCATCTACCGCACGAGCCTGTTCACCCGCATCGTGCCGACCATCCGCGACATCGGCCTGTGGGGCCCGCGCATCCGCAAGGCCTATGCGGACATGGGCATCATCGGTTTCGCGGAGGGCGACGTGGAGGGCATGGGACTCAAGGACGAGGTCGCGGCGCGTGATCTCGAAGCGCGGCTCGCGGAGATCAACCGCACGGCGGAGTCGGCGACGGCCTGAGCGGCTGCGCCCAACTTCGCGACCCGTCCGGGCGGAGGTACGATCGGGTCTTCGCCGGCACGGTCAGTCCCTGATGCAGAGAGTCCTCACGATCCGCACCGCGGGCCCCGGCCTCCACGAGTTCACGGCGGACGTCGTCCGCTTCGTGCGCGAGAGCGGCGTCGAGCAGGGGCTGCTCACGCTGTTCGTCCAGCACACGTCCTGCTCGCTGTGCATACAGGAGAACGCCGACCCCGACGTGCGGCGCGACCTCGACGAGTTCTTCCGCCGGCTGGTACCGTCGTCCGACGATCCGTCGATGCAGTGGCTCACCCACACGACCGAAGGCCCGGACGACATGCCGGCGCACATCAAGGCGGCGCTGAACGCCGTGTCGCTGTCGATTCCGGTGGCGGCGGGCCGCCCGGCGCTCGGGCAGTGGCAGGGAATCTATCTATTCGAGCATCGCGATCGACCGCATACGCGAAGCATCGTGGCGCAGCTCAGCACGTAACCGTAACCTGGAATCCCCGATGAGCCGAAAGACCGCGAGAAACCAGACGAATCCGGAGCGAGGCAAGTCCAGGTTGCCACCCACGCCCGCGACGACGCGGGGTCCCCGCTGGGGCCTGATGATCGGCGCCGTCGCGACCGTGCTGTTGGTGGTGCTCGCGGGAAGGTTGCTGTTCACGAGCAAGGGGACGCAGCCCTCGCCTTCCGCGGCCACCGCAAACGCGGCTGCGATTGCAAGCGAGCACTCGCCCACGCTCGGCGACCCGGGCGCCGCGGTGCACATCGTCGAGTTCCTCGATCCGGCCTGTGAGACCTGCGCCCTCCTGTACCCGCACGTGAAGCAGATGCTGGCGGACAACCCGGGCCGGATCCGGCTGTCGATCCGTCACGTGCCCTTCCACCAGGGGGCCGAGTTCGTGGTCCGGCTGCTCGAGGCGAGCCGCGGGCAGGACAAGTACTGGCAGACGCTCGAGGCGCTGCTGGCCACGCAGGCCCAGTGGGCGCCGCATCACACCGTCCAGCCGGATCTCGTCTGGCCCGCGATTGCCGGCGTGGGCCTCGACACCGAGCGTCTCAAGGCCGACATGAACGCGCCCGCGGTCGCCGAGCGCATGCAGCGCGACATCGACGACGCCCGCGCGCTCAAGGTGACGGCGACGCCCGAGTACTTCGTCAACGGACGTCCGCTGCCGAGTTTCGGGCTGCAGCAACTGCAGGACCTCGTGACCGAAGCGCTGCGCAGCAGCGCAGCGCCCTCGAACTGACGACGCCGACGCCGTTCGTCGGCGCGAGGTTTCCGGCTCAAGGCACGAGCGCGAGAAACAGGAAGGCCGCGAAGATCACGACCTGGACGGCGCCCTGCATCATGTTGGTCCGCCCGGCGCCGAGCCCGATGGCGCCGACCAGCAGGCTGAGCGCCAGCAGCACCATGTCCTTCGGCTCGAGGCCGAGCGTCAGCGGCAAGTCGAGCAGGACCGACGCCAGCACGACGGCCGGGACCGTGAGCCCGATGCTCGCAAGCGCGGACCCGAGCGCGAGGTTCATGCTGGTCTGCAGCCGGTCCGCGAGCGCCGCGCGGATCGCCGACCAGCCCTCCGGCATCAGCACGACCATCGCGATGACGATGCCGACCACCGCGGCGGGCGCACCGGCCGCCGCGACCGCCGCCTCGATGGCGGGCGAAAGCGCCTTGGCCAGGCCGACCACGACGACCAGCGAAATGAGCAGGAACACGAAGCTTGTCCAGGCTTCGCCGGTCGAGGGCGGCGTCGCGTGAACGGCCTCGTCGGACGGATCGGCGACCGGCAGGAAATAGTCGCGGTGCCGGACCGTCTGGAAGAACACGAACACGCCCCACACCACCAGCGAAGACGCCCCGACGAACAGCAGCTGCGAGGGTGAGTAGCTCGCGCCCGGCGCGCTCTTCGTGAACACCGGCATGATCAGCACGAGCGTGGACAAGGTGGCGAGTGCCGAGAGCGCCGGCCCGGCTCCTTCGATGCGGATGAACTGCTCGCGGTGACGCAGTCCGCCGAGCAGCACGCACACCCCGATCACGCCGCTGATGATCATTACCGTGGCGAAAATCGTGTCCCGCGCCAGCGACGCCTTGTCCGGACCGCCCGCGAGCATCATCGAGAGGATCAGGGCCAGCTCGATGGCCGTGACCGAAAGCGCCAGCACCAGCGTTCCGAACGGCTCGCCGACCCGGTGCGCGACGACCTCGGCGTGGTGGACCGCCGCGAGCACCGACGCGAACAGCATCAGCGCGCAGGCGACCACGAGCAGGGCGTTCATGGGCAGCGAGAGCGCTGCGATGAGCAGCCCGGCCGCGGCGAGCGGCACGAGCCGGGTCCAGTCGAACATGGGGTGACCTCGTGATGTCGGGGTGTCGGCGGTGGGCCTGCCCACTGCGGATGGTACCCATTGAGGTCCGCACCCTGCTCGGGCAGCGTGCCGGGAGCGAAATCCTCCCCGGAGTCCGCCGCCCCGCTCTCCGGCCGTCAGGAACCGTGCAATGGCCCTGATACACACCCCGTCGTACCCCGATCGCCCGGCCCCACTGTCCATCACAGTGCATCGCGAGCAGATCGAGCAGGCGCTGGACGGCAGCGGCGTGGGCCTGTGGGACTGGAACATCCTCAGCGGCCGATCCACCCATTCGCGGATCAACAACCGGATCCTCGGCTTCGACGACTCGGAAGACCTGGGCCAGACCTTCGAGGAACTGACGGCCAGGATCCATCCCGACGACGCGAAGGAGATGCGGGCGAAGGTCGACCGGCACCTGCGCGGCGAGACGCCGGTGTACCAGGCCGAGTTTCGCGTGCTCCGCAGGGACGGCAGCTTTGCCTGGCTGGAGTCCCGCGGCGTGGTGGTCGAGCGCGGCCCTCGCGGCGAGCCCCTGCGCATGATCGGCATCCAGATCGACATCAGCGACCGCAAGGCCAACGAGCAGTTGCGGCATGAGCTCGAGCTTGCGCTTCGCCGGAACCAGGACGAGCTCGAGCAGCTGGTCCGACTGCAGACACAGAAGCTGATCGAGAAGGCCAACGAAGCGGAACAGGGCAGCCGCGCCAAGAACGTCCTGCTGGCCAAGCTGGGTCAGGAACTGCGCAACCCGCTGGACGTCCTCGACGACTGCTGTGCGCGCCTGCTCGACGGAACGATGGGCCCGCTGCCGCCGCAGGCGCGCGAGCAGCTTGGGATCATCAGCCGGTCCGCCGCGCAGTTGTCGGAGAGCGTCACCCGGCTGCTCGACGTCAGCAGCATCGAGACGAATTCGCTCGAGATCTGCGCAACCCCCGTCAACCTGCGCCACGTGCTCCAGGAGGAGTGGGAGGCCATGCAGGCGCGAGCCGATGCTCGCGGGCTCGACCTGCGGGCGTTGTGCTGCGACGAAGACCTCGTGGTGTTTGCCGACCGGGCGCGACTGGCCCAGGTAGTCCGCGAGCTGCTCACCAATGCCATCCGGTTCACGGACCAGGGCCATGTGCAGGTGCGCGCGCGGGCCCTCGAGGGCGCCGTGCTCGTGGAGGTGCAGGACACGGGGCCCGGCATCCCGCCGGAACGACAGGCGACGCTGTTCCACGCCTTCCAGCCCATCTCCGACGGCCACCAGACGGTGCGCCGGGGCCTCGGGCTGGGGCTCGCGATCAGTCGCGCCCTCATCGACGCGATGGCCGGGTCGATGGGCGTCTGCAGCAGGGTCGGGCACGGCAGCCGGTTCTGGTTCACCGTGCCGCTGGCAGCGAGCGCACAGAGGGTCAGCTCCACCCGTCACTGAGCGCCGTCGCTCGACGAGGCGAGGTACCTCCTCGGCTGAGCCTTGACTCCCTTCATTTAGACTGGTACCTTTTTTAAACAAGGTACTTGCCCTGAAAATATTTCCATGGATTCCAAACTCGCCCCGATCCGCAAGGGTCTGCTCGAATTCCTGGTGCTGAAGATCGTCGGCGCGCGCAGCGTGTACGTGCCGGACATCCTGCGCCGCCTCGCCGGCACCGAGTTCGCAACCCAGGAGGGCACGCTGTATCCGCTGCTCAGCAAGCTGCGCCGGGAAGACCTCGTGCAGTACGAGTGGCAGGAGTCCGACGCGGGTCCGCCCCGCAAGTACTATCGGCTCACCGAGGCCGGTCACGCACAGCTCGCCGCACTCGACGACTACTGGACCCGCATCAACCGCACCGTCTCCAACATCGGAACCTGAGCCATGCAACGCATCTCCGTCACCGCCCGCCTCAACCGCAGCACGCTCCAGTTCGAGGAAGCGGCCTACGCACGCCTGGCGAGCTACCTCGACGAAGCCGTGCGTACGCTTGCGGGCAACCCCGACCAGGCGGAGATCGTCTCCGACCTCGAGCAGGCGATCGCGGACAAGTGCACGAGCCGCATGCCGTCCGGCCAGGGTGTCGTGACGCTGGCCGAGCTCGAGCCGGCGCTGGAGGAAATCGGATCGGTGCAGGTGCCGGGCGCCGCGCCGGCGCAGGATCAACACGCCCGGCCTGCCACGCGCCCGCTGCAGCAGGTCAGCGAGGGCGCGATGATCAGCGGCGTATGCCAGGGACTCGCCCGCTATTTCGGCCTGGACGTCACGCTGTTGCGCGTCGCCGCGGTGCTGCTGCTGTTCGTGTCCGGCGGTGCGATGATCCTCGTGTACCTGATCCTGATGCTGCTGCTGCCGTTTGCGCCTCGGGAACCCGGCAGCGCGCCGATCCGGGCGATCCCGGCGAGGAGCCGCCGGTTCGCGGGCTTCGTCCGCTCGAAGCTCGGCGCCGTCGCGGGCTGACGCAATCAAGCGCGAATTGCGGCGTTCTTCGCTAGACTGCGGCCCCTGAAAGCGATCCCAGTCCCTGCACCGAACCCGGAGATGCCGCCGTGCTGAAACCAACCCTTGCCAGCCTGCTTGCCCTGACCGTCGCCGTGGCCGCTTCCGGCTGCAGCAAGGAACCTGCTGCAACGACGGCCGCGGCGCCCGAGGCTCCACCGACCAGCGTGCCTGCCACCGAGCCGCATCCGATGCCTGCCGCACCCACCGAGACCGTGGACCTGTCCGGCATCGCGAAGGCGGACGGCGGCCTGACCGTTGCGGAGGTGTTTGAGGGTAAGGATCAACTCGCGGGCCAGCCGGTCGTCGTCCGCGGCAGGGTCGTCAAGAGCAATCCCGACATCATGGGCAAGAACTGGCTGCATGTCCGCGACGGCTCGGGCGCCGAGGGCACGAACGACCTCACCGTCACCACCGCCGGCGCCGTGCCGAACGTCGGCGACACCGTCGTCGTGAAGGGCGTGCTGGCGCTGAACAAGGACTTCGGCATGGGCTACCAGTACGACGTCATCGTCGAGGATGCCGAGATCACCGTGGAATGAACGAGCCCGTGACGCCGCGCGCTCAGGCGCGCTCGAAGCAGGCGACCGTCTCCACGTGTTCCGTGAATGGCATGAGGTTGAAGGCGGCGAGGCTGGCAAGGCGCAGCCTGCCGCCGGCGGTCAGGCGCGTCGCGTCCGAGAGCAGGGACTCGAGCCCGCAGCTCACGTAGAGGAAGCGCTCGGGGGCCTCATTGGCCAGGTGCTCCAGCAGCGGGCGATCGAGTCCCTTGCGCGGCGGGTCTGCGATCACCAGGTCCGCATCCGCCGCCGCCTCCAGGGCCTCGCCCGCCGGGCCCGGCACGACCTCGACCTTGGCACGACTCTCCGGATCCAGACCCGCGAGCCCAAGCGCCATTCCCTGCAGTGAATGCGGGCTCAGCTCGTTCATGCGAAGCGCACTGGCGCGGGACAGCAGCGACAGGCCGATGGCCCCGACGCCCGCATAGAACTCGGCCACGCGCGCACCCTGCGGCACCTGCGCGCGCAGGTGCTCCACGATGCGCTCGGCGATTTCGAGATTGCTCTGGCCGAACGCGCCCGGCGGGTAGTGCACCGCCGGTCCGCCGAAGCGCTCGACGATGCTCGCCGGTCCGCACCAGTTCTGGAACGCCGGCCCCAGGACGGCGTTCGATCGCTCGCACTGCGAATTGAACCAGAGGCTGTGCAGCTCGCTTCCCAGCCACTCGCGGATCAGCGCGAGGCAGGTCGCCAGCGGTTCGACTGTGGGGCTGTTGGCGACGAGCACGACCTGTGCGGTTTGCGAGGCACGCTCCACCACCACCTGCAGGTAGCGCGCCAGGCCTACGTGGGCGGCCTCGGAGTAGATGCTCACCTCGGTCTCGACCAGCGCCCGCCGCACGATCGCCGCGACGCGGTTGATCAGTGGATGGTGGATGGTGCAGTTCGGGATGTGCACCACACGATGCGTGCCGAGCTGGAACATCCCGAGCTTGGGCGCGCCCTGTCGGCCGCGGATCGCGAGCCGGGCGCGGAGGCGGAACCCGCTCGTCGTCCCTGACACCATGGGAACGCCGGGCAACCCGTGCAGGCGCGCGAGCGACTCGAGCGCGGCGCGTGCCGCCGGCGCGATGCCCGGCTCGCCGTAGCGCGGGCAGCCCGGACAGGGCGGACGGTGGGGGCAGGTCATCGTCGAGTTTCGCCGAGTGCTCAGCGGCCGCCCGACGACGCGACCGCGGCTGCAGCGCCCACCACCAGGCACACCAGCGCCACCCAATCCGCAAGGATCACGCGGGCCGTGCCCGCGTTGTATCCGCCGGTGGAGTACGCGAGCGCGAGGAACGACACGACGCTTACGAATCCGCCGATGAATGCGAGCGGCTGAAGGGCCGGCCGGAACGCCGCATAGGCCAGGAAGAGACCGAGCAGCCCGAACAGCACGGCGCGGTGGCGCATGAGGATGGCGATGTTCGCTTCCTCGAAATTCAGGCCGTACAGGCTGGAGAGCCGCTCCGATCCAAGGACACCCGGCAGCGGCAACAGGTGAATGATGGCCGCAATGATCAACATCGCCGTCACGAGCTTCTGCACCTGCGACTCCGTCTGCGTTGTCGAATGCTGTCGGGCCGTGCCCCGGGCGGGGCGACGGCCCAGCATCGCAGATTATCGGTGCAGTCGAGCCCGCCGTGTCCGATTGCGGGTATCTTCACACCACCCATTTCCAGCCAGCGACCGCCACCCAGCCACACTGGGGTTCACGCATGGATACCCACACGACCCTCTCCCGTCGCCCGACACGTCGCTTCTGGGGCTGGGGCCTGGACAGCGACACGCTCGCACCGCGCGAGCAGGCCACGATCAAGGCGATGCTGGCTCGTCTCGAGGCCCGCTTCGAAGATCGTGCGCCGCCGCGGGCCGGCGACTTCGACCTGCCGGCACCGCGCATCTCCCCGCCGCCGGCGCTCTCGGCGCAGTTCTCGGCCACACCACTCGATCGCCTCAACCACTGCGCCGGCAAGAGCTACGCGGACTGCGCCCGCATGTGGCTGCGCACGCCGCCCCCGCCGCCCGACTGGGTCGCCTACCCGGAGGACGAGCAGGCGGTCATCGACATCCTCGACTGGGCGCAGGCCCACGACGTCGCCGTGATCCCCTACGGCGGCGGCAGCAGTGTCTGCGGTGGCGTCGAGGCGGCCGTCGGTCCCGGCTACGCCGCCGCCATCTCGCTCGACCTCGAGCGACTGAACCGCGTGCTCGAGGTGGATGCGGTCAGCCGCGCCGCACGCATCCAGGCCGGCGCACTGGGGCCGGAGCTGGAAGCCCAGCTCAAGCCGCACGGGCTCACGCTGCGGCACTTTCCCCAGAGCTTCGAGTTCTCGACGCTCGGTGGCTGGATCGTCACGCGCTCCGGCGGCCACTACGCCACGCAGCACACGCACATCGACGACTTCGTCGAGGCCACGCGCCTCGTCACGCCGGCCGGGCTGATGCAGACGCGGCGACTGCCGGGATCGGGCGCCGGACCGGCGCCGGATCGCCTCGTGATCGGCTCCGAGGGCACGCTCGGCGTGCTGACCGAAGCCTGGGTGCGCCTGCAGGCCGTGCCGCGCTTCCGTGCCTCGGCGTCGGTCCAGTTCAGCGACTACTTCGCCGCCGTCGCGTGCGTGCGCTCACTGGCGCAGTCCGGATTGAACCCGAGCAACTGCCGCCTGCTCGATCCGCTCGAGACGGTATTCTCGGGCGTCGGCGACGGCCGCTCCGCCATCCTCGTGCTCGCGTTCGAATCGGCCGACCATCCGCTGCAGGCCTGGATGGCGCGAGCCCTCGAGCTCGTCGGTGATCACGGGGGACGCTACGACAGCGCAGCGGTCGCCCGCTCGATGGCCGACGAGGGTTCCGGCGAGCATCGCACGGGTGCCGCGGGCGCGTGGCGAGAGGCCTTCCTGCGCATGCCCTACTGGCGCGATCCCGCCGTCGGCCTCGGCGTGATCATGGATACCTTCGAGACCGCCGTTACGTGGGACCGTTTCGAGGATTTCTACCGCAACGTTCGGGAGGACGTGGCTCGCGCGGTCCGGCGCAGCACCGGACAGGCGATCGCGATCTCCTGCCGCTTCACTCATCTGTATCCCGACGGTCCGGCGCCGTATTTCACGCTGGCCACGCGCGCCGCGGATGGCAGCGTGGCGAGCGCGCTCGCCGCGTGGCGCGAGATGAAGCTGGCGGCCAATGCGGCGGTGGTGGATCACGGCGGCACGATCACTCATCACCACGCAGTCGGTCGCGATCATCGCAGCGGCTACGAGCGCGAGATGGACCCATTGTTCCGGCGAATGCTGGCTGCGGCCAAGCAGGTCGCCGATCCGCGCGGCATCCTGAACCCGGGCGTCCTCGTCGACCCCGTGGATCGCCCGATCGGGAGGACGGGGGCGCTGGCGGAACGTTGACTTCTCTCATCAACCTCGCTTCCTGTCAGCGCCCGAAGTGGCGTTGCACCTCGCGGTCTGAGTCGTGCCGCCTACACGGGATAACGGAATGGCGCTATCCGTTTTGCGAACGACGAGACGAGAGATTGCCGGCTCGCTTGCGTTGACCCATGCGACCAGGCCGCGATTGCTTGCTCGCGTAGTGGCGATATAGGAAGCTTCCAGGCGCGACAATCGGCGAGCACGCCGACCATCGGACCGCTCACACGGGACGAGATCGACCTTGACTGATCTGGCAATGAGTTGCAGCGCGCGGTGCGCACTGCTGATCGTCCTACTGTCCCTTGCGGGCTGCGTCTCGCTTCCCCGACCCGAGGAACTGCGCGATTCGGTTGCGGTGTATCCCGGCGGATCGTTGCCCCCGCATCGAGACGGGCGCGCAAGGTTTCGGGAAATCTTCTGCCGGCTTGCAACACCCGGCGGCGAGCGGATGGACGACTCTGCGAGCTGCAACGACTTGTTGTGGGCCCTGAAAGACGAGCCTGCACCGTCGGTACATCCGTCGTCGCTGCCGAAACTCGCCTCGGACCTGCGCGTATTCGTCGTCAGCGGTGCCTTCGGCGACTGCCGTGGCCTCGACACAGTCCCGTTCGGGGACGCGATCCAGCACCTCTCGTCGCGTGGCGTGAGAATCCAGGCTGTGATGGTCAGTGGCCGATCGGGCACGGAACATAACTCCAGGCAGATCGCCGAGGCCATCCGGGCGACGGGAATCGAGCCCGGCGCCCGCATGGTGCTGATCGGTTATTCCAAGGGGGCGGTCGATATCCTGCAGTTCCTGGCCGATTTCCCACGGCTCGGACAGCAGGTCGTGGGCGTGGTGAGCGTTGCGGGGGCGATCTTCGGGTCGCCGCTCGCCAGCAAGGCGGACTGGTCGTACCGAACACTGTTTGCCGGGGCGTTTTCCGAGAAGTGCGATCCGGGCGACGGACTGGTCACCCATAGCCTGCTGCCCGACACGCGCAAGCAGTGGCTTGAAGAACATCCGCTCCCCCGGCACGTCGCGTACTTTTCGCTCGCCGCCTTCACGACGGCGGAGCACCTGAGCCGGGCACTGAAGCCCACGTGGCGGTTGCTCGCAGGCGACGACCCGCGCAACGACGGCCAGGTCCGAATCGAGGACGCGGTGATCGCCGGCTCGACGCTGCTCGGTTACGTCAACGCCGATCACTGGGACATCGCGATCGCGATCGAACGGCAGATGCCGCATCTTGCTTCCCGCGCGAGCCCCCGCACCTATCCACGGTCCGCGCTGTTCGAGGCGATGCTGCTGTATGTCAGCGAGTCCCTCGACGCCCCCGCGGCTCCCGCGACCTGAACCACCCTGGCCTCGATGAACACGCCGCCCTCCCGCTTCCGTACTGCGCTGCTGCTGTCCGCCGCGAGCCTGATGGCAGGATGCGCCGCCGCCCCGCCCGCGCCCGACGCCGACACGACGGAGCAGGTCGACCGCTTCGTCGCCGAGGCGAGCGCGACTTCTGTGCTCGGTCCGGAAGCCCGGTTCGCCGGCAGCCCTTACCAGGACGTCGGACTGAGCGGGCTGTTCCCGGTGCGCGGGCCGGACGACTGCCGGATTGCGGTGCTGGAGGGCGGCGAGGATTCCTTCGCAGCCCGTCTCCAGCTGCTCAAGGATGCCCGGCGGTCGATTCGCATCCAGGCGCTGGTGTTCAAGGGTGACGAGACCGGCCTTCGCATCGCCGAGATCCTCAAGCAGAAGAAGGAGGCGGGGCTCGACGTGCGCGTCATCGTGGACGCCTTCTCGAATCCCTGGCTGCAGACGCAGTGGATGTATTTCGACCTCAAGCAGAACGGCATCGAGGTCGAGGGCTATGAGGCGATGGCGCTGCAGTGGCTGAACGAGGTTCCGGTGCCGAAGCTCGTCCCGCACACCGATCCCGATGCGCTCGACAAGCGGTTCCACGAGAAGATGTGGATCATCGACGGTGAGACTGAGCATGGCGTCGCGGTCACCGGAGGGCTCAACATCGGCAACGAGTACTTCCGCGCCAATCCGGACGACCCGGACGCCACCTGGCGTGACCAGGACGTCGTCGTTCGGGGCGCCATCGTCCGGGACCTCGTGACTGCCTTTGACCGCAACTTCGACTACTTCGTCGGCGTGAAGAAGAGCCGCGGCGTGTTCAACACCAACCTGTACTGGGACGCCACGCGCGCGGTGCTCGACCAGACCGGCAAGCTGCCGATCCACTACACGACCGACCCCGGAGTGATGCGGAACGTGGCGGCGCTCGAGTCACGGCAGCCGGCACTCGACTTCCGGGGCGCCACCTGCCGGTTCTTGCAGAACCGGCCGCGGCTCAAGGAGACCTACATCCAGCAGGCCTACGTCAAGCTGATCGAGCGCGCCACGAGCGAAGTGCTGATCGCGAACGCCTATTTCGTCCCGACTCCATCGCTGTTCACCGCGCTCACCGGCGCCGCGAAGCGCTGCGTGTCGGTGCGGCTGGTCTCGAACAGCCCCGAGACCAACGACCTGCCGGAGATCTCGCTGGTCGGCCGCGGCTATTACAGTGCACTGCTGGCCGTGAACGAGTCGCCGCAGGTCAAGGCCTGCGGCAATGC